>Ga0307310_10000048_pt1 | contig 26955 bp, 18 predicted proteins | sample ER_DNA_197_FD_194502 | JGI IMG/M metagenome (GOLD analysis project Ga0307310, IMG submission 194502) | Bulk soil microbial communities from the East River watershed near Crested Butte, Colorado, United States - ER_DNA_197 | ecosystem: Environmental > Terrestrial > Soil > Floodplain | place...
CTGGCCGCGGTCGGCAGGGGGAGCGGCGGCGGCCATTGCACTGCCTGCTTCAACGGTGACTACCCGACTGACGTGCCGCTCGACGTCGACAAGTTCGCGCTCGAGCGCGGCTGACCACGTGGCACGCAGCTACCGCGAGGCGGGCGTCGACATCGACGAGGCCCAGCGCGCCCTGCAGCTGATCGCCCGGTCCGCGGCGACCACCACCACGCCGGCGGTGCTCGGCGGGGTCGGCGGCTTCGGCTCGCTCTTCCGCTTCGACCCGTCGACGCATCCGGATCCGCTTCTGGTGGCGAGCACCGACAGCGTGGGCACGAAGCTGAAGGTTGCGATCGCACTCGCCCGCCACGATACGATCGGCATCGACGTGGTCAACCACTGCGTGAATGACATCGCGGTGACCGGCGCGGATCCGCTCTTCTTCCTCGACTACGTCGGAATCGGGAAGCTGCGGGCCGAAGTGGTGGCGGAGATCGTGGCCGGCGTGGCGAACGCATGCGCCGCGGTCGGGATCCCGCTCGTCGGCGGCGAGACCGCCGAGCTGCCGGACCTCTACCGTGACGATGACTTTGACCTCGCCGGGTTCATCGTCGGGGTGGTGGCGCGCGCGGACCTGATCGACGGGGCGCAGGTCCGGCCCGGCGACGTCGTCTTCGGGTTGGCGTCGAGCGGCCTGCATACGAACGGCTACTCGCTCGCCCGGCGCATCCTTCCCGAGGACGAGTGGGGGCGGACCCTGCCCGGGCTGGATGGGACCTTGGGGGACGAGCTGCTGCGGCCGCATCGGTCGTACCTCGACGAGATCCGGATCCTGCGCCGCTCACTGCGCGAGGCGGGCGGCGACCTGCTCACCCTCGCGCACCTGACCGGCGGCGGATGGATCGACAACATCCCGCGCACGCTGCCGGGTGGCATGGGAGTCGAGATCGAGACCGGCTCCTGGCAGGTCCCGCGCATCTTCAGCCTCCTCCAGGAGCGGGGCGACATTCCCGACGACGAGATGGTGCGGACCTTCAACCTAGGGATCGGCCTCACGTTCGTGGTGCGCCCCGATCTCGCTTCCACGGCACAGCGCGCGGTTCCGGAGGCGGTGGAGCTCGGACGCGTGGTCCCGACGAGCGCGGAAGCCCCGCGCGTCGCGTTCCTGTAGCCCCGCTGGGCATCCCCAGGCGGTCTTCGTGAAGCTCGGCATCCTGGTTTCGGGGCGTGGCTCGAACCTCGAGGCCGTCCTCGCGGCCCGGATCCCCGGCCTCGAGCCGGCGATTGTGATCAGCAACCGGCCTGGGATCCCGGCGCTCGCGGTCGCCGCGCGGTTCGGCATTCCGTCGAGGACGCTCCGGCGCGCCGACTTCGCCGATGCAGCGGCGCGCGACGCGGCCATCGGCCGAGCCCTCACCGAATCGGCCTGCGAGCTGGCCCTGCTGGCCGGCTACGACCAGCTCCTGGCGGAGAGCTACTTCGACGCCTTCGCGGGTCGGACGGTCAACGTCCATCCATCGCTGCTGCCGGCGCACGGCGGCCGGGGGATGGTGGGCCTCGCGGTGCACGCGGCAGTGCTGGCCGCGGGCGAGACGGAGACGGGGGTCACCATCCACGAGGTCATCCGCGAGCTCGACGCAGGACCGATCCTGGCGCAGGCGCCAGTGCCGGTCGATCTCGCCGATGATGCCGCCACGCTCGCCGATCGCGTGCTCGCGGCCGAGCATCGCCTCCTCGTTGAAACACTCGCCCGCCTGGCCGCGGATCGGACGGTCGGTATGTCACGTGCTAGGATGGCCGACGGGTCGGCCGAGCGGGTCGACGCTCACGAGACGCACGAGAGGCCCCTACCTCATGCCTGATGGCCTGCCGGATCCCGGAAAGATCTGGAGCGATTTCATCAACAACCCGATCGTCGGGCTGGTTGGTGACATGGTCAAGGTCTACGTCCTGCTCCTCTGGCTCGGCACCGCCTACTGGGCGTTCCGCGACATGCAGGCGCGCACGGAGAACCCGATCCTGCCCTACTTCGCGGCGGGGCTGATCATCTTCTTCACCCCGGTGCTCTTCATCTTCGCCGTCGTCCTGTACCTGATCGTCCGGCCGCGCGAGACGCTCGCGGAGGTCTACGAGCGCTCTCTCGCCGAGGAGACGCTCCTGGCCGAGGTGGAGAAGAACCAGCTCTGCCCGGTCTGCCGCGATCGCGTCGAGAGCGACTGGCTGGTCTGCCCGAACTGCCGCACTCGCCTCCATCGGGTCTGTCCGTCCTGCAATCGGCTGGCGGAGCCGAGCTGGTCGCTGTGCGCGTACTGCGGCAGCGAGTTCGACTGGGCCGAGCGTGGGGCTGCCCGGACCCATGCACCTGCTGCGGTGGGGCTGGAGCGCGACGAGCGCCGACCCTCCGACCTGACCGCCGAGCAGGCGCGTTTGCGCGGCATCGCGAACACCTGACCCCGGTCATCCGGTGACCGAGGAGGAGACGGCACCGCCGCCTCCCAACCCCGCCCCGCCGGGCCCGTCCAACGGGTGGGTGATGCCGCCCGCTTCCGATCCGCGCTGGCCGTCGTGGCCCGGTTGGCTGGCGATCGTCATCGGCGCGCTGGCGCTGACGATCGGGCTCGGTGCCCTCGCCGCGATACAGACTGGCCAGCTGCGCATCCCGCGGGCGGAGATCTTCGCGTGGGGCGCGCTCGCGGGCGGGATCGTCCTCGGGTGCGGCCTCGTCTGGCTCGCGCTGCGCGGCGTGATGGTGCGGCGCGCCCTGCCGTTGGCACGATATCGCGGCCCGTCGATCTTCCTCCTCCTGATTCTTGCGGTATTCGCCTCGACGGCGGCGGTCCTGCCGTTCAGCGCCGATGCGAGCGCGCTCGTGCTCGGCCGCGGACAGATGACAGAGCTCGGCGCGCTGGTGCTCCTCACCTCGACGCAGGTCGCCCTGCTGGTAGTCACCGGGCTTTTCGTCCTGCTGCCCGATGCCCTGCATGGCCTCGCCCTGGTCGGTCGCTCTACCCTTACCCGATCGGTGGGCATGGGCCTCGGCTTCGGGCTGATGGCGTGGGTCGGTGCCTCGCTGGCATCGGTCCTGGCGGCCTGGCTCCTCACCTCGGCGGGGATCGCCCCGGAGCCCCAGGCCGCAGAGCAGGCGTTGTCGATCGTGGATCCGGTGATCGCCGTGCCGGCGGTCGTCATCGTGGCGCCGATCGCCGAGGAGCTCTTCTTCCGGGGCGTCGTGTTCAACGCGTGGCTCCGCGAGCACGGATATCGGTGGGCGCTGTTCGGCTCGGCCGGCCTCTTCGCCCTGATCCACGGCTCGCTGCTCGCGCTGCTCCCGATCTTCCTGCTCGGGATCGGTCTGGCCCTCGTCTACGAGCGGACGCGGAGCCTGCTCGCGACGATAGTCATGCACGCCACCGTGAACGGGATCTCGGTCGCGCTCGCGCTCGCGTTTCGCTACGACCTGCTGAAGCTTCCGGTCTGACCGGCGGCCGAGCCGTAAGCGGACAGTAACCCTGCGGTGAGCGGCGCTCGGTAGGCTCACCTCCCATGTGCGCGGCACCGATCCGGCTTCGCCCGGGCGACCAGGCGGAGACCGCTCCTGCGGCCCGCCTTGCCCTCCTCGGCTCTGCTGCGCTCGCCAGCGAGGAGCTGCTTGCGATTCTCCTCGGCGGTCGAGCGGGCTCGCTGAGCCGAGCCCGATCCCTGCTCGAGACGCACGATGGACTGACAGGTCTCGCCGACGCGCATCCCGATGAGCTTCATTGCCGCGAGGCGCCCGCCATCGTGGCCGCGTTCGAGCTCGGACGGCGGTGGGCCGCCGAGTGGCCGCGAGCCGGGTGGCAGATTCGGACGCCCGCGGACCTGGCAGAGCAGCTGGTGCCGGCCATGGGGCACCTCGAGCGAGAGGAGCTGCGGGTCATCCTGCTGAACACGAAGAACGTGGTCACCGCGGTCGAGACGGTCTACCACGGCAACCTCGCCGGCTCATCGGTCCGGGTCGGGGAGGTGTACCGCTCAGCCGTGCGGCGCCAGGCGGCAGCTGCCGTGGTCGTCCACAACCACCCGTCGGGTGATCCCGCGCCCTCGGGCGAGGACCTGCGGATCACGGGCGAGCTGGCCGCCGCGGGCCGCCTGCTCGACATCGACCTGCTCGATCACCTGGTGATCGGGCACGGACGCTGGGTCAGCCTGCGGGCGCTTGGGGCGCTGTGATGTGGTAGATGGCTCCACCTGAGAGATCGGCGAGGTAGAGCTCCCCAGCGGCATCCTGGCCGAAGGAGCTGATCGCCAACCCGGTCGCGAGCACGAGCTGTGGCGCCACCGTGCCGTCGGTCGGCGCGGGCGCATCGGCCCGGATCGCCCACAGCTTCCCGCTGCAATAGTCGCCGAACAGGTAGAACCCGCGGAGGGCGACCTGCGCCTCGCCGCGGTACACGTACCCGCCGGTCACCGAGCACCCGTCCACGTGGGTGTACTCGGTCACCGGCGGCTGGTAGTCCGCTGGCGCCTTGCAGGATGCCGATTCGTAGCAGTGCGCGCCCTCTAGGATCGGCCAGCCGTAGTTGACACCGCTACTCTCCGCCGGCGCGCGGTCCACCTCTTCGTACGCACCCTGGCCGACGTCGCCGATCCAGAGCGCCGAGTCGGGGCCGTCGAAGCTGAACCGCCAGGGGTTGCGGAGTCCCTTGGCCCACACCTCCGGAGCTCCTCCACCGCCCACGAAGGGATTGTCGGGCGGGATGGCATAGGGCTTTCCGTTGGCCGGCTCCGCGTCCACGTCGATGCGCAGGATCGAGCCAAGCAGCGCGTCGGTCCGCTGCCCGTTGCCGAACTGGTCCCCCCCGCCGCCGCCATCCCCGAACCCGATGTACAGGAAGCCATCCGGACCGAACGCCAGCTGCCCGCCGTTATGGTTGGCGGCAGGCTGATCGACCGTCAGCAGGACCCGTTCGCTCGCCGCATGAAATGTGCTGCCGTCCGCCGATGCGCGGAGCTCGGCGATCACCGTGTCGCCCTCGTCGCCCCCCGCGCCCGCCCGGGTGTAGTCGACGAAGAGCCGCCGGTTGTTCGCATAGTCGGGATGGAAGGCGAGTCCCAGGAGCCCTCGCTCTCCGCCAGCAGCGACCCGGTCGCTCAAGTCCCCGAACAGGCTGGTGCTCCCATCGGGCTCGACTGCGATCACCCGCCCCTCGCGCTCGTTCACGTAGAGTCGCCGGTCGCCGGCGTTCGTCACGCCGACCGGGTCGGTGAGGCCGGACGCCACCCTGGCCAGGACGACCTTGGGCGCCACGGCGGGAGCTGTGGGCGAGGGCGGCAGTGCCGTCGCCACCTCCGAGGCGCTTGGCTCAGACGCGCGCGACGCTGCCGTGCCGGATGCCGATGGTTGGGGGCTCGGCCCGCACGCGGCAAGCACCACGAGCCCGACCAGGAGGGCCACGGCCGAGTGGCGGTGGGGCAGCATCTGCGGAGGGTACCGCGGGCCGGGCCGGACGGTCGAACGTGGGTCGTGGCTGGTCACGACGCGCATGCAATCGGGTAGGGTTGCCGTCAAGAGATGACAACACTTCGATCCAGCGTGAAGCAGGTCGCCGCGGCGGTGATCGCCAACCAGGCGGGCGACGAGCCGAGCAGCAGCGAGGCCGGGGCTGAGGCGGTCGGCACGCGCCGCAGCGTGGTCATCGAGCGCCTCTGGCCGCAGCTCGACGGCGGGCTGCACCCGGTCAAGCGGATCGTCGGCGACGAGCTCCTGGTCACCGCCGACATCTTTGCCGACAACCACGACCTGCTCGACGCGGAGCTCGTGATCCGGGCGGACGACGAAGCCGACTGGCGGCGCTCGGCGATGCGCCTGATCGACAACGACCGCTGGTCGGGGAGCGCGGCTCTGACCCGCAACCGATGGCACCTCTACACGGTCGAGGCGTGGCGGGACCAGTTCGGCACATGGCGCCAGGGCCTGAGTCGGAAGGTAGCCGCCGGCGTGCCGGTTCCATCCGAGCTCGAGGAGGGCTGGGTGCTGCTGGAGGCCTCCGCGCGCCGCGCCGAAGCCGCCGGTGCGAGCGGCGACGTACGGCTGCTGGCAGACGCCCTCGCGCGCTCCCGTCGCGCTCGCAGCGAGGCGAACCGGGTCGCCGCCCTCGTCTCCGACGAGGTCCACGCCGCGGCGCGGCGCCATGCCGATCGCAGCTACGCGACCCGCCACCCTGAGCTGCAGCTGGTGGTCGATCGTGAACGGGCACGCTACGGCGCCTGGTACGAGCTCTTCCCTCGCTCCCAGGGCAGACGCCCCGGCGAGGCAACCACCCTCGTCGAGGCCGAGTGGCGGCTCCCCGAGATCGCGGAGCTTGGGTTCCAGGTCGTATATCTGCCGCCCATCCACCCCATCGGCCGCACGAACCGGAAGGGCCGCAACAACGCGGTGACCGCCGGATCGACGGACGTGGGCAGCCCCTATGCGATCGGTTCGGAGGATGGTGGGCACCGAAGCGTCGCGCCGGAGCTGGGAGGGATCGAGCAGTTTCGCCACTTCCGCGAGGCGGTCGAGGCGCACGGCATGGAGCTGGCGCTCGATCTTGCGCTGCAGGTCTCGCCCGATCATCCCTACGTCAAGGAGCATCCGGCGTGGTTCCGCCGCAGCCCGGATGGAACCATCAAGTACGCGGAGAATCCACCGAAGAAGTACGAGGACATCTACCCGATCGACTTCTACGGACCGGAGGCGGAGGCGCGCGAGGAGCTGTGGCGCGAGGTGCTCGACCTCGTGCTCACCTGGGTGCGGCGCGGGGTGCGCATCTTCCGGATCGACAACCCGCACACCAAGCCGATCGCGTTGTGGTCGTGGCTCATTCGCGAGGTCCAGCACGAGCATCCCGACGTGATCTTCCTGAGCGAGGCCTTCACCCGGCCGAAGATGATGCAGCTTCTGGCGAAGTCCGGCTTCACCCAGTCCTACACCTATTTCACCTGGCGGGAGACGGCGGCCGAGCTGCGCGAGTACCTGACCGAGCTGACCCAGAGCGAGATGCGCGAGTACTTCCGTGGCAACCTGTTCACGAACACGCCGGATATCAATCCGCATCACCTCGACGCGGGGCGGGCAGCGTTCGTGATCCGGAGCGTGCTGGCGGCGACCCTCTCAAGCGCGTACGGGATCTATTCCGGCTGGGAGCTGTGCGAGTTCGCGCGCCTGTCCGATCGGGAGGAGTACCTCGACTCCGAAAAGTACGAGGTCCGGGTTCGTGACTGGGACGCGCCCGGCAATATCAAGCCGCTCCTCGCCGCACTCAACCGGCTTCGCGCCACGCGGACGGCCCTGCAGCTCTACGACAACCTGCGCTTCGAGCCGGTGAGCGGCGAGCGGACCCTCTTCTATCGCAAGGCGCTCCCGGACGGCGACAGGGACCCGCTGACCGGGCATCCGTACGCGTGGCGCGACCCGGTCTACGTGGCGGTGAACTGCGATCCCACGCACGCCGAGCGGGCGGTCGTCCATCCCGATCTACCGGCGATCGGGATCGGCTGGAAGGATCGCTATCGGTACACCGACCTCCTGACCGGTCGCTCCCACGCGGAGCGCGGCGCCGACCTCGCACTCGACCTCGATCCGGCGGCTGAGCCCTTCCGCATCTTCACGCTGGCCCGGCTCGAACCGTGAGCGCTCTGCGGCGATGAGCGTCCGTCGCGCGACGCGCCGGCCGGAGGGCGGCGCACCGCAGCTGCTGCGCGACGATCCGCTCTGGTACAAGGACGCGGTCGTCTACCAGCTGCACGTGAAGGCGTTCTACGACGCCAGCGGTGACGGGATCGGAGATTTCGCCGGACTCACCGCAAAGCTCGACTACGTGGCCGAGCTCGGCGTGACCGCGATCTGGCTGCTCCCCTTCTATCCGTCGCCCCTGCGCGACGACGGCTACGACATCGCCGACTACACGAACGTCCACCCTGACTACGGCACGCTCGCCCAGTTCCGCACCTTCGTGCGCGAGGCACACCGCCGCGGCCTGCGCGTCATCACCGAGCTCGTCATCAACCACAGCAGCGATCAGCACCCGTGGTTCGTCGAGGCTCGCGCCGACCGCCGCAGCCCGAAGCGGGATTGGTACGTGTGGTCCGACACCGACCAGCGCTACACCGATGCCCGGATCATCTTCACCGACACCGAGACGAGCAACTGGGCCTGGGACAACGACTCACGGCAGTACTACTGGCACCGCTTCTTCAGCCACCAGCCGGACCTGAACTACGACAACCCCGCGGTGATGCGCGCCATGCTGCGGGTGATGCGCTTCTGGCTCGACCTGGGGGTCGACGGGCTGCGCCTCGATGCCGTGCCCTACCTGGTCGAGCGCGAAGGCACGAGCTGCGAGAACCTGCCGGAGACGCACGCCGTCCTCAAGCGCGTGCGGGCCGAGATGGACGCACGCCACCCCGGCCGCATGCTCCTGGCAGAAGCCAACCAGTGGCCGCCCGACGTCCGGCCCTACTTCGGCGAGGGCGACGAATGCCAGATGGCCTTTCACTTTCCGCTCATGCCCCGGATCTGGATCGCCCTGCGCCGGGAGGATCGCTTTCCGATCGTCGAGATCATGCAGCAGACTCCCGAGATCCCTGACGACTGCCAATGGGCGATCTTCCTCCGCAACCACGACGAGCTGACGCTCGAGATGGTGACCGACGAAGAGCGGGACTACATGTACAGCGAGTACGCCGTCGACACCCGGGCCCGGATCAACCTCGGCATCCGCCGCAGGCTCGCGCCACTGGTCGAGAACAGCCGCCGCCGGCTGGAGCTGCTCAACTCGCTCCTCTTCTCGCTCAAGGGCACGCCGGTCGTGTATTACGGCGACGAGATCGGGATGGGCGACAACGTCTACCTGGGCGATCGCAACGGGGTGCGCACTCCGATGCAATGGACCCCCGACCGGAACGCGGGGTTCAGCACCGCGGATGCCGCAGCCCTCTACTCGCCGCCTGTCGTCGACCCGGTGTACGGCTACCAGGCGGTCAACGTCGAGGCCCAGCGGCGCCTGCCCGGCTCGCTGCTCAACTGGATGAAACGGATCATCCGTGTCCGCAAGGAGCATCCCGTGTTCGGGCGCGGCGAGCTCGAGTTCCTGCACCCCGACAATCGGCGCGTGCTGGCATACCTGCGCAAGGGATCGGATGCCACGATCCTGTGCGTCGCCAACCTGTCGCGGTTCGCCCAGTTCGTGGAGCTCGACCTGAGCCGCTACGAGGGCAAGGTGCCTCGTGAGCTGATCGGGAGGGTCCCGTTCCCCCGGATCGGCGAGCTCCCGTACCTGCTCACTCTTGGCCCGCACGACTTCCTCTGGTTCGAACTGACCGATGCCACCGCCTGACCGCCAGCGCCGGTGAGCCCGGTCCCTCCCACGTCGAGCTTCACCGCCGAGTGGCTCGCCCGGCAGCGCTGGTTCCGAGCGAAGCAGCGGCCCATCGACTCGGTCGTGGAGGCCGATCGCGCCCCGCTCGCCGGCAACGCCTGGCTTCTGATCCTGGCCGCTCGCTACGCCGATGGCGGAGAAGACCACTACCTCGTCCCCGCCATCGACGATGGCGCGCGTTGGCGGGAGCCGCGCGATGGCGACGGAGCGTGGGCGGCGATCGCCCTGCGCATGGCGAATGGCGCCGAGCTTGCGGCGGGCTCCGGCCGTTTTCGCTTCGACGCCACTTCCGCGTTGGCGCAGCTGCTGACCGGCGGGCTCGAGGAGCGGCGGCTCGAGGTCGAGCAGACGAATACGTCAGTCGTCCTCGGCGAGCGCCTGATCCTGAAGATCTATCGCCGGCTCGAGGCCGGCGAGAATCCCGATCTCGAGATGAGCGCGTTCCTGACTGAGGTCGGATTCGCCGCGACCCCGACGCTCGCGGGAGCGGCGCACTTTGCGCCGGCCGACGGCTCGGCGCCCTCTGCCGCGGGCATGCTGCAGGCGCTTGTTCCATCGAGGGGCGACGGGTGGCGCGAGTTGCTCGCCCTGCTGGCGACCGATCTCGACGCCTCGATCCGGGCGGCGGCGCGCATCGGCGCGGTCACGAGCGACCTTCATCGCGCGCTCGCCTCGCGCCCGGAGGATGCGTCGTTTCCGGCGCGAGCGGCCACCGTCCGGGAGCTCGCGGCATGGCGTGCCGACGGGGAGCGTGAGCTCGTCGATGCCATCGCCGCGCTCACCGGAGCGCGGCACGAACGACTGCTGCGCCTCGCGCCCTCGATCCGGGCCAGCTTCGCCGACGCGTTCGGCTCCGCTGGGGCATCGGCCGAGGTCACGCGAATTCACGGCGACTATCACCTCGGGCAGCTGCTCGTGACCGATGACGAGACCTTCGCGGTGATCGACTTCGAGGGGGAGCCGGCCCGGCCGCTCGCCGAACGCCGCCGACCAGCCTCGCCGCTGCGAGACGTGGCGGGCATGCTCCGCAGCCTCGACTACGCCGGCCGCACGGCGGAGCGGGGAGCGCACGCCGCCGGCTTCAGCGCGGAGGCGTGGCTGGCTGCGTCGCGAGCCGCGCTGCTGGCGGCCTACGACGCGACCCCGATCGACGCGGGGCTGCTCCGCGCCTTCGAGCTGCAGAAGGCCTGCTATGAGGTGCGCTACGAGGCGAGCAACCGGCCCGACTGGACCTGGCTGCCGCTCGAGGCGCTCGAACGCCTGAGCGGCTGATCTCGTCACTCACCTGAACCAACCGGCGCCACGACGGGTAGTCTCGGTGGGAGGGATCCGCCAGGGGTTGCCACTTGCTACAGGTCTTTCGCGCTGCCTGGGGCATCGTCGTACAGCGAAGCAGCGCCGACTGGCTGATGGTCGTGGCCGCCTGGCTGGTGATCCTCTCCGCCACCACCCTCCTCTCCGCGGGCGTCATCTACGGTGACGCGGCGTCGGTCAGCGGCCTGCAGCGCGCGCTGCTCGACGCTCCGCCGACCGAGGCGAATATCCAGGTCCGGACACGCCGCGAGCCGGGTGCATCGGCTTCGGCGATCGAGGCGGCGATCAGCTCGGACCTGCGATCCGCGCTCGGACCCACTGGAGGACAGGTCCTCGGGCTCGCCCGGTCGGAATCGTTCGGGTTGCCCGGCCCGCGGCAGGCGAGCAGGCTCGTGGTGTTCGGCAGCTACGAGGCGATCGAGCGCCACGCGGAGCTCATCGGTGGCACCTGGCCGCTCAGCGCGGCCGATGGGCCGGTCCAGGCTGCGGTCTCCAAGCCCGCGGCCGCCCAGCTCGGGCTCGCGCTTGGCGACCGGCTGCAGGTCGCCAGCCGCACCGACGCGACGCACCGCGTGGAGGCCGAGGTCGTCGGCGTCTACCGCGTCGCGCGCCGCGACGACCCGTACTGGTGGGCCGACCAGCTCGAGCTCGATGGCACTGCGAAGAGCGGATCGTTCACGACGCTTGGGCCGCTCGTGGTGACGCGGGACGACCTGATGCGTCGCGTGATCGGGGGCAAGGCAGATCTGACGTGGCGTGTCTTCCCCGCATTCGATCGGATCAGCCTGTCGGACGCGACAAGGCTGCGCGGGGCGGTCGACGGCCTGGGCGGGCGGCTCGCCGGAGAGGTCGGCGACTTCCGCGGCATCCGGGTCGAGACAGGGCTCGGGGCGATCCTCGCGGGCCTCGAGCGGTCCCTGCTGGTGAGCCGGACCGGGGTGCTTGTGCTCACCGCGCAGCTCGCGGTCCTGGCGGGCTACGCCCTGGTCCTGGTCGCCGGCCTGATCGTCGAGCGGCGGCGAATCGAGACCGCGCTGCTGCGCTCGCGCGGCGCCGGCGCCTTTCACGTCGCGGCGATGGGGCTGATGGAGGCGAGCCTGCTCGCCGTTCCGGCTGCCCTCCTCGGCCCGTGGCTGGCCGCCGGTGTGCTCCGCGCCTTCAACGTGGTGGGACCGCTCGCCGCGGTCGAGCTCACGCTCGAGCCCCACGTGAGCGACCCCGCGATGCTGGTGGCGGCGGCCGCCGCCCTCGGCTGCCTGCTCGCGCTCGTCGCACCGTTGCTCGTGTCGGTGAGCCCGCTGGCTGACGTCCGGCGCGCGGTTGGACGACAGGGCCGGCGTGGGCTCCCGCAACGCATCGGCCTAGATCTCGCGCTCGTCGTGCTGGCCGGGATCGGGATCTGGCAGCTGCGCCAGTACGCCGCTCCGCTCACTCGATCCCTGCAGGGGAGCCTCGGGCTCGACCCGTTGCTGGTCGCCGCTCCGGCGATCGGCCTGCTCGCCGGCGCGCTCATCGCCCTTCGAATCGTGCCGCTCCTGGCGGAGCTGGTCGAGTCACTCCTCAGCCGGCGGCGCGGGCTGGTCGGCGCGCTGGGGTCGCGGCAGCTTGCCCGGCGTCCCCTGCGCTACTCGCGCTCCGCGCTCCTCCTCATGCTCGCCGCCTCGCTCGCCGTGTTCGCCGCCGCGTACTCGGGGACGTGGCTGCAGTCGCAGCAGGACCAGGCCGCCTACCGGGTCGGGGCCGACCTCCGCGTGGAGCCCTGGAGCCAGGGCCAGCTGCCCGCCTGGGGCCTCGGCGACGCGTACCGGCGGCTCCCGGGCGTGAGCGACGCGATGGGCGTCGTGCGCCAGTCATTCGATGTCACCGGGGCACCCGGCAGCGGTCAGCTGCTCGCCTTCGCGCCCGAGGCAGCCCGGCAGGTCGTCTCCCTGCGGCCAGACCTCGCGGACGAGCCGTTCGGCGACCTCCTCGCCCGGCTGCAGGGGGCCGCGCCGGCACCGCACCTCGCTGAGCTGGACGGAGATCCGCAGCGCCTCGCCATCGACCTCGACGTCGCGCTGCGGGCGGCGGAGGACGAGGCGTTTCCGACCCCGATTCCGCCCCGCTGGCCCGGGCTCGGTGCGGCTGTCGTCGCGCGCGACGCGAACGGGCTCCTGCAGCGCTTCGTGGGTACGCCCGCCACCTTCGATGGCGGACGCCAGCGATCGGTGGTCAACCTGACCGCGAAGCTGCCCGACGGCACGCTCGTGCGACCCGCCTACCCACTCCAGCTGGTGGCCGTGGAGCTCGCCGCCACGCTGCCGGCGGACGCGGCCGCGCTCGGCTCATTCGAGCTCGAGGGGATCGCCTCGAGCGCGGATCCCGGCGGCGAGGATTGGCGGCCGCTGACCCTCGCCACCGACGAAGGAGCCCAGTTCGTGCGGCGCTCCAGCCAGGGGCTCGAGCCCGGCCGGGTCATTCCGCTGCGATCCGGCGACACGCCGCGCATCGACGTCTCGCAAGCCGGTGACCTTCCGGGGCCGGGCAGGGTCACCTACTCGTTGCAGCCGGGCCGGCTCGGGGCCCTGGCCAAGGCTCCGCTGCCGGCCATCGTCTCCGACCGGTTCCTCGAGCGGACCGGCTCGCACGTCGGCGACACCCTCGCGGTGGGCTCGCTCAGCCGTCGGTGGCCGATCGAGGTCGTCGGCTCCCTCCACGCCTTCCCGACCGTGGATCCTGCCCGGCCGACCGTGATCGTCGATGCAGGCGCCCTCGCGCTAGAGGGATACGCGATCGACGCCGAGACTTCCTACATCGGCGAATGGTGGCTGACCGTGGCCGAGACTCGTTCGGCGGAGCTCGCCAGCGCGCTGCGGGGCGACCCGTACGACAGCCAGCAGGTCGACTCGCGCCGCGAGATTGCTCGGTCCAGCGTGACCGACCCGGTCGCGGTCGGCATCATCGGCGCCCTCTCGCTGGGCGAAGTCGCTGCCCTCGTCTTCGCGACGATCGGCTTCGTGGTGAGCGCCGCGGCGGGCGCGGCCGAGCGGCTCTCGGAGTTCGCCCTGCTTCGGGCGCTCGGCCTCTCCCCGCGCCAGCTGACAGCCTGGCTCTCACTCGAGAACGCGTTCCTGCTGACGGTAGGGGTGCTGTGCGGAATCGGCCTCGGCCTGCTCCTCGCCTGGCTCGTCCTGCCGTTCGTGACACTCACCTCGAACGCAGCCGTCGTGAATCCGCCCCTGCGCGTGATCGTGCCGTGGGGCGTCATCGGTGTGCTCCTCGCGATTGCCGCCGCAGCGGTCCTGGTCAGCGTGCTGGCGCTCGGGGGCCTGCTCCGTCGCGTCGGCCTGGGGTCGACGTTGCGCCTGGGGGACGAGTGAATGGGCGCGCTGGCGGGCGTCTCGCTCATCCTGCGCCGCCTCGCCGCGGAGCGGGCCGCGGGCGCGCTGCTCTTCGCGCTGGTGCTGGTCACCGCGTTCGTCTTCGCGGCCGCTCCTCGCCTCTTCAACCGGCTGGCGGACGAAGGGCTGCGCCACGAGGTTGCGGCCGCCTCCTCGGTCGAGCGCGACATCGAGATCAGCGAGGTGAGCCTCCTCGACCCCGGGTCGGAGGGCCCGTTGGACCGGGTCGAGGCCCGCGGTGAAGAGCTGCAGTCCACGCTGCCTGCATCGGTCGATCGCCTGGTCGCGGATCGCAGCTATGTGGTCGAGTCGGTCCAGTACGTCGTCCTCCAGCCACCCGATCAGCCGACCTTTCTCACGCTGCGCTATCAGAGCGGGATCGACGCGGAAGTGCACTACGTGGGCGGACGTGCTCCGACCGGTGCGGTCACCCGATCCGAGATTCCCGGCATCGGCACCCCGGATGGGCACCCTGTCACGGGTGACGTGTTCGAGGTCGCCCTCTCGAGTGTGAGCGCCGAAGCGATCGGGGTGAGCGTGGGCGACCGGCTCTTCATGACCCCCGACCGGACGCAGCAGGGCGCATCGAGCGGGCTCGGCGGGGTCGACCAGGGGGTGAAGATCGTGGGCATCTTCGAGCCGACCGAGGCGCAGGCGGAGTACTGGCTGAACGACACATCACTCCAGGGGCCGAGCATCGAGCCGATCTCGATCGACACGAGGCTGGTCTTCGCCACCGCCCTCTTCGCGCCCGATGCCTACCCCGCGGTGCTCCACTCCACGTTCGGCATGCACTACACCTGGCGCTACTTCGTGGACCCACAGCGCTGGGACGCCGGCGACCTCGACTCACTGCTCGGCGATCTGCGACGCATGCAGACGACACGCTCGGCGGTTGGCGCCGGCCAGCTCGGGCAGGATCCCACGCTGCGAACGGGGCTCACGGCGATCGCGGATCGCTACCTCGCTCAGCGCCGCAGCTCGGAGACGCTGCTGATGCTCGCGGCGGTTGGCCCCGCCAGCGTGGCCGCCGGAGCCGTGGCCCTGGTCGGCATCATGCTCGTGCGACGCAGGCGGGCACAGCTCGTCCTCGCCCGGGGGCGCGGAGCCTCCGCCCTCCAGATCCTCGCCGCACAGCTCGGTGAGTCGCTGTTCCTGGTGGTCGTGCCGGCGCTGCTCGGGTACCTGGCGGCGACCAGCCTGGTGCCCGCCCGGACGAGCCAGCTATCGATCCTGGTCGCGATCGGCGTCGCCGCGGTCACGATCGTCATCCTCCTTGCGGCCACCCTGCCATCGGCGTTGGCCGCCGCCGACGCCGGCGAGCGCGAGGAGGCCGGCGCCACGCGCCTCAGCCCGAGGCGGCTGGTGTTCGAGGGCCTCGTGGTCGTCCTCGCCGTGGCCGGCACGTTGCTGCTCCGCGGCCGCGGGCTTGCCGCGCGGACGGCAGCCGGCGGCGAGGTCGGCATCGATCCATTCCTGACCGCAGTACCACTCCTGCTAGGCCTGGTGGTGGGCCTGGCCACCCTGCGCCTCTACCCGCTCCCCGTCCGCGTGCTCGCCTGGGTCGCGGCCCTTCGCCGGGACCTGGTCCCCGTCTTCGCGCTGCGGCGGCTCGGCAGGCAGTCGGCGCTCGCGCATCTGCCGCTTCTCGTCCTTCTCGCCACGGTCGCGATTGCTGGGTTCTCGTCCGTCATGCTCGTCACCATCGAGCGGGGACAGACCGATGCGAGCTGGCAGCGCATCGGCGCCAACTTCCGGGTCCCGCCCGATCTGAGCGGCAGCCTGGGTGGGATCGGCGTGGAGCATGCCCCGGGCGTTCAGGCGGTCGCCCGCTGGTACGAGGATCGCAAGCCCGAGTTCACCCTCTACGCGATCGAGACCGATGCCTACACCCTCGTGAGCGGCGGCACCCCAGCGGATCCGCACTGGCCCGCCGCGTTCGTGGCCGTACCGTCGGCAGGCCAGGCTGAGCCGATTCCGGCAATCGTCTCCCGAGACCGCGGGCGCAGCCCCGGCGATCGGTTCGAGCTCGCCGTCGGTGGCAAGCCGGTCAAGCTCGAGGCGGTCGAGGTGCGCAGCACCTTCCCCGGACTCGCGTCCGGCGCGAGCTTCGTGATCGTCCCATTCGAGGCGCTCGCGGACGCGCTCGGCCGAGTGCTACCCGCCACGGCGCTTCTCATCCGCGCCCCCGACCCCGATGGCCCCGCCCTGCGGGCGTTCCTCGCGCAGCGCGCCCCCGGCGTTGGGCTCGATTCGCGCCCGGACCTCTTCGCTCGGATGCACGACGCCCCGCTCATTGCCGCCGTGAGCAGCGGATTCGCAATCGCGGTGGGCCTGGCGATCGGCTATGCCGCACTGGCCCTGACGGTCGCCCTCGCGCTCACCGCCCTCACGCGTCGGCGACAGCTCGCCCAGCTGCGGACCATGGGCCTCGGGCGGCGACAGGCGCTCGGGCTCACCATGGCCGAGCATCTTCCCGAGCTCGTCGTCGCCTTCCTGGTCGGGACCGGGCTGGGGGTTGCGACGGCGTGGCTGGTGCTCCCCGGCCTCGGCCTGACGACCTTCGTCGGCTCGGATCGTCCCGTGGCGCTGCGCGTCGACTGGGTTCGGATCGGCCTGTACGCGGCGGTGCCGCTCGTCGTCGCCGCGGCGGGGATCGTGATCGGCGCCTGGATCGGCTGGCGCGGGAACCTCGGCACGATGACCCGGGTCGACATCGAATGAGGGACGATGGGCGAAGTGAGCGAGCGATGATGGATCCCGGCGCTGAGATCGTCGACCTGCCGGCCGCCGGCCGGGCTGCCGACCGACCGCGCTACGGCGCGGGTCACCAGGTCGCCTGTGACAACCTGGTGAAGATCTACAAGGTCGCCGACCTCGAGGTCGTGGCGCTGCAGGGGCTCGATCTGCTCATCGAGCGCGGCGAGCTGATCGCCATCGTGGGTGCATCGGGAAGCGGCAAGTCGACTCTCCTGAACATCCTCGGCGGCCTTGACGTTCCGTCGGCCGGGCGTGCCGTGGTGGCAGGGCACGATCTCGGGCAGCTCAACGGCCGACAGCGGACCCGCTACCGGAGACGGGTGATCGGCTTCGTGTGGCAGCAGACCGCGCGCAACCTGCTTCCGTACCTCACGGCGCTCGAGAACGTCGAGCTGCCCATGATCCTCGATGGCGCACCGGCGCCGCGGCGACGAGCACGCGCCCGCGAGCTCCTAGGCCTCGTCGACCTTGCCGACCGTGCCGACCATCGGCCCGGAAGGCTATCCGGCGGGGAGCAGCAGCGGGTCGCGATCGCGGTGGCCATGGCCAACGACCCGAGCGTCCTGCTCGCCGACGAGCCGACCGGCGAGCTCGACAGCGCGACCTCGCATGCCGTCTTCGAGCTTCTGCGGCGGCTCAACGCCGAGCTCGGGGCGACGATCGTGGTGGTCACCCACGATCCGCTCGTCTCGGAGCAGGTGCAACGCACGGTCGCCATTCGCGACGGCCGCACGAGCAGCGAGACGCTGCGGCGCACCAGCCAGTCGCTGGAGGGAGACCACCAGGTCATCTCGGAGGAGTTCGCGGTGCTTGATCGTGCCGGTCGCCTGCAGCTCCCGCGTGCCCATGTCGAGGCATTGGACCTGGAGCACCGGGTGCGCCTCGCGCTCGAGGCCGACCATATCGGCGTCTGGCCGGACCGGGCCGATGGGGATCGCAAATGACCGCACCGATGGTCGAGCTCGAGGCCCTGAGCCGCGACTATCCCTCCGGCAGCGACGTCGTGCACGCGCTGCGGGCGGTCGACCTGCGGGTTGCGCGCGGCGAGCTGGTCGCCGTCAAGGGCCGCTCCGGATCGGGGAAGACGACGCTCCTCAACCTGATCGGCGGCCTGGATCGGCCGACCAGCGGTCGCGTGACGGTCGACGGGGAGGAGGTATCGGCAATGCGCGAGGACGCGCTGGTGCGCCTGCGCAGGCACAAGGTCGCATTCATCTTTCAGGCCTTCGGCCTGATCCCGATCCTGTCGGCCGCCGAGAACGTCGAGGTTCCCCTGCGCCTGGTCTCGGCGGACCCGAGCGAGCGCGACGACCGCGTCTACCGGCTCCTGGAGCTGGTGGGCCTCGGAGAGCGGGCCAACCACCGGCCGCATGAGCTCTCCGGCGGCGAGCAGCAGCGGGTCGCGATTGCTCGCGCGCTCGCGAATCGACCCGGCCTGCTCCTGGCGGACGAGCCGACCGGTCAGCTCGACTCCGGCACCGGGCGCACGATCATGGCCCTGCTGCGCTCGATCGTGCGCAGCGAGGGAGTGACAGCCGTCGTCGCCACCCACGATCCCCTCCTGCTCGATCTCGCCGACCGCGTGGTCGAGATCGCCGACGGGCGCATCGAGGCCGGGCATATCCCGGTAGGCTAGGCGGCCATGAAGCAGCCTTCGCTGCGCTGCCCGTGAGGGTCTGGCGCGGTCACCCCTACCCGCTGGGTGCGACATGGGATGGGGCCGGTGTCAACTTCGCGATCTTCACCGAGAACGCCAGCGAGGTCCAGCTGTGCCTTTTCGACGCCGAGGGCGGGAACGAGCAGCGCGTGCGCATGGTCGAGCAGACCGATCTCGTCTGGCACTCCTACCTTCCTGACCTCCGGCCCGGGCAGCGCTACGGGTACCGGATCCACGGGCCATATCGGCCGGACGAGGGCCATCGCTTCAACCCCCACAAGCTCCTGATCGATCCCTATGCCAAGCGGATCGATGGACCGATGCGCTGGAGCGACGCGCTCTTCGGCTACCGGATCGGGGCCGACGATGCTGCCGACCTGCCCGATGAGCGCGACTCCGCCCCGGACGTGCCGAAGTCGGTGGTCGTCAACCCGGCGTTCGTGTGGGGCCGCGACACGCAGCTGCGCACCCCGTGGAGCAGGACCCTCATCTACGAGGTCCACGTCAGGGGGTTCACGATTCGCCACCCCGACGTCCCGCGCGAGCAGCGGGGGACGTACGACGGGCTCGCGTCCTTTCCGGCGATCGACTATCTGCAGCGCCTGGGAGTGACCGCCGTCGAGCTCCTGCCGGTTCACCATCACGTCGACGATCGTCAGCTCGTCGAGCGCGGCCTCTCAAACTATTGGGGCTACAACACGATCGGCTTCCTTGCCCCCGACGCTCGGTATTCCGCCAGCGGCGAGCCGGTGAGCGAGTTCAAGTCCATGGTGAAGCGGCTCCACGACGCGGGAATCGAGGTGATCCTCGACGTGGTCTACAACCACACCGGCGAGGGCGACCACCACGGTCCAACGGTCAGCTTCCGCGGAATCGACAACGCGGCCTACTACCGCCTCGATCCCAACGACCGGCGCCACTACGTGGACTACACCGGAACGGGCAACACGCTCGACGCCACCCATCCGCGCGTCCTGCAGCTGATCACCGACAGCCTTCGCTACTGGATCGAGGAGATGCACGTCGACGGCTTCCGCTTCGATCTGGCGTCGACGCTCGCCCGCGAGCTGCATGACGTCAATAAGCTCGGCTCCTTCTTCGACATCATCCACCAGGACCCGGTGATCAGCCAGGTAAAGCTCATCGCCGAGCCGTGGGACCTCGGCGCCGGCGGCTACCAGGTCGGCAACTTTCCGGTCGGCTGGGCCGAATGGAACGGCAAGTATCGCGACACCGTGCGGCGCTTCTGGCGCGGCGACGGGAGCCAGACCGCGGAGCTCGCCTACCGCCTCTCCGGCTCGTCCGACCTGTATGCCCAGAGCGGCCGCCAGCCGCATGCCAGCATCAACTTCGTGACCGCGCACGACGGCTTCACGCTGAATGACCTCGTCAGCTACGAGCACAAGCACAACGAGGCGAACGGGGAGGGGAACGGGGACGGCGACTCCGACAACGCGAGCATCAACTTCGGCGTCGAGGGGCCAACCGACGATCCCGACATCGTGCGCGCCCGCGAGCGTCAGAAGCGCAACCTGCTCGCGACCCTGCTCCTCAGCCAGGGAGTGCCGATGCTGCTCGGCGGCGACGAGATCGGCCGCAGCCAGGGCGGCAACAACAACGCCTACTGCCAGGACAACGAGATCAGCTGGTTCGACTGGCGACTGGATGCCATCGATCGGCGTCTCCTCGAGTTCACGCAGGCGCTGATCGGCCTCTGGCAGACGCACCCCGTGCTGCGGCGGCGGCGATTCTTCCAGGGGCGCCGCATCCGCGGCTCATCCATCAAGGACCTCACCTGGTTCGGGCCAGACGGTCGCGAGATGAGCGACGACGAGTGGCGCGCGGGAAGCGTCCGCACGGTCGGGCTGCGGCTGGCCGGAGACGCCATCGGAGAGGAGGGCGAGCAGGGCGAGCGGATCGTCGACGACACCCTGCTGCTGATCCTCAACGCGGCCGAGGAGCCGGTCGACTTTCCGCTCCCGAATCACGACGGCCGACGCTGGCGGCTCGTCTTCGACACCACGTCGGGCCAGGTGCCGGAGGCTGGCCAGCGCCGTGAGCTCGAGAGCGGCTCGACCATCGTCGTGGCGGCGCGCTCGACCGTGCTCGTGCTGCTGCCGCGACCCTGAGTCCGGGGCAGGCGTGACGGCGTCTCGCGCGGGGTCGATCGACACCTCGTTCACCGATGCCTTTGGCCTGCGGCGGGAGGTTCCCGCGGAGGTGCGTGCAGCGGTGCAGCGTGCGCTGCGTGGGGGCGAGGAGCCTCGCGGACAGGAGCCGGTGGCGATCGGCCGACGTGGGGGTCCGCTCGCAGAAGCGGGCGAGCTGACGCTCGAGGACGGGACCTACCTCGGTGTCGTGGATCGCCTGCCACCAGATCTGCCGGTCGGCTATCACCGGCTGCGTCGCGCCGATGCCGAGCAGCTGCTCATCACCGGACCGGGACGCTGCCACCTGCCCGAGCCGCTGCGCGCGTGGGGGTGGGCCGCCCAGCTGTATGCGACCCGCTCGCGGGCCAGCTGGGGGATAGGTGACCTCGCCGACCTCGCCCGCCTGGCCGCCTGGTCGCGTGGCGTGGGGGCGGAGTACCTGGTCGTCAATCCGCTGCTCGCCCCGCAGCCGAGGCTTCCGCAGGAGGCGAGCCCCTATTTCCCGAGCACCCGCCGCTTTCGCAGCATCCTCTACCTGCGCCTCGAGGAGGTGCCGGGAGCCTCCGCTCCCGAGCTGGGGTCGCTCGCCGCACGGGCGCGCGCGCTTGACGCGGAGCGCCTCATCGATCGCGATCGGGTCCACGCGCTCAAGATGGAAGCGCTCGACGCGATCTGGGCCAGCGGACCACCCCTCGACGGGCTCGCGGCCTACCGCGCCCAGCAGGGCGCAGCGCTGGGCGAATGGGCGGTCTTCTCCGCCATCGCCGAGCGCCATGGGGCCGCATGGCGACGCTGGCCGGAGCCGTGCCGCCGTCCCGACTCCCCTGCGGTGGCGCGCTTCGCGGCCGACCGGCCCGACCGCGTGGCCTTCCATGAATGGCTGCAGTGGATCCTCGACCTCCAGCTCCGGCGCGCGTCGGCGAGCGGTGCTGCGCTGGTTCACGACATACCGATCGGCTTCGCCCCTGACGGAGCTGATGCGTGGGCCTGGCAGGAGCTCCTGGCCGACGGCGCGAGCATGGGCGTGCCTCCCGATCGGTTCAACGACGCCGGCCAGGACTGGGGGCTCCCGCCATTCATCCCCGACCGCCTGCGGGGTGCGGCCTACCGGCCCTTCATCGAGACCCTGCGGGCGTCGTTTCGCCACGCGGGCGGCGTGCGGATCGATCACGTCCTCGGGCTGTTTCGACAGTGGTGGGTGCCGACCGGGAACGCGCCGACGGCAGGCGCCTACGTCAGGTATCCGGCCGATGAGCTGCTCGAGATCGTGGCGCTGGAGAGCGAACGCGCCGGCGCCCTGGTCATCGGCGAGGATCTCGGCACGGTCGAGCCTGGCGTCCGCAGCGAGCTCCGGCGCCGGCGGCTCCTCTCGTCCCGGCTCGTCCAGTTCGAGCGCCGGCCGCCGGCCGCCTATCCCGGGCTCGCGCTGGCGGCCGTCGGCACCCACGATCTGCCCACCATCGCCGGCGCGTGGCTCGGCACCGACCTCGACGACCAGGCGCACGCCGGCCTGGTTCCCGATGCGGCCGGGCTCCACGCGGTGCGCAGACGCCTGGCGCGGGTCGCGCATGCGGCGCCCGACGCGAACGTCGGGGAGGTGATCGAGCGCGTCCATGCCGCGCTGGCCGCCTCGCCGGCGGCCCTGGTCACGGCGACGCTGGAAGACGCGCTGCGGGTCGAGCGGCGGGTCAACAATCCGCGCACGGTGCGCCAGCGCCCGAACTGGTCGATCGCCCTTCCCCGATCCCTAGAGGCCCTGATGGCGGATCCTCGCGTCAAGCGGCTGGCCCGGGTCATGCGGCGCAGCGGCTGACTATCCCCGCCCGAGGATCACCGCTCCGAGCGGCGGCAGCGTGATCTCGGCCGACGCCTCCTGTCCGTGCCACGGGCGCTCGTCGGCGACCACCCCGCCGAGGTTGCCGACGTTCGAGCCACCGTAGTGCTCCGAATCGGAGTTCAGCAGCTCGATCCAGCGGCCAGCATGCGGCAGCCCGAGCCGATATCCGTGCCGCGCGACCGGCGTCAGGTTGAGGACGACCGCCACCGCTTCGTCGGTGTTTGGGACGCGCCGCAACCAGGAGTAGACCGATCCTTCGACGTCTCCGGCATCGATCCACGCGAACCCGGACGGGTCCGGGTCACCGACCCAGAGCGCCGGTGTCCGACCGTAGAGGGCACCGAGGTCCGCCAGGTATCGGCCGAGCGCGGCGTGCAACCCTTCGTTGGCGAGCCTCCATGGCAGGCCCTGGTCGTGGTTCCACTCCTGCCACGGAGCGAGCTCGATCCCCATGAAGAGCAGCTTCTTGCCCGGCTGGGCGTACATGTCCGCGAGCAGCGCACGCAGGTTCGCGAAGCGCTGCCATTCGTCCCCGGGCATCTTCCCGAGCAGGGAGCCCTTGCCGTGAACGACTTCGTCGTGAGAGATCGGCAGCAGGTAGTGCTCGGTTCCCATGTAGAGCGCCCGGAAGGTGATCCGGTCGTGGTGGAAGCGCCGATGGACCGGGTCGTGGCTGAAGTAGTCGAGCGTGTCGTGCATCCAGCCCAGGTCCCACTTGAAGCCGAAGCCGAGGCCGCCGAGGTAGGTTGGCCTGGTGACCCCGGGGAAGGCAGTCGACTCCTCGGCGATCGTCATGATCCCGCCGAACCTGGCGTAACAGCGCTCGTTCACCTCCCGGATGAACGCGATCGCCTCCAGGTTCTCGTTGCCTCCGTGGCGGTTCGGCACCCACTCGCCCGCCTTCCGCGAATAGTCGAGGTAGAGCATCGAAGCGACCGCGTCCACCCGCAGGCCATCGACGTGGTACTGGTCGAGCCAGAAGAGGGCGTTGGCGACCAGGAAGTTGCGTACCTCGCTGCGCCCGAAGTTGAAGATCAGGGTGCCCCAGTCGGGGTGCTCCCCCAGGCGCGGGTCCGCGTGCTCGTACAGGGCGGTGCCATCGAACCGCGGGAGCGCGAAATCGTCGCGCGGAAAATGGGCCGGCACCCAGTCGAGGATGACGCCGATTCCCGCCTGGTGCAGCGCGTCGATCATGGCCCGCAGGTCGTCGGGCGTGCCGAAGCGCGCCGTGGGGGCGTAGTAGCCCGTGACCTGGTAGCCCCACGAACCGTCGAACGGATGCTCGGCGAGGGGCAGGAACTCCAGGTGGGTGAATCCGAATCGCCGGCAATGCTCGATGAGGCGCGGCGCGGCCTCGCGGTAGCCGAGCCAGGAGCCGTCGGGATGGCGCATCCAGGAGCCCAAGTGGACCTCGTAGATGCTGATCGGCGAACGGTAGGGATCGCGCTCAGCACGCTCGGTCATCCATCCCTCGTCCTGCCATGCGTAGGCGCTGAGGTCCCAGACCCGCGACGCCGTCTGCGGGCGCAGCTCTGTCGCGAACCCGACCGGGTCGCCCTTGCTGCGCAGCACCCCGTCGGCCCCGAGCACCTCGTACTTGTAGAGCTCGCCCGGACCGATCCCCGGCACGAACAGCTCCCAGATGCCTGATGCCCCGAGCGAGCGCATCGGAAAGATCAGGCCGTCCCAGCGGTCGAAGTCTCCTGCCACTCGGACGCCACCCGCAGCCGGAGCCCAGACGGCGAAGGCGACGCCATCGACGCCGTCGATCCTTCGCGGATGTGCCCCGAGCACGTCATACAAGCGCTCGTGGGTGCCCTCGGCGATGAGGTGGAGGTCGACCTCGCCCAGGGTCGGCAGGAACCGATACGGGTCATCGCGCAGCCAGGTCCCCCCGTCGGCAAACTCGAAGCGCAGGCGGTAGCGAAGCGGGAGCTCCGCCCCCGGGATGACGACGGCCCAGATGCCGTGGTCGAGCCGCTGCATGGGCTGCAGCCGTTCGCCGGCCTCGATGGCGACCGCGCTCGCCCCGGGGTGGAACGCGCGCACCACGACGCCGCCGTCGGCGGGATGGGCACCCAGGACCGCGTGGGGATCATGGTGCTCGCCACGCGCCAGGCGGGCCCCGTCCTCGGAGTGCGGATCGAGCCCCGACCGGGCCCGGGCCTCTGCCAGAGAGTCGGTCATCGGCTAACCATAACCGCCGGTGTCAGCCCCCGGACGCTGCCCGCCACGGTCCTCGGCTAGGGGCGTGGCGCCGGGAGCCCTGTGCTAGGGTTGCCGGCACCTTGGGACTCTTCGACGGCCTGCTCGGCTTCCTCAGTCACGACGTCGGGATCGATCTCGGGACCGCCAACACGCTCGTCATCGTGCGCCATCGCGGGATCGTCATCAGCGAGCCCTCGGTAGTGGCCATGGACACCCGCAGCAAGCGGGTGCTGGCGATCGGCGCCGAGGCGAAACGGATGGTCGGCCGCACGCCGGCGAATATCGTGGCCATCCGGCCGCTGCGCGATGGTGTGATCAGCGACTTCGACGTGACCGAGCAGATGATCCGCTACTTCATCAAGAAGGTCCACGACCGATACGCCCGCATCCCGCGACCGCGGGTGCTGGTCGGCATCCCGTCGGGGGTGACCGAGGTCGAGAAGCGCGCGGTGCGCGACGCAACCATGAATGCCGGTGCGCGCTGGGCGCGCCTGATCGAGGAGCCGATGGCCGCCGCGATCGGTGCCGGCCTCCCGGTAGCCGAGCCCTCGGGATCGCTGATCGTCGACATCGGCGGGGGAACCACCGAGGTGGCCGTCATCAGCCTGGGCGGGATCGTCGTCAGCCGATCGATCCGCATCGGCGGCGACGAGATGGATGTCGACATCGTCGGGTTCGCCCGGCGCGAGTACAACCTGCTCATGGGCGAGCGGACCGCAGAGGAGATCAAGATCGCGGTCGGCTCGGCCTATCCGAACGCGAACGATCGCACGGTGACGTTCCGCGGACGCGACCTGCTCACGGGCCTGCCGCGGAGCATCGAGGTCGGCAGCGACCAGATCCGGGAGGCGCTCGAGCCGTCGGTGGCCCAGATCATCGAGGCGATCAAGGAGACGATCGAGGAGACCCCGCCCGAGCTCGTGGCCGACATCATGGACCAGGGGATCGTCCTCGCCGGCGGTGGGGCGCTGCTCGCCGGCCTCGACAAGCGCGTGGCCGAGGCAACCCAGATGCCGGTCCACATCGCGGACGACCCGCTCACCTGCGTCGTGCGCGGGACCGGCCGCGTGCTCGAGGACCTGGACAGCCTCGAGCGGGTGCTGGTCACCGAGCAGTTCACGCGCGCTCCGCGGTAGGCCGATGTTCGGCGGGAGCCCGCATCGCCGAACGCACGCCGGGCTCTGGTTCGCCGCGTTCACGATCCTCTCGCTCTTCATGCTGCTCGCCGCGCGCACGCAGCAGTCGGTTGCGCTCCAGCAGGTGACCGCCAGCGCGCTCGATCCCGTGCGCGGCGCCGTGGCAGGGATCGGAGACGGCGTGGCCGGTCTGGCGGGCGCGGTTGGCGAGATCGATCGGCTGCGCAGCGAGAACGATCGGCTCCGCGATCAGCTCGCCGGCGTCGAGGGAAAGGTCGCGGCGCTCTCGGAGGCCGCCCGGGAGAACGCCGCGCTGCGTGACCTCCTGAAGATCAGCAAGGCGCTCGACATGAAGCTGCTCCCCGCGCGCATCACTGGCCGCGATCCCTCGAACTTCGCGTGGGAGGTCGGGATCGACGCCGGAACGCGCGAGGGGGTGCGGGTCGGGATGCCGGTCGTGGCCAGCGCCAACGGGACGGGTGCGCTGGCGGGCACGATCGTGCAGGTCGGGGAGGACTCGGCACTGCTGCGGTTCATCGTGGATACCCGGTCGAGCGTCATCGCGGTGGACCAGCAGACACGCGCGCTGGGCGAGGTCACGGGACAGCTCGGGGGCCAGCTCCTGTTCGTCAAGGTGCCGGTCACCGAGCGCCTCGGCGAGGGGGACACGGTCGTGAGCGCTGGCCTCTCGCTCGCTCCCGACGCCAGGAGCTCCTACCCGAGGGGTCTGCTAATCGGCCAGGTCGGGGCGGTCGAGACCGACGCCAACGCGCTGACCCAGACCGGCTTCGTGCGGCCGGCGATTGACCCTCGCGCCATCGAGCGCGTCATGGTCGTGCTGGAGTTCACCCAGGGCTGAGCCCGCTGACGCGGTCCGGGCGGTCGGTGCGCCTGGGCACATGGCCCCTTCGGCCGAGCGACCGAGCGGACCATCGCGCCATAGGCCCGGCGAGCTCGCGCCCCTAGGGTGAAGGCGTCAACCACGTGCCCCTACCTGGAGTTCTCATTGCCCGTTTTCAAGCGCGCGGTCCTCGCTCTCGCCCTGCTCGCCTCCTCGGCGGCCTTCCTTGCCACCCCGTCGCCCTCGGCGGCCGCCACCCAGAAGGTCGCGATCATCGTCGGGCCCACCGCGATCA
>Ga0307310_10000049_pt1 | contig 26811 bp, 24 predicted proteins | sample ER_DNA_197_FD_194502 | JGI IMG/M metagenome (GOLD analysis project Ga0307310, IMG submission 194502) | Bulk soil microbial communities from the East River watershed near Crested Butte, Colorado, United States - ER_DNA_197 | ecosystem: Environmental > Terrestrial > Soil > Floodplain | place...
GTTGCGGCCGACCTTGACGGAGCGAAGTTCGCCGCGTGCTAGGAGGCCGTAGATGTGGGTGCGGCCTATATCGAGCTGGGCGGCGGCATGTTCGGGCGTGTAGAGCAGTCGGCCGTCGGTGTTCATAGGGTCTCCTGTGGGAGCGCGACAAGTTACACACCCATTGAATCAAACGGTGCTCGGCCAAGCAAGTGCGTCTAGGTTCGCGATTAATCTGGACGGACTCTTGCGTATAAGCCCGACTGTTCGCTAACGTTCGTGATGTGAGTGAGAACCTGAGTTACCTCGAAGACGGCTGGGTGCAGTGGAGCCGCATCATCGGCGGCACCACCGAAGGTCTGATGGTGTACGCGAAGCTATACGTCGAGAAGGAAGGCGACCGCAGCGAAATCGTGGAGCTGCACATAAGAGGGCGGAACCTGACAACCGACAAGTTGCGGTCCATCCCGCTAGGCCACATTGAGGCGATAGCAACCACAGACCCCGACGTCACACCTTCTGACCGAAGCACGCCGCCGGCTCCGATGAGTCAGGCCGCGGATGCGCTTGGCAACCGAGCGAGCCAGCTCCTGATTAATGCGGCCCACCGCAAAGCACGGGAGCCTCGGACACCGTTGACCCGCCCGGACGGCAGCGACCCGGATGGCTTTTACCGTCAGGTGGCGGAGGCGTACCGCGATGTTGTCCAGACGACACCGAAGGTTGCGAAGGTGCTGGCCAAGGAGGCGGGGGATGTGCCTGTTGGCACGGTGCACCGATGGATTATGGAGGCGCGGCGACGCAAATTCCTGCCACCAGCGCGGCAAGGTCGCGTCGGGTGAGCACGCGGCGGCGCAGCAACGGTGAGGGCAGTATCTATCGCCGCGCCAGCGATGGCTTGTGGATTGGCTCGCTCACCATTGACGGGCGGCAGAAACCCATCGCCTCTGGCAAGCGTCGCGGTGATGTGGCCGACAAGCTCGAGGAAGCACGGCGCCGGCTGAAAGCTGACGAGCCCGTCAAGGATGCTCGGGTGACTGTGGCGCTGTTTGTTCCGGACTGGATACGCAAGGCGTTAGCGGCGTCGAATCGGAAGCCGAGCACGCGTGAGAACTACGCCACCATTGCCCGTACGCACCTGATTCCAGCGCCGTTCGGTGCGTTGACATTGGACAGGTTGCGGCCGTCCGATATTGAGGCTTTGCTTGTCGCGAAGCGTGACGCTGGCTTGTCGGGCAGCACTGTGCGGTTGGTCTGCACCGTATGCAGAGCGATGCTCGACATCGCGGTACGCGACGGACTCATACGCCGCAATCCCGCAGCCGCTGTGAAGCGTCCCACCATCAAACGAAACGAAGCCCGATACCTCACACCGGCAGAGGTTGGGCGGCTCCTCGAGGCCGCCAAAGGTGATCGGCTGCAACCTCTCATCGTGTTGATGCTCGGCACCGGTCTACGCCGCGGTGAGGCACTCGCGCTGCATTGGCGTGATGTTGATTTGTCGGCCGGGCATGTGCGGGTGCGGTCGACGCTCAGCCGTGTCGAGCGTGCACTGGTGTTCGATGAACCGAAGACGGAACGCTCCCGCAGGTTTGTGTCGCTCCCCTCCCCCGTTGTCGAAACGCTGCGGCGACACAAAACCTCACTGGCTGCTGAGCGGCTTGCAGCGGTCGCGTGGGTGCCGTGGCCCGACCATGACGACCTGGTGTTTCCCACGCACATCGGCACGCCCACAGACCCTAGGAACGCTCTCAGGGCGTTCGAGGGCATTGCTGGGCGTGCCGGGCTGTCTGGTGCGGGTTTGCACACTCTGAGGCATAGTGCCGCTTCTGCGCTGATCGCCTCGGGTGCGCACTTGAAGCTGGTTCAGGAAATGCTGGGGCATTCCTCGTACGGGATTACGGCCGATGTCTACGCGCATGTGAATGTGGAGCAGCAGCGCGAAGCGGCTCAGCGGCTTGGGGAGGTTTTCCCGTGGTGAGCGGTCACAAATCTGTTACTGCAGTCGTTACTGCAGTGGAGTGCTCCGGACCAGATACGGACCATGCGAAATGGCTCTCACTAGGTGAAACATTGTCGGGCTGGCGAGATTTGAACTCGCGACCCCTTGACCCCCAGTCAAGTGCGCTACCAAGCTGCGCCACAGCCCGTTGACCTCGCCCAAGGAGCAGCGGCCACGAGCGGGAACTCTACTACGAGGACGCTTCTGATCAGTAACGACTGTTGCTGCGGCTGTCTTCGGACCTGGTTGCCCCTCTCGGCGACTCAGTGATCGTCTGCTCACCGTGAGATGATCATCAGCCGTGGCCGCGACGGTGGATGACTTGGTTGAGCGGTCGGATGTCGGTCGAGGACGCGTTCCTCGGATGGCATCGGGAGCGGGACCGGACGGTTTTTCCGACGTATCAGTTCACGACCCAGCTCGCTACGTTGCAGCCGCCGCCGCCAGAGATGCAGCAATTGCTCGGTGCCATTCAGGGCAACCAGCCGGCCACGGACGACTTCATGAGCGTCAATGCAGGGACGCTCTCACCTGAGGTCTTCTTTTCTCCTGAGCACCTTGCCCGGACTTTTGAAGCAGCTGCCATCTCGGTCTAAAGCATCGGGCGCGAACCGTTACTGCGGCACAATCGGCGGCGTGGCCCGTTGGGTATGTCCGAACTGCGAGCGGGAATTCGCATCAGCCAACCAGGCGCACTTTTGTGTTCCTGGCATAACGGTCGACGATCTCTTGGCACGTCATCCTGCGTGGGTCGGCGAGATCTACGGCGCTGTCATCGAGCACCTGAGCAGCCTTGGGCCGATTCACGAGGACGCGGTCAATGTCGGCATCTTCCTCAAGAGTGATAGCAAGATCGCGGAGTTCCGGCCGCGGGTCCGCTCCGTGTTGCTCAGTCTCTATCTCCCGCACGAGGTGACTGATGACCGGCTTGCCCGTACGCTACCGACTGCTGCCGATCGGGTCGTTCACATGATCAAGTTGACCGACGTTGATCAAGTCGATGATCAACTTCGCGAGTGGATGACGGAGGCCTACGACTTCAACACCGACTGAAGGGATGTGTCCCCCCTTAGACAGGCTCAGGACGCATCCGAGAATGGCTCGTAGCAGTCGTACGCCTCCTGCCGGATGATCTTGTCGTCGCGGAAGGTGAAGATCAAGACGCTGTAGGTGTGAAGTCGCTGCCCTCTCCGTAGCGGCCCGGCATCCTTCGCCAGCTCGGCATGCCATTCGGCTTGGCAGACAACAGTGTCATCGCTCTCAATCCAGCGACTGACGTCATAGCGCTGGAACGCCAGCATCCCGGCACCCAGCTCGCTTGCCGCGATCATCCCATCCAGACCTCGATTGCCCACCCGAGGGTCGACCAGACTCGGATACTCAATCTGTTCCGCCTCATCGTGAAAGAAGCGGCGCAACGCATTCCCATGTACGCCGGACTCGAGGGCCTGCATCAGCTCGATCACCAGCGCCTGCTGATCACTCACCTGCACCTCGTCGCTGGTCATTTCCGCTTTCGCTTCTCCCGGACGCGTACCTCGACATGCACCGGCGTTCCTTGAAAGCCGAATTCCTCCCGCAACCGACGCCTCAAGAAGCGCACGTAACCAGGCTCGAGTTCCCCCGTAGTGAACAGCACGAAGGTCGGTGGGCCGGCATGAGCCTGGGTCCCAAACAGGATCCGGGGCTGCTTGCCGCCACGCACCGGATGCGGGTGCGCCGCTACGATGCGACCGAGGAATGCATTCAGCCTTCCGGTCGAAACCCGCAGCTCCCATCCAGCCAGGGCTTCCTTGATCGCGGTGCCAAGATGATCGACATGGCGCCCGGTCAACGCCGAAATGTTGATCTTGGACGCCCACTCGAAATGTCCAAGATCACGTTCGATCTCGCGGCGCAGATAACGGCGTCTCTCGTCGTCGGTCAGGTCCCATTTGTTGAACGCGATCACTAGCGCGCGGCCGGCGTCCTCCACCGACGTCAGGATACGAAGATCTTGTTCGGTGACAGGCTCGCTGGCATCCACGACCGCGATGCATACCTCCGCACGCTCGATCGCGCCGTGGGTACGCAGGCTGGCGTAGTACTCGTGTCCGGAGGCCTCTTTGACCCGGCGGCGGATCCCCGCCGTATCGATGAACCGGTAGATCTCGCCGTCGACCTCGACGAGCTCGTCGACGGGGTCCACAGTGGTTCCCGCGACCTCATCGACGACCACCCGCTGCTGCCCAGCCACTTTGTTGAGCAGGCTGGACTTACCGACGTTCGGCTTTCCAACGATTGCCACCCGGCGCGGACCGCGCTCACCCTCCGACACCATCCGAGGCGCCTGCGGGATCGCCGCGAGGATCGCATCCAGCAGGTCACCACTCCCCCTGCCGTGCAAGGCAGACACCGTCATCGGCTCACCAAGACCAAGCTGCCAGAGGGCCGCAGCCTCTGCCTCGGTTCGCTGATCATCAACCTTGTTGGCCGCCAACAGCACAGGCTTTCCGCTGCGACGCAGCACTTTCACGACGGCCTCGTCGATGTCCTGCGTCCCGACCCGCGCGTCGACGACGAAGACCACCGCATCGGCTGCCGCGACCGCCAGCTCGGCTTGCTCGGTGACCCGGGCAGCCATGCCCTTGGCATCAGGAGCCCAGCCGCCGGTATCCACCAGCACGAACTGACGCCCATTCCAGGTGGCGTCGTAGGAGACGCGATCTCGGGTCACACCGGGCACGTCCTGAACCACGGCTTCCCGGCGACCGATCATGCGATTAACCAGCGTCGACTTACCGACATTCGGCCGACCAACCACCGCGACGACTGGGAGCACCTGCGACTCCTCGGTAGCTGCGATGTCACTCATGTCGCTTCGCTCCGAGTTCTCGAGTGGGCTGAGGTTAGGGACTTGATGGGTGCAGACGACGGATTTGGGCCTTCGGTGGCCCCGGCAAGGGTAGCCCGGTCAGCGCCTGCGCAGCGACCATGTGATCGGCCAAGCGCTCCCGTACGAGTGCGGTCCACTCTGCAACTGCTGCTTTACGGCGCGGCCACGGAGTTTGCGGGATGACGAAAGGCTCTCCGTAGACCAGATGAATCGATCCCCGCAGCCGGGGCAACTGGTTCTTGCTTTGACCAGGTTCACGAGTGCCGAGAATGGCCACCGGGACAATAGGCGCACCCGACACCATGGCCAGGTAGGCAGCACCGCGCCGGGCCCAGGCGACTTCGCCGCCACTGCGGAGCCCTTCGGGGAAGACCGCCAGCACCTTGCCGGCCCGCAGCACCTGAATCGCCCGCCGGATGGCTTGCGGGTCTACCTCGCGGCGGTTGAGGGAAATCTGACCGATATAGGCGAGAAACCGACCTACCGCCCCGGTGAAGGCCTCCCGCTTCACCAGGGCGAAAGTCAGGCGCCGAGTCAGAGCCAAAAGAGCCGGCCCGTCCAAGATCCCGATGTGGTTCGCTGCCAGGATCACCGCCCCCGACCGCGGAACGTGTTGGGCACCATGCACCGTGACTCGCCAGGAAAGGCGCAGGCCCAATCGCACGAGAGGCCTGCCAAGCCGCAGTCCCCATACCTTCGGGGCCGGCAATCGATCCGTGTACGGGAGATCGGGGCTAACCCCTTCGATCACGCCTGTCTCCAAGCGCCCGGATCGGAACGAATGCGCAGATCGTCTCGATCACTTTTTCCAGGCTGAGGGATGTCGAGTCGACAACGTGCACCCCGGGAGCCGCCGACTCAAACTCCGCGACCGATGAATCGTCGCGGTCACGGCGGATCACCTGATCATGAACGTCATCCACGTCGATCTGATGCTCCGCGAGCTCGGCATGCCGTCGCGCTACTCGCGCCGCAGGATCAGCAACCAGCAATATGCGTACGTCAGCGTCGGGCGCCACGACCGTGGTGATGTCCCGGCCCTCGGCAACGATTCCCCCGCCCGCCTCGGCGACCAACTTCTTCTGGCGGCCGACCAGATCTGCGCGTACGTCCAGGTTGGTGGCAATGGCGCTCACAGCAGCCGACAGCTCGGGAGCCCGGATCGCTTCGGTGACATCGACTCCATTGATAGAGATCGCCGGCGTACGAGGATCTGTGTCCACATCCATTGAGGCGTGGGCTAACAGCTCTGCGACGGCCGCTCGGTCGTCGAGGTCAACGCCTTCCTGCAGGGCCAGCCACGTCACAGCGCGATACATGGCACCGGTGTCGAGAAAGGCCAAACCAAGCCGGTCGGCAACTCCACGAGCCGTACTTGATTTGCCTGAGCCGCTGGGCCCGTCGATAGCGATGACGAGTGGCCGATTCGCTCCAGTGGTTGAACTGGTCTTGGTCGACGTCTGGACCTGGTGGGTCATCGCTACCTCAGACACGCGCTTCAGCGTACCGGCCGCTTGCTAGGAGACTGCCCAGCCACGCGACAACATCGTCTCGACCAGCGCATCCGCGTCGTCCGGTGTCACCGACAGAGCGAGATAGCCAATTTCGCGGACCGGGTCGTGCTCGATGGAGATGTCTTCCACGTTCACCCCCGCAGCGCCGACGTCGGCAAAAAGTCGCGCGAGCGCTCCTGGCGAGTCAGGAATAGCGACGACGACTTCGCTGTACCGCACGGCTGCCGCCCCATGCTTGCCACCGATCTTCTGGGTGCCGGCGACGCCGCGCTCCAGCTGCGTGCGTAGCTCGTCGGTAGCCGGTGCGGCCTCCACCGCCTTGATCAATAATCCGAGCTGATCTTGGATACTGCGGAGCTCCTCGAGTACAGCGTTCGAGTTCGCCCCAACGATCTGCTCCCAGAGCAACGGGTCGCTACCGGCAATGCGAGTGACATCGCGCAGGCCTTGACCAGCGAGCAGCAGGTCAGGTTCGGAGACCCGGGTCACATGTGCTGCGACCAGTACCGACATGAGGTGCGGCAGGTGTGAAACCCGCGCCACCGCCGCATCATGATCATCAACGTCCATGATCACCTCACGTGCGCCGCATGCTTGGACGACTGCTTGCACCTGTGCCACGGATTCGGGCGCCGAACGCCGGTGTGGTGTGACGACCCAGGTCCGGTCGACGAACAGTCCCGGATGGGCAGTCACCGGACCAGAGTGATGCGAGCCGGCCATTGGGTGTGATCCCACGTAGCGACTGAGCTCGACATCACGCTGCCACAACGTGTCGAGGACCCCAGCCTTCACCGAACCGACATCGGTGACGGTCGCGTTCGGATAGTGCTGAAGGCTGTGCACAACCAGATCGGCGATGGCACCAGGCGGCACCGCGACGACGACCAGGTCGACGTCTGCAGACACCGGCGGATCGATCGTGCCGGCGCCCAGGCCCGCTGCGACCCGGGCGTGGCTGATCTTGTGATCACGAAGGTGTACGGCGTAGCCCGCCGTCGAGAGCGCACACCCGATCGACGCCCCGATCAGGCCAGCCCCGATGATCACAACTCGGCTGACGGGGCTCTGTTCAGCCATGCGCATTGTCGACGGCACCGTCGGCTGGCTCGGGTCCGTTGGCGAGCAGCGCGGCAAGTCGATCACCCTTGATGCGCCGGAACTTGCGGGGCATTCCCCTGGTCCGGTCCAGCACGGCGACCTCCAATGCCTCCACACCGAGCTCCCGCGGCGCGGCGTTCTGGCCGCCATCGGAGCTGAGCGCACGTACCGCCAGCCGCGCCGCATCGTTGAGACCAAGTCCGGGACGGAATCCGGTGCTAACGACCTCAGCGATGACATCGGCTGAACCGCCCATCACCGCAAAGTTCGCCTCATCGGCAACTGAACCGTCATAGGTCAGTCGGTAAATCTGATCTTGTAGCGGTGTGGCCCCCAACTCAGCCACGACAATCTCCACCTCGAAGGGCTTGTCACTGCCGGAGGAGAAGATCGTGCCCAGCACTTGGGCGTACATGTTGGCCAACCCGCGGACCGTCACGTCAGTCCGGTCGTAGGTGTAGCCGCGCACATCGGCGTAACGAATACCGGCCTGACGCAGATTCTCGAACTCGTTATATCGACCGACGGCAGCGAAGGCGACGCGATCGTAGATCTCGCTGACCTTGTGCAACGCCTGGGACCGGTTCTCGGCAACGAACAAGATGCCGTCGGCATAGTAGAGCACGACAACCGACCTACCCCGAGCGATGCCCTTTCGGGCGTAGTCCGCCCGATCCTTCATCTGCTGCTCCGGGGCAACGTAGAACGGCATGCTCATAAGTGCGAACCAAATTCCTGGCGCAGGGGACTAAGCAAGTGGAGCTCCTGGTCCGTCGGGCCGCTGAGCCCGGCTTGCGATGAGTTGGTCGATCAGTTCGGCAGTCTGCTCATCGCTGAAACGCCGCACGCCGTCCTCGGTCGCAGCCAAAACCACCGGAAAGATCTTCCGGGCCATGTCCGGTCCGCCCGTTGCTGAGTCGTCATCGGCAGCGTCATAGAGCGCCTGAATCACCGCCATGGCCGCTTCGCTAGCGTTGAAATCTCCTCGATAGAGCTTCTTGAGCGATCCCCTGGCGAACACGGATCCGGACCCAACCGAGAAGTACGCATGCTCCTCGTAGCGGCCTCCGGTTGCGTCGTAGGAAAAGATCCGGCCTTCACCGGTCGCCTCATCCCAGCCAGCGAACAAGGGCACGACCACGAGGCCCTGCATGGCAAGGCCAAGGTTCAGGCGAATCATCGTCGCTAGCCGGTTTGCCTTGCCGACCAGGGAGAGCGGGGCGCCCTCGATCTTTTCGTAGTGCTCCAACTCAACCTGGAACAAACCCACCAGCTCGACTGCAAGCCCGGCCGCACCGGCAATGCCAATGATCGAAAACTCATCCGCCGCGAACACCTTCTCGATGTCGCGCTGCGCGATGATATTGCCCATCGTTGCCCGCCGATCACCGGCCACGACGACGCCGCCGGGAAAGGTTGCGGCCACGATCGTGGTGCCATGCGGTGTGAGATCACCTACTCCGGCGAGGGCTGGACGCGAGGACGGCAATACATCCGGAGCCACACGTGAGACGAAGTCGGTAAATGAAGAAGACCCGATACGAAAAAACTCAGAGGTCAGCTCAACTTTCATGTCGCCTGTCGTTCACTGGCCGCCCTTCTGAACGAATGAGCGCACGAACTCCTCAGCGTTCACCTCTAGAACGTCATCTATCTCGTCCAACAGCGAGTCCACCTCGGAGTCCAACTCCGCCTTGTGCGCGGTATCAGCAGGCGCCAGCTCCTCGACCTCACGATCATCGGCTCGCCGCGCCTTGCGTTGGCTCTGCTCTGACTCAGCCATAGCTGCTCCCGTCTGTACTGTCGACCAGCCTAACCAACGTCACCCACAACACCACGACATTCTTAGCCGCCGTGGTTAGCGTCGGCGCAGCGCCGACTCATCGAGCTCTGCATAGTTGTCGGCGGTCTGCACGGGTTGCAACGTGTGCAGACCGTACGAAACCTACGTTCACGTAGGTTTCGGGCGGGACGTGAGGGGCTGCCGCGCTACCGGCCAAGCGCCGCGAACAGCTCGGTGACGGAACTGCATTCATCGATCAGCTGGCCGACCTGCTCTCGAGTACCTCGCAGCGGGTCCAACAGCGGCAGCCGCTGCAGCGCCGGTCGTTCGGGTACGTCGAAGATCACCGAATCCCAGGAAGCGGCAACCACCGCGGAGCCGAACTTCTGCATCACCCGGCCACGGAAGTATGCCCGAGTGTCCTCCGGTGGAGCGTTACGGGCGCGCTCGATCTCGTCATCGTTGATGAGCCGGCGCATCTTGCCGTTGGCCAGCAGTGCGCGGTAGAGGCTGCGGCGCGGATCGACGTCGGCGTACTGCAGGTCGATCAGCGCCAGCTTGGGAGCAGACCAGCTGAGTCCGTCGCGATCCCGATAAGACTCCATGAGCTTGAGCTTGGCTACCCAGTCGAGCTGATCGGCAAGGCTGAAGATGTCGCTGCGAAGCGCATCCAAACAGTCCTGCCAGCGAGTGAAGATGTCTTTTGCCTCGATCCGCGCCGTCTCGGTGAGATCTTCAGCCACCCGCTCGTAGTGATTGCGGCAGGCGTCCAGGTACACCTCCTGAAGGTCCAGCGCCGTCATGCTGGGCCCCTCGCTCAGATAGAGCGGCTCACGAACCGACACGTCATGGCTGACCGTCCGCATAGCCGCCACGGGCCCGTCCAGTCGGACATCGCTACCCAGCTCGCCAGCCTCGATGACGCGCAGCACCCAGGAGGCGGTGCCCAGTTTGAGATAGGTCGAGATCTCGGAGAGGTTGGCGTCTCCAGTGATCACGTGCAGCCTGCGGTATTTGCTCGCGTCGGCGTGCGGCTCGTCGCGAGTGTTGATGATCGGCCTGTTCAGAGTGGTTTCCAGTCCGACCTCTGCCTCGAAGAAGTCGGCCCGCTGACTGATCTGGAAACCGGGAGTCTGGCTGGATTGACCGAGGCCAATCCGACCGGCCCCGATGATCACCTGCCGGGAGACCAGAAATGCGCTGAACTGGGTGACGATGCGGTCGAAGGGCGTGCTGCGCTGCAGCAGGTAGTTCTCGTGCGTGCCGTACGAGGCGCCCTTTCCGTCGGTGTTGTTCTTGTAGAGCCGGACAGAGCGGCCCAAGGATTGCGTGGCGCGCTGGGCCGCGAGCGCCATCACGGACTCTCCGGCCTTGTCGTAGCGCACGGCGTCCAGCGCGTTGGTGACTTCTGGACTGGAATACTCCGGGTGGGCGTGGTCGACGTAAAGTCGCGCGCCATTGGTCAAGATCACGTTCGCCATACCGAGATCGGTGTCGGTCAGCTGATCCGGGTGGGCGGAGGCCCGGGAAATCTCGTAACCCCGGATGTCCCGCAGCGGCGTCTCCGTCTCGTAGTCCCAACCGGCAGGTTGACCTGCTGCCGACGCCCCGTACGCCTTCACAACGTGGTTGGAGAGCTGCATCGGGTGCAGATCCTCTTCGATGAAGGCGTTGCTGAAACCACCGGGCAGTGCTGCTGAACCAGGCGCCAGCGCGCTGATGCCGTACTCGGTCTCGATTCCCATGACACGAGCGTTCAACCGCGCCGTCAGCTCAGAGCCGGCCGCCGCCGACTCCTCGCGATTGGCTGTAGAAGCCATGGCCTCAGCGTAATGTGAGGGTCATGCAGATCCTGCCAGCGATCGCTGTCGACGTAATCTGCATCCTGATTTTCGCGATCATCGGACGCAGTAGTCACCAGGAGGCAAACGACCTTCTCGGCGTCGCACATACGGCGTGGCCATTCCTCGCCGGGTGCCTTCTCGGCACCGTGATCGGGCGCACCTGGCGCCGCCCGTACGCCCCAAGATCCGGGGTCGCCGTGTGGCTGGGAACCGTCATCGGTGGGATGGCCTTGAGGGTGCTAACAGGCGCCGGCGTACAGCTGTCCTTCATCGTCGTCGCCAGCATCTTCCTCGCCGTTTTCCTGATCGGCTGGCGGGCCGGGCTTCAGCTCATCCAGCACACCCGGGCGAACAGCACCCGCAGTGGCATGGGCAAGAAGGCGGCACCAGCCGAGTCTGACCGACCCGCCACTTCCGTTTCTCCGCACCAAGCCGCGAATGAGAGACGTTAGGGCCGAAATCCCTTAGATACGCGCCCTTGTGCGGGGGAAACGCGTCAGTGGGCGTGACCGATCGACCGTTACCGATTGACTTAGAGGTGCTGGCCTTAGAGGTACTGGCCAGTGTTCGAGACGGTGTCGATGGACCGGCCCGGCTGAGTGCCCTGCTTGGAGGAGATCAGCGTCCGGATGAAGACGATCCGCTCACCTTTCTTGCCTGAGATCTTCGCCCAGTCATCCGGATTGGTGGTGTTGGGTAAATCCTCGTTTTCCGCGAACTCATCCAGGCACGCCTGCAACAGATGCCCGATCCGCAAACCGCGTACGGCAGTGTCTAGGAAATCCTTGATCGCCATCTTCTTGGCCCGGTCCACGATGTTTTGGATCATCGCCCCGGAGTTGAAGTCCTTGAAGTAGAGAACCTCTTTGTCGCCACCGGCGTAGGTGACTTCCAGGAACTGGTTCTCCTCCGACTCCTCATACATCCGGCTAACCGTGCGGTCGATCATGGCCTGCACACATGAATGCTTGTCATGATCGAATTCAGCAAGATCTTCCGGATGCAGCGGCAGGGTGGGAGTGAGGTACTTGCTGAAGATCTCACGTGCCGCTTCTGCGTCGGGCCGCTCGATCTTGATCTTCACATCAAGGCGGCCAGGTCGCAAGATAGCCGGATCGATCATGTCCTCACGGTTGGAGGCGCCGATGATGATCACGTTATCGAGGCCTTCCACGCCGTCGATCTCGCTGAGCAGCTGCGGCACGATGGTGTTCTCCACGTCGGAGGAGACACCGGAGCCGCGAGTCCGGAACAGCGAGTCCATCTCGTCGAAGAAGACAATCACCGGCATGCCATCTGTTGCCTTGTCGCGAGCCCGCTGGAACACCAGCCGGATGTGCCGCTCCGTCTCGCCGACGTACTTGTTCAATAGCTCAGGACCCTTGATATTAAGGAAAAAGCTGCGCCCTTCCTCGCCGGTCCGCTCGGTGACCTTCTTCGCCAGTGAGTTGGCGACCGCCTTGGCGATCAATGTCTTGCCACAGCCCGGAGGTCCATAAAGCAAGATGCCCTTAGGGGCCTTCAGCTCATGCTCGTCGAAAAGCTCCTTGTGCAGGAACGGCAGCTCGACAGCGTCGCGGATGGCCTCGATCTGGTTGCCCAGGCCGCCGATCAGGGAGTAGTCGATATCAGGCACCTCTTCCAGCACCAGCTCTTCGACGTCCAGCTTCGGAATCCGCTCGTACGCGAAATGCACCCGACGATCGATCAACAACGAATCTCCGGAACGCAGATGTTGATCATGAAGACGATAGGCAAGGCGGACGACGCTTTCCTCATCACCGTGGCCGATGACCAGCGCACGGTCACCGTCCTCGAGCATCTCCTTGAGCAGTACGACTTCGCCGACCTCATCGAACTCGAGGACCTTCACGACGTTCATTGCCTCGTTGATCATGACCTCCTTGCCGGGGGTCAATGCTTCAAGATCAACATCGGGACTCACGCTGACCCGCATTTTACGGCCGGACGTGTAGATGTCCGCGGTATTGTCCTCATGCCCGGAGAGAAAAACTGCGAAGGTCGCCGGGGGCTGGGCGAGCCGGTCGACCTCGCTCTTCAAGGACACGATCTGATCACGCGCTTCACGCAGCGTCGCCGCGAGACGCTCATTGTTGGCAGCGGCAGTTCTCGCATCAGAACGAGCATCAGCCAGCCGACGCTCCAGCATGGCGATGTCATGGGGATGGGAAGTGACCCGGTCCCGGAGCCTATCGAGCTCGTCTTTGAGCGCGCCAATTTGAGCTATCAAGGATTCGCGGTCCTCATACGCCCCGCGATCACGAATAGATCCGGCCATGACACACCTCCTGTCAAGACACTACCCGGGCAGGTTGTGCGGTCCCTTGTAATCATCCCCGTACGCGCCGGGCGCTGGGCGACGTTTGCGTAACGGTGCTGTGAAGCCTGGCGCCATGCGCCGTGCAGTGATCACGAATCCCGTGTGGCCCACCATGTCATGCCGGGGCCGTACGGCAAGTCCCGCTACGTGCCAGGCCCGGACTAGCGATTCCGTCGCCTCTGGCTCGGTAAAGCCGCCATGGACCCGCAGCGTCTCCACAGTCTGCGCAAGCTGGGTCGTCGTTGTCACATACGAGCAGAACACCCCACCCGGCACGATCACCTCGGCCAGCGCGGCCACGCATTCCCACGGCGCGAGCATGTCCAGCACGACCCGATCGACAGGCTCATCGGTCAGCGAGCCAACCAGATCGCCGATCCGGAGATCCCAGTTGGTGGGCGTCGCGGCGAAGAAGTTCGCCACATTCCGGCGGGCGAAGTTGGCAAAGTCCTCGCGCCGCTCGTAGGAGGTCAAGCTGCCAGTCGGACCGATGCTGCGAAGCAAGCTGCAGGTCAATGCACCTGAACCGGCGCCCGCCTCGAGGACCCGGGCGCCGGGAAAGATGTCGGCACTCATCAAGATCTGGGCCGCGTCCTTGGGGTAAACCACGGCGGCGCCGCGCGGCATGCCGACGGTGAATTCGTGTAACAGCGGCCTCATAGCCAAGAACAGCATGCCGCCCGTGGTGTTGACCACCATGCCTTCGGGCTGCGCGATGAGGTCGTCGTGGCTGATCGAACCCTTGGTGGTATGGAACAGGCCCCCAACGGCCAGCACGATCGAATGTCGACGTCCTTTCGGATCCGTGAGGGTGATCCGCTCCCCCACCTCGAACGGGCCACGCCGAACGCCGGAGAGCTCGAGGTGATCAGGCATTGCTGATACCGAAGAATCCCAGCTGCCAGCCAGGGCCGAACGAGCCGCCAGACATCTCCACACCTCGGCGTAGGTAGAGAGGCTCGTCGGACTGGCTGATCGGCAGCATGATCAGATCGTTGGCCGCCTGCTTCTGCAGCAGGGCCAGCAACCGGTCTGCGGTAGCACGGTCAGTGGTCGCGCGAAATTCGTTCTCGATGCTGCTGACCGTCGAATCAACGGCCGGCAGCGGCGCGTCCAGATAGGGCTGCAGCCAGGCGAGCGCCGTTGACGTCCACGCCTTCCTGTCAACCAAATTCAGATCGGCGTTCAGATCGCCTGGCCGGAGCTGGACGCTGAGCCCACCAGTGTTCTCCAGCCGCGAGCGGATCTGTGCGGCGAGGTCTTGGCCGTTGGGCATGGTCGAGTCGTAGCCCAGCGTGAGGTTGATGCGGCTCTTCCAGGTCACCTTCGGCTTGGCCTTTCCGCCGAGCGGGAATGCGGCCGCATGTCCATCGACGCCGGTCGGAACGAGGGAATCGGAGGTGCGGTCCCCTTGCAGGGCCACCGCGATGGCTTGCCGCAGATCCTTGTCCGCCCGCATCCGCGAGTTCGGCGACCATTCGAGCTGTAGCACCCGGGCGCCGCCTAGCACAGTTTCGGTAAAGCCGTTGAGGGTCTGGCGATCGGGATTCTGCCGTATCTGTTGGCTGAACCGTGTGACGGCTGCCGTGTCGAGACCTCTCCAGACGACATCGACCGCGCCTCGACTCATGGCATCCTCGATCGTCGGGGAGTCGGCGACGCTGCGGTAAACCAGCGCGGGGAGGCGCGCCGGGTTACGGCCCACGTACGCGTCGTACCTGCTGAGCTGAAGCTGATTTCCGGTGTACTTGGTCACCAGGAACGGGCCGGAGCCCACGATCGGATCGGTCGGATCTTGCACCCGGTCCGCGTCATAGACCTCCTCATCAACGATCGATGCCGCAGGAGAAGCGAGTGCCCATCCGAACTGGGTATCCGGCCTGCTCAACACGAACCGTACGGTCTTGGTGTCCGGCGTCTGGATTTTGCGGAACGACGAGAGCGCGGCGGCTGAGGAGCCCGGGACCTTGAGACGAGCAGCGCGCTCGATGCTGAACTTCACGTCGCTGGACGTCAGCGGATGGCCATTGTGAAACGCCAGATCGTCGTTGAGGGTGCAGCTGTAGATGGTTGCCGAGGTGAACAGGCAGTCCCGAGCCGCGTCGGGCTTGAGTACCGAGCCGCCCGGATCGGCTGTCATCAGCCGCTGGAACACGTTCAGCGCGAGCACCGTTGAAGCGGCGTCGGTGATCGCCGCCGGGTCGGTGACTCGGATCTGATCGGTCGACATCACCGTGAACGGTCGTGGGGTCGAGCTTGCAGTCGGAGTGGGCACGGGCGCCTCACCTGGGGTTCGGCACCCGGTGAGAAGCAAGAGAAGAGCGACGGCCATCAGTATGCGGCGGGTCAGGGGGTTAGTCGCCATCAAACTGCTCCAGCAGCCGCGCCAGGGTGGCCATGTCCAATTCAGCTAGAGAGCGCACATGGAGTCGCCGCGGAGCCCGCGGAATTTCTACTCGGTGGGGTATGGCAACGACGAGCGCCCCTGCCGCGTTGCCGGAGCGGCAGCCCGTCTCGGAATCCTCGAGAACCACGCAGTGGCGTGGCGATACCCCGAGGGCCGTGCACGCCTTCTCGTACGGCTCCGGATGCGGCTTGCCACGGCCTACCTCATCGCCGGCGACTGTCACCTGGAAGGTGCCCTCAGGAAGCTGACTGAGCGCTGCGTCCAACAGCACCCGATACGACGCCGATACCAAGGCGCACGGGACGCCTGCCTCGGAAAATGACTTGAGCAGCTCGATCGCTCCAGGACGCCAGACAAGGGGATTGCTCTTGACATGGTCGACGACAGCTGTGAGCAGCTGGTCAACGACCCATGCCGGGCTCAGATCAACTCGGCCGATGGTGTTGAGGATGTAGGAGCCCGAGTCCAACAGCGAGTTACCCACCAGCTGCTCGGCATGTTCTTCGGACCAGGTGCCGCCGAGCTTGTCGATCAGGTCGTACTCGGCGGCAATCCACAGCGGCTCCGTGTCGGCCAGCGTGCCGTCGAAGTCCCACAGCGCTGCGGCCAGTGTGGAGGTTGTGGTGTCGCTCATGGCGCGGCCATTCTTCCAGCCGCAGCCAGACGCGCAAATCTACCGGCTGTCGACTGATCTACCGGGCGTTGAAGTACTTCGCCTCGGGATGGTGCACGATCATCGCGTCAGTGGACTGCTCAGGATGCAGCTGGAGCTCTTCGGACAGCTCCACGCCGATTCGCTCGGGACGCAGCAAAGCCACGAGTTTGCGGCGATCGTCCAGCTCCGGACAGGCGGGATAGCCGAAGGAGTATCGCGAGCCGCGGTAGGCCTGGTCCCGGATCATCTCCGCCATCGGACCATCGTCGCGGGCAAAGCCGAAATCCGCGCGGATTCTGGCGTGCCACAGCTCGGCCAGCGCCTCGGTCAGCTGCACGCTGAGCCCGTGCAACTCCAGATAGTCCCGGTACGCGTTGTGTTCGAACAGACTGGCGGTCACCTTCGCGACCTGCGATCCCATCGTGACAAGGTGGAACGCCACGACATCAGGTCCCTTGAGTGCCGCCAGATCGCGATCGCGGAAGAAGTCCGCCAAGCACAGGTACCGTCCCCGCGTCTGCCGCGGGAAGGTGTAGCGGTGCAGCTCCGCTCCCGGGTCTATGACATCGGCTCCGGGACGGAGGACGACGAGATCGTCGCCCTCGCTGTAGCACGGCCAATACCCATAGATGACGGCGAACTCCGCGATCGCGTCAGTCTGGATGCGGTCCAGCCACAGTCGCAGCCGCGGCCGGCCCTCAGTTTCGACCAATTCCTCGTACGACGGTCCGTTCCTGGATCCTCGTAATCCCCACTGGCCCATGAAGGTGGCCCGCTCGTCGAGATAGCCCGCGACATCGGCTAGCGAGATGCCCTTGACGATCCGGTCTCCCCAGAACGGCGGAGTGGGGACGTCGATATCGACCGCGACATCGGAGCGGCGTGGCAGCTCAGTCTCCACTCGATCCTCGACGAGGGTTGACCCGCGGGCCTTGACCCGGCGTTCGCGCGGCGCTGGCAGCGCTGCTCCCTCCTCGCCTCGTTTCACCGCCATCAGCGCGTCCATCAGTCGCAATCCTTCGAACGCATCCCGGGCGTAGCGGACCTCGCCGGCAAAGACCTCGCGAAGATCTTGTTCGACGTATGCGCGGGTGAGCGCCGCCCCGCCGAGAAACACCGGGTATGCGGTGGCAATCCCCCGGCGGTTGAGCTCCTCCAGGTTCTCCTTCATCACGACGGTCGACTTGACCAGCAGACCTGACATACCGATGACGTCAGCGTGGTGCTCCTCGGCGGCGTCGATGATCGCACCGATCGGCTGCTTGATGCCCAGATTCACCACGGTGTATCCGTTGTTGGTCAAGATGATGTCGACCAGGTTCTTGCCGATGTCGTGCACGTCACCCTTGACTGTGGCGAGCACGATGGTGCCCTTGCCGCGGGCGTCGGTCTTCTCCAGATGTGGCTCCAGGTAGGCAACCGCGGTCTTCATCACCTCAGCCGACTGCAGCACAAACGGCAGCTGCATCTGGCCCGATCCGAAGAGCTCGCCGACTACCCGCATGCCGGCCAGCAGGTCGGTGTTGATGATCTCCATCGCCGGCGTACCCGCGGCCAGCGCTACGTCAAGGTCGTCTGAGAGCCCTTTGCCTTCCCCGTCGATGATGCGGCGCTGCAGTCGTTCCCCGACGGGGAGCGTGAGGAGCTCCGCAGCACGCTCAGCTCTGGCGTCGGCTGTTGTGACACCTTCGAAGAGCTCCAGGAAGCGTTGCAGCGGGTCGTAAGCAGGCTCGGTGTCGGTAGCCGGCCGTCGCCGGTCGTAGACCATGTCGAGCGCCACTTCCCGTTGCTCGTCGGGGATCCGGGCCATCGGGATGATCTTGGCGGCATGCACGATCGCGGAGTCCAGGCCGGCGTCGATGCATTCATTGAGAAACACCGAATTGAGCACTACGCGAGCCGCGGGGTTCAGACCGAAGGAGACATTGGACAGGCCCAACGTCGTCTGGACATCGGGGAAGAGCCGCTTCACTTCGCGAATGGCCTCGATCGTCTCGATGCCGTCCCGGCGGGTTTCCTCTTGGCCGGTGGCAATCGGAAAGGTCAGGCAGTCGAGAATGATGTCGCTCTGGCGCAGTCCGAAGTTCTGTGTGATGTCGGTGATCGCCCGCTGGGCGACGCGCACCTTCCACTCCGCTGTCCGCGCCTGGCCTTCCTCGTCAATGGTGAGCACGATCACCGCCGCGCCGTGCTCTGCGACCAGGCTCATGACCCGACTGAATCGAGACTCGGGCCCGTCGCCGTCCTCGTAATTGGCGGAGTTGATCACTGCACGGCCACCGAGACATTCCAGGCCTGCTCGCAGCACCGCCGGCTCCGTGGAGTCCAGCACAACGGGCAGGGTCGATGCGGTCGCCAGCCGGAAGGCAACATTCCGCATGTCGGCGACGCCGTCTCGGCCGACGTAGTCGACATTGAGATCAAGCATGTGGGCGCCGTCCCGGATCTGGGACCGCGCGATATCGACGCAGTCATCCCAGCGCTCGGCCAGCAAGGCGTCGCGGAACGCCTTTGACCCGTTGGCGTTGGTCCGCTCGCCGATGGAGAGGTAGCTGATGTCCTGTCGGAACGGCACCTCGGCGTACAAAGAAGCAGCAGCCGCTACGTGGCTAGCCGAGCGCTCCGCCGCCTGTCGGCCTTCGAGGCGTTTGACCACCTGCTGGAGGTGCTCTGGTCCGGTGCCACAACAACCGCCCACCAACCCGAGTCCGAACTCGCCGACGAACTGCTCGAGCGCGTCAGCCAGCTCGACCGGCTGCAGCGGATAAACCGCCCCTTTGGCAGTCAATTGCGGCAGACCAGCATTCGGCATGCAGCTCACCCCGACCGTCGCGTACCGGGAGAGATGCCGTAGATGCTCGCTCATCTCCGATGGACCGGTCGCACAGTTCAGCCCGATCATGTCGATGCCGAGCGGCTCGAGTGAGGTGAGCGCTGCACCGATCTCGGACCCGAGCAGCATGGTGCCTGTGGTCTCGACCGTCACGTGCACGATCACCGGAAGATCGCGCCCGGCGTACGCCAGCGCCCGTTTGGCACCCAGCGTGGCGGCCTTGGTTTGTAGCAGATCTTGTGAGGTCTCGATGAGCACGGCATCGACGCCGCCGGCGAGGAGGCCTTCGACCTGCTGCTGATAGGCGTCGCGCAGTTGGGCGTAGGAGACATGGCCGAGCGTTGGCAGTTTGGTGCCCGGGCCGACGCTGCCGAGCACCCAGCGTGGCCGCTCCGGTGTGCTGTACGCGTCAGCGGACTCTCGGGCAATCCGCGCTGCGGCCTCAGCCAGCTCGGAGATGCGGTCTGCAATGCCGTACTCCCCCAGCGCGGAGAGATTGGTGCCGAAGGAGTTGGTCTCGACCGCATCGACGCCGACGTTGAAGTACGCGTCGTGAATCGCCCGGACGATATCTGGACGGGTGACATTCAGGATCTCGTTGCAGCCCTCGAGCTGATCGAAGTCCTGCAGCGTCAGGTCATAACCCTGCAGCATCGTTCCCATGGCGCCGTCCGCGATCACCACACGCTGCGAGAGTGTGGTACGGAGGTCTGGGGAGGAGGCGGCACTCAGGCCATCGGGCACCTCGCGAGAATAATCGCCCCAAGCCGACTTCGTGCCGAACTACCACCATGTGGAGCGCAAGTTCGGTTGCGCCGCGACGGCTACAGTGAAGCACATGCCCGACTCCCCCAGCTCGGCCGGTCGAGACCTGCGCGATCTGGTCGACCCGGTGGTGGTGATGGCTTTCGGGGGCTGGAACGACGCGGGAAACGCGGCGACCGGAGCCGTCGAACATCTTGCCGAGACATACCAGGCCGAATCGGTCTACGCACTGGACCCTGATGAGTTCTATGACTTCCAGGTCAACCGCCCCCGCGTGGAGCTCAGCGAGGACGATGAGCGCGAGATCACCTGGCCTACCACAGAATTGAAGATCGCCGAGCTACCGGACGGTCGCGACTTGATCTTGGTCCAAGGCCTGGAGCCGAATCTGCGGTGGCGACAGTTCAGCACCTTGATCGCATCGGCGCTGAGCTCGGCGAACGTGACCCGGGTGCATCTGCTCGGTGCCCTGCTTGCCGACACGCCACACACCCGCCCGATCCCGGTATCGGTCTCGACCCAGAACCGGGAGCTGATGAAGCAGCTCGGCCTCGCGCCATCCAGCTATGAGGGTCCGACCGGCATCATCGGCGTACTCGGCGACGTCCTGAGCCGCGGTGGCGTGGACGTTCTCACACTGTGGTCGGCTATCCCGCACTACGTCTCGCACCCGCCGTGCCCGAAGGCCACATTGGCGCTGCTCTCCCAGCTGGAGCGAGTACTCGACACCTCTCTTGATCTTGGTGAGCTGACCGAGCTTGCCAGGGCGTGGGAGCGTGGCGTTGACGAGCTGGCTGCTGAAGACTCCGAGGTCGCCGAGTACGTCGCATCGCTCGAGCAGATGCAGGATGCCACCGAGCTGCCCGAAGCCAGTGGAGATGCTATCGCCGCTGAATTTGAGCGCTACCTACGCCGTCGCCAGGGCTAGGCCGCAGCCGTCGCCAGTTCGCGCAGCTTGGCCACCGCGGCGTCGGGATCTTCGGCGCCGAAAACTGATGATCCGGCGACGAAAGAGTCGACGCCCGCCGCTGCGCAGCGTTCGATCGTCTTGGCCGAGACGCCGCCGTCGATCTGCAGCCAGATATCGCCACCAAGCTTGTCGAGCATCGCTCGCGTTCGGGTGATCTTGGGAAGGCACATGTCGAGGAAGCTCTGACCGCCGAAGCCCGGCTCAACGGTCATGATCAACACCATGTCGAGCTCCGGCAGCAGGTCTTCGTACGGCTCGATCGGCGTGGCCGGTTTGAGCGCCATGGCGGCCCGGGCCCCAAGTTTGCGTAGCTCACGAGCTAGCCGCACCGGTGCCGCAGCGGCCTCCACGTGAAAGGTGACCGATTCCGCTCCAGCTTCCGCGTACCCCGGCGCCCAGCGGTCGGGCTGCTCGATCATCAGGTGGATGTCCAAGAGCTTGTCAGTGATCTTGCGGATCGACTCGACCACAGGAAGCCCGAGCGTCAGATTCGGGACGAAGTGGTTGTCCATCACATCAACGTGTATCGCGTCCGAGCTCGGCACACTCTCGATCGCCGTCTGCAGGTTCGCGAAGTCGGCCGACAGGATGCTCGGCATGATTCTCGGGGCCACGATGCCGACTCTAATGGGAGCGGGTTTTGCGGAGATAGCCCGCGAACATCGCGTCCGTGCCGTGTCGATGCGGCCAGAGCTGCAGATACGGGCCTAATGCGGCGTCGGGCACCTCGGGCAACAGCTGTGCGGCCGGAATCACCTCGACGTCGCTACGTACAGCGAGCGTTTCACTCAGGACGTCAGTGGTCTCCCGGCGATGTGGCGAGCAGGTGACGTAGCCGACGATGCCGCCGGGAGCGGCGCTGTCAATGGCAGAGGCCAGTAATGCCAGTTGCAGCGGATGCAGTTGCTCAACGTCAGCAGGTCCGCGTCGCCAGCGTGACTCCGGCCGGCGCCGGAGTGCACCTAGCCCCGTACACGGCACATCGGCCAGCACCCGGGTAAACGAGTTGGAGCGCCACCCAGGCCGCGGACCGTCGGCGACCACAACTGTCGGCACCGATCCGTCGCCGCGATAGGCCCGTAGTGCAGCAGCGACCAGCAGTGCCCGGTGCGGCGCCACGTCCGCTGCCAGCAGTTTGCTGCCATCCAGACGTGTCAGGCCTGCCAGCAGCGCGGACTTGCCGCCGGGACCGGCGCAGAGGTCCAGCCACCAACCCGGCGCAGCGTCCACCCTGGTCAGCGCCCAGGTCACCAACTGGGAGCCCTCGTCCTGCACCCCAACTCGGCCGTCCCGGACAAGCGCAAGCTCGGCAGGATCGCCTCGCCAGCGCGCGGCAAAGGGGGAGTAGCCGCTGGGCTCCGCCCCCGCGCGTACCAGGTCGTCCACCTCGGCCAGACCTGGACGCACAGCCAGGCTGATGGCTGGACTGTGATTGTTGGCGGCCAGCGCCCGCTCGAGCTCCGACGGATCCAGCAGTTCGGCGTACGCGTCAACGATCCACCTCGGATGTGCGGTCCGCAACGCCAGCCGATCATGATCATCGAGCCCTTCCGAGAGCTTGTCCAGCCACTCGTCCAGGCTCCGTTCGGCGATGCGGCGTAGCACAGCGTTGACGAGCCTGGTGACCCTTTCTCCGACCGTGGCAGCGGCCAGATCAACGCCTGCGGCGACCGCGGCGGGCGTGGGAACCCGCATAGCGAGGATCTGATGCGCGCCGAGTCGCAGCAGGTCCACGACGGCGGGTTGAAACTCCTTGAGCGGCCGGCCGGCCGCTGCAACGATGATCGTGTCGTAGCTGCCCTGCCAGCGACAGGTCCCAGCGAGCAGCTCGGTGGCGAACGCTGCATCGCGACCGGTCAGACGACGCTCCCGAAGCAGCGCGGACATCGCGAGGTTGGCGTAGGCCCCGTCGCCGTTCACGGCCCGTAGCGCGTCAAAGGCAGCCCGTCGGGCCCGATCCGGACGACGCCGTCTCTGACCGCGCGCAGTGTTGGGACTGCTCACTCGAGCTCAATCAGGAGGCCACCGAGCTTCGGCTCGGCGTCGAAGGCAACGCCGCGCGCCCAGTCGGCGGCAGCCATCGGCTTCTTGCCTTGGGCTTGCACCTCACCAAGTTCCAGAGCTTGAGTCCCGGTGCCGACGTGCACGGACCGCTTCGTGATCTCCAGTGCGCCGGGCGAGAGAACGAGGCCGGACAGCCGCGCTGAGTTGATCTTGAACCGATCGCCATGGAAGGTGGTCCAGGCCCCCGGCGCCGGATAACAGCCGCGAATCAGCCGATCGATGACATCGGCCGGTTGGCTCCAATCGATCTCGGCATCCTGCACGGTGATCTTGGACGCGTAGCTCACCTGAGCATCAGCCTCCGGCTGTGGGGACGGCGTAAGCGTGCCGTCCTCGATCCCATCGACAGTCTCGACGAGCAGTTGGGCACCGCTGAGTGAGAGGCGGTGCAACAGGTCGCCAGCCGTATCCTCCGGGCGGATCGGCTCGGTCACCGAAGCGAAGATCGGCCCGGCATCGAGCGCTAGCACGATCTGGAAGGTGGTCGCGCCGGTGCTCTGATCACCCGCCAGGATGGCGCGCTGCACAGGCGCTGCCCCTCGCCAGGCCGGCAGCACCGAGAAGTGCAGGTTGACCCAACCATGACGCGGAATGTCCAGTACGCGCTGCGGAAGCAACGCCCCGTACGCGACGACGGGACAGCAATCTGGGGCTAGCTCCGTCAGTCGCTCGACGAACTCTTCGTCGCGCGGCCGCTGCGGCTTCAAAAGCTCAATGCCCAGCTCGCTGGCCCGCAACGCGACAGGACTCGCGGCGAGCTTCTTGCCCCGACCACTGGGTGCGTCCGGCCGGGTGACCACGGCGAGGATCTCATGGCGGGACTTGACTAGCGCGTCCAGGGATGGGATCGCGACATCCGGAGTGCCGCCGAAGACAATTCGCACCGGAGGAGTCTAGGGCGCACATGAATATGCGCGCTGGGCTCGTCGACGCGGGCCCTTCGACGAGCTCAGGGCGCATCAAGATCGTCGCGTCATTTGGCGTACATACCGGCCGCTGAGCTGTTCGAGCTGCTCCCGAAGATCGGCGAAGAGACGGACGGTCAGGTTGCCCGGCCAGTCGGCAGGAAGCCACGCCGCAGGCAAGCCGGGGTCGACGTACGGGATGACCCGCCAGGCGTCTACGCATCCGATCCAGGTCGCAAACGCTTCCCGGGGACTGAGGTCGGCAGCCGCCAGAGATCCGTACGCGGACAGGAAACTCTGATGCCGAGCAGCAATGGCGGGCAGGTCCCACCATTCCTGGACGGCGCGCTCGAGGCCACCGGGCACCCGGGTCTCATCGGCCAGGAAGATGGCGGCCGAGGTGCGTACGCCGAGATCGGCAAGGATCTCCTCCACCTCTGCTGTGAGATATTCCGGACAAATCCAGAGCGCGGCCGAGACAGTGCCGCAGCCGATTCCTGCCAGCCGACGGCGTAGCTGATGCCGCAGCTGGCGCTGGCTCTCCGGAATCGAATAGGAAATCAGGCACCAGCGATCCGAGGGGTTCATCTGGCGCGCTGTGTAGATGCGTCGGTCGCCCCGCTCCAGGGCCGCAATGGCGGTTGGCCCCAGCGCGTAACCGGCACTGCCATCCTGCACCTCGGGATCGAGCAGGCCCTTGCTACGCACCCGAAGTACGGCTGTCCGGGTCCGCGTCTGGCTGACCCCCACCGTCGCCATCAGCTCGGTCAAGGCCGCGACGGAGATCCAGCCACCGCACCGACGCAGATAGCAGCCGATGATCGTCCGAAGCAGCGAGGTGGCGCTCCCGGAGCGAGAGTCCGCATCATCAGGGAAGCTCTCGATCTGCGCCGAGGAAGACTCAACTAACTGGCCGGTTGCCACCACAGCACCTCCCGGACGGCCAGCAGACCCAGGTACACCTCGGCGAAGCTGGTGCTCAGCGGCGAGAGCCCGATCCGCAGTCCGTCGGGTGGACGGAAGTCCGGAATCACCCCCCGCTCCCAGAGCCGAGCTGTCGCCACGCGAAACTCAGGATGCTCCAGCGTGATGTGACTTCCCCGCCGCGCCGGGTCCCGAGGCGAGCCGATATGGACACCGAGCGGGTCGAGTATCCGGTCGGAGATCTGAATCGCGAACTCGGTCAGCGCAACGGACTTGGCTCGAATCGCCGCAATTCCGGCTCGTTCAATGAGCGCCAGCATGTCTTGGATGGCAAGCATCCCGATGATCGACGGAGTTCCACTGAGAAAACGACGGATGCCATCGGACGGCGTGTAGCGCTCCGCCATCTCAAAAGGGCTCGACGAACCCATCCAGCCTTGGATGGGCTGCCGGAGACGCTCGTGGAGATCGGCGTGCACATACCCGAAGGCCGGTGAGCCGGGCCCGCCATTGAGGTACTTGTACGTGCAGCCGACTGCCAGGTCGACCCGCCAGTCATCGAGCTGCTGCGGGATCACGCCCGCCGAGTGACAGACATCCCAGAGCACCAGCGCACCATGATCATGAGCCAGCGCGGTGATCGCGGGTACGTCGGCCAGGTATCCGGATCGATAGGCCACGTCGCTGAGCAGCAGCAGCGCGGTGCGTGAACCCACCACCTCACTCACCTGATCGGCGGTGACGCCGCCGCTCCGCTCCGCCTTGAGCCACCGGACCTGCATCCCCAGCTCGGCAGCAATCCCCTCCACAACAAAGCGATCGGTGGGAAAGTTGCCGATGTCGGCGATGATCTCGTCTCGCCCAGGTTGGCTCGCCAGTGCGGCCCGAATCCACTTGTAGAGCATCACGCTCGTCGAGTCACCGACGACTGTCTGGCCGGGCAGCGCGCCCAATGCGATGCGACCGATCTGATCACCGATGCGTATCGGATCATCCATCCAGCCCTCGTCCCAGGCACGGATGAGCCGTTTTCCCCAGATCTGTTCAACGAATTTGCTGATCCGGTCACCAGTGGCCCGAAGTGGACGACCTAAAGAGTTGCCGTCGAGGTAGGCGCAGATTGCCGGATCGTCTGAGCCGATGAACTCACTGCGGAAGCCGGCGAGCTGGTCCGCTGCGTCGAGCGCCGCAGCCCGGTCGGCGAGGTCATCGGTCATGCCATGGCTCCTTCCTCGATGATGCCCACCAGCCGGCGGGCCTGATTCATCCAGACCACCACCTCGGCCGCGTCGTTCGGCAGCGGAAGCAGTGCATGCACAGCGCACGAGATCGGCAGGCCGTCGCGTCCTTGATTGGCGGTGATGGCTTCCCGAACAGCGTCACCGGCGAGGCCAGCCTCACCCAACGCCCTGATCTCCTCCATTCGAGGCCCAACCGGCGCTGGGCCGTTCCCCATGTCGGTGCCGTAATGCAGCCGCCCGCCAGCCCGGATGAACCGACGAGCATTGCCGAGTGCCTTCTCCCGCCCCGCGTCGGGGTGAATCGCAAACGTCGACGTCCACGTCATGGAGCGCGCCATCGCAGCGATCAGATCATCAGGCAATGACTCGGTCCACGGCACGTGAACCAGGATGTCGGCACCGGCTTCGAAGGCGCGGCGAGCTTGACCTTCACCCTCGGCATGGACGCCAACAGGCAACCGATGTTGGTGTGCGGCGCGTACCACGGCAATGAGTGTCGCGTCATCGAGCAGCGGCCCACCGCTGTGCAACACCAGTTTGATGACATCGTGCCCATGCTGAGCCGCTTCCTCGACCGCGCGAACGCCGTCTTCAGGTCCTGCCAGTTC
>Ga0307310_10000050_pt1 | contig 26791 bp, 24 predicted proteins | sample ER_DNA_197_FD_194502 | JGI IMG/M metagenome (GOLD analysis project Ga0307310, IMG submission 194502) | Bulk soil microbial communities from the East River watershed near Crested Butte, Colorado, United States - ER_DNA_197 | ecosystem: Environmental > Terrestrial > Soil > Floodplain | place...
GATTTTTCAGGTCAAGTACGCGCTCCAGCTGGGTATTCCGGTCGACGACATTGCCGAGAGAACGGGGATAGATCCGTGGTTCCTGCATCAGCTCGCCGAGCTGCTCGACGCGGAAGCGGAGTGGATCGGCGGGAAGAGCCTGCCCCGAGCCGAGCGAGGGGGGAGTAAGCGGGCCAGTCTTCTCAAGATGAAGCGGCTCGGCTTCTCCGACCGGCAGCTCGCCGACTTGCGCGGCACCAGTGAGACCTCCATCCGTGCCGAGCGTCACCGCCTGGGGATCCGACCCGCGTACAAGACCGTAGACACCTGCGCCGGCGAGTTCCCCTCATCGACTCCCTACCTGTATTCATCCTACGACGAGGAGAACGAGGCGCGGCCGGACGGAACCCGCACCGTGGTGATCCTGGGTAGCGGCCCCAACCGGATCGGACAGGGTGTCGAGTTCGACTACTGCTGCGTGCGGGCGGCGCTTGCGTTCCGGGAGCTGGGGTATCGGACCGTGATGGTCAACTCCAATCCGGAGACGGTCTCGACCGACTTCGACATCTCCGACGCGCTCTACTTCGAGCCGCTCACGCTCGAGGATGTGCTCGAAGTCGTCGCAGTCGAGCAGCCCATCGGTGTCGTGGTCCAGCTCGGGGGTCAAACTCCGCTCCGGCTGGCCCGGGCCCTGGAGCGGGAGGGGGTCGCCATTCTCGGCACCTCGCCCGAGGCCATCGATCTGGCCGAAGATCGCGGCCGGTTCGAAGCGATCACCCGGGAGCTCGGCGTGGCACAACCGCCGAGTGGGATCGCCCACTCGATCGAGGAGGCGGTGGCGGTCGCCGCACGGGTCGGGTATCCCGTGCTGGTGCGTCCCTCGTACGTCCTCGGCGGCAGGGCGATGGAGATCGTCTACGACGACGGCTCACTCCGGAACTACTTCGCCCGCGCGGTGCGGGTCGCGCCGGAGCACCCGGTGCTGATCGACAGTTTCCTGGAGGATGCCTTCGAGGCCGACGTCGATGCCATCGCCGACGGGACGCGGTGCGTGATCGGTGGGGTCATGCAGCACATCGAAGACGCCGGCATCCACTCCGGCGACTCGGCCTGCGTGCTCCCGCCCTATCTCATCACCGAGGCCCAGGTGGACGAGATGCGGCGGCACACCCGGGCCTTTGCCGAGCGGCTCGGTGTCGTAGGCCTGCTGAACGTGCAGTTTGCCATCAAGAACGGCATCGTCTATGTGCTGGAGGTGAATCCGCGCGGGTCGCGCACGGTTCCGTTTGTGTCCAAGACCACCGGGGTTCCCCTGGCCGCGGCGGTGATGGTGGGAAAGACGCTCGAGGATCTGGGACTCCACGACGATGTGCTTCAACCCTACGTAGCGGTGAAAGAGGCGGTGTTCCCCTTCAGCAAGCTTCCAGGGGTGGACCTCATCCTGGGACCGGAAATGCGCTCGACCGGCGAGGTCATGGGCATCGCCGATTCGTTCGGAATGGCGTTTGCCAAGGCGCAGATCTCAGCGGACGGGGCTCTTCCACTGGCGGGATCGGTATTCGTCACGGTGAACGATCATGACAAGGCGAACGTGACGCCGATCGCCCGCCGCTTCCATGCCCTCGGTTTCAAGATGCTTGCCACCGAGGGTACCGCGCGCTATCTCCGCGCGCGGGGCATTCCGACGGAGCGGGTGCTCAAGGTCTATGAGGGCCGACCTAACGCCATCGACCTGCTGGTGTCCGGGCAGATCCAACTGTTGATCAACACGCCTCTGGGTAAGCTCACCCAACAGGACGATTACACCATTCGGCGTGCGGCACTCCAACACCGGGTTCCCTACACGACGACTCTCTCGGCTGCCTCGGCCGCCTGCGATGCAATCATCGCGCTTCGCAGCCGCGCGGGTGAGGTGAGGCCGCTCCAGGAATGGCACGCATTGGCCCGAGAGATGTCGCCCGAGTGGACGGGGTGAGCGCAAGGGACAAGGGTTTCATCGCGGCACTTCGGGAACGGGTCCGCGGGACGGTGCGGGAGGGTGATCCGGTTGCACGATACTCGACCTACCGGATCGGCGGCCCCGCCACGGTGTTGCTCCCGGCCGCTGCCCAGGATGTCGCCGCGGCCCTGATGTTGGCTCATGAGTCCGGGGTACCGTGGTTTGCCGTCGGGCTCGGCTCCAACATCCTGCTTCCGGATGAAGGGCTGGATGCGCTGGTCATCCGTCTCGGTAAGGGACTCGACGCGGTGCGGCGCGACGGTGATTCGTGGACGGTGGGTGCGGGCCTTCCGGCGCCGCTGGCGGCTCGCCGGACAGCGGAGGCCGGGTTTGCCGGCCTGCACATCTTCGTCGGCGTACCGGGAACGGTGGGTGGGGGCGTGTACATGAACGCCGGGTGCCATGGCGGCGACTGGTCCGAGGTCGTGCAGCGAGTCACCGTGGTGGACGCAACGGGGCGCGATAGGGTGCTCGAGCGCCAGGAGATTCCCTTCACCTACCGCCGGAGCGGTCTCGAGGGCAGGATCGTGCTGGAGACCACGGTCCGACTCCGGCCGGAGGAGCCGGGGACGCTGGCGGAGGCTGTGGCCGAAATGTTCGAGTGGCGCCAGCAGGGCACACCCTTCAATCAGCCCTGTTGTGGCAGCGTGTTCAAGAATCCCGCGGGACCCAGCTGGAAGCGGGAGGATGGCTCTCGGACCGCCGGGCAGCTCATCGAGGCAGCAGGGCTCAAGGGTTTCAGTGTAGGCGGGGCGCAGGTATCGCCGATGCATGCGAACTACTTCGTGAACACCGGGGAAGCGACGGCCGCCGACGTGCGGCACCTGATCGAGCACGTGCAGAGCGTGGTTCTGGAGCGCTTCGGGGCACGCCTGGAACCGGAGGTGAAGTTGATCGGAACCTCCGGCGAATACCTGAACAAGGAATAGAGACTCGCGTGCCTTCAGCCGAGCAGAATCGAAGATGAGCGACTACTTCGTCCACGAATCCTCGTACGTCGACGACGGCGCGGTAATCGGCCGGGGGACCAAGATCTGGCACTTCAGCCATATCATGCCCGGCGCGGTCATTGGGGAGCGCTGCAATCTGGGGCAGAACGTGGTGGTGATGCCCGGGACCCGGCTGGGCAACAACGTGAAGGTTCAGAACAATGTCTCGATCTATGAAGGGGTCGAGCTCGAGGATGACGTTTTCTGTGGGCCGAGTTGTGTGTTTACCAATGTGGTCAACCCGCGGAGCCACGTCTCCCGGAAGTCCGAGTACCAGCGGACTCTGGTGCGCCGGGGCGCCTCGATCGGGGCCAATGCCACCATCCTCTGCGGCGTGACCCTGGGCGAGTACAGCTTCATCGGCGCCGGCGCCGTGGTCCGGAGTGACGTCCCGCCCTTTGCGCTGATGGTCGGCGTGCCGGCCCGGCGGGTGGGCTGGATGTGCCAGTGCGGGGTGCGGCTCCAGCTCAGGGACGGTAGGGGTGCGTGCGCCGCCTGTGGGGCCAGCTATCGGGAAAGCGAGTCGGTTCTCCGCCAGATTGACCCACCCCGATGATTCGGCTAAGTTCCCTAGCTGCCGATGGTTCCGTCCTCCCCTGGCGCCCTCGCTCGGCCTCCATCGGGCTGAGCACGGGCGCTTTCCAATGACCGCTCCGGACACACCGGGAGCGAGCAAGGCATAGGATCTTTGGTGAACGTACCCCTGCTGGATCTGGTGGCGCAGTATCGCACGATCAAGGACGACGTGCTCACGGCCGTGATGGCTGTGATCGAACGGCAGGGCTTCATCATGGGGCCGGAGGTGGCGCAGCTCGAGGCCGAGATCGCCCGACTGTCCCATGCCAGGCATGGCATCGCCTGCGCCAGCGGAACTGACGCGCTACTCCTTCCTCTCAAGGCCCTCGACCTCCGACGGGATGACGAGGTCATCACGACGGCGTTCACCTTTTTCGCGACTGCCGGAACCATCCACAATGCGGGCGGCACGCCTGTGTTCGTGGATATCGATCCCGTCACTTACAACATCTCCCCGGCCGCTGTCGAGGCCGCCATCACCCCCAAGACGAGGGGCATCGTGGTAGTCCATCTCTTCGGACAGATGGCTGCCATGGAAGAGATCACTGCCATTGCCGGACGTCACGGCCTGCCGGTCATCGAGGACGCCGCCCAGTCCATCGGGGCCCGGCGGAAGATTGACGGGGTCTGGCGAATGTCGGGCGAGCTGGGCATGGTGGGGACTCTATCGTTCTTCCCCACCAAGAATCTGGGTGCCTGGGGCGATGCCGGGCTGATCGTGACCCAGGACGACGCATTGGCCGAACGGTTGCGCCGCCTCCGGCTGCACGGTGGTTCCCGGCAGTATCTTCACGAGGAGGTCGGTACCAACAGCCGGCTCGACAGCCTGCAGGCGGCGGTGCTCCTTGCCAAGCTGCCCCATTTGGCCCGCTGGAACGAGGCCCGCCAACGGAATGCGGCCCGTTACAATGGTGCGTTCAGCGGACACCCGGCGATCTGTCCGCCGCGCACGGATCCGGCTAATGACCACATCTTTCACCAGTACACCATCCAGGTGCCGCAACGCGATGAGCTCCAGGCTCATCTCAAGGCCAAGGGAGTGGGCCACGCGATCTACTATCCGCTGGCCCTGCACCTCCAGCCCTGCTTCGCACACCTGGGTTACCGCCGCGGCAGTCTTCCGGCGACCGAGGCGGCAATGGACTCGGTGCTCTCCCTGCCGATCTATCCTGAGCTGACTCGGGAACAGCAGGACACAGTGATCGAGACCGTCACATCATTCTACGCGTGAGCCGACCGGGATGAGTATCGCGCAGGACCTGATCACCAAGGCGGAGCGCCGCCAGCTCCAGTTCGGCATCGTCGGACTGGGCTACGTGGGACTGCCGCTTGCGGTCGAACTGGCTCAGGCCGGATATCGCGTGCTCGGCTTCGATCTCAATCCCGATGTGGTCGAGGGACTGAACGCCGGCCGTTCGCACGTCAAAGATGTCACTGATGCGCAGCTCCAGAAGCAATGCGAGCGCTTCAGCGCGACGACCGACATGTCGCGCTTATCGGAGCCGGATGCGATCTCCATTTGTGTTCCCACTCCGCTCTCGAAGTTCAAGGATCCCGACGTCAGCTTCATCGTCGCTGCCACGGAGGCCGTGAAGCGGCGCCTCCGCCGAGGCCAGGCCATCATCCTCGAAAGCACCACATACCCCGGCACCACCCGCGAGATCATGCTCCCGGCGCTGGAGAGCACCGGACTCACGGTCGGCCAGGATTTCTTCCTCGCCTTCAGTCCGGAGCGGGTGGATCCGGGCAACTCCCGCTACGGCACGCGAAACACGCCTAAAGTGGTCGGCGGCATCACCGCCGATTGCCGGCGAGTGGCGGTGGCCCTCTATCAGCCGGCCATCGATACTCTCGTGCCTGTCTCCACGACCGAAGCCGCTGAGCTGGTAAAGCTGCTGGAGAACACCTTTCGGAGCGTCAATATCGGTCTGGTGAACGAGATGGCTATCGTCTGCGACAAGCTGGGAGTGGACGTCTGGGAGGTGATCGACGCCGCGGCCACCAAGCCGTTCGGGTTCATGAAATTTCTCCCCGGACCCGGGCTCGGGGGACACTGTATTCCCATCGACCCCCACTACCTCGCCTGGAAAATGCGTGGCCTCAACTACAAGACCCGGTTTATCGACTTGGCCGGCGAGCTCAACACTGAAATGCCGATGTTCTGGGTTCACAAACTGACCGAGGCGCTCAACGGCCAGGGGAAGGCGGTGCGGGGTGCCTCAGTGCTGGTGCTTGGCGTGGCCTACAAGCGGGATGTCGAGGACATCCGGGAGAGTCCCGCACTCGACATCATCCGGCTGCTCGAAGGGCAGGGGGCCCGGGTTACCTACTTCGATCCGCATGTTCCCCGTTTCCGAGAGGACGGACAAGAGTTCCGATCGGTAGAGCTGACCCCCGACGTTGTTGCAGCAGCTGATTGCGTCATGATCGTCACCGACCATACCGTGGTGGACTACCGGATGATCAAACGCATGGCCAAGCTGATCGTGGATACCCGGAACGCGATCCCGAAGGAGCTGTGACATGCACGTAGCGATCATCGGAAGTGGTTACGTCGGTCTGGTGGCCGGGGCGTGTCTTGCCGAAACCGGCAACGACGTGACCTGCGTGGACGTCGATGCCGATAAGATCGCCCGCCTGCAACGGAACGAGATCCCGATCTACGAGCCGGGCCTCGAGCCGATGGTTAAGCGGAATCAGGAGGAAGGGCGGCTCACCTTTACCACCGACATCGGTGCTGCGGTCCGGAACGCCCGCGTCATCTTCATCGCCGTGGGGACCCCGCCCGGGGAAGACGGGTCGGCCGACCTCACGCACGTCCTGACGGTCGCGCGTGAAGTGGGACGCCACATGAACGATCCCAAGATCGTGGTGACCAAGTCCACGGTGCCGGTCGGGACGGCGGAGAAGGTGCGGGCGGCGGTCCGGTCCCAGACGGAGATCCCGTTCGCCATCTGCTCCAACCCCGAGTTCCTGAAGGAAGGCGCAGCGATCGACGACTTCATGAAGCCGGACCGCGTCGTCATCGGGGTGGACGATGAAGAAGCCAAGGAAATCATGGGAGAGCTGTACGCGCCGTTCACCCGGCAAGGGGGCAACCGCATCCTGTTCATGGACATCGCGTCGGCCGAAGTGACCAAGTATGCAGCCAACGCCATGCTGGCCACCCGGATCTCCTTCATGAACCAGATGGCGCTGTTCTGCGAGCTGGTGGGCGCCGACGTGAACCAGGTCCGCCTCGGCATCGGCTCGGACCAGCGGATCGGACGCGCGTTTCTATATCCGGGGCCGGGGTACGGCGGGTCCTGCTTTCCCAAGGACGTCAAGGCGCTGATCCGAACCTCGGAAGAGCTGGGGCTATCGCTGGAGGTCCTGAAGGCAGTGGAGCAGGTGAATGAGTGTCAGAAGCTGGTCGTTCTCGAGAAGGCACTGCGCTATCTCGGGCAGAATCTCACTGGTAAGATCGTGGGTATCTGGGGCCTTGCGTTCAAGGCCGAGACGGACGACATGCGCGAGAGCCCCTCTATCCCACTCATCGAGGGCCTCCTCGCCGCCGGGGCCAGAGTGCAGACCCACGATCCGAAGGCCACCGACTCCGCGCGCCTGATCTTTGGTGACCGGGTGATGTATGCCGCCGACCCGTACAGCGCCGCCCATGGCGCCGACGCGGTGGCGGTCATGACCGAGTGGCTGGTGTACCGCAATCCGGATTTCGAGCGGGTGCGAAAGCTGGTTCGGAGACCCCTGCTCATCGATGGCCGTAACCTTTACGACCCCGACCGCATGGCTACGCTCGGGTTCGAGTATCACGGAATCGGCCGGGGCCGCAGGTGACGCGGCTCCTGGTCACGGGCGCCGCCGGCTTCATCGGCTCGCATCTGATCGAAGCGCTTCTGTCCCAGGGTGATGAGGTCGTAGGCGTCGACAACTTCGACGCCTTCTATCCCCGAGCCATGAAGGAACGCAATCTGGCCGAGGTCGGTCGCAGGCCGGGGCTTTCCTTCTGGGAGCGGGACATACTGGATGTCGCCGCCGTGCGCGAGCGGCTCACTCCAGACACGGTCATCGTCCACCTGGCTGCCAAGGCGGGGGTACGCCCATCCCTGGCGGACCCGGTCGGGTATGCCCGCGCTAATGTCACCGGCACCGCCGCCGTGCTCGAGGCAGCCCGGCAGGCGGGGGTGTCCCGCATCGTGTTTGGATCGTCCTCCTCGGTCTACGGCGACAGCACACCGGCACCGTTTCGGGAGGATGCCATGGCGGTGGCCCAAGTGTCCCCGTACGCCGCCACCAAGCGGGCGGCGGAACTGCTGCTGAGCTCGGTCGCTCCGATCTACGGCCTCCGAGCGGCATCGCTTCGGTTTTTCACGGTCTACGGCCCCAGGCAGCGGCCTGACCTGGCCATCCATGCGTTCACCCGGGTGATGGTGGAAGGGCGGACGCTGACCGTCTTCGGCGATGGGAGCCAAGCCCGCGACTACACCTACTGCGACGACATCACTGCGGGGGTGCTCGCGGCGATCCGGTGGACCGGCACCGCTCCCGTCGGAGTCGAGACGTTCAACCTCGGCGGGAACCGGTCGATCGCCACCGGCGACATGGTCGCCGAGATCGCGGCGGCGCTGGGGGTGGAGCCGAAAGTCGAGTGGGCGCCCATGCAGCCGGGCGATGTGCAGCGGACCGCGGCTGACCTCACCAAGTCCAGTGCAGTACTCGGTTACACACCGAAAATGCCGTTTCCGGAGGGTGTTCGCCGCTTCGTTCAATGGTATCGGGAGGCTTATGGCCGGGCAGACTGAGCTCCTGTTGGCACGGGCCAGGGAGCGATTTGTCGTGCAGGACTACTATGGAACCGTCCACCTGCTCGAGTCGGTGGTGGACTCGGGGCGTGCCTTCGCCGACGTTCATCATCTCCTCGGCGTATCCCTCTCGTTGCTTGGGCAGGGGCAACGCGCGTTGGGTGAGCTCGAGCGGGCACTCGAGCTGAATCCCCAATACGTCGAAGCGCTCATCCATCGGGGTCTCGTGCTGAATGAGCTCGGCCGGACCGACGAGGCCGAAGAGGCGTTCACTCTCGCCGCCACCAGCCTCGCCGAGCCCACTGGAGGCGTACCCGCTCCGGTGGCGGCCCAGCTGGCCAATCGCCATGCCGAGCTGGCAGAGACGTACGCGGGAGCCGGCGCCCTGGACCGCGCCCTTCAGCAGTACGAGCAGGCACTGGAGCTTGGGCCGCAGTTCCACGATCTGCGGTACCGGATGGCGCGGCTCCTGATCGAGGCCGGCCGCCCGCTGGAAGCTCGTGAGGCGCTGGAGGAGGTGTTGCGAGCCAGACCAAGCTTTGTCGATGCCGAGGCGGCGCTGGGACTCGCGCGCTATCTGTCGGGCGACGCGGCCGGGGCTCGAGAGGTCTGGCAGTCGTGCCTGGAGCGGCGGCCCGAGAACGCGCGGGTCGACGCCTACCTCGCCATGCTTGATCGCGCGGAATAGTGATCCTGCACCGCTTTCCCCTGATGGTGACTACGCTCAGCGCGACGGTCCTGATCGGCTGCGGACAAGGAGGCGATCACGAAGCTCAGGGTGATCAGGCCTACGGCGCCGGCCAATACACTCAGGCGTTGGCCGAGTACCGCGCCGCCCTGGCGAAGTCTCCAGACGCAAGGGTGTGGGCCAAGGCGGGCGCCGCGGCGCTCCATACGGCCGACCTCGATGTCGCATCCGACGCCTACCTGCGGCTTGCAGCCGAAGATCCGACCCGAGCCGAGGAGGGCGCGGAAGGCTTGGAGGCTGTCGCCCGCGCCGCGGAACGCGCGGGGGACGGCAAGCGGCTCGAGGCGGCTGTCATCGGACTCGGCGCCATCGCGCCCGACCGCTCCGTGGGGCGGTATGCGTTGACCTTGATCCGCCGCCCAGGCGCACAAGCCAGTAATCTCGTTGCCGTGCTTCCTGGCGCCATTGCCGTTGCTCCTGATGCCGAGACGGTGGACTCCCTGCTGGCTGTTTACGCGGTCGCGCTTCGGGAGACGACCGGCTGCGACCAGGCACTCCCTCTGTTTCAGGCGACGCTCCGGAGGACCAAGTCGGCCGAGCTGCACTCGCGGGCGGAGGAGGGTGCGGCCGGGTGCTCGCTGGCGCTGGGGATTCGGGCCGAGGCGGGCGGGAAGCTCCAGGACGCGACGCTGTGGTATGCCGCAGCCATCCGGATCGACTCGAGCACCACGGTCGGACGCCGCGCTCTCGTTGGGTACGGCGATGCCCGGCTCAAGCTCGGCGACACTATTGCGGCCGCGCTGGCCTTTCAGGCCGTCGCATCCGATCGGGTGCAGAGCGACTCAATCCGCTACATGGCGGACGACCGCCTCAGCGAGCTTCGCGGACGTTCCTACACCCGTGACACGCTCCACTAGGTCACTCGATGATTCGTCGTTTTTTGGTAGGTCTCGTCGTGCTTCTCGCGGCGTGCGGTGGTGGGCGGGCCGGGCGCAGCGCGGCCACATCGCCCGCGCCGGTGTCGGCCTCCTCCGCCATGCTCAATTCTCTCTGGCAGCGGGCCGAGGCTGCGGTGCGGCACGGCAAATGGAGTGACGCGGCCAAGCTGATCGATCGGCTGCTGCTCGAGTTTCCGCCGGGGGATTCGCGGATCGCTCGCGCCCACTACTATCTGGCGGAAGCCTACTATGCCCAGGGGAGGCACCTGGAAGCGGCCCGCGAGTTCCGGAAGGCCTCCGACGAGACGCCCAACGACCCGATCGCCCCGGAAGCGCTTCTCCGCCTGGGGGACGTCTATGCCGATCTCTGGCGCCGCCCCGAGCTCGATCCCACCTATGGGCAGACGTCGCTGGCAACCTACCAGGAGCTGTTGAACCGCTATCCCAACGCCGCGACGGCCAAACGCGCGCAGCTGCGCATCGACGAGCTCAACGAGCGCTTCGCCTACAAGGCGTACAAATCGGCCATGTTCTACTTCCGATTGAAGGCCTACGATTCGGCCATTCTGTATCTCAAGGACCTGGTGGCCACCTACCCCAAGGCTGCCGTCGTGCCGGAGGCACTGGTCAAGCTGGTGCAGGCCTATAAGACCCTCGGCTACCGCGAGGACGTGCAGGAAACCTGCGGCTACATCCGACGCTTCCATCCCAGGACACCCGGAGCAAAGGAAGTCTGCCCGACCGAGCCCGCCGGAGCCTGAGCGCCGGATGATAGGCCTGTTCGGCGGCTCGTTCGATCCGGTGCACCACGGGCATTTGATCGTGGGCCAGGTCGCCCGGGAAAAGCTGGGGCTCGAGGTGCTCCGATTCGTGCCCGCGCGCGAGCAGCCGTTCAAGCGCGGCCGGCATCGGACATCTCCGGAGCACCGGGGTGCGATGCTCTCGCTCGCGCTCGCCAATACCTCCGGCTTTGCTGTGGAGCACTCTGAGCTGAACCGCCCCGGGCCGTCCTACACCGTGGATACCCTGGACGAGCTGCGGCGGCGAGAGCCCGGGGCTGAGTTCGTTCTCCTGCTCGGTGCCGATGCCGCGGCAGAATTGCCCGCTTGGCACGACGCCGGCCGAATTCCCGACCTGGCGCGCGTTGTTGTCTTTGCCCGCCCAGGAACAGCCCTCCCGGCCTCTCGCTGGGTTTCCCAGAGCATCGAGGTCCCGGCGATCGATATCTCCGCCACCGAGATCCGCCGTCGAGTCAGGGAGGGCCAGTCCGTACGGTACTGGGTACCCGATCCCGTCGCGGAGTACATCTCGGCGCACCGGTTATATTTGGACCCAGAATGATCAAGACATTGATGACGGCGGTCTTCGGTACGCGGTTCGACCGAGAGCGCAAGCATATTCAGCCGATTGTGGACCAGGTCCACAGGCACGAGGAGCGGCTCAAGGACCTGAGCGAGGCGGACCTGAAGGCCCAGACCGCCCGCTTCCGCGAGCGGCTGGCGGAGCGCACCAGCGCGGTGAAGGCCGAGCTCGAACAGGTCCGTGAGGCCAAGCACGGCTGCGCCGATCCGGTGGAGCGTGACGTGCTCGAAGGCCGCTTCCACGAGCTGGAACGACGGTACAAGAAGGAGCTTGCCGCCGGGCTCGACGAGCTGCTGCCTGAGGCCTTCGCCACGGTGCGCGAGGCGTGCCGGCGCCTGCTTGGCACCACCGTGGAAGTGACCGGGCACGAGCTGGTCTGGGACATGGTCCCGTACGACGTGCAGCTCATCGGCGGCGTCGTGTTGCATCAGGGCAAGATCGCCGAGATGGCCACCGGCGAGGGCAAGACCCTCGTCGCCACCCTGCCGCTGTTCCTCAATGCGCTGACCGGCCGGGGCGCCCATCTGGTCACGGTCAACAACTATCTGGCCCGGCGTGACTCCCAGTGGATGGGGCACGTGTTCCGCTACCTCGGCCTCACGGTCGGGTGCCTGGACGATACCGAGCCGTCCTCACCGGAACGCCGCGCCGCCTACCTCGCCGACATCACCTACGGCACGAACAACGAGTACGGATTCGACTATCTCCGCGACAACATGGTGTTCTCGCTCGATCAGCGGGTGCAGCGAGAACACGCCTATGCCATCATCGACGAGGTGGACTCGATCCTGATCGACGAGGCCCGGACCCCGTTGATCATCTCGGGGCCGGTGGGCAACGAGACGGACGACAAGTACGCCCAGTTCGACCGCCAGGTGGCCGAGCTGGTACGCAAGCAGACCGGCGTGGTAAACACGCTGGTTGCCGAGGCCGAGAAGCTCCTGGAAGACCCCAAGACCCGGAACGACGCCGGCCTCAAGCTCTACCAGGCCCGGCTCGGCATGCCGAAGAACAAGCGGCTGCTGAAGCTGCTGAACGAGACCGGGATCAAGCAGATGGTCCAGCGGATGGAGCTGGATGCCATCGGCGACCGCAAGCTCCCGATGAAGCAGCAGCGGATGCGGGACCTGGAGGAAACCCTGTACTTCGTGCTCGACGAGAAGGGCCACTCGGTGCACCTGACCGATCGCGGCGCCGAGGCGATGTCGCCCAATGAGCCCGGACTCTTTCTGGTGCCGGACATCTCGGAGGAGATCCACCAGATCGACAAGGACCCCGAGCTCACGCCGCACGACCGGATCGAGCGCCGGCGTCAGGTCGAATCCGATTATGCGATCAAGAGCGAGAAGCTGCACATCATCCACAAGCTGCTTCAGGCTCACGTGCTCTACGAGAAGGAAGTGGACTACCTGGTGCAGGATGGGCAGGTCGTGATCGTCGACGAATTCACCGGCAGAGTCATGACCGGCCGGCGCTGGGCCGACGGTCTGCATCAGGCTGTGGAGGCCAAGGAACGGGTGCAGGTCAAGGGCGAGACGCAGACTTTCGCGACGATCACCATCCAGAACTACTTCCGGATGTACGACAAGCTGGCCGGAATGACCGGCACAGCAGAGACGGAGGAGACCGAGTTCTACTCGATCTACGGGCTCGAGGTGAGCGTCATACCCACCCATAGGCCGATGGTGCGGCTGGACCAACCCGACCGGATTTACAAGACCCGAAAGGAGAAGCACGACGCGATCATGGACGAGGTCGAGCGGCTGCACGGAAGCGGCTGGCCTATCCTGATCGGCACCGTAAACGTGGACGTGTCGGAGACCTTGTCGCGCCAGCTCAAGCGGCGAGGACTCAAGCACGAGGTGCTCAACGCCAAGTACCACCAGCGCGAGGCGGAGATCGTGGCTGGCGCGGGTCAGAAGTCTGCGATCGTGATCGCCACCAACATGGCCGGCCGCGGCACCGACATCAAACTGGGCAAGGATCTCGATCTGACACAGCCGGAGGCCGGGCTGCAGATCATCGGCACCGAGCGCCACGAGTCGCGCCGGATCGACCGGCAGCTGCGGGGACGCTCCGGCCGCCAGGGCGACCCGGGGCAGTCGATCTTCTTCCTGTCGCTGGAAGACGATCTGATGCGGCTTTTCGGCTCCGACCGGATTGCCCGCTGGATGGATAAGAGTGGGGCGGAAGCGGGCGAGGTCATTACCGGTGGACTGGTCACCCGCGCCATCGGGCAGGCGCAGAAGCGGGTCGAGCTCCAGAATTTCCAGCAGCGGAAGCGGCTGCTGGAGTACGACGACGTCATGAACCAGCAGCGCGAGGTGATCTACTCGCTCCGCCTGTTCGCCCTCGAGCGCGGCGAGGAGCTCAAGGCCGAGGCCCGGCGCATGATCGAGCTTGCGCTGGAGCGGGCGGTTATCACGTTCTTCGTCGGGGCTGAGCGGCCGGAGGAGTACGACCGGGGTGGCCTGCGTGAGGCACTCACGCTGCAGTACCTCGTGACGGCGAATGCGGTAGTCGATGCCGATGCCACCCCCACCATCGAAAAGATGGCAGAGGCGGTCAAGGCGGAGGGGGAGGAGAGCTTCAGCCGGAAGACGCAGTACCTGGCTGATTTCGGGAAGACGATCGGCATGCCCGAGGTGGACACCGAGGTCCTCTCGCACGTTATGCTCTCGGTGCTGGACGAGCGGTGGAAGGACCACTTGTACGACCTCGACCAGCTGAGGAACGCCATTCAGTATCGTGCCTGGGGGCAGAAGGACCCTCTGGTTGAATACAAGCGTGAGGCGTTCGACATGTTCGAGGACCTCATGCACGACATACAGTCCACCTTCACCGAGCGCTTCTTCAAGACGCAGGTGAGCGCGGATCCACCTCGGCCGGAGCCGCAGGCCCGCCGGGTCGTCGCTCCCTCACCCGCCGAGCCGGTGGGTGCGGACGACATGTTCACCGCGCCTCCGCGCCGGATGGCGGCACCGCCTTCGGTCTCACCTGCGCTCAGCACCTCGAACGGGCCGATCGGCCGGGCGACGGCGGCGGTTCCCCAGGTCGGGCGCAATGATCCCTGTCCCTGCGGGTCGGGGAGGAAGTACAAGAAGTGTCATGGGGCGGGGCGCTAGAGCGGCGTAACTTCTGTCGTGACTGCATGATAATGGAACTCGCGTCGCCCTCCCGGCCTGCTATCGTCCGGCGTGGCCGTTCCTGTTTCTACCCTTCCCAACGCGGATCGCCCTCGCGAGCGCCTCTGGTCGCTGGGCGCTGCCGCGTTGACGACTGCCGAACTTCTTGCCATCGTGTTAGGTACAGGGGGAGGCGGCCAGGACGTGCTCGAGTTGGCCGCCGAGCTACTGGAGCTTACTGAGGGGTCGCTTCGCCGGCTGGCCCAACGTCCCGGCGCGGAGTTCTTGCGCTCCCGGGGCATCGGTCCCACCAAGGCCGGCCGGCTCCTCGCCGCCTTCGAATTGGGTGCCCGCACCGCGCGGGAAGAGCGACCGCCGGTGCAACGAATACGGGAACCCGAGGACGTCCTTCGTCTGTTTGGTACCCGGTTGCGTGACCTCCAGGTTGAGGAGTTCCACCTGCTCGCGCTGGACAGTCAGAGCCAGGTTCTTCGCGAGGTGCTGATAACGCGCGGGTTGCTGAACAGCTCCCTGGTTCATCCGCGGGAAGTGTTTCGAGCTGCGATCGCCGAGGCCGCGGCCGGAATCATTGTTGTGCACAACCACCCGAGCGGCGATCCAACGCCATCGGCGGAAGACCGGGCAGCCACCAGGCAGCTGGCCTCGGCGGGTCAGTTGCTCGATGTACCCTTGTACGATCACGTAATCATTGCCGGGGATCGATTCGTGAGCTTCGCGACGGCAGGTCTGTTGTGACAGGAACCAAGACTCCCGTAGCTGGGAGCCTACCCGAGCTCGCTCCTGAGCTGAGGGCGGTGCTCGAGCGCCACGCCGACCGGCTCGACCTCGAGCTGGTGGATCGGGCGCTTCGCTTCAGCGCGTCCGCCCACCGCGGCCAGAAGCGGATGTCGGGCGAGGACTTCGTGTCCCACACCATCGCCGTCGCGCTCATCCTGGCCGAGCAGCTCCTGGACAGCACAACCATCGTGGCTGCGCTGCTCCACGATGTCGTGGAAGACTCGGACGTGCGGACCGAAGACATTGCCCGAGAGTTCGGTCCCGAGGTGGCCGGCATCGTCGACGGGCTCACCAAAATCTCCAGCCTGACCTTCCACTCCTCGGCCGAGGAGCAGGTCGAGAACTACCGGAAGCTGCTGCTCTCGATCGCCAAGGACGCGCGGGTCATCATCATCAAGCTGGGCGACCGGCTGCATAACATGCGGACGCTCGAGCATCTCCCGCCCGAGCGGCGTACCAGGATCGCGCTGGAAACCCGAGAGATCTACGCACCCCTGGCGCACCGGTTCGGCATGGCCGGCATCAAGGCGGAGTTGGAAGACTTGGCCTTCAAGTTCCTGGAGTCCGAGGAATACAAGGATCTGGCCACCCAGGTAGCGGCCAAGCGCGCCGCCCGGGAACAGACCATCCTCAAGCTCAAGATCCCGCTCGACTACGAGCTAAAGGAAGAGGGGATCGACTGGTTCGAGGTCACCGGCCGGCCCAAGCATCTCTGGTCCATCTACCAGAAGATGAAGAAGCGGGGCAAGGCTTTCGATGAGATCTACGATCTCATGGCGGTGCGAGTCATCGTCCGCTCAGTGCCCGACTGTTATCACGTGCTCGGCATCATCCACCACAACTGGACGCCCATCCAGGAGCGGATCAAGGACTACATCGCGAGCCCGAAGTCGAACGCGTACCAGTCGCTGCATACCACCATCTTCGGCCCTGGCGGGCAACTCTTCGAGGTGCAGATCCGAACCCAGGATATGCACCGCACCGCCGAATACGGTATCGCCGCGCACTGGCTCTACAAGCGGGACGGCAGCCCCGACGAGCTGGACCAGCACCTCGGCTGGTTCCGCCAGCTCCTGGAGCTGCAGCAGGACACCCACAGCCCAGAGGAATTCCTCGAGTTCCTGAAGATCGACCTGTACCAGGACGAGATCTTCATCTTCACGCCCCAGGGCGACGTGAAGCGGCTGCCCAAGGGCTCGACCGCCATCGACTTCGCCTTTCACGTTCACACCGAGGTCGGGCTCAAGTGCCAGGGCGGGAAGGTCATCGGCCGGATTGCGCCGCTGCACCGGGAGCTCAAGAGCGGCGACACGGTCGAGATCCTCACCAGCTCGTCGGCCAAGCCCAGCCGCGACTGGCTGAGCCACGTTCGCACCGCGCGCGCCCGGCACAAGATCAAGCAGTGGGTGAACCACGAGGAAGAGACGGTCAGCCGGAGCCTAGGTAAGGACATCCTCGCCCGCGAGGTCCGCCGCCGTCGGCTGGAGGCGCCCGACGACAATCGGCTCGCCAGGGCGGCTGATACTCTCTCGTTGGCTGATGGCGAAGGCCTGGAGATCGCGATCGGCAGGGGGGACGTCCCCATCGGCCAGGTCATGCGCGCACTGTATCCCGATCTCCCCACCGATGAGCTCCAGGAGCCCAAGCCCACCGTCTTCGGCCGGGTCATCGACCGGATCCGTCTCGGCCGCGGTATCAAGATCCAGGGGGTGGACGGTCTGATGGTGCGCTATGCCCAGTGTTGCCAGCCGGTCCCGGGCGACTCGGTGGTGGGCTACGTGACCCAGGGACGGGGAATCTCGATCCACCGATCGGACTGCCCTAACCTGCTCACCCTATCGGCCGACGAGCGCCGGGTCGATATCGACTGGCAGGAGACTCAGGGTGAAGCGTTTGCCGTGCGGCTGGTGGTGTCGGGCGAGGATCGTCGCGGGCTATACGCGGATATCATGGAAGCGATCAGCCAGACCGGCACCAACATCCGCGGCGCCGATCTCCATACAAAGGATGGCTCCGTCTTCGGCACCATCTTCGTCGAGGTGGACAATTTGCCCCACCTCGGCAAGGTCATGAAGGCCGTGCGCAAGGTAAAAGGCGTGACCGAGATCGAGCGTCGCGAGGCGCCCCCGAGCTAACGGATCAGAGTGTCATCGGGTGATGCCGGTCACATCAACACAGCGCTCGTTATCACCATCTTCTGCAGCATTCCGGATCATGCCGCCGAGCACCCCGCCACCCTCCCGGGAGAAACACCTCCATGCCATCGATTCTCGATACCCTGAGTGCCCATCTCGACGAAGGCGTTCTCACTCAATTGAGCTCCCGGCTGGGAGTGGGCCAAGGCGACACGAGCAAGGCCATCGCCGCCGCCGTACCGCTCCTGCTCGGTGCCCTCGCCCACAACGCGAGCCAGGGCGACGGGGCAGAACAGCTGCACCAGGCACTAGTGCGCGATCACGATGGCAGCGTCCTCGATCAGCCCGCCGCTGTGACCGATGGCGCCGGTCTTCGCGACGGTGATGCGATTCTTGGCCATATCTTGGGTGACCGCCGGGAGGTGGCGGAACAGGGAATCTCACGCGCGTCCGGTCTCGATCTCGCGAAGGTGGGCCCCCTGCTGGCCATGTTGGCACCTTTGGTCATGGGCGCGCTGGGGCGGACCCGGGCGCAGCAGGGCCTCGACCCTAACGGCCTGAGCCGGGTGCTCGGCCACGAAAGCGAGGAGTTGGGAACCAGGGCGCCGGGGGTGCTCGGAGCCGTGAGCCGGCTGCTCGACCGCAACAAGGACGGTTCGGCTCTTGATGATGTGAGCGGCCTGCTTGGCGGGCTGTTCGGCCGACGCTGACGGCTGTAGAAACCTCTCTCCCTAGCCGGAGCAAACCATGCCGGATCCCAAGACACCCAAAGCCGACTTCTCAGATGTAAAAAGCGGCAGCTCCTCGACCGCCGCACCCGCGGGTGGACAGAACCACACGGTGGTGAAGGGCGACAGCCTTTCCAAGATCGCCAAGCAGTACTACGGGGATGCCCAGCAGTGGCGCAAGATCTACGAAGCCAATAAGGACCAGATCAAGAATCCCGATCTCATTTACCCCGGCCAGACTTTCCGAATCCCCTGAGCCGATCCGAGGAGCCATCGCATGCACTCGCATGGACGCAGATCCTTGACTTTCGCGCTCGGTCTGGCCGCAATCACCCTGGCGGGCTGTAAGAAACAGCCTTCCACCCCGCAGAATGAGACCGGTGCAGCAGCTCCCGCCGCTGCGCAATTCAGCGTGAGGGGGGTGGAAGTCGGGAAACAGCTTGGTCCGGACAAGCGGATAACGAACCCAACCACGACCTTCGGACCCAAAGACACGATCTACGTATCGGTCACCACCGAAGGCGCCGCGCCCAGCAAGACCATCAGCGCCAAGTGGAGCTTCCAGGATGGCCAGGTGATCAAGGAGGCGACTGAGACCGTCGCCCCGACTGGACCCGCGGCGACGGAGTTTCATATCGCCAAGGCTAGCGCATGGCCGGTCGGAAAGTACAAGGTCGAGATCAGCGTGGACGGCAGCCCGGCCGGAAGTAAGGACTTCGAAGTCAAGAAGTGATCCGGTACGCCTGGTGACCCAGTACTGGATCCTCAAGACGGACGCTGACGTCTATCCCTTCGAGCAGCTCGAGCGGGAGCGGACCGCCGTCTGGGACGGGGTGAGCAATGCGGTTGCCCTGAAGCACATCCGCAGCATGGCCCCAGGCGATCCGCTGCTCATTTACCACTCTGGAGACGGCAAGGAGTTGGTCGGACTGGCTCGGGTCACCAGCGCTCCCTACCAGGATCCCAAGCAGAACGATCCCAAGCTCGTGGTCGTGGACATCGAGGTCGGTCGCCGATTGCCCAAGACGGTCTCCCTCGCGGCCATCAAAGCCGACCCGTTCTTTGCGGACCTGGGTCTGGTACGGATGTCACGCCTGTCGGTGAGTCCGGTACCGGAACCGCAGTGGAAGAAGCTGCTTGCAATGGCGGGCATCGGCTGAACCGTTAGCACTCCCGAAGAAATCCCGGCAGCATATATTTCCCCGATGAGCAGCCCCCGCTTCGAGGTCGTCGCCCCGTTCGAGCCCGCCGGCGACCAGCCCAAGGCCATCCACGAGCTGACCGAGGGACTCCTCCGAGGTGACAAGTACCAGACCCTCCTGGGCGTCACCGGTTCCGGCAAGACAATGACGCTGGCGCATACCATCGCCAATTACGGCAAGCCGACCCTCGTCCTGTCCCACAATAAGACGCTGGCGGCCCAGTTGTATGGCGAGCTTCGCCAGTTCCTGCCTCGCAATGCGGTCGAGTACTTCGTCTCCTACTACGACTACTACCAGCCCGAGGCGTACGTCCCCGCCACCGACGTGTACATCGAGAAGGACGCGTCGATTAATCAGGACCTCGAGAGCCTCCGGCTCAGGGCCACGTCCAGCCTGATGGAGCGGGAAGATGTGGTCATTGTGGCCACCGTGAGCGCCATCTACGGCCTCGGCGATCCGGCCGAGTATCGGAAGCTCATGGTGACGGTCCGTCGGGGAGAACAGCGGGGAAGGGACTCGATTCTCTCGGAGCTGGTGCGGATCCAGTATGGCCGGAACGATGTCTCTTTCGAGCAGGGCACGTTCCGTGTCCGGGGCGACTCGATCGAGGTCTTCCCTGCGTATGCCGAGCAGGCCATCCGGATCGAGCTCTGGGGCGACGAGGTCGAACGGATCAGCAAGATCAACCCACTGACGGGTGAGACCATCGCCCAGCTCGATCAGTGCGCCATCTACCCCGCCAAGCACTTCGTCACCCAGCGCCCCACCGTCGAACGGGCGGTCAAAGTCATCCGGGAGGAGCTGGCCGTCCGGCTCGCGGAGCTGAAGGGAGCAGGCAAGCTGTTGGAAGCTCAGCGGCTGGAGTCGCGCACCAACTTCGATGTCGAGATGTTGCTGGAAGTAGGTACCTGCGCCGGGATCGAGAACTATTCACGGCACTTGACCGGCCGCAGGGAGGGAGAGCGGCCAGCCTGTCTGATCGACTACTTCCCACCCGATTTCCTGGTTGTGGTGGACGAGTCGCATGCGAGCCTGCCACAGATCGGCGGCATGTTCAATGGCGATCGGGCCCGCAAGCTCACGCTGGTGGAATACGGCTTTCGTCTGCCGTCGGCACTGGACAATCGGCCCCTCCAGTTCGACGAATTCATGGGACTGGTTCCCCAGATGATCAACCTCTCGGCCACGCCAGGCGACCTCGAGCTGCGGCTCTCCCAGGGCACGGTGGTCGAGCAGATCATCCGGCCCACGGGGCTGGTCGATCCCGAGGTCGATGTCCGTCCCGTCCGCGGCCAGGTGGACGATCTGCTGTCCGAGATCCGGAAGCGCGAGCTACTGAGCGAGCGGGTGCTGGTCACCACGTTGACCAAGCGGATGTCGGAGGATCTCACCGATTATCTCCAGCAGGCCGGGGTTCGGGTTCGGTACCTCCACTCGGACATCGACGCGATCGAGCGGATGGAGATTCTCCGCGGGCTTCGCCTGGGCGACTTCGATGTGCTGGTCGGTATCAATCTGTTGCGGGAGGGACTCGACCTGCCGGAGGTCTCGCTGGTCGCCATTCTCGATGCCGACCAGGAAGGATTCCTCCGCTCCGATCGGTCGCTGGTGCAGACCATCGGCCGGGCGGCCCGGCACCTGAACGGCCGGGCGGTTCTCTATGCCGACCGGATCACCGGATCGATGCAGCGGGCGCTGGATGAGATGGACCGCCGCCGAACCATTCAGCGCGCATATAACGAGACCCATGGCATCACCCCGGTATCGATCGTGAAGTCGATGGAGCAGGTCCGGCTCTCCACCCACGTAGCCGATGCGAGGACCGAGCGGCCCGAGCCCCGCCCCGCGCTGCACGAGCGTATCGATCTTCATGATCCGGCCAAGCGCGCGGCGGCGATCGCCACGCTCGAGCGGCAGATGCGGGAAGCCGCCGCCAATCTCGAGTTCGAGCTCGCCGCCATGCTGCGGGACCAGCTGAATGATCTCAAGGCCGCCGACGCCCCCGATGTGCGGCGCCCCATGGGCAAGATCCGGCGTCGCGCGTGACCCGCTCGCTCACGGAGGAAGAGCTCGTGGCCGAAGGCGAGGCGCTTGGCCGGCAGCTTCGGCCCGGGGAGCTGCTGACCTTCGAGGGCGATCTCGGAGCAGGGAAGACCACTTTCATCAAGGCGGTAGCGCGTGGACTGGGGGTCACCGGCCCTGCCACGAGCCCTACGTATGCGCTGGTGCACCGCTATCAGGGAGCCCGGGGCCCCATCTTTCACCTGGACTGCTTCCGACTGCGTTCTCCCGACGAGGCTGCAGATCTCGACTGGGAGGGACTGGTTGCGGAGGGCGACGCAATTCTGATCGAGTGGCCCGAGCGGGCCGGGGCCTGGCTTCCGTCGCCCAGCCGGCGCTTCCGACTCTCGCACCTGTCGGATCCGGGGCGCCGCACCCTGGAGTCTCTCTGATGTGGCTGGCCCTGGATACGGCCACGGACCGTGCCTCGGTGGCGCTCGGCGTTGCCGGTGCCCTGCCGATGGAAGAGAACATCAGCGGCGCCCGGCGCCATGCAGCCTCACTGCTGCCGGCACTGCAGGGCCTGCTTCGACAGGCGGGCGCATCGCTCGACGACCTGGAAGGCATTGCGCTGAGCGATGGCCCTGGGAGCTTTACCGGTCTGCGGGTCGGGGCGTCGGTCGCGAAGGCGCTGGTATATGCGCGTGGGGTCCCACTGTGGACTGCACCGTCGCTTATGGTGCGAGCCGCCGGCGTGGCGCGGGGCGACGGACTGGTGCTCTCGGTGGCCAACGCATTGCGGGGAGAAGTGTACGCCGCGGCCTATCGGTTTTTCCCTGACCGGGTCGAGACCGAACTGGCGCCGTCGGTGCGCCGGCCGGCCGACCTCGTCGCCAGCGGCCTCGAGCCGGCCCTGGTCGTCGGCGAGGCGCCCGCCGAGATTCTGGCAGCACTCGAGAGTTGGATCGGACAGCCGGTCATCGGACCCCCTGAGGGGTCTCCCCGAGCCGCACGCCTCCTGGACCTGATTGGGCGTCCTGGTGGTGCCAGCCCGGTCGAAGCGGCTCGGCACTGGGAGCCGGTGTACGGCCGTCCGGCAGAAGCACAGGTGCGTTGGGAGATGGCCCATGGACGCCCCCTACCGGATTCGGTCGGCAGTTCTCGCTGATGCGGCACCGCTCGTATCCATCGAGCGCCGCTGCTTCAGCGATCCGTGGAGCGAGAGCAGTTTTCGGGAAGCGTTGGAATCGCCCTGGACCTTCGGCCTGGTCGCTCACAATAACCGCGGCGTCGCGGGCTATCTGATCGGGCGTGAAGTCGCCGGCACGGGCGAGATCCTGAACCTCGCGGTCTCACCTGACTTTCGCCGGCGTGGTGTGGCGCGGGCGCTTCTTCGGGCCGGGCTCGCCACGTTCCGGAACCGGCGGGTCGACGAGGTGTATCTCGAGGTCCGGGAATCGAACCGCTCGGCTCAGGCGCTCTACCTGAGCTCGGGCTTTCGCCCGGTGGGGCAGCGAGCTGCGTATTATCGAAATCCCAAGGAAGACGCCCTGGTGCTCTGGCTGGCGCTGGAGCAACCTGCGTGAAATTGGAACCCTCGCCGGAAAATTTGGTTGAAGCCGGAGTTCGGCAGCCTATATTAACCGCGAGTCACTTGTGTGGGACGCACGTCGAACCCTGGAGGTGCATGTGAGTCGGAGTATGAACAAGGCCATTCTGGTCGGGAATCTCGGGGCCGATCCGGAAGTGCGGAGCACCACGAACGGATCCCGGGTCGCCACGCTCTCGATCGCCACGAGCCGCCAGTGGAAGAACCAGGCCGGTGAGAAGCAGGAGAAGACCGAGTGGCATCGGGTGGTGTTCTGGAACACCAAATTCTCCACTCTTGCCGACATCGCCGAGCGCTACTGTAAGAAGGGAGATAAGGTGTACGTCGAGGGGAGCATCGAGTATCGCTCGTGGCAGGATCGCGAGGGCCAGACTCGCTACACGACCGAAATCAACGGCCGGGAGCTCATCCTCCTTTCCGGAAAGGGGGGAGATGGCGCGGAAGCCTTCTCCGCTCCCAGCAAGGTCGCGGCCGGTGCGGCCGGAACCAAAGGCAAGGAAGGCTTCGACGACTTCCCCGAGGCGCTCGACGCCGAGGACGACGACCTGCCGTTCTGAAGCCCGGAACGGCATCACGGGTGGGGGCAGTGGCTCCGGGCTGTTGCCCCATCATCCGATTCCCGACCGGGAGAAAGCCAGTCCTCCCGCCGATCGCCAGACCTCCAGGCCGTGGGATTGGCTCGCTTCGAAAAGGCGCAACTCCCGCTGCTTACGCAGGTTACGCCTCGCAATTCAAGTATGCCAAAGGTGGCGTTGATTTTGCGACTCCCCAGGGCGATACCTCGCGTTCGGCCGTGTCCCCGATACCACACAGCGACGCCGCTGGGAGATCCCGATGCCGTGTAAGTTTTCCTGCACCCTGGGTTGGTTGGCCGCTCTGACCGTTGCCGTGCCTGCAACCGCGGCACTGGCTCAGGAGCCGCTCCCCCAGACCCATACCGTGCGCAAGGGCGATACGCTCTGGGATCTCGCACAGCACTACCTCAAGGACCCATTCCTCTGGCCGGGCATCTTCCGTCAGAACACCGATGTCGTGGAAGACCCCCACTGGATTTACCCGGGCGAGGTGCTTCGTATTGCTCCGGTCGACAACGTGGCCGCGGTCCCCACCATGGACACGCCGGTCCCAACCGATAGTACTGCCGGTCACGATTCCACCCTCGCGACCTCCGATTCGAATGAAGCTTTGGCCCGCGGGCCTCAACAGCCGTCCCTGGCCGAGGAACCGGAAGAGCAGCCCCTGCTCTTCAGCGCCCAGCGGCCGCGCAGCGTCGCCGACATCTTCAAGGCCTACACCGACCAACCCTATCGCCCGCTCCGGCGCAGTGAGTTCTATTCGTCGGGCTTCCTCACTGAGAACCAGCACCTGCCGTACGGACGGGTGCTCGGGCCGGTGACACCGCAACAGATCAAGGCGGAAAGCAACCGGGCCAACGCGCTTCCATTTACCACCATCGCCGTCGAAGCGCCCAAGGGTGCCACCTACGAGATCGGTGACAGTCTGCTCATCCTCCAGGTCGGCCGCGAGATCGAGCCCTACGGTGATGTGGTCTCCCCAACTGGGATGGCGCGCGTCATCGAGACGGTGGACGAGCATTATCTCGCCAACATCGTCGCGACCTATGGACCGGTCCGGAACGGTCAGCGGGTGCTGCCGGTCGAAAGCTTCACCGCGGGTGCAGGTCGGCGCGCCGTGCCAGTGTCCGATGGCGTTCGCGGCTCGCTTATCGGCGGCTTGGGGCGCCAGGAGCTGAAGGAGCCCCAGATGGTCGTCTTCATCAACAAGGGTCGGGAAGATGGCGTCGCCCCGGGAGACCTCTTTGAGGTGCGCCGGCGGCCAAAGCGTCTGCCGGACGGCACCATCCGCGTGAACGAGCTCATGGCCACGCTTCAGATCGTCCACGTGCGAGATCGGACGGCCACGGGCCTGGTGCTCAACGTGATCTCACCCGACATCCCGCCGGGTACCGACGTTCTTCAGGTGGCAAAGCTGCCGTCGTAATAGCGGGTCAGGCGGGCTGCGGGGCCGTGGGATAGACTAAAACACGAGGAGCCGACCTGGTGATCAGGTTCGGCTCCTTGGTTTTTATCGTTCCTTTGTTATCGCCGCTGCCCCGCCGCCCCGCTGCCCGCTGCCCCGCCGTCCCCGAGCCCGGTTCCCTCCTCCCCACCCGCTTCTATATTGCGGGGCGTTCCGAGATGGCGGTTTCGACTCAAACCATGTCGAGAGAGGTTCAATGCCGGCAGGCATACCATGAGCGGCAAGGTCCTGGTGACCGGCGGGGCTGGGTTTATCGGCTCTCACATCGCCGAGGCGTACCTCCGCGACGGCTGGGAGGTCGTGGTGCTGGACGACCTCTCCCGCGGCCATGAGGCGAACGTCCCCCAGGGGGCGCGCCTGGTGCGCGGGGACATCCGGTCACCTGAGGCCAGGCGAACCCTGGCCACCGGCAAGTTCGACGTGCTGAACCATCATGCCGCGCAGATCGACGTGCGGGTCTCGGTGGACCGGCCCGCTTTCGACAGCGACATCAACGTGGGAGGCTTCGTCAACCTGCTGGAGGGAGCAGGGGAGGGCGGGGTCAAGCGAGTGGTCTTCGCCAGCAGCGGCGGCGTGGTCTACGGTGATCCTGCTGTCATTCCCACCCCCGAGACGGCGCCCAAGGCTCCGATCTCACCATATGGAGTGAGCAAGCTGGCCGGGGAGTATTATCTCCGCGCCCTGGGGGCCCTGCGGGGCTTCCAGGGTATCGCGATGCGCTACGCCAATGTGTTCGGGCCCCGCCAGGATCCCAAGTCCGAGGCGGGCGTGGTGTCGATCTTCGTCTCGCGGCTTCTTGCGGGCCAGCCCCTCGTGGTGTTCGGCGATGGGCGGCAGACCCGTGACTATGTCTTCGTCAAGGACGTGGCCCGGGCCAACGTCCTCGCCAGCAAGCTGCGCGCCCCGAGCGGGGACATCGACGCGCCGGCCTTCAATATCGCCACCTCGATCCAGCGCAGCGTGCTCGATCTGGCGGCTTCGGTGGGTGAGGTCATGCGGCAGAAGCCGACGATCGAGTTCGCCGCTCCGCGGGCGGGCGAGCTCCTCCGTAGCGCGCTCGACGTGAGCAAGGCCAAGACAATCCTGGGATGGACTCCGCAGCACGTTTTCGAGGACGGGTTGCGCGAGCTGGTGGACTGGTTCAAAAAGGAGGCCAGGTGATCCAGCAAGCCGGCGGTGCGACTCCGCAGTCCTCGCTCGAGCTGGTGCTGTCGGCGAGCCCCGAGACCAAGGTCGTCCTGCTCATCCTCACGATTTTCTCCCTGGTATCGTGGTTTATCATCATCCTGAAGTGGTGGCAGTTCAGAAAGCTCAATCGCCAGGCCGACCGCTTCTTCAAGGAGATGGAGCGCACCACCCGGCTCCAGGATGCGTATAAGGCGGTCATGAAGCTGCCGCCCTCGCCGTACAACCGGTTGTTCCGGGAGGCGATCACATTCTATTCCGAGCTCCGTCCCGGGGCACTGCGGGAGGATCGCGGTGCGGATCGCAGCTCACTTACCATGACCCAGCTCGAGGCCTTGAAAATGGTGCTCGGCAAGGAAGTAGCGGCAGAGCGGGATCTGCTGGGGCATTACATTCCCTGGCTCGCGACCATCGGCTCCGTAGGCCCGCTGCTCGGTCTTACCGGCACCGTCTTCGGAATCATGAGCGCCTTCATCGGCATCGCCTCGAAGGGATCAGGCAATCTCTCTGCCGTGGCGCCGGGCGTGGCCGAGGCGCTGGTGTCGACGGCCGGCGGCCTGCTGGCCGCCATCCCCGCGGTGATCGCCTATAACCTTTACGTGAACCGGACCCGTCTGTTCGCCGGTGAGCTCGAGGGG
>Ga0307310_10000051_pt1 | contig 26288 bp, 24 predicted proteins | sample ER_DNA_197_FD_194502 | JGI IMG/M metagenome (GOLD analysis project Ga0307310, IMG submission 194502) | Bulk soil microbial communities from the East River watershed near Crested Butte, Colorado, United States - ER_DNA_197 | ecosystem: Environmental > Terrestrial > Soil > Floodplain | place...
ATCGTCGACGCGACCACCAGCCTCTTCGACGCCGAGGCCTCCTCGATTGCCCTCTTCGAGCGCGATCCGGATCGGCTCGAGTATCGCGTCGCATCGGGCGCCCAGGGCGCCGGGGCGATCGGCCTGTCCGTGAAGCCCTCCCAGGGAATCGCTGGCTACGTGTTTTCGACCGGCCAGGCGCTCGCGCTCTCCGACGTGGCCCACGACCCCCGCTTCGACCGCTCCGTGGCCGAGCGCACGGGGTACATCCCCCGCTCCATCGCCGCGGTTCCGCTCTTTGACGAGCAGGGCACTGTCGGGGTGCTGCAAGTGCTCGACAAGCGTGACTCGGCCTCCTTCTCACTGCGCGACATGGAGCTGCTCGGCGTCTTTGCCACGCAGGCGACCTCGGCCATCAGCGCGGCTCGCGTGCAGCGCGACACCGGGCGGCTGCTCGACGAGGTCCTGCGCCAGATCGGCCCCGGCCTGACCGATGCCCAGGTCGACGCACTCGTCGGCGCGGCGACACGGGATCTCGATGCCGACTCCGAGTCTCCGTTCTGGCACCTCGCCGAGAACGTTGCGCGCCTGCGGACCCTGACGGACCGTGAGCTTGACCTCGTCGCCGACATCCTGGAGGTCGTGGCCAAGCACGCCGAGCGGACCACGCGCAGGGCGTGACCGACCTCGATCTTCCCGCCTGGTCCGAGCCGTTCGTCGACGTCGACCCGCTGCGGCTCGCGCGCCGGATGCGGATCCGCGGCCTGAACCGCAGCTGGGCGTGGGGAGGATCCACCGGAGCCGGCATCCGCGTCGGGATCATCGACAGCGGGCTCGAGAGCGATCACCCGGCGTTGCGCGGCCGGGTCATGGAGAAGGTCGCGGTCGAGATGGTCGACGGCGACCCTCGAATCGTCCCTGACGAGCTCGGCGACCTGTTCGGTCATGCCACGGCCTGCGGCGGCATCATTCTGGGTCTGGCCCCCGACGTCGATCTCGTCTCGATCCGCGTGCTGGGCGCCGATCTGAGGGGCAAGGGCACCGCGTTCGCCGCGGGCCTCGAGTGGGCGATCGAGCAGCGCCTCGACGTCGTCAACCTGAGCCTCTCGTCGAAGAGCGAGGCCCTCTATCCCGTGTTCCACGGCCTCGTCGACGAGGCCTACTTTCGGAACGTCGTGCTGGTCAGCGCGGCCAACAATGTTCCCGCCCCCAGCTATCCGTCGCTGTTCAGCTCGGTCTTCAGCGTGGCCGCTCACGCTCAGCCCGATCCGATGCGCTTCTACTACAACCCCGACCCGCCGGTCGAGTTCGGTGCCTGGGGAGTTGACGTGCCAATCGCCTGGAAGGACGGCGGCAGCACGGTGGCGACCGGCAACAGCTTCGCCGCGCCGCACATCGCCGGCCTCGCGGCGCTGATCCTGGCCAAGCACCGCGGGCTCACACCGTTCGAGCTCAAGGCGATCCTTGCAGCCGTCGCCGACAACCCGCGCCGCGGGCGGCCCGCGCGCTAGCGGTGTTCACGGCATACCGACAGCTGCTCCGCAACCGCGACCTGGCGCGGCTGCTCTTCGGCGAGTTCGTTTCGGGAATCGGGGACTGGCTCTACCTGGTCGCCATCCTGATCGTCATCTATGCCGAGACGAGGTCTCCTGTCCTGCTCGGGATCGTGGGTGCGGCCCGAATCCTCCCGTACGTGATTCTCTCCGTCCCCGCGGGATTCGTAGTGGACCATTTCGACCGCCGCATGGTCCTGCTGGTGACCGATATCGCGCGGGGCGTGCTCATGCTGCTCCTGGCCGGCCTCGTGGTGATCGACGCGCCCGTACTCTACGTGGTCGCTATCTCGATCCTGGCGGCCTGCTTCTCGACCTTCTTCGGCCCGGCGCTGGCCGCCCTCCTGCCGAGCCTGGTCGACGAGAGCGAGCTGGGCCCCGCAAACAGTGCCTGGGCCACGCTCGACAACCTGGCCTTCATCGTCGGACCGGCGCTGGCGGCCGTTCTGATCACGGTCGGCGGCCTCGCGATCGCCTTCCTGCTCAATGCGGTGTCGTTCGCATTCGTGGCGGTGATCCTGTCCAGGCTCCCGCGCGCCGTGCCGGCATCGGTCTCGGACGATACGGAGCCGGATCGGCTCTCCCCGGTGACCGGCTGGCGCGACCTCGTGGGTCCGTTGGCGGGGCCCTTCCTTCTCGACTCGGTGACGAGCGTCGTCGGGGGCGGACTGGGCGTGCTCACCGTGGTGATCGCGATCGACGTCCTGGGCGCCGGAGAAGCGGGCACCGGCCTGCTGAATGCGGCGACCGGCATCGGCGGCGTCCTGGCCGGGTTTGCGGCCGGGTCGCTTGTCGCGCGCCGGCTCAGCGTGCCGCTCCTCATCGGCGGCCTGGCCGGTGGCATCGGCCTCATCTGGCTCGGCTTCAGCAACAGCCTCGTGCCGGCCATGATCGCGATCGGAGTCGGCGTGGCGGGCGGCCTCCTGCTCGACGTGGTCAACACGACGCTCATCCAGCGGATCGTGCCCGATGCCCTCCGTGGCCGCGCCCTTGGCGTGATCCAGATGACGTCGGCGCTCTTCTATGCCAGCGGTTCCCTCGCCTTCCCGCTTCTGGCCACCACGTTTGGCCTGACGCCGCTGCTGATTGGCTCGGGCATGGCGACCGCGATCGCCGCGGTTGGCGCGCTGTGGCTGAGCACGCGTGCGCGCCCGGAGGCGATCGACCTCGAGCGCAGACGCATCCTCGAGCTGCCGATCTTCGCCGGCCTGCCTTCGAACCGCCTCGAGGCTGCGACCCAGGCCTTCTCGCCTGTCGAGGTGGGCGCCGGGGAGGTGGTGGTGCGGCAGGGTGAACCGGCAGACCGCTTCTACGTGATCAGCGCCGGCTCGTTCGCGGTTACACAGGTCTCGGCGAAGGGGTCAGATCCCGTTGCCCTCCGCCAGCTCGGCATCGACGATGTCTTCGGCGAGATCGGATTGCTGCAGCATTCCCCGCGCACCGCGACGGTGACCGCAGAGACCGATGGGCGTCTCCTGGCGCTGGGCGGAGATCGATTCCTCGAGCTGGTGGGCTCCGGCCCGGGGCTCAGCTCCCGGCTGCTCGACCTGTACCGCGGCGCCCTGACTCGAGCCTAGCGTCGCGGCGCGCTGTCCGCAGCATGACCGCCCGCGTGTCCTGCCACTGATTGCGGCGCGGATCGTCTGCGATCGACGATCACCGAGAACCACGACCCTCAGGTAACGACCGATGCAGATCCAGGACCGCAACGACCAGCTCTTCGAGCGGTTGTGCCTGTATCGCGCGATCTACGAACGGCGCGGGCCGCTCGACAGCACGAGCGCGATCTCGATCGAGGACGCGATTCGCTGGGCCGATGAGCTGATGTCGGACGTCGAGCTGCTGCCCACCCTCCTCAGCCGTCGCGGCTGACCGGCGCTCCGTCTGGCACGACGAAGCGATCGAGCTCCTCGACCGGCGGGCTCGCCTCCGCGACCTCGATCGTCTGCTGCAGGAGCATCATCGCCGTCACCGGCCCGACTCCTCCCGGCACGGGCGTGATCGCCGAGACGACCGGCCGCACCGCTTCGAAATCCACGTCGCCCACGAGGCCATCCGGGGTCGCGTTGATGCCGCAGTCGATCACGACGGCGGAGCGATTGACCATCTCGGCCCGCACCAGGTGCGGCTCGCCCGCGGCGACTACCAGGATCTCGGCGCGCCGCGCCTCACGGGCGAGATTGCGCGTCCGGCGGTGGCAGATCACGACGGTGGCATCCGCGGCCAGCAGGAGCGAGGCGACAGGTCGGCCCACCACGGCTGAGCGGCCGATCACGACCGCTCTCCGTCCGGCGATCGGAATCTCGTGCGCCCGCAGCAGCGCCATGACGGCCAATGCCGTCGCGGGCACGAGCGCCGGCTCGCCGCGCGCCAGGCGCCCGGCATTGACCGGGGTGGCGCCGTCGACGTCCTTGGCCGGATCGATCAGGGCGACCACGGCTCCGGTGGCCAGGTGAGCGGGCACCGGCAGCGCGACCACGATGCCCGCCACGCTCGGATCGCGATTGAGCGCCCCGATCCGCGCAGCCAGGTCCGAGAGCGCGACGCCACTCGGCGGCGTGACCTCGATCACGTCGATCCCGACGCCCCGGGCGGATCGCGCCACGCTGCTCGCGTAGACAGCCGACGGGCCGTCGTCGTCGAATCGGATGATCGCAAGGCGAGGCGGACCCGCGGCGCGTGCGGTGAGCGCCGCGCTCCGCTCGGAGAGCTCGCGCCATAGGTGCGATGCGAGCGCGCGGCCGTCGAGGATCCGGGCTGTCATCTCGAGCGCTTCACTCCATCACCGTCGCCACGGCGGCCAGCACCTGGTCCTCGGACCGGCTGGCCTCGGCGCCGAGCTCGTCGACTCGTGATCCCGCCCGCGCGCGCAGCAGGTCCTCAGCCGCAAGCGATGGCAGGTTGATCCGAACGTTCAGCAGGGCACCGTGGACGCTCGCCGCCGCGAGCCGGGCCGCGACGCCCGCGTCGCTTACGGCGTGCGGGTTGCCGACCGGCGCAATACGGCCGGCCAGGCGCAGCACCTCGGCGGCAGCCTCAGCCACCCGCAGGGGGATCTCGGTCGCTTCGCGCGTCGCGTCGGCGAGGCGCAACGAGCGAGCGGCGCGCTCGGCGACCGTCGCGCGCGACAGGCGGCGCGCGGCGATCACCGCGTCGTACGCCCGGGCGTCCAGCTCGGCAAGCTCCACGAGCTCGTGACGCCGCGTCGATGCCGAGCTGCGGATCTCGCGAACCGCTGCGTCGTCTGCCTCCGCGCCGCCCCTTCCGACCGTCAGCTCAGCCACCATCTCGACCAGGGCCGCAGCCATCGCCCCGGCCAATGCAGCGGCGCTGCCCCCTCCCGGAGTGGGAGCCCCGCTTGCGAGCCGGCCGATCAGCTCTCGCGTGGGCAGCTCGGCGAGTCGGTCCGTATCGCGCATCGGCGACGCCTCGTTTCTGGCGCCGCCGAGATGAATCGGCCTGACGCCGCGCCGATTGTAGCGACCGGGTCAGGCTGCTCGGTCGAGTGCCTCCACGAACCAGCGGCCGCGCCGCCCGTCGAATGCGACCGCCGCCTGCCCGCCGTCATCGGTCTGGAGAAGGTAGGTGACACGCGGACCACGGTCAGCCGGGTAAGCCGAGCGTTCGTCGCGGACCGCCGAGAGGCCGACGACGTGGACGAGGTGATCGCCCCAGGCGACGCTGATGGGACGCGCGAGGCGTCGGTCCCAGCGGACGCGAGCCTCGATGGGTGTGATCTTGGTCAAGGCCATGCTGTGCTCCTGCTTCAGGCCTGCCCTGGGGCGCAGAACAGGCGTTCTAGTGACGGCCACTATACGAACACCCGTTCTATTCGTCAAGGGGCTCCTCGGGGACGGCGGGCCGCTCCCCAAAGTCGAAGCGCCGCTGCGGCGCATCGCCAAGCAGGCGAGCCCGGGTGATCGCCCGCTCCCCGAAGCGCTCTCGGACCGCATCGATCGAGCGCGATATCCGCTCCGTGCGAACGGCGTCGAAGAGGGTCAGCTGCTGGGCGTCGCTCAGGCTGATCGCGGTCACGCCGATCAGGCGCACGCCTCGCCCAGCGACGAGCGCTCGCCGCAGGAGCGTGACCGCCGCCTCGTACAGCGGCTCCGACTCGCGCGCCTGGCGGGAGAGCGGCATCTGCCGGGTGAGGGTCTCGAAGCCTTCGTACCGGAGCTTCAGCTGGACCGCCCCCGCGGCCATCTCGTGGGCTCGAAGCCGTGATGCGACCGACTCGGCGAGATCGAGCAGCGTGGCCTCGAGCTGCTCTCGGGAGACGGTGTCGACCGAGAAGGTGTGCTCGTGCCCGATGCTCTTCGGCGCTCCAAGCGACTCGACCGGACTCCCGTCAATTCCCCTGGCCCGCTGTGCCAGGTCCGCGCCATGCTGGCCGAAGCGACGCCGCAAGGTCGCGTCCGGAAGCGCGGCAAGGTCGCCGATCGTCGTGACACCGTAATCGGCAAGCCCCTGCTGAACCTGCGGCCCGACGCCCCACAGGCGCCGGATCGGAAGCGGGGCAAGGAAGGCGGCCTCGCCGCCGGGCGGAACGACGACGAGCGCGTCCGGTTTGCGGAGATCAGAGGCGACCTTCGCACACAGCTTGTTCGTCGCCACGCCGACGCTCACGACCAGCCCTGCCTCGTCGAGCACCCGCGCCTTGATCCGAGCGGCGATCGTCTCGCCGTCGCCGAATGCGGCGACGCTCGCGGTCACGTCGAGGAATGCCTCGTCGAGGCTGATCGGCTCGACCATGGGCGTGAACGAGGAGAAGATCGTCATCACCTGTCGGCTCAGCTCTCGGTACCGTTCGGGGTGCCCATCGAGAAAGACGCCCTGCGGGCAGAGCCGCGCCGCGGTCCGCAGCGGCATCGCCGACTGCACGCCAAAGCGGCGTGCCTCGTATGACGCGGCACTGACGACGCCGCGCTCGTCACGGCGGCCGCCGACGATGACCGGCTTCCCGACGAGGGTCGGGTCGTCGAGCACCTCGACCGACGCGTAGAACGCGTCGAGGTCGCCGTGCAGGATGCTGCGCGTGCTCAGGCTCGAACCTCAGCGGTGGGCTGGCAGCGCTCGCGACGCTGCGCCGCGCTAGAGCTTCCGAATGACGCCGACGACCTTGCCCTGGATCTGAACCTCGGCCGCGTAGATGGGCTCCAGCTCGGCGTTGGCGGGCTGCAGCCGGATTCGATCCTTCTCGCGGTAGAAGCGTTTGAGGGTGACACCATTGTCCTCGAGCAGGGCCACCACGATGTCGCCGTCCCGTGCAGTCGCCTGCGGCTGGACCACGACGTAGTCCCCATCGTCGATCAGCGCATCGATCATGCTCTTCCCGCGCACGCGGAGCACGTACGAGTCCTCTCCGGCCGGCATGGAGCGAGGCACCTCGAGCGACTCGGCTCCATCCGCGTAGGCCTCGATGGGCTGGCCGGCGGCGATCTCGCCGAGGACGGGCAGCGCGAGCACGTCGCGGTCCACGGGCATGCGGAACGGGGTCACCCGAGCCGCGTGATCGCGACGCGGCACCGGCATCGGCTCAGCGCGCGCGGTGAGCCGAAGCGCCCGTGACGCGTGAGATCCGCGCTCGAGCAGCCCGTCGCGCTCGAGGCTGATGAGGTGATGGTGGACGGCGGAGGTGGACGCGAGGCCGACCGCCTCCGCGATCTCGCGGACGGAGGGCGGATAGCCGCGCTCCTCGACCGTGCGAGCGATGCACTCGAGGATGCGGTGCCGTCGTTCGGCGTCGTGCCTGGTCAATCTTGCCTCCGGAACTGGTGGGCTGTTGCGCGAGGCTAGCAGAACAGGTGTTCTAATGTCAATTGCTCTGCTATCATCGGACCCCAGCCCCGTATGGAGCGGCCCACCGCTGTGAAGATCACTGGCCGCTGGCGTTACCTGCGCCTCGCCCGCCTCGTCGTCAAGCTGCCGACCTATGCCCGAGTCGTGTGGGGACTGGTCCGCGATCCCCGTACGCCGGTCGGCCTCAAGGCCATCCTTGCGGCGGCCCTCGCATACGTCATCATGCCGGTCGACCTGATCCCGGATGCGATCCCGATCCTCGGCCAGGCGGATGACCTGACGGTCCTCCTGCTCGTGCTCGACCTGTTCATTCAGAACGCACCCGCGGAGGTTCGCGCGGAGCACATGGCGCGCGCGAAGAACGGCACCGCCGATCTCGACCGCGACATGGAGAAGCTGCGCGGCCTCCTAGGTGACCGCTACGACCAGATTCGCGACGGCCTGCCAGAGCTGCTCGAGCGCTACGGTCGGCTTCGCGAGCCCGGCGCCGTCAAGGCCACGATCGCCGCCTGGCGCCGTGAGCGCACGGGCGGCGCGAACGGAGACGAGACGTGAAGGTGATCCTCAAGCGCGACGTGAAAGGCCTCGGCCGCGAAGGCGACATGAAAGAGGTCAAGGACGGCTACGGCCGTAACTACCTGCTCCCCACGGGCGCGGCCGCGATTGCCGACAAGGGATCGGTGGCCAACTGGGAGCGCCATCGCGACCAGCGCGACGAGCGTGACCGCCAGGTGCGGACCGATGCCGAGGCGACGGCCTCGCGGCTGCGCGAGCTGAAGGTCGAGGTCCCGGTCAAGGCCGGCGAGAAGGGACGCCTCTTCGGCGCCGTCACGAACCGGGAGATCGCGCAGCAGATCCACGCGCAGGGTATCGAGCTCGACCGCCACCTGATTCACCTCCGCGAGCCGATCAAGACGCTCGGCGATCACAAGGTCGACGTGCGGCTCATGGCGGGTGTGGAAGCTGCCGTATCGGTGACTGTCGTTCCGCTGGAATAGCCGCCCGGCAGCAGCCCGAGCCAACTTCGTCTCGTCGCGCTGACCTGTCGTTGGCCCGTTCCCGCGAGCCGCGTGGGTCTGACGCCGGGCGCGAATCCGTTGTGGACAGATCGCCGGTTATCAACAGGCCGCGCGACCTGCGGGCCGTGACGGCTTCGTGCTCGGGCCGGCAACGCGACCTGCAACCTGTCGCGAACGCCTGTTCTCTTTCGGTCTCGGGCAAACGGCGAAGTCCACACCGTGTCCGCATCTCTCCACCGTCGGAGCCGACCTGATCCCCGAATCGTCAACAGGGCATGTGAATGAGTGCCAGACGAACGTTCACCATGATCGAGATGTTGCTTCGCTCTCGGACCTTCCCGCGATGACCGTCTCGGAGTACGCGGCGCGGCCGGCCACTCCAGATCGCTCGTCGGTCTCCGCGGACCTCGAAAAGCTTGCGCCCCGCGCGCTCGAGGCGGAGCAGAGCGTGCTCGGCTCGATCCTCATCGACTCCGAGGCAATTCTGAAGGTAGCGGACTTCCTGCGGCCGGCCGATTTCTATCGATCCGCCCACGGCGACGTCTACGAGGCGATGCTCGCCCTTCACGGCCAGCGCGAGCCGATCGACCTCGTGACCCTCGGGGACGAGCTCACGCGGCGAGAGCGGCTGGACGCGGTGGGCGGCCCAGGCTACCTGGCCAGCCTGATGAACATGGTGCCAACCGCGGTCCACGTGGAGCATTACGGTCGGATCGTCGAGCGCAAGGCGGTCCTGCGTAACCTGATCCAGGCCGCGGGGCGCATCGCTGCGGTCGGCTACGAGGAGGCGAACGATGCCGAGATCGCCATCGACCGAGCAGAGTCGATCCTCTTCGAGATCAGCCAGCACCGGACGGTCGGCGGCTTCGAATCGCTCGCGACGCTGCTCGGCCAGGCGTATGACCGCCTCGAGTACCTGCACGAGCACCGTGGGCAGATCCTCGGGATCCCGTCCGGGCTCAGCCAGCTGGATGCGCTCCTCGGGGGCTTCCAGCCGTCGGACCTGATCATCCTGGCCGCGCGCCCATCGGTGGGCAAGACGTCGCTCGCGCTGAACATCGCGCAGCACGCCGCGGTCCGCGAGCGAAAGCGGGTCGGGGTCTTCAGCCTCGAGATGAGCAAGGAGCAGCTCGCCCTGCGCCTCCTGAGCGCGGAGTCGGGGATCAACCCGCGGCCGCTGCAGACCGGCTTCGTCGACGAGACGGACTGGTCGAAGATCGCCCAGGTCATGAACGAGATGGCCGGCGCGCCGATGTGGATCGACGACTCGCCCGTCCTCTCCGTTATGGAGCTGCGGACCAAGGCCCGGCGCCTCGAGGCGGAGCAGCATGGCCTCGATCTCCTCATCGTCGACTACCTGCAGCTGATGCAGGCCTCCACGCCGAGCCGTGATGCGAACCGGGTGCAGGAGGTGAGCGAGATCAGCCGCGGCCTGAAGCAGCTCGCGCGCGAGCTCAAGGTGCCCGTCATCGCGCTCAGCCAGCTGTCGCGCGGCGTCGAGCAGCGCGGAACCGCGGAGCCGCGCCTCTCGGACCTTCGAGAGAGCGGCTCAATCGAGCAGGACTCCGATGTTGTGGTGTTTCTCTATCGCGCGGAGGACCAGAACCCTGACGCCGAAGTCGAGCTCATCAAGGCCAAGGTGGCGAAGCATCGCAACGGCCCGATCGGCGAGGTTCCGCTCCAGTTCCGCAAGGCAAACACCCGGTTCTATACCGTCGCCCCGCGCGATACCGAGGTGCCCGCGTACTGATCACCCGGTGCCCAGGACCCCTTGGGGAGCGGTGTACACTCGGGCGCTGAACGTCCGGTCAGCGCCTGGCCCGAGTCCGTCCAACTGCGGCACGTGCCGCATGCGATCGAAAGGCCCGTGGCGCGGCACCGACGTCCATGGCCCGGGCGGGCGAGACAGGAGGTCGAGGGAACGGTGTACAGCGACAAGACCATCCGCTGCCGAGATTGCGGGATGGACTTCGTCTTTTCGGCCGGCGAGCAGGAGTTCTACGCCGCCAAGGGCCTCGTCAACGAGCCCCAACGCTGCCAGACCTGCCGCGCGGTCGCCAAGCAGAACCGGGCGCTCGGCGTCAGCAGCGGCACGGGAAACTCTGGGCAGCGGGAGATGCACGCTGCGGTCTGCGCCGAATGCGGCGGGCAGGCTCTCGTACCCTTCCTGCCTCGCAACGATCGGCCGGTCTACTGCAGCAGCTGTTTCGACAAGGTGCGCGCCCAGGCCTAGCCAAGCTTTCTTCAGGGCCGATGCGAGCGCCGTCGGCGGCCGCCGACGTGCTCTAGGATGAGCTGAAGTCCAGCCACCGCGCCGAGGTCGCCGCTCGCCCATGTCTGTCATCGCCGTCGTCGGCGCCCAGTGGGGCGACGAGGGCAAGGGTCGCGTCGTCGACTACCTCGCCCACGAGGCCGACCTTGTGATCCGCTACGGCGGTGGCAACAACGCGGGCCACACGGTGGTCAACCCGCAGGGCCATTTCAAGCTCCACCTGATCCCGTCGGGCATCTTTCATTCGGGCACGAAGAACCTGCTCGGCAACGGGGTCGTCATCAATCCGCCGGCCCTCGTGGCCGAGCTGGAAGGGCTCGGCGCAGCCGGCATCGGCTGCGAGAACCTGTACATCAGCGACCGTGCCCACCTGGTGATGCCCTATCACGTGCTGATCGACCAGCTCGAGGAGCGCGAGCGCGGTGCCGCAAGGCTGGGTACGACGTCGCGCGGGATCGGTCCGGCGTTCGTGGACAAGATCGCCCGCCGCGGGATCCGGGTGGTCGACCTGATGGACGCCGATCACTTTCGCCTGCGGCTCGACGACGCCCTGGCTCGCGTTCGCCGACTGGTGACCGGGTACTTCCTCGCGGGCGGCCCGGACGATGAGCTGCGCGAGGCGATCGAGGAGTCGACCGATGCCCCCACGATCGCGGCCGCCTACCTGGGTGCGGGAGAGCGGCTGCGTCCCCACGTGGTGGATGGCCAGGAGATGGTCGATCGGGCCCTGCAGGCCGGCCAGCGGGTCCTGCTCGAGGGCCAGCTCGGCACCATGCGAGATATCGACTGGGGCGTATACCCGTACGTGACCAGCTCCTCGCCGATCCCCGGCGGGGCGAGCCTCGGGGCGGGCCTGCCCGCGGTGGCGATCGATCGCGTGCTGGGGGTGGCCAAGGCCTATACCACGGCAGTCGGCGCCGGCCCGCTGCCAACGGAGCTCTCCGACCCCGATGGCGATCGGCTGCGCGATCGCGGCGCGGAGTATGGGACCTCGACTGGTCGCGCACGGCGCTGCGGCTGGTACGACGCCATCGCGGTGCGCTTCAGCGTGCGGCTGGCGGGCTACAGCTCGATCGCGCTGACCAAGCTCGACGTGCTCGACACCTTCGAGCGGATCCCGATCGCCCATGCCTATCGCGATCCGACCGACGGTCGGCAGTGGCAGACGGTCCCCGCTTCGGAGGTGGTTTACGGACGCCTCGAGCCGGTCTACGAGGAGCTCCCGGGCTGGGGCAGCGACACGACCGCCTGCCGCTCGTGGGAGTCGCTGCCAGGCGCCGCCCGCGCGTATGTCGAGCGCCTCGAGTCGCTCGCAGGGGTCCCCATCAGCCACATCAGCGTCGGTCCCGAGCGAGCGCAGATGATCGTGCGCTGAGATGGCGGTGCAACAACAGGAAGGAGGCTACCGGTGAAGGTCGGTGTGATCGTCCCGCAGGGCTGGACCGGCGAATACGACGGCTGGGAGCCCGCACGCGCCTGGGCGCGCACGGTGGCTGTGGCGACGCAGGCGGAGCAGCTGGGCTTCGAGTCGATCTGGCTCTTCGATCACTTCCACACCGTCCCGAAGCCGACCGACGAGCTGACGTTCGAGTCGTTCACCGCGCTGTCCGCCCTCGCGGCCCTCACCAGGCGGGTGCTGCTGGGCCACATCGTGATCTGCAACGGCTTCCGCAACCCGGCGCTGGTGGCGAAGATGGCGAGCTCTATCGACGCCATCAGCGGAGGTCGGATGCAGCTCGGAATCGGCGCGGGCTGGAAGCGCGAGGAGTGGCTTGCCTACGGCTACGGGTTCCCGCCCACTGCGGAGCGCCTGGCGATGCTGCATGACGCGCTCGAGGTGGTCACCCGCATGCTCGAGCCCGGGCGCACGACGCGTGCAACCTACAAGGGAACGCACGCGAGCGTCCGCGCGGCGATCAACCTGCCGAAGCCGATCCAGGCCTCGGGCATGCCGATCATGGTCGGCGGCAACGGACCGCAGGTCACCTGGCGGCTCGCGGCGCGCTACGCCGACGAGCTCAACCTCGACGGGCTCTCCCCCGATGAGGTGCGCGAAGCGCTGCCGATCATCCGCTCGCGCTGCGAGGAGATCGGCCGCGATCCGAGCAGCCTGAGCGTGTCGGTGCATGTCTGGTGGGGCACCGAGCAGTGGGCGGACCCGGGCGCGTCGCGCCGGCAGCTGCTGACGGACTATGCCGGGCTCGGAGTCTCGCGGGTGATCGGGCTGCTCCAGCGCTCGGCCGAGTCGGACGATGCCCTCGAGACGCTCGCGGCCGACGCTCGCGCCACCGGGCTCGAGCTCGCCTGAACGCGGCGGCGCGGCGAGCCGATATACTCCTCAAAAGCCACGTCACAGGTTCGTGCATCGGATTCGAGCCGTTTCAACCCGCGACCACCTGGAGCCCGCGAGCCGAGAGCGCCGTCCGCGGGCGTTTTCATACCCTGACCGATGAGGAGGCCGCAGTGATCGACCTGGAAGAGACATCGGCGATCGCCGCCGGCCAGCGCCTGCGCCGCGCCTACGGCTTCGAGGAGGTGGCGCTCGTCCCCGGCGCCGTCACCGCAGATCCGGCCGAGGTCGACCTGTCGACCGAGATCGGTGGCCGCCTGCTCGAGATTCCGTTCCTGGCAGCCGCCATGGATGCGGTCGCCGACGCGGCCTTCGCCGCGCGAATGACTCGTGCCGGCGGCATCGCGTTCGTCAACCTCGAGGGCCTCTACACGCGCTACGAGGACGCGACCTCGATCGTCCAGCGCGTCGCGGACGCGGATTCCGGGACGGCGGCCGGACATGTGCTCAGCGAGGCCTACGCCCAGCCGGTTCGCGACGACCTGATCGCGGCCGTTATCAGGCGCATCAAGGCCGACGGCGGATTTGCGGCCGTGGCGACCACTCCCGCAAGCGCGTGGCATCACGCCGAGGTCGCCGCCGAGGCCGGCGCCGACATGTTCCTGGTCCAGTCGCAGGTCAGCAGCGCCCACCACATCTCGACCTCGGGCCGGGTCCTCTCATTGTCGGATCTCACCGGTGCGCTGAAGATCCCCGTCCTCGTCGGCAACACGGTGAGCGGTGAGGCGGCCTACCAGCTGATGCACCAGGGTGCGGCCGCGATCCTTGTGGGCGTCGGCCCCGGCGCAGCGTGCACGACGCGCGAGGTGCTCGGGATCGGCGTGCCGCAGGTGTCCGCCACGCTCGAGGTGGCCGCAGCGCGGGATCGATACTTCGACGAGACCGGTCGTTACGTGCCCGTCGTCACAGACGGGGGGATGAAGACCGGGGGAGATATCGCCAAGGCGGTGGCCTCGGGCGCGGACGCGGTCATGCTCGGCTCTCCCTTCGCCGCAGCCGTGGAGGCACCAGGCCTCGGCTTCAGCTGGGGGATGGCCGCACCCTCGCCGACCCTGCCGCGTGGCACCCGCATTCGCCTCCGGGAGCGGCTGCCGCTCGAGCAGATCCTCTTTGGACCGTCGACCACCAGCCACGGGACCCAGAACCTGGTGGGCGCCCTGCGCCAGTCGATGGCCGCGCTCGGCGCGCGGACGATCCGCGAGATGCACCAGGTCGAGATGGTGATCGCGCCATCGATCGCCACCGAGGGCAAGTCCTGGCAGCTCTCCGAGCGGGATTGAGGGAGCATGTCCTCACCGCCCGCCACATGAACCGGGCGCTCCACGCCCGACAGCTCCTTCGGGCCGAGCGCCTCGCAGCCTTTCCCGCCGCATGACGCACCGCAGCCCCGCAGGCTGGCAGGAGATCGGGGAGCGGATCTTCGTCCGTCGCTACGAGCTCTTCGACCAGACGATCGGGGTGGTCATCGGGACGGAGGGCACGGTGGTGATCGACACGCGGACCTCGCACCGGCGCGCGGACGAGCTGATCGACGACCTGCAGGCGCTGAGCCGCCTTCCGATCCGCTTCGTGGTGAACACCCACATGCACTACGACCATGTGTTCGGCAACGCCCGATTCAGGCCCGTGCCGATCTGGGGCCACGCGCGCTGCGCCGAGCGCCTGCGCGAGGAGGGCGAGGCAAGGCGCCAACGGGTGATGCTGCAGGCGCCCGAGCTCGCGGAGGAGCTCCGCGACGTCGAGATCGTGCCGCCTGATCGGACCCTCGAGGAGTCGGCGCTCCTCGACCTCGGCGACCGGCAGGTCGAGCTGCGCTACCTCGGGCGCGGGCACACCGACAACGACATCGTCGTGCTCGTGCCGGACGCGTCCGTCCTGTTTGCCGGCGACCTGCTGGAGAACGGCGCGCCTCCATCGTTCAGCGATGCGTTCCCCATCGACTGGGCGACCACCGGCGCACGGCTCCTCGAGCTCGTGGATGGCGTGGTCGCGCCAGGGCACGGCGACGTCGCGGACCGCGGCTTCGCGGCGCGGCAGGTGAGCGAGCTCGCCGAGCTGGCAGACCTCTCCCGCGCGGTGGTCGATCATCGGCTCGACCCTGCCGAGGCGGTGCGCCGCTCGCCGTTCCCCGCGGCCACCACGCAGCTCGGGCTCGAGCGCGCCCGACAGGAGATCGGCGCATCTACGCATCAAGTTGAGTAAGTTTGCGCAGCGTGTTGAGTAATCCCTGACCGATGCCACCGAAACGACCCGCCTCCCCGTACCGGCGTCCGGTCTATGCGGCGATTCTCGCCCGCGCTCACGAGCCGCGGCGCTTCCTCCAGGTCCTGGCCGGGCCGCGGCAGGTTGGCAAGACGACGCTCGCCCGTCAGGTGATGGACGCGGTCGGCGTCCCCGCCCACTTCGCCAGCGCCGACGATCCAGCGCTCCGTGCGCATGGATGGCTCGAGACCCAGTGGGAGATCGGCCGCCTCCGGGCGCGCAACGGCGGACGCGCCGGGGGTCTGGTGGTCATCGATGAGATCCAGAAGGTCCCTGGCTGGGCCGAGTCGGTCAAGCGCCTGTGGGACGAGGACACGGCAGCCGGGCTGCCGCTGCGCGTGATGCTCCTCGGTTCTGCCCCGCTCCTGGTGCAGAAAGGGCTCACCGAGAGCCTGGCCGGGCGGTTCGAGCTGATCCGCGTCTCGCATTGGAGCTATGCGGAGATGCGCGACGCGTTCGGCTGGTCGCTCGAGGAGTACCTCTTCTTCGGCGGCTACCCCGGCTCCGCGGACCTGATCGGCGACGAGGAGCGCTGGGCGCGCTACATCCTCGACTCGCTCGTCGAGACGACCCTCTCGCGCGACATCCTGCTGCTCACGCGCGTCGACAAGCCGGTCCTGCTGCGCGAGCTCTTCCGCCTTGGTTGTGACCGATCCGGCGAGGTCGTCTCCTACACCCAGATGCTCGGCCAGCTCGCCGGCGCCGGCAACACCACTACCCTCGCGCACTACGTTGAGCTGCTCTCGGCGTCCGGGCTGCTCACCGGGCTGCCGAAGTTCGCCGGCGAGGTCGTTCGCCAGCGCGGCTCGAGTCCGAAGCTGCTGATTCTCAACACCGCGCTCATCGGGGCGTCATCGGGCCTCGCGTTGGCTGCCGCGCGTGTCGACAGCGCGCTCTGGGCGCGCCTGGTGGAGACCGCCGTCGGCGCGCACCTGGCGAACGGGCGGGGCAGGGGCCTCGAGCTCGGCTACTGGCGGCAGGGCCACCTCGAGGTCGACTACGTGGCCGCGAGCCGGGTCGGCGCGCCGCTCGTCTTCGACGTCGAGCTTCGCCCGGCCGCCACGAGCTCCGCGTTCTCGGCATTCGAGCGGCAGAATCCCGGAGCTCGCCGGCTCGTCGTGGGTGGACGTGGGATCGACCTCGAAGAGTTCCTGTCCGAGCCCGCGACGCACTGGTTGAGCCGATGAGGCTCAGCCCGCCGCGTACACTGAAAGACGAGCCAGGCATGACGGAGCGGCCATTGAGCGACAGCCCGGAGGAGCAGCCCGAGACCCACGAGTCGGGGCCGGCCGAGCGCGGGCGCACGGTCCACGGGGAGGCCGCGAATGCCGGGCACCGCGTCCTGGCGCCCGACGATGCGGAAGTCGACGCCTACCTCGAGACCGCGCTGAAGGCGCCCCCCTCGCGGCGCGCAGACGAGACGAGCCATCCGCAGACGATCGTGGTCCTCGACTTCGGCAGCCAGTACGCCCAGCTGATCGCCCGACGCGTCCGGGAGCTCAACGTCTACTCGGAGCTGCTGCCGCACGACGCGGGTTGGGACGAGATCACCAGCCGCAACCCGATCGGCATCATCCTCTCGGGCGGTCCGGCTTCGGTCCACGACGAGGGGAGCCCGCGCCCTGATCCACGGGTCTGGAGCGGAGAGCTCCCGGTCCTCGGCATCTGCTATGGCATGCAGCTCATGGCCCACGAGCTCGGCGGGCGCGTCGAGCCCGCCAGCAAGCGCGAGTACGGTCCTGCGCTGGTCACTGCCGCCGGAGAGAGCCGCCTGCTGGCGGGGGTCGGAAGCTCGGCAGCGGTCTGGATGAGCCACGGCGACTCGATTCTCGAGCCACCGCCGGGGTTCCGGGCGATCGCACACAGCAACTCTTCGACAGTCGCCGGAATGGCCAACGGCGACGGTCTGATGGGCCTGCAATTTCACCCCGAGGTGGTGCACACCGCGGCGGGCCGCCAGATCCTGAGGAACTTCGTGCTCGGGATCGCGGGCGCCCGCGCCGACTGGACCGCGACCAGCTTCGTGGAGACCACGATCGACGAGATTCGCGCTCGCGTCGGGGAGGGGCGGGTCATCTGCGCGCTGTCTGGAGGCGTCGACTCGGCGGTTGCGGCGACGCTCGTGCACCGCGCGGTGGGCGACCAGCTGACCTGCATCTACGTCGACCACGGGTTGATGCGCAAGCGCGAATCGGAGCTGCTGCGTGTGACCTTCGGGGAGCACTTCGGGATGCGGCTGCGGATGGTCGACGCGCGAGAGCGTTTCCTTCGGCGGCTGGCCGGCGTGACGGATCCGGAGGAGAAGCGCCGGATCATCGGCGACGAGTTCATCCGGGTCTTCGAAGAGGAGGCGTCGTCGCTGGGCGAGATCGATTTCCTCACGCAGGGGACGCTCTATCCGGACGTGATCGAGTCGAAGACGTCTGAGTCGAAGGCATCGGTCAAGATCAAGACGCACCACAATGTGGGCGGGCTCCCGGCCGATCTGCGCTTCAGCCTGATCGAGCCGCTGCGCCACCTCTTCAAGGACGAGGTACGACGGGTCGGACAGGAGCTGGGCCTGCCCGATGCGATGGTCCTGCGGCAGCCGTTTCCCGGGCCGGGGCTCGCCATTCGGATCATCGGCGAGGTAACGCCTTCCCGCCTCGAGACGCTCCGCGAGGCCGACTGGATCGTGATCGACGAGATCAAGGCGGCAGGTCTCTATCGCGAGCTCTGGCAGAGCTTCGCCATCCTGACCCCGATCGACACGGTGGGGGTGATGGGCGACGGGCGCACGTATGCCAACGTGGTGGCGGTGCGCGCGGTGACGAGCGACGATGGCATGACGGCGGACTGGGCGCGGCTGCCATACGAGGTCCTGGCAAAGATCAGCTCACGGATCGTGAACGAGGTCTCGGGGGTCAATCGCGTCGTCTACGACATCAGCAGCAAGCCACCCGCAACGATCGAGTGGGAGTGATCGGCCCGCCCTAGATCAGGGCGAGCCGATCGAGTGGGAACGGCGGCTGCGCCAACGGCTTGACAGCCAGTCGCACGAGGAGCAGGGGATTGTCGTCCCCGGCCGTCCGGTTGCTGTGCAGCACGCCGCAGCCCGCGCAGCGGTGGATCAGGACCCACTCGCCGTCACGCCGGACGGTGATGGCGATCGGCTCCATTGACGAGCCGCAGTCGGCGGCTCGATCGCCCGGCTCGTCGTCGACGTGCCGGCTCCACAGACAGCTCGGACAATGGTTGCGGTGGGCGGTTCCCGGCGCGTCTGTCGGCACGTCGAGCCGGCAGTGGGCGCATCGGAACGAACGGGGATGTTTCACGCAGGGGCCTCCGGGAGAAGGGGTGACGTCGCAAACGCTTCGTCACGCCGCGGCTCCTGCTGACAAATAAGAGAGCCGTCCCCAGTGGACGGCTCGTGCGGGCAGCTTCGACTGCCGCTAGCGCGGGTGCCCCTGGAGGCGTGACGAACGGTTCACGACCGCATCGGCTGGCATTGCTCGCCTCCATTTCCGCGAGGGACCGGCTCCGGCGTCCGGTTCGTGGGTAAGTATCGTCAAGCGCGCGGCCGCGTCAAGACCGATTCTTGAGCGGGACGCGGGATGCCGGGCCGCCAGGCGCTACGATGGAGTCGCATGTCGAGCTGGTTTGACCGACTCCTGGAGGACCTGCAGCGCCGGCAGATGGAGCAGGATGCTCGGCGCGAGGGGCGGCCGCTCCCACCCCACGAACCGCGTGCGCGATCACGGCGCTCGCCGGGAAACGGCGCTCCGCCGTTCGGTGGGCCGACGGTGGGCGGCCCCGGCTGGGGAACGTTTCGCCGCTGGATCATCCTCGGCACGCTGGGGATCGCCGTGCTCCTGGCCCTGGGTCTCCTGGGCGGGCTGGTCAACCTGGTCACCGACCTGATGTGGTACGGGGCGCTTGGCCGTCGGGACGTCCTCACCACCCGCCTTTTCGCCCAGCTCGGCCTCTTTCTCGGGGGCTTCCTCGCCTTCGCCCTGGTCGCGCTGCTGAGCATCGTCGCGGCCCGCCGGATCGCTCCGCAGGTCCCGGTCCGGCGCCTCGGAGGCCTCGAGCTGCCGGACGCGTCCCGCGCGATCACCCTGGGGCTCGCGGCGATGGCGGTGCTTTTGGCCCTCGGATCGGGAGGCGCGTGGGCAGCGAACTGGGAGACGATCCTGCTCTTCGTCAACGGAGGGAGCTGGGGCCGCGTCGACCCGACCCTCGGTCGCGACATCGGCTTCTACATCTTCGACCTGCCGTTCCTGAGATTCGTGCAGGGCTGGGCGATGAGCTCGCTGATCGCCATCGGCCTGCTGACCCTGGGCGCGTACGCCGCCGGGGCGATGCGATGGCAGTTCCGCCTAAGCGCTCCGGTCCGAGCGCACCTGTCGATCCTCGGGGCGCTCGTCCTCGTGACGATCGCGTCCGGGTATCAGCTGGATATCGCCAGCCTGGCGTATTCGACGCGCGGGATCGCGGGGACGATCCAGGCCGCGACCTACACCGACATGAACGCGCAGCTTCCGGCCTACGTGATCCTCACGGTGGTCGCCCTCGCATCGGCGGCGCTGCTCGTGCTGAACATCTGGTTCCGCACCCTGTGGCTGCTCGTCCTCGGCGGTCTCGCCTGGTTCGTGCTCTCGATCCTGGTCGGCGGCCTGTATCCCTTCTTCGTCCAGCGCTTCCAGGTCGAGCCGAACGAGCGGACCGTTGAGCGGCCCTACATCGGCCGCCACATCGCGGCCACGCGCGCCGCGTTCGATCTCGACGCGGTGCAGGTCCGGACCTTCACCGGCGAGCAGCCCTTGAGCCGGACCGTCTTCGACGAGAACCAGCCGACGCTGCAGAACGTGCGGCTGTGGGACTACCGGCCGCTCCTAACCACCTTCGGCCAGCAGCAGATCCTGCGGCAGTACTACGACTTCCGCGATGTCGACATCGATCGCTACCAGGTCGGTGGCAAGCAGCGCCAGATCATGCTGAGCGCGCGAGAGCTCGACGTGGCCAAGCTCGCCGACGCCGCACGCACCTGGACGAACGAGAGGCTCGTCTTCACGCACGGCTACGGGATCACGGCCGTGCCGGTCGACGCCGTCACCCCGGAGGGCCAGCCGGACTACCTCGTCTCCGGCATCAACCGCGAGCCGCAGCTGCCGGTGGGCCAGCCGCGCATCTACTTCGGGGAAGCGACCGACACGTACGTCGTGACCAGCACCCAGACCGATGAGTTCGACTACCCGCTCGAAAGCGGCGACGCCAACGCGGTGACCTCGTGGAAGGGGTCGACCGGGGTGGGGATCGGCAACCCGCTCACGCGGCTCCTCTTCGCCCTGCGCTTCGGGGATCTCAACCTGCTGATCAGCAACCAGCTGACCGATTCCTCGCAGATCCTGTTCCGGCGCACGATCGCGGAGCGCGTCCAGGAGCTTGCTCCATTCCTCACGTACGATCGCGACCCGTACCTCGTCAGCGCCGACAACCGCCTCGTCTGGATGTGGGACGCCTACACCACCAGCGCCCGCTACCCGAACGCGCAGCCGCTGCCGTCAGGCGGCTTCTCGGGAGCCAACTACGTGCGCAACTCGGTGAAGGTGGTGATCGACGCCTACGACGGCTCTGTCCACTTCTATGTCGTCGACGGGAGCGAGCCGATCATCGCGGCATATGCGCGGATCTTCCCGTCGCTCTTCGAGCCGCTGAGCGCCATGCCCGAGGGGCTGCAGGGCCACCTCCGCTATCCGGAGGATCTCTTCAGCGCCCAGAACGAGGCGTACCTGCTCTACCACGTTCCGGCGACCGATGCGGGTGCCACGACCTTCTACAACCAGGAGGACCGCTGGGCGTTCCCGACCCAGCAGACCGACGTCGAAGGACAGGGCCGCCAGATCGCGCCGTACTACGTGATCATGAAGATCCCCGGCGAGCAGTCCGCCGAGTTCACCCTGATCCAGCCGCTGGTCGCCGCTTCTCGGCCGAATATGGTCGCCTGGGTCGCCGCCCGGATGGATCCGGGCCTCTACGGCCAGCGGATCAGCTTCCGCTTCCCGAATGACTCGACCACGTTCGGGCCGGCGCAGATCCAGGCGCGCATCAACCAGGACTCGACGGTCAGCGCGCAGTTCACGCTGTGGTCACGCGCCGGGTCCTCGGTGGTGCGCGGCGACCTGCTGGTGCTGCCGATGGGCGACTCGATCCTGTACGTGGAGCCGATCTTCCTGCGCTCGACGGAGTCGTCATTCCCCGAGTTCAAGCGGGTCATCCTGGCGAGCCAGAACCGGATCGCATTCGCGGAGACGATCGACGAGGGGCTCCGGCAGATCCTCGGCGAGGCGCCGATCCCGCCACCGGTCGAGGAGCCCGGCGGAGGCGGCGGTGGCCAGCTGCCCGGCGACGTTGCCGGGCTGGTGGCAGAGGCCCAGCGGCTGTACGACGCCGCCCAGGCGGCGCTCACCGCTGGCGATCTCGGCACCTACCAGGCCCGGATCGACGAGCTCGCATCGGTCATCGCTCGCCTCGGGGAGCTGACGGGCGCCTCGCCCGCACCCTCCCCGTAGGATGCCCGCGCTCGATCTCCTGGTTCTCGGCTCCGGAGCGCGGGAGCACGCGCTCGCCTGGAGGCTGGCCCGCGACGAGGGCGTCGGGCGCCTCTCGATCGCGCCGGGGAATGGGGGGACCGCGGCGTGCGGTCGCAACATCACCGACCTCGACATCCTCGATCCGGCTGCCGTGGCTCGGCACGCCGCCCGGGAACGCTACGGCCTGGTCGTCGTCGGGCCGGAGGCTCCGCTGGCGGCCGGCGTGGCGGACGCGCTCCAGCAGGCGCGGATCCCCGTCTTCGGGCCGGGCCGCCACGCCTCGCGTCTCGAATCGTCGAAGGCATTCGCCAAGGAGCAGATGGCCCGTGCCGACGTGCCGACCGCTCGCGGCGCGACCTTCCGCGACGTGGAGGCGGCCGTGGATCACGCGCACCGGACCGATCGGCCGCCCGTCGTCAAGGCCGACTGGCTGGCCGCGGGGAAAGGGGTCGTCGTGCCCGACACCGACGAGGAGGCGGAGCGGGCGATCCGATCGCTCCTCGAGGGCGCCGCGCCCGGCGCGACGCTCGTCCTGGAGGAGCGGCTGGAGGGCCGCGAGGTATCGGCCTTCGCGCTGGTCAGCGGCGAGGCGGTCGTTCCGATCGGCGCGGCGTGCGACTACAAGCGGCTGGGCGACGGCGACGTCGGTCCGAACACCGGCGGGATGGGGTCCTACGCGCCGGTCCCCTGGTTCGGACCGGCGCAGATGGAGGAGGCGGTGGCCACGATCTTCGAGCCGATCGCGTGGCGCATGGCCCGCGATGGGATCCCGTACCGGGGCGTCCTCTACGCCGGCCTGATGCTGACCGCTGCCGGACCGATGGTGCTCGAGTTCAATGCGCGCTTCGGCGACCCCGAGGCGCAGGTGCTGCTGCCGATGCTCGATGGCGATCTCGCGACCGCGCTGCTTGGTGCGGCCATTGGCGACCGCACGCTGATGGAGGACGCACTCGGCTGGCGGGCCGGCGCCGCGCTCGGGGTGGTGCTCGCCAGCGAGGGATACCCGGATCGTGCGTCAGGCGGCAGCGACCTTGGAGCAGCCGACCCGTCTGGACCGGGCGACGACGGGGCGATCCTCTGCTTCCACGGCGCCACGCGGCGACGCCTCGACGGTGGCTACGAAACGACGGGTGGTCGCGTCATCACGTTCGTAGGACGGGGGAACGACCTGGCGGCCGCGCGGCAGGCCGCATACCGCGGCGTCGATGGCGCCGTCCTGGACGGCGGGCAGCATCGCAGCGACGTCGGCCTGCGGGAGCTCGGTTAGCCGCGCCCTTCGAGCGCCTTCACGATCCGCTCCTCCAGCTGCAGGATCTGCTTCTCCAGGGCCTCGACGTGATGGAGGATCTCGGTGTTGCCGTCCAGCAGGCGCTCGTTCTGCTTCTCCTCGACGTCCGCCTCGGTGGCGGCGTGCTCGAGGGTCAACCGGTCCCGGATGGCGGCCCGGTTGCCGGCGAGCAGGATCAGCGGCGCGGCGTAGGCGGCCTGGGTCGAGAACGCGAGGTTGAGCAGGATGAAGGGGTAGGGATCGAAGCCCAGGTTGAGCAGGTGGTACACGTTGCTGCCGACCCAGGCGACCACCAGCACGGTCTGGAGCACGATGAAGCGCCAGCTGCCCATGAACCCGGTGACGCGGTCCGCGATCCGCGCTCCCGCCGGTGCGTTCTCGAGGATTGCCCGGTTCACCGGGTGGCGAAGGGTTCGGCTGGTCATCGGCTCGGTGCTCCTCCTGCGGCCGGCCCTCTGGAGGGCCCGTGCGGCTATCCTACTCAGCCATGACGCGCTCTCCCGCGGTCGCGGTGATCTGCGGCTCCCGGTCCGATCTCCCGTCGCTGAAGGGCTGCTTCGACGCCCTCGATTCGTACGGGATCGCGTGGGAGGCTTCGGTCATCAGCGCGCATCGCCAGCCGGCCGAGCTCGCCTCGTACGTGCGTGGCGCTGAGGCGGGCGGGACCCTGATCTTCATCGGTGCCGCCGGCCTGGCCGCCCATCTGCCGGGGGTGCTGGCCTCGATGACCGCCCGGCCGGTGATCGGCGTCCCGCTCGACGGCGGGGCGCTCGGTGGCGCAGATGCGCTCTACAGCATCGTCCAGATGCCGCCGGGCGTGCCGGTTGCCTCGGTTGCCATCGGGAGCGCCGGAGCGAAGAACGCGGCCCACCTCGCCGCCCGCATCCTGGCGCTTGCAGATCCTGCGCTGGCCGAGCGCGTAACGGCGTTCCGCGCCGAGCAGGCGTCCGGCGCGGAGCTCCGCGTCGATCCACGCAGCGCGTCGTGATCGACCGCTACGCGCTTCCAGAGCTGCGCGAGATCTTCGGCGAGCAGCGCAAGCTCGAGCTCTGGCTGCGGATCGAGCTGCTTGCCGTCGAAGCGCTGAATCGTGACGGGATCGTGCCGGACGCCGACTGGGAACGGATCCGCGGCTCCGTGGGCGCGGTCGATCCCGAGCGGATGCGCGAGATCGAGCAGGAGAGCCAGCACGACGTGATCGCTTTCGTGCGCTCGGTCAGCGAGCGGCTCGGGAGCGAGGGGCGATGGCTGCACTTCGGGCTGACGAGCTCCGACCTGCTGGATACCGCGACCGCCGTGCAGCTCCGCGACGCCACCGCGATCGTCGAGCGCGAGCTCCGCCGCCTGCTCGAGATCGTGCGGCGGCTGGCGATCCAGCATCGGTCGACTGCGATGGTTGGGCGCACCCACGGCATCCATGCGGAGCCGACCACCTTTGGCTTCAAGGCGCTCGGCTGGTACGCCGAGCTGCAACGGGACGAGCGCCGATTGGCGGCGGCGCGTGAGACAGTCGCGGTCGGCAAGGTCAGCGGGGCGGTGGGGACGCACGCCAATGTCGGCGAGGCGGTCGAACGCTTCGTCTGCGAGGCGCTGGGCCTGAGCGTCGATCCAGCTGCGACCCAGGTGGTGAGCCGGGATCGGCACGCCGAGCTGCTCACCTCGCTGGCGATCCTGGGTGGCAGCCTCGAACGGATCGCGACCGAGGTCCGCCACCTGCAGCGCACCGAGGTGGGCGAGGCTTTCGAGCCGTTCGGGTCAGGCCAGCAGGGAAGCTCAGCCATGCCACACAAGCGCAACCCGATCCTCTCGGAGCGGGTGACCGGCATGGCCCGGCTGCTGCGTGGAGATGCCCTGATCGGCCTCGAGAACATGGCGCTCTGGCACGAGCGCGATATCAGCCACTCGAGCGCGGAGCGCTTCGTCTTCGAGCGCGCGCTCGGGGTCGCCGCCTACGCGACCCGAACCCTCGCCGGCGTGCTGGACGGTCTCGACGTCGACGCGGAGCGGATGGCAGGGAACCTTGCTCTCCTCGACGGAATGGTCTTCTCGGAGGCGCTGCTGCTGGCGATGATCGCGAAGGGGGCAGACCGCCAGGAGGCGTACCGCCTGGTGCAGGGCGCCGCCAGGCAGTCGTCGGACGGCGGGGCGAGCTTCGTGGACGAGCTGCTTCACGGCGACCAGGGCTGGCTGAGCGCCGACGAGGTCCACCACGCCATGGATCTCGAGCGCCACCTCGCGGGCATCGCCGCAAGCTACCGGGCGCTCGGATTCGGCGACGAGCCCCCCGAGGCCTGACGCAGCGGCCGATGCATGCCTGGCTTAGTCGCGCGGGCCTCGCCGCGCGGGTCTCTGCCGACCACGGCGAGCTCTGGCTGCCGGCGGCCCTGGCGTGGGTCGCCTTCCTGGGCTGGCTTCCATTCGTGGTCGCCGTCGCGCGCGTGCCTGACGAGGGCGACCTGACGGTCTTTGGGGCGGCGATCGCGACAAGCGGCGACTGGCCGCTCAACGCGGTCCGGCTCGGAGCGGGCCTCGTCCTCTTGGCGCTCGTCGCGACTGCGCTGGTGGCCCTCGGCGAGGCCGGGCTCCTCTGGCTGCTGGAGGGGCCTGCCGAAAGGAGCCGATCGGCCCTGCTGGTGGCGGCTCGACGCCTGTGGATCGTCCAGCTCCTCGGGGCGGTGCCTGCCGTGGCCGCGTTCGTCGCGCTGAGCGCTGCCGCTGCGGCCGCCGCGATCGGGGAGCTGCAGTCGCCCGACATCGGTGGCAGCGCCTGGATGCGGGTCGCTGGAAGGGTCGGTCCGTACACCGTCGCATTGCTGCTGGCGATCCTCGCGGGCCAGGCATTCGTGGCTGCCGCCGCGCGGCGTCTCGCGCCCGATCGGGCGGCCCCGTTCGGAGATGCCGTCATCGGGGCGCTGCGTGATCTCGGGTATCGGGCGGCCTGGCGAATCGGCCTGGTAGCGGCCGCCTTCGTGCTCCAGGCAGCCTATCTGCTCTTCTGCGCGCTGCTGCTGCGCGTTCTCTGGGCACCCATCCACGAGGCGCTGGTCGAAGGACGGCCGATGACCTCTGGCGCCCCGCTGCTGCTGGTAGGCTTCGTGGCGATCTGGCTCTGTCTCGTCCTGGCCGGCGGCGCCGTGCACGCCTTCGTCGCGGCATGGTGGTCGCTCGAGCTCGCCACGGGGAGGACGCGAGAG
>Ga0307310_10000052_pt1 | contig 26262 bp, 25 predicted proteins | sample ER_DNA_197_FD_194502 | JGI IMG/M metagenome (GOLD analysis project Ga0307310, IMG submission 194502) | Bulk soil microbial communities from the East River watershed near Crested Butte, Colorado, United States - ER_DNA_197 | ecosystem: Environmental > Terrestrial > Soil > Floodplain | place...
GCCGAAGGCGCTCGTGACCCTGAGTAACGCTGATTCGGCCAGGTTTGCCGCGGCGATCCCGAGACAGACGCCTGAGCGAACGGTGGTTGGGACAGCCAGTGACCGCCCGGTGGCGCTCCAGGTCCGGGTAGGAGCTGTCGCGAGCGCGTTATCGGCGGCTGGGGTGGACCTGTCCGCCGTCCGTGCGGGCCGGGAGCCAATTGCCCGCGAGCTGCCGGGCCTCAAGGTAGACATCGAGATGAAAGACATCATCACCTCGTCACTCAGCGCCCCGAACACCGTCGGCATCCTCGAGGGCAGCGACCCCGTGCTCAAAAATGAGTACCTGGTCTACTCCGCCCACATGGACCACATCGGGATCAGCCCGGGGCAACCGGACAGCATCAATAACGGTGCCGACGACGATGGCTCCGGTACGGTGGGCGTCATCGAGCTGGCCAGGGCGTTCAGCCGGCGGGGCGCACGGCCCAAGCGCTCGATCATCTTCCTCACCGTGAGCGGTGAAGAAAAGGGACTCTGGGGCAGCAAGTACTTCACCGAGCATCCTCCGGTTCTCATCGACCGGATCGTTGCCGACATCAACATGGATATGATCGGGCGCAACTGGCCCGACACCATCGTGGCGATAGGAAAGGAGCACTCCGACCTCGGCGCGACCCTCAACCGGGTCAACGCCGCGCACCGAGAGCTCGGCATGACGGCCATCGACGACCAATGGCCGGCGGAGCGCTTCTACTTCCGATCGGATCATTACAACTTCGCCCGGAAGGGCGTCCCCATTCTGTTCTTCTTCAATGGGGTCCATGAGGATTACCACCAGGTCACCGACTCGCCCGACAAGATCAACAGCGAGAAGGAGGCAAGAATCCTCCGCCTGGTGTTCTATCTCGGGCGGGAAGTGGGAAATGCACCCAACCGGCCCCAGTGGAAGCCGGAGTCGTATAAGGAGATTGTCGAAGAGAAGAGCGTAAGCGGGAAGTAGACAGGCGGGCAGGCGGGCAGGCGGGCACGCGGGCAGTCTAGATTGTCATGTCGAGGGGTGCGGTGTCTTTAGGCTCTCGGTCCGCCCGTCCGCCCGCGTCAGCAATACTCCAGCGACGATAAGGATCGCGCCCACACCCTGAAGGGGATGGGGCCGCTCTCCCAACAGCAGCCAGGCTCCAGTCACTGCGAAGAGCGGGGTGATGCACATGTAGATGGCCGTGCGAGTGCCACCAACCGCCTTGACGCTTCGATTCCACAGCAGATACGCTACCACCAGCGAGAGCACGGCGGCATAGCCCAACGCCAGCCAAGCCTCCCGCGTGATTGTCCCCCAGTGCAACCGCAGCATGCCTGGAATCCCGACGAGAACCAGAACCGGTGTACCAGCCATCGTGGTGATGGTGGTGACTCGGAGGGGGCTGATGCTGGAAGGCACCCGGCGAAGGCCGACGGTATAGCCGGCCCAGCAGAGTACCGCCAAAACCGTCAGGAGGTCTCCGGGCAAGGTCTTCACGTCGAACCCTACTCCCCGCGTGGCGATGACCAGGACGACACCGAGCGTACCCAGCGCGATCCCGAACCACATCTTGGAAGTGATTCGCTCCAGTCCGAGCGCACCGGCGAACAGCGCCACGACGGTCGGTACGGTGGAGAGAATCAGCGCACTGTTCGTCGCCGTGGTGCGCGAGAGACCGACGGTGAATGCGAGCTGATAGCAGGTATTTCCCACCAGGCCCAGGATCACCAGCTTCTTCAGCCCACCGGAAGGAATTTGTGCGGGTCCTTCGGCCAGCCGGAGCACCAACCAGAGCAACAGGCTGGCGGCTGCGAAACGGATCGCGGTGAAGGGGAGCGGCGGAATCTGGTCGAGCGCGATCTTGGTGACGCTGAAGTTGAGGCCCCAGATCAGGCACACGAGGAGCATGCCTGCGTCCTGGCTGGTCAGAAAAGGCCGGCGGGGAAGCGGGGAAGCGGGGAAGTCGGTTGTATGAGTCGGCTTGGTGGTGGACATTGGGATAAAGAGTAACTGTATCCCCTCACTTCCTCGATTTTCCTCTCTACGCTTCCCCGCTGTCCCGCTTCCCCGCTTCCCCGCCTATCTTCCCCCTATGCCCCAGTCCCAAATTCGTAATTTCTGCATCGTCGCCCACATCGACCATGGCAAATCGACGCTCGCCGACCGGCTCATCGAGGCCACCGGCGCTGTCGAGAAGCGTCAGATGCGGGAGCAGCTGCTCGATACGATGGATCTCGAGCGGGAACGGGGAATCACGATCAAGTTGAACGCGGTCCGGATGAGCTACACCGCCCGCGATGGCACCCCATACGAGCTGAACCTGATCGACACACCGGGTCATGTGGACTTCACCTACGAGGTCTCCCGTTCTCTTGCCGCGTGTGAGGGCGCGATTCTGGTGGTGGATGCCTCGCAGGGAGTCCAGGCGCAGACGCTGAGCAACCTCTTTCTCGCGATGGACGCCGGTCTCGAGATCATCCCGGTACTCAACAAGATCGATTTGCCTGGCGCGGACCCTGAGGGCCGGGCCAAGGAGATCATGGAGCTGATCGGGGCCAAGCGGGAGGAGATTCTCGCGGTCTCGGCCAAGGAGGGCACCGGTGTCCCCGAGCTGCTGGAGGCGATCGTGGCCCGGGTGCCTCCGCCCGCGGGGCGGGATGATGCGCCCCTGCGCGCGCTGATCTTCGATTCGTACTACGACCGGTATCGCGGCGCGGTGCCCAGCATCCGGGTGGTCGATGGCGCGGTCCGTGAGGGGATGGAGATCTGCTTCGGCGCGCACCCGGAGGACGTGCATCACGTGGATGAGGTCGGCTACCTCCAGCTGGGTCAGCATCCCACCGGCGTGTTGGTGGCCGGTGAAGTGGGCTATCTGGTGGCCAGTCTCCGCGACGTCCGGGATGCCCGAGTTGGCGACACGGTTCTCGATGCGGCCAACCGCGCCAACGACCTCCTGCCCGGCTATCGCGATGTCAAGTCCATGGTGTTCGCCGGTCTTTACCCGACCGATTCGGACCAGTACGAGAACCTCCGCGACGCGCTGGAAAAGCTGCGGCTCAACGATGCCAGCTTGCACTACGAGCCGGAGTCGTCCACCGCTCTGGGCTTTGGATTCCGCTGTGGATTTCTGGGGCTTCTGCACATGGAGATCGTGCAGGAACGGCTGGAGCGCGAGTTCAACCTCGACCTGATCACCACGGTCCCCACGGTGGAGTACAAGGTCTACCGGACCGATCGTGAGATGCTGCTTCTGGAGAATCCCAGCAAACTGCCGGACCCGGCGGAGATCGATCGCATCGAAGAGCCCTACGTCAAGGCGCGCATCATGGCGCCGGCCGATTACATCGGCGGCATCATGAAGCTGGGTCAGGAACGGCGCGGGGTGTACAATGGAATGCACTACCTCGACACCACGCGAGTCGAGTTCGACTTCGAGTTCCCCCTGGGCGAGATCGTGCTGGATTTCTACGACAAGCTGAAGTCCTTGAGCCGGGGCTATGCCTCGCTCGACTATGAAGCGGCCGACTATCGCGAATCCGACCTGGTCAAGCTCGACATGCTCATCAATGGCGATCCGATCGACGCGTTCAGCGTCATCATCCACCGCGACAAGGCGCAGGAGTATGGCCGCAAGGTGGCGGAGAAGCTGAAGGAGCTGATCCCCCGCCAACTCTACCAGGTGGCTATCCAGGCAGCGGTCGGCAATAAGGTGATTGCCCGGGAGACGATCTCGGCGTTTCGAAAAGACGTGCTGGCCAAGTGCTACGGTGGTGACATCACCCGGAAGCGGAAGCTCCTGGAGAAGCAGAAAGAGGGCAAGAAACGCATGAAGCAGATCGGATCGGTGGAGATCCCGCAGGAGGCATTCCTGGCCGTGCTGCAGGTTGACTAAGAAGGTGAGAGGTGAGCGGTGAGAGGTAAGCGGGAGAAACCCGTAACGGCAGCGGAAGCGGCAGAAAACGCCCGCTCACCGCTTACCGCTGACCGCTCACGCTGTCTAGTCATCCAGACCGCCTTCCTCGGCGACGTCATCCTCACGACCCCGCTGCTTTCGGTGCTCGCGGACCGGTACGGCCCGGTTGACGTGGTGACCACACCGGCCGCTGCAAGCCTGCTGGACCATCACCCGGCGGTGAGCGATGTGGTGCGGTACGACAAGCACGGTGTCGGCCGGGGCTGGAAACCGTTCCGGCGGCTCGCCAGGGAGTTACGGGCCAAGGGCTATGCCCGGGTGTACTTGCCGCATCAGTCACTTCGTTCCGCACTGCTCGCCCTCTGGTCCGGTGCCAAGGAGCGAATCGGCTTTGCCGACAGCGCCGCCGCTGTCACCTACACCAGCCGGGTTGCCCGCCCCCGGCAGGGCCATGAGGTCGAGCGGCTCCTTGCGCTCGCGGGTGTGAGGCCGGGAGATGGGGCTCCGCCGGTGAGCATCGGGCTCGCGCCCACCGATCTCGCGGCCGCCGACGCCTGGCTCGCGTCGCACGGCATCGGGCCCGACTTCGTGGCCCTTGCTCCTGGCTCGGTCTGGGCCACAAAGCGCTGGCCCTATTATGCCGAGCTGGCCGCGGGGCTGGACCGGACGGCGGTCATCGTGGGCGGTGCGGAGGACACCGAGCTGGCCGACACGATCGTCAGGGCCGCTCGCGGGTGGGCGGTGAGCGCCGCCGGCGCGCTGAGCCTTCGTGGGTCGGCAGCCCTGATTCGGCGCGCCGCGGTGCTGATCACCAACGACTCGGCGCCGCTCCATCTGGCGACGGCGGTGGGAACCCCGGTGGTCGCAGTGTTCGGACCGACAGTACCTGAGTTCGGCTTTGGGCCACGCCGCACCGGGGACATCGTGCTGGGGCACAATGAGCTCTCGTGTCGTCCGTGCTCCAAACACGGCCCACCAGTCTGTCCGCTCGGCCATCACCGCTGTATGCGCGATCTGTCGGCAGTCGACGTGGCGGCGGCACTGGCCAGGATCACCGCTTCGGAGGAACCGCGTGCGATTCGTTCTTGGGATTGACATCGGAGGCACCAACCTCGTCGTCGGCAGTGTGGCCGAGGACGGGTCGGCGTTGCATGCACTCGGAAGCGAGCCGACCCACGCCGAGGCCGGCCAGAGCGACGTGCTCGACCGGCTCATCACGTTGGCCAAGCGAACCATCGAGCAGACCAAGCGGGACGTCCCCGGCGCCGAGATCATCGGCATCGGGGTCGGTGCTCCGGGGCCGCTGGATACCAAGAGCGGGATCGTACTGCTGACACCCAATCTCGGCTGGGTGAACCTGCCGCTGCGCCGGATCATTCACGAGCGCCTCTCGCTCCCCGCGGCGCTGGACAACGACGCCAACTGCGCCGTTCTGGGCGAATGGTGGATGGGGGCCGCCCGGGGCACGAAGATCGCCATCGGGATCACCATCGGCACCGGGATCGGCGGCGGGCTCATCATCGACGGCAAGCTGTTCCACGGCGCTTCCGACTGCGCGGGCGAAATCGGCCACACCTCCATCGATACCGAGGGAAGGCGCTGCAAGTGCGGCAACTACGGCTGCCTGGAGGCCTACGCCTCGGGGCCGAACATCGCACTCCGAGCCTGTGAGGAGATCCAGGCGGGCGCGGTCAGCCGGCTGGCCTCATACGTCGGTGGCGACTTGCGGAAGATCACGGCGCAGACGGTCTATCAGGCCGCCCATGACGGTGACGACCTGGCGCTCGAGGTCGTGAACGACACAGCCAAGTTCCTCGGCGCCGCCATCGCCAACCTGGTGAACGTCTTCAATCCCGAGGCGGTAGTCATCTGCGGAGGTGTGACCCTGGCCGGCGACCACTTGTTCGTGCCCCTTCGGCGCGAGGTGGCCCGGCGGGCATTCAAACCGGCGGTGAGCGTCTGCCGGATCGTGCCGTGCGAGCTCACGGGCACGGCCGGGGTCTACGGCGCAGCCAAGATATTCCTGGATACAATGGGACAGCGGGACGGCGGGGCAATGGGGCAGGCAGTTCCGTAGCATGCGGATCGGCATCCTCGGCTCTTTGGTCTGGGACCTCATCTATGGCCGCGACCCCCTCGCCCCTCCGGTCGAGGAGTGGGGAGGTATCGCGTACGCTCTCGCGGGACTGGACGCGAGCCTGCCGCCGGACTGGGAGATCGTTCCGCTGATCAAGGTGGGCCGCGACCTGAGCGCGGAGGCCCAGGATCTCCTGCGCGGCCTGTCCCGGCTGGCGCCGGGGGCGCGTTGCGCCGAGGTCACGGCGCCCAACAACCGCGTGGTGCTGCACTACCAGTCCACCGAGCGACGGTGCGAACGAATGGCCGGCGGTGTCCCCGGTTGGACCTGGCCCGAGCTGGGACCAATGGTGCGGGACCTGGACGCGATCTACCTCAACTTCATCTCAGGATTCGAGCTCTGCCTGGGGACCGCGCAGGCTCTGCGGCAAGGGTTTGCCGGACCAATCTACGCCGATCTCCACAGTCTCTTCCTGGGTATGCAGCAGGACGGCATGCGGGTGCTGCAACCACTGCCGAATGCGCCGGACTGGTTCGGCTGCTTCGACATGGTTCAGCTGAACGAAGATGAGATGCAGCAGCTCACGCCCGACCCGTTGACGTTGGCTGCCGACGCCCTGGGCGCCGGAGTCTCGCTGCTCACGGTAACGCTGGGTCCCAAAGGGGTCGCCTACGTCGCGGCGCCGGGGTTTGAGAGGCTGGCGGGGAAGCGGGGAGGCGGGAAGGCAGGTAAGCACTTTAAGGTTCCCCGCTTCCCTGCTTCCCCGCTTGCCGTGCGTACCGCCCTCATCCCCGCCGCCAACGTCGAGACCCTCGACCCCACGGGATGCGGTGACGTCTTCGGAGCCGCGGCCTTTGCCCGGCTGCTCGCCGGGGATTCGATCGAGGCCGCGCTGCGCCATGCCACGGCGCTCGCCGCAAGGAATGCCGGCTTTCGTGGCGCAAGCGGGCTGGCCCGCCATCTCCGCGGCGAGCTGGTGACGCCGTGACCCGGGTCATCGAGGTTCCCGCGCACTTCGACGACCGCAGCTTCGACGCCTTTGCCGGCGGATTCGGCGAGTGGCCCCCGGAGGAGAAGGTCCTGCTGGACGCGCGCAGCACCCAGTGGGCGTCCCCTTATGGTCTGATCGGCCTCCTGACCGCCGGGCAGGCGCTGGCGGAGGCGAAGCGGGAGAAGCCGTTGCTGACGGTGCCCACCAGCGACGAGGTAAAGCGGTACTGGGCTCGCGCCGGGTTCTTTCATCACGCGGCGGACCTGTTCGAGCTGCACGGCAAGGTGCCGCGCGCCACGACCACCGGACCGTCCGACGTCCTGCTCGACGTGACGCCGGTACGGGCATCCGAGGATGTCCACAGCGTGGTCGACAAGATCTCCGAGGGGGCCTCCCGGATTTTACACGGCGAGCTGGGTCTCGAAATGAAGGCCACGCTCCGCTTCAGTATGGCGCTTTCAGAGGCCTGCCAGAATATTGTGGAGCACGCGGGGACCAGCGGCTGGGTTGCGGTCCAGGCGTACACCTTCCGCCGTCGTCTCGGACGCAGGGTCGTGGTTATCGCCGTGAGCGACGGAGGTGTAGGATTCCGCCGTTCGCTCGAGAGCACCCACGCCAAACGCTTCGGGGAGCGGTGGGGTGACGGTGCGGCGCTAGAGGCGGCCCTCATTCAAGGGGTGAGCCGTTTCCGCGACCCGGGTCGGGGCCAGGGCCTCGCCTTCATCAAGAGATTTCTGGACCAATGGGAGGGCAAGATCTCCATCCGCAGCGGCACTGCCCGGTTGTCCATCATCCCGCCCTGGGATGAGGACATCCCTCTGAGCGAGAACTTGGCGTATTTTCCGGGCGCACAAGTGCAGATCATCATCCCGGCGCAGGGCGCGGAGCCGCGGTGATCCAGACGATCCGGATTGGGCACCTGCTCCGCGAGGCCGCCGCCGCGCCGTACCGCAACCTGGTCACCCGCCCCACCGGTGCCGCCGTCCGCATCCGGATCGAGGAAGCGCTCGCCGGATCCACCTGCATGACCGCCCTGCTGGACTTCTCCGGAATCGAGTTGGTCGACCTGAGTTGCGCCGACGAGGTCGTGGCCAAGCTGCTGCTGGCGGTGCGAACCGCCTACTTCGTGGTTCTCCAGGGCCTTCGGGAAGATCATCACGAGGCCATCGAGCATGTCCTGGTCCATCATCGCCTGGCCGTGGCCGCCATGCCGCCCGACAGCCGGGAGCCGAGGCTGCTCGGCTGGGTCCGGGCCGATGCCCGCCGGGCGTTTGCCTGCGTGTGCGACCATGGTCCCCTCGCCGTGCCCAATCTATGCGGCGTGCTGAGGTGGCCGGAGCCTCGCGGGCGTGCAGCACTGAACGATCTCGCCCTTCACCGACTGGTCCGCCCAATGGGCGAGCTCTATCATCCGCTGCCGACCGCATGAGCCGATCCGGCTTCGGGTTCTCCACCACCGCCATCCACGGCACACCGCACCGCCGCCCTGACTGGGCTCCGATCGCTCCTGCCCTGCTCCAGAGCAGCACCTTCGTCAACCCGATCGGATCGGACGAGGAGGTGCTCTACAGCCGCTACGGCAACAACCCGAACCAGGTCGAGCTGGCCCGGAAGTACGCGCTGCTCGAGGGTGCGGAGGATGCGATTTTCGTGGCCAGCGGCATGGGCGCTACCGCACTCGCACACCTTGCCATGCTCCGCCCCGGCGACCATCTGATTGCGAGCACCTGGATCTACGGCGGTACCCAGCGTCTCTTCGACGAGGAGCTGGCCCGGTTCGGCATCGAGGTCACCTATGTGAGCCCGGACCAGGTGCGGCATTGGCGCAAGTCGGTGCGGAAGGCCACCCGGGCTCTCTTCGTAGAGACACCCACCAACCCGCTCATGCGGGTCATCGACCTGGGTCCGATCTCGTACCTCGCCAAGGAGCACGGCGTGGCGCTGCTGGTGGATGCCACCTTCGCCAGCCCGATCAACTACCGGCCGCTGGAGCACGGTGCCGACGTCGTCATCACCAGCGCTACCAAGTATCTCAACGGGCACAGCGACGTGATCGCCGGTGTGGTAGCGGGCTCGAGCGCATTTGTGGAGGAAGTGAACCGCCTCATGCGGCTCTGGGGCCAGGCCATCGATCCCCACGCGGCCTGGCTCATCGACCGGGGGATGCGCACGCTCGCGGTGCGCATGGAGCGTCACAACGCCAACGGCATGGCTGTGGCGCAGTGGGCGGAGCAACACCCCGGCATTTCCAAGGTGCACTACCCCGGATTGCCGTCGCATCCGGACCACACGCACGCCAAGGCCGCGCTCAACGGGTTCGGCGGCATGGTGGGGCTCGAGCTCAAGGGCGGTGCCAAGGCGGCGGAACGGCTGCTCAAACGACTCAAGTTGATCACCCACGCACCGAGCCTCGCCGGCGTGGAGACGCTCATCTCCGAGCCTCGCCTCACGTCGCACAAGAGCATCGGCCCGGAGGGCCGGCTCAAGATCGGCATCCCGGACGGCTTCCTGCGTCTGAGCTGTGGGATCGAGGACGCGGCGGACATCATCGGAGATCTGGCGCAGGCGATCGGCAAGTGATCCGCTTTTCCAACGTTTACAAAGCCTACCCCAACGGTGCGATGGCCCTGAAGGACGTGAGCTTCCACGTCTCCAAGGGACAGTTTGTCTTCCTGACCGGCCACTCGGGCGCCGGCAAGTCCACCATCATGAAGATGCTCTTCGCTGAGCAGCGGCCGAGCGGCGGAGAGGTGCGGGTCTCGGGTTACAACGTCACCACCCTCCGTCCCGACGACGTGCCGAGGCTGCGGCGCAGGCTCGGCGTCGTATTTCAGGACTTCCGGCTTCTGGAAGACCGCACGGCCGCGGAGAACATCGCCTTTGCGCTCGAGGTGACCGGAGCGCGCACCGACACCATTGCCGCCCGGGTGATGCGGGTTCTGACCCAGGTCGGACTGTCGTCAAAGGCCCGGGCGTATCCGCGCGAGCTCTCGGGTGGGGAACAGCAGCGGGTGGCCATTGCGCGGGCCCTGGTGAATGATCCGGCGATCCTGCTCGCCGACGAGCCCACCGGGAACCTCGATGAGCGGGCCACCCGCGGCGTTTTCCAGCTGCTGCGCGACATCAACGCCGGCGGGACCGTTGTCGTCATGGCTACCCACGACCTCGACCTGGTGCGACAGACGGCGTACCGGATCATCGAGATGCGCGACGGCAGCCTGGTATACGACAGCGCGGTGGACGAGGCGGCCGCAGAGGCACAGTGAAGCTCCTGAGCCGCGAGGCGCTGCTTTCCTTCCGCCGGGCTCCGCTTCTGTCGGTGCTCTCGGTAACCACGATCGCGTTCTCGCTCTTCACCGTGGGGCTATTCGGCCTGGTGGCGATCAACCTCCGCGAGGCTCTCCGGGGGATCGAGGAGCGGGTCGAGATCGTGGCCTACATCCTCCGGGGCACGCCGGCGGAGACGATCGCGATCGCCACCCAGGATATTTCCGCGTTTCCCGAGGTCCAGGAGGTCAACTACGTGACCGAGGAACAGGCCCTTCAGCGCGCCCGCGCCGAGCTGGTCGAGTTCCGCGACGCGTACCGCGACCTCCAGGTGAATCCGCTTCCCGCCTCGATCGAAGTGCGGCTCAAGGACGGCTATCGCGACGCGACCAGTGCGGAACGGGTGGCTCAGCGGCTCAAGGGGTTTGGCTTCATCGATGACGTGCGCTTCGGCCGGGAGTGGGTACAGAAGCTCGATCACCTGAGAAATCTCACCGGTCTGGTCGGCTTGGTCATCGGCCTGGCGTTCGCCGCCGTGGCGGTGGTCATCATCGGGGTCACCATCCGACTCACGATCCTGCAGCGAGCGCGGGAGATTTCGATTATGCGCCTGGTCGGCGCCACCAACTGGTTCATCCGTGGTCCGTTTCTGCTCGAAGGAGCCATGAAAGGGCTACTCGGTGGACTCCTGTCGCTGGCACTGTGTTACGGGGGCTACCTGTTGTTTCGGGATAAGAGCGGCGGAACCCTGGCAGGCCTCATCTTCTTCCGCCCCGAGCACATGGTGCTGATCATCGTGTTCGGCGTTCTGCTCGGTCTTGGCGGCAGTCTGGTGAGTGTGGGGCGGCATCTGCGGCATGTTTGAGAGGACGGGAATGACGGGAAGGGCGGGAAGGCTTTGGGGAACGCTTTCCGATTTCTCCCGACTTTCCCGTCTTTCCCGACTTTCCCGTCTCGGCGCGCTCGCTTTAATCATTTCTCTTGTTCCGCAGCCCGCGAGCGCGCAGACCGACCTCGAGGAGTCTCGGCGCCGCCTCGAGGAAATCCGGGCGGAGCGGGATCGCCTGCAACGGCAGCGCGAGCGGCTTCAGGGGCAGGTGCACGACGTCAACGACGAGCTGAGCAATCTCGAGCGCCAACGGGAGTCGACCCAGAGAATCGTCACCGAGATCGAGCGGCAGATCGGGGGACTGGCGTCACAGCTCGACCGATCCAGCGCCGAGCTGATTCTGGCCCAGGACAATCTCGCGGAGCGGCGAGCGGTGCTCCAACGGCGCCTGGTGGACATCTACAAGCGGGGCACGCTTCACACCTTTCAGGTCCTGCTGGCCGCCGAGTCGTTCGGCGATCTCCTGAGCCGCTACAAGTATTTGTATCTCACCAGTGAGCAGGACCGCTCGCTGGTCACCGACGTAGAGAAGCTGCGGAACCGGGTGGTCCAGCAGCGGAACAACATCCTGAACGTCCGGGGCGAGCTGGATCGGAGGCGGGAGGAGCGAGAGGCCGAGGCCAGTAAGTACTCGGCGCTGGCGTCCGAGCGGGCCAGTAAGCTGCAGAGCCTGCAGCGCTCGGCCCGGAACACGGAGCGGCGGCTCACCGAGCTCCAGAAAGACGAGTCGCGGCTGAATGGGCTTCTGGCCTCGCTGGAGCGGGCCCGCCGGGATGAGGCGGCCCGCGGCGCGCTCCGGGGCGGCGTCAGCGCACCCGGCTCCATCACGACGGCAGACCTGGGCAAGCTCGACTGGCCGGTCGAGGGAACCATCGTCTACCGGTTTGGGCGGGACACGCTTCCGAGTGGGGGCGTGATTCGGTGGAACGGCGTTGGCATTGCGGCACCAGTCGGCACGCCGGTCAAGGCAGTAGAGTCCGGCAAGGTGCGGCTGGTCGGCCAGTTCGGAACTTACGGACTCACCATCGTCCTGGAGCATGGCAACGGATACTATTCCGTGTATGCCCACCTCGAGACGGCCGGTGTCAAGCTGGGGGCCTCGGCCTCGAAGGGTGGGGTGATCGGGACGGTGGGGGGTCAGAACTCGGACTACGGCCCGCACCTACATTTCGAGATCAGGGGAGACAAACAGATCGCACTGGACCCGACGATGTGGCTTCGGAGGAAATAAGCGGGGAAGCTTACATTGCCAACCCGATCCGCTCGCCGGACTGCGCCTTCCCTTGCACCAGGGCAGCCTCGGCGAGGGCAAACAGGTGATCGGTCTGGACCGCAGTGGGGTGAGGATAGGTCACGATGCCGGCGCTGAATCGGGGACTTTCCGCCCGGGGATCTCCCTCGAAGGGCACCGCTGCCAGACGTTCACGGATCCGAGTGACGGACTGGCGGGCGCCGTTCTGGTCGGTTTCAGGCAGGACGATCGCAAACTCGTCGACACCATAGGGTACGACGAAATCGGGCAGCCGCAGCTCCCGGCGCAGAACGCCGCCGACCTCGCGCCGCCGGCGGTCCGCGGCCTCTGCTCCCAGCCGTTCGCTCAACCCAGCCAGCTCGTCCACGCCGAGCAGGACCAGGCTGAAGCTCAGCGAATACCGCCGGGCCCGCTCGAGCTCCTCCTGCACTCGTCGGTCGAGCGCATCCTCCGTCTCATCCGGAGCGCTGGCCTCGCGGATCCGCGCGTGCAGACGAGCGCAGAGCTCAGGCAAGTGGATCGGAGCGGCCAGCGCATCTGCGGCTCCCTGAATCAGCGCTGCAGCGGGGCCATCAGGATCTGAGGTGGAAAAGAGAACGACGCGGGGCGCGTTCGGAGAAGCCTCGGCGCTGCCGGGAAGAATGAGATCGGCAAGTGGCGCGCGGACCGCGGCGAGGGTTATCAGAACAGCATCGGCCTGGAGGTCCGGGGCGGGGTGCTTCCGCTCCACCAGCTGAAAGCCGGCGCGGGTGAGCGCCCGTTCCAGCCCTGCCGGCCGGGCGGACGCATCGCCCACGAGGAGAACTTTTGGGCGGGTGGGGTGCTTCAATGCCTCCACGCTCACGCGATGGAGGGCAGCGAATGGACCAGCGTAATCGTACCGCAGAGCGTCTGGGAGCCCATGTGTCGGTCCAGGGCGGCGTCGATAAGGCGCCGGTCAGAGGTAAGGCAATCGGGGCGACCGCAATCCAGGTATTCACCAAGACGCCCAGCCAGTGGCGCGAGCCGGGCGTCTCATCTGAGTCATATACCACGTTCCGCCGGGAATGCGAGCGGTACCAGCTATCCAATATAGTGGGGCATGATTCGTACCTTATCAACCTCGCCTCGCCCGATCCCGTGTTAAGTAGCCGTTCCGAGGCGGCTTTCGTGGCTGAACTTCTGCGTTGCGAGGCGTTCGGGATCCCGTTGCTGGTGTCGCACCCGGGCAACTACATCGACGACCGGAGCGCCGGCCTGGTGCGCAACGCCGCCGCCTACACCCGCTGCCTCAAGGCGGCTCCCGGCATGGTTGTCGTGCTTCTCGAGACCACGGCTGGCTGCGGCACGTCCATCGGGAGCTCCTTCGAGGAGCTCGCTCTGCTGCGCAGCCTCGTCGGGGATGAGGTCCGCCATCGGGTGGCCTTCTGCGCTGACACCTGCCATCTCTACTCCGCAGGCTACGACCTGGTGGGCGACTACGACGGCGTCTGGCGGCGGTGGGATGAGATCCTCGGCCTGGACCAACTGCGTTGCCTGCACCTGAACGATTCGAAGACACCTTTTGCATCCTGCCGCGATCGGCACGAGCTGATCGGAGAAGGATCCCTCGGTCCGGGGCCATTCCGCAGGATCATGACCGACCCCCGGCTGGCCCACGTGATCAAGATCCTGGAGACTCCCAAGGGCGACGACCAGGTCACAGCCGACCGGAAGATGCTTCGGCGGCTCAGGAGTTACGCCCGGAGAGGACGCCCCGCGCGTTGACCCGCTCTCCTTCTCCGATCATACTTTCGGGAATGCGAGCCGCCGTGGCCCTTCTGGTCGTCCTCACCGCCGCCGGCCAGTCGGCTGCGGAGGCGCAGGCGGATTTCTATGGCCGGCTGGGTCTCACCGGCGCCACCAAGCTCCTGAAAGACGATATCCTGCAGCAAATCGAGGTTCGCCAGAGTCTTGCACCCACTCTGGCATTGGGCGTCTCCGTCCCGTTTACACCGCTGTACGGGGTCGGTCTCGAGGCCACCGTGACTTCGTCGGGATTCCACAGTACTGAGTCAGGCAGTCAGACGGACCTCGGCACCCTCCGCACCGGCTCGATCATGCTGGGGCTCGGTGGTCCGGTCTGGCGGCAACTGCGGTGGCGGGCGGGAGCGGGTCTGCTCAGTTACTGGCCCGCCGAGAAGCGCGGCATTTTCCTGCAAGGAGGAAGCACTCGCTTTCTGGTTGGAGCGGGACTGGACTACCAGCGGCCCGTATTCCCACAATGGGACTTAATGGTGTCGTTGCGATATGATTTCCACCGCTTCACCACCGACGAGCTGGTGACCCGCGGCTTCAGTGGAACCCAGGGAGTGCAGCGGGTGTCGGCCTCGGTGGGCCTGGCGCGGGGGCGACGATGAAGCTTCTCGATCATCTGCCGATACTTTTCGGCCTGGGTGGGGCGGTGGCCGCGTTGGCATGTGCCGACATCGCATCTCCAAGTCGCGCCGACAGGTACGAGTGGCGGCGCATCGTAGCCACAGGCCCGGGGACGGCCGATACCCTCAGCTTTCACTGGCCGAGATCCCGTTTGCCGGTCAGGGTCTGGGTTGAGGACGCGCTGAACCTTCCGAGCCATGTGCAAGGCGGCATAGAGCAGTGGAAGGCCGCTTTTCTATACGGTGAGTTCGACGCCGTCATTGTGCCCGACTCCACCACGGCCGATATCGTGGTGCGGGCGGGGATCCCGCTTAAAGGTGGGTTCAGTGTGATCCGGCTCGCGAGCACCGCTCCGGAGTGTGAGGGCGGTACCGACTTCGATCTGCCGAGCGGCAGCCTCGAGCTCCAGCCGCCTATCCGGGTTTTCATCAACCCCCGGTTCGATCCGGCCACCCCCGGAGTGGCCGAGTGCCTGGCTCTGACCACGACCCATGAGCTGGGACACGCCATCGGTATCTTCGCGCATTCGCCGGTGGCCACCGACATCATGTTCGGTGATCCAGTCGTGCCGGCGCTCAGCGCCCGGGATCGCGCTACGGCAGAGGCAGCATACCACTTGCAGCCCAATCTTTCGATCGGCCCACGCTAAGGTTGCACGCCAACGCGGAGCTAGGGATCTTACGGATATGACCATCGAAAGCACCGCCGTTCCGCGCGAAAACCTCACCCTCGTCGAGCACGGTCTCTTCCCCATTCGCATTCACGCGAACCTGACTCCGCCGGTGCTGATCGAGCACGCACTCCGGCGGAGCGAAGGCATCCTGACCGACCACGGGGCATTCACGGCGGTGACTGCGCCCCACACCGGCCGCTCGGCAAAGGACAAGTTCCTGGTCGATGAGCCGGGCATCAGCGACCGGATCTGGTGGGAGAAAAACGCCCGGATCGATCCGGCAGCCTTCGAGCGGCTGCAAGAGGACGTGCGGGCCTATCTGGACGCCCGCGAAGTGTTCGTGCAGGACCTCTTCGCCGGCGCCGATCCAGCCTACCGCCTGTCGGTCCGCTTCGTCACGCCGAACGCGTGGCACGCGCTGTTCGTGCGGAACATGTTCATCCGCGCGCTCCCGGCCGAGCTGGCTCAGTTCCGCCCCGGTTTCACGGTGCTTCACGCGCCCGACCTTCAAGCCGATCCCGCACGCCACGGAACCCGCAGCGGAACCTTCGTGGTGATCAGCTTTACCAAGAAGGTCGTGCTGATCGGTGGCACCCGATACGCGGGAGAGATGAAGAAGTCCATCTTTACCGCGCTCAACTATTTGCTGCCGGCGCGGGGAGTCATGCCGATGCACTGTTCGGCAAATATCGGACCCGGCGGCGATACGGCGATCTTCTTCGGTCTGTCCGGCACGGGCAAGACGACGCTCTCGGCTGATCCCACCCGCCAGCTCATCGGGGATGACGAGCACGGCTGGAGCGACCGGGGCGTGTTCAACTTCGAGGGCGGCTGTTACGCCAAGGTAATCCGGCTCCGCCCCGACACCGAGCCGGAGATCTATGCCGCCACTCAGATGTTCGGAACGGTTCTGGAAAACGTGGTGCTCGACCCCGTCACTCGGGCAGTCAATTTCGATGCCGACACCATTACCGAGAACACCCGCGCCTGCTACCCGCTTCAGTCGATCCCCAACCACGTTCCGAGCGGCGCCGGTGGCCATCCCAGAAATGTGGTGTTCCTCGCGGCAGATGCCTTCGGCGTGATGCCGCCGATCGCACGACTCACGTCCGAGCAGGCGATGTACCACTTTCTCTCGGGGTACACGGCCAAGGTCGCCGGCACCGAGCGCGGGGTCATCGAGCCCACGGCCACGTTCTCCGCCTGCTTCGGCGCGCCTTTTCTGCCGCTGCACCCGAGCGTCTACGCGCAGATGCTGGGTGAGCGCATCGGCCGTCACGGCGCCAAGGTGTGGCTGGTGAACACCGGCTGGACCGGTGGCCCTTATAACACCGGCTCGCGGATGAAGTTGTCACTCACCCGGGCGATGCTGCGCGCCGCACTGTCAGGAGCGCTCGAGAGCGGCAAGTTCACCCGCGATCCGGTCTTTGGGTTCGAGGTGCCGGCGAGCGTACCCGAGGTGCCCCAGGCTGTTCTATCGCCGCGCGGCACCTGGGCCGAGCCGGAGGCCTACGACGTGCAGGCCAGGAAGCTGGCCACGATGTTCCGGGAAAACTTCGAGCAGTATCGGTCGCAGGTACCGGACCCGGTGGTTAAGGCGGGACCGGCTTGAAGGACGGGAAGGACGGGAAGGACGGGAAGGGCGGGAAAGGCGGGAAAGACGGGAAAGTGGCAGCTCACCGAGACCGACCGGCAAGAAGAACCCAGAAGACCGACGGTGGCCTGAACCCACGCGTCCTTCCCGCCCTTCCCGACGTTCCCGCCTTGCCCACCACCGAAGTCATCCGCGACCCTCTCTGGGACAACATCCGGGTCGACCACCCCGCTCTACTCGCTCTCGACACGCCCGCCGTCCAGCGCCTTCGCTACGTTCGTCAGGTCGGTCATTCCTTCCTCGTCTATCCCGGCGCCACCCACACTCGTTTCGAGCACGCACTCGGCGCGTATCATCTGACGCGGCGAGCACTGGCCGCCCTCGAGGAGGTGGGCGAGCTGGGCCCTGCGACCGAGGAGGAGTGCCTGGCAGTCCGCATGGCGGCGTTGCTGCACGACATCGGCCACTATCCGTTCTCCCATGCGCTGGAAGAGGCGGGCTTCCCGTCGCACGAGACGCTGGGTGTCGCCAAGCTCTCGCAGGGGCTGTTAGGCGAGCGATTGATCCAGATCGGTGGCCTCGATTTCCCTCGGATCGTAGGAGCCCTCATCACCGGGTCGAGCCGGAGTCCGCTCCAGGGACTCATCTCCGGGTCGATCGATCTCGACAAGGTCGATTATCTGAGCCGGGATGCCCGGATGTGCGGGGTGCCCTACGGCACCGTGGACGTGGACCGCCTGCTCTCATCACTCACGGTGGTCGAGGTCGAGCCCGGGCACTTCGAGATCGGCGTGCAGGAGAAGGGGGTGAGCGCGCTGGAGTCACTCCTGTTCGCCAAGTACCAGATGTACCGGAATGTTTATTGGCATCACGCCGTGCGATCGGCAACCTGCATGTTCAAGCGGGCGGTGCGCATCGCCGTGCGGCGCGGAACTGTAACGGTGCAGGCCATCGCCGATGCCACCGACGACGGGCTGATGGAGCTGCTCCTCGCCCGGGACCAGAGCGGACTCGCCTCCTCCATCCGGGCGCGTCGCCTGCACAAGCGCGCCCTGGACCTGCCGGCGAGCGAAGTCCCGGGTGACGTTCAGCCCTGGGTGACCAGTGACCCTGATCTGCTCGAGCGGGTCGAGGATGCGATTGCCGAGCAAGTCGGCTTGGCGCCTGGCGACGTGCTGCTGGACTTCCCGGCCCGGAGCGCGATGCTCGGCGTCAATCTCCCACTCCGCACCCGCAGCGGGACCATCGAGCGCCTGACCGATGCCGGTCGAGCCGGGCACCTGGGACTTCCCCGAGTGGCAGACGAGCTGTACCGGAGCGCTCGCCGTCTGCGCATCTTTGTATCGAGTCCGCCGAGTCGCTCGCTGGAGCCCGTGGTGGCCATGCTGACGTGGCCCGCGGAACAAGTCGAAGCGCGAGTGGCGGCAGCGTCATCGCTTATCTGACAGAGGACAGGAATGATCAACCGACGTGGGTTCGTGATTCGCGTCTCCGGGCTGGTAGCCGCAGGGGTGGCCGGCGGGCGGCTTGCCGCTGAGGTCCCCGGCTGGTCCGCCAAGCCGACGCCGATCACTGTTTACAAAAGCAGCAGCTGTGAATGTTGTGCCAAGTGGGTAGACCACGTGCGCGATAGCGGCTTCGAGCCGGTAGTTCACGATGAGGAAGACATGGACGCCATCAAGGTCCAGCTCGGCGTCCCGGAGCAAGTGCGGTCCTGCCACACGGCCCTGGTGGGCAAGTACCTCATCGAGGGGCACGTTCCCGGGTTCGACATCCAGCGTCTGGTCAGGCAGCAGCCCGCAGTTGCCGGCCTCGCCGTCCCCGGCATGCCTTCAGGAACACCGGGGATGGCTCAACCCGGAGCGAAGATTACCGGCTTCGAGGTCGTCGCCTTCCAGCGGGATGGCACTACGAAAAGGTTCGCCCGCTACTAGCGAGCACCGGCTCCGATTCGGCGCTCCGGGCCGCGATAGTTGGAATCATGGTGATGCCGCCGTTCGATCGCCGCATCGCCGGGAACATCGTCCGGAAGGGGCGACCCTTCGAGCCGGGCGGCAGATGCGGGATGCTTTCCGTGGGCACCCGCATCGGAAGCCCCGCCCATTGCGGACTCCGGAAGCGGGTCGCCGTCATTCGATCGAATCATGGTTCTCTCCTTGTGCAGAGTCGGCTATTCATTTTTTGGAGCACGGATGACCGAACGCATAGCGACTCCTGGCGAGGTGGCCGATCCGCGACCCACGGTCGTCCCCTACCGGGAGGATTTCCGGCCAGCATTCGAGCAGCTGAACCGGGACTGGATCGAAAGCTACTTCGTTTTGGAGGACGCGGACCGGGCGGTCTTCGCTGATCCTGCCGGCGCCATACTTGCCCCCGGCGGCCAGATCTTCTTCGTGGTCGAAGGCGACACCGTGCTCGGCACCTGTGCCGTGCTCCGTCACAGCCCCGGTGAATGCGAGATCGCCAAGATGGCCGTGGCTCCGGCTGCCCGCGGGCGCGGACTCGGAGACCTGCTGATGGAAGCGGCGGTCGATTTCGCGCGGCAGATCGGCGCGAGGCGGGTAACCATCGTCTCCAACACCGTGCTGGCGCCGGCCCTCCGGCTGTACCGGAAGCATGGATTCGTCGAGGTTCCGCTGGAATCCGACGGTCGTTACCAACGGGCCAACATCCGCCTGGAGCGCGAGGTCGGAGTCAGGGAGTCCGTCGCGCGCCGCGGAGAAGGCGGATGATGACCAGCAGGACTATGGCCCCGATGAACGCGACGAATATCGCGCCTGCCACCCCGGAGAATGGCGTTCCCCACCCCATCTGAGCGAAGAGCCACCCTCCGATGAGCGCGCCGAGGATGCCGAGCACGATGTCACCCAGAATGCCGTAGCCGACCCCGCCCATGACCAGGGACGCCAGCAGCCCTGCAACCAGCCCGACGATGATCCAGGTCAGAACGTCCACACACCCTCCTCGTTGTTGGGGAGCAACGCTGAATACCTACTATCCTGCTGGCAAGCGAGGGTAGCCTGAAGGGGCTTAAAGCGATGTGCGGGGGGTCACGGGGAGGCTGACGTGGGCCTCAGGAGCGCTGGCTGGCCGCGGCAGGCATGACCGGATGCTCACCCGTGTCGCTGTCCACCGAATCGATCCGAATCACGATCGCCGTGATGTTGTCGAGTCCGCCCCTCCGGTTGGCTTCCGCCACCATTTGATCGACCCACGCCTGGGGTCCCCCGTCGGAGGTCACAATATCGGTGAGCTGTTCGTCCTCCAGCATTCCGGTGAGACCGTCCGAGGCCAGCAGGAGGATGTCCCCCTTCTCCAGTGATCCGAAGTAGATGTCCGGCACCACATCCATCCCGGCGCCGACACAGCGGGTGATCACGTTGCTGTAGGGATGCACCCGGGCCTGGTCCGGGGTGAGCAGCCCTGCGTCTACCTGCTCCTGAACGTACGAGTGGTCCTTGGTGAGTTGGTGGAACTGCCCGTCCCGGAAGAGGTATGCCCTGCTGTCACCCACCTGGCCGATGAGATAGCGCTCCGGCAGCAGCACCAGAACGGTCACCGTCGTCCCCATACCCCGCTTGTCGTGCTCCGACAGGGTGCGCTCGAAGATGGCATCGTTGGCCGAGCGGATGGCGTTGCGGATCCGTTCGCCGGCTTCCTCGTCGCTGGATCCCCGGAGCGAGCCGATCAACTGCGAGGTGATCCGCACCGCCATCTCGCTCGCCACCTCGCCGGCCGCATGGCCGCCCATCCCATCGGCGACGATGAAGATGCCCTGTTCGGCCAGCATCATGTAGTTGTCTTCGTTGCCCGTACGGACGATGCCGACGTCAGTGCGAGCGGCGCAGGTGAAGTGCACGAGAATCCGTCAGCTCGAGGGCAGGTGAGAGAGCAGGTAGGCGAGGATGGCCACGAGGATCACCAACCCGACCACCACAATAGTGGAGGGAGCCTTGGGGCGTGGTTGGGCGACGCGAATGGGCCGGCGCGGCCGCGGTCTCGGCCGTTCCGCTTCGGGTGCCGGCTCGGCACCTTGGGCCGGTGCGAGGGATCTCGCCTCCAACTTCTCCATGACCCGGGTCCCCGCGCCTCGTCCCGCCGGAATCTTGTCGTCGAGCGGCTCGAATAGCGCCACGACGTCCCCGAAGCGGATGGTTGTGCCGGGACCCAGTGGTAGCTCGCCCTTCAGTGGCTCGCCCTCCACGAAGGTGCCATTGGTCGAGCCCAGATCGGTCAGGATCCAGATCGCCTCGCGGCGCTGAAGCTTGGCGTGCATGGTGCTCACGCTCGGATCGGAAATGACCACGTCGTTATAGTCTCCCCGCCCGATATTCACCACCGGTACCTTGATCGGCAGCCGCCGACCCTTCATGTCCCCGCTCCGAAACAGGAGCGACGCCAGCGGGGCGGCGCTGGGCGACGGAGGGGTGTTCTGTTTCTGCCGCTGGAGCTCGGCAACCGGAAGTCCGTGCAGGGTCTCCGAGAGACGCTGGGATGCGCCAGCCGGCGGCGTGCTGGGAGGAATCTCGACCGCCTGCATCTTCGGGGCCGACTTGGGCGAGGGCGGAGGCGAATCGGCATAGAAACGGAACTCGTCGTTCCCGATCCGGATCACGTCGGCCCGGGAGAGGCGCCGCGACTTCCCCATCCGCTCGCCGTTCACGTAGGTACCGTTCACACTGGTGTCGATGAGGATGTACCCCTCTGGATCGAATCGAATTTCCGCATGCTGGCGAGACACGTCATGTCCCGCAACCACGACATCGGCCCCGGCCTCCCGGCCGAAGGTGAGCGATCTCTCACCAACGGTGTATTCCCTGCCGTCGGTGAGACAAACCAGCCGGCCTCCCGTCTTCCCCGGCGCCTTGGAGGACACCGGAGGGGCAACCAGATCCGCGAAGGCGCCGGAGTCGAAGAGCTGGGTGCTGCCGGCCCGGTCGGAATCCACCACGAGCAGCTCATGCGTCCCGATCGCGATCTTGTCGCCATGGAGAAGCGGGGTCGGCTCGGCACCGAGCCGAATCCCGTTGATCAGGATCTCGGCCCCGGACGCGGCGGCCCGTATCGACGCGGCCCGGGGAGCTCCCTGGACGACCGCGTGCTTGGGGTGCACCCCCTCGCCGGGGAGCACCACAGCATTGTCCGAGGCCGACCCTATGACTGTTTCACCGGCGGCGATGGCAAACCGCTCGCCGTCGATTTCGAGATGGATCATCGATTGATCCCGAGGAAAATCGAGTGGAGAAACGTATCCGCTGACTTATAACCTGGCAAGCGAAATATGGTTAGCCCCACCCTCAAGGGCGGGGCCGTCCCTATGCGCTCTTGCGGACCTCCTGGCCCCGCAGCTGCAGCTGGTACAGCCGTTGGTACAACCCTTCCTGGAGTAAGAGCTCACGGTGGCTTCCCCGCTCCCTGATCTCACCGTGTTGCAATACCAGGATCTCATCGGCGTGGAGGATGGTGCTCAGCCGATGAGCCACCACGATACTGGTCCGTCCCGCCATAAGCTCGGCGATGGCCCGCTGGATCTGCGCCTCCGCTTCCGCATCAACCGAGCTCGTGGCCTCGTCCAGCACCAGGATCCTCGGGTCCAGCGCCAAGGCGCGGGCGAAGCTGAGCAGTTGCCGCTCGCCGACGCTCAGGCTCCGCCCGCGCTCTCCGAGCCGGTGAGCGTAGCCCGCAGGCAACCGCTCGATGAAGCGGTCGGCGCCCACCCGGCGGGTCGCCTCGTGAGCGGCCTCGGGCGAAACCGGAGCGTCCAGTGTCAGGTTGTGCAAAATGTCGCCCGTGAAGAGGAAGAGATCCTGCTGCACGAAGCCTATCAGCGACCGCAGATCCGACGTGCTCAGCCGGCGAATATCGACCCCATCGATCAGGATCCGACCGCGGTCCGGGTCGTAGAAGCGGAGCAGCAGGTTCACGATCGTGGTCTTTCCGGCCCCGGTGTGTCCTACCAGTGCGATGGTTTGACCCGGCGAGGCGGTGAATGACACGTCGCGTAGAACCCACGGACCATCCGGGCCGTAACGGAACCAGACGTCCTCGAAGCGCACCTCGCCCCGGATCGGCTGGGGAAGCAGCACCGGCCTGGCGGGCTCCAGCACGCTGACTGGCTGGTCCAGCAGGCCAAAGACTCGCTCGGAGGAAGCCATGGCGCTCTGGAGGAGATTGAATTTTTCCGAGAGATCCTGCAGCGGCTGGAAGAACCTGCGGGTCAGCTGGATGAACGCGGCGAGCACCCCGACCGTCAGCGTACCGTGGATGGTGCGAAGCCCGCCGTAGTACAGGAGCAGCGCCATTGCCACCGCGGTCAGCACCTCGACCACCGGGAAGAACACCGCATAGATGGTGATCGATCGGAGGTGTGCTTCCAGGTGCTCGCGATTCAGCGCGCTGAATCGGGCTGCCGAGTCCGCTTCCCGGCCGAAGAGCTGAACCACCCGCATGCCGGAGAGCCGCTCCTGAAGGTAGGCATTGAGCCGGGCCAGGCGAGTTCGGATGTCGCGAAACGCCTCGCGCACCCGCCGCCGGAAGATCATGGCAGTGAGCCAGACCAAGGGAATGACGGAGAATGTCACCAGAGCAAGACGCCAGTCCACGACCAGCATCATCGTCATGATGGCAAGGAGGGTGAACACGTCACCGAACACGGTGACCAGACCGGACGAGAACAGCTCGTTCAGGGTCTCCACGTCGGATGTGACCCGGGTCATCAGCCGACCGACCGGATTCCGGTCGAAGAAGCTGATGCTCAGCCGCTGAAGGTGCCCGAAGATCTGCATTCTGAGGTCGTACATCACCCGCTGGCCGATATACGTGGTGAGCAGCGTCTGGCCGTACTCGACCACGAACTCGAGCAGAAGAGCCGCCAGGAACAGGGCCGCGAGGGTTCCCAGCAGACCCATATCGTGCCTGGGAATGGCGACGTCGAGTGCGCGCTGGGTCAGGAGAGGCCCGACCAGGGCCAATCCGGCGCCGATGAGCAGCAGAAGGACAGCCAGTAAGGTCAAGCCACGGTACGGCCGCAGATACACCAGCAGCCGGCGGAGCAGCGTGGCATCGTAGCCTTTGTCGAGAACCTCGTCCTGATCCATGCGCTAGCCCGCCGGTTCCGGTAGTGAGGTGTCTTCGACTCCCTTGAGCCCTCGCCTTACCCAGCCGGAGAACACCAGAAATCCGAGCGCGAGGGTGTAGTAGCTCAGGGTCAGTCGCCAGATCAGGATGTAGATCGGGGTGAGCTCCCTGGGCACGTAGGACGACATCACCGCGGCGGACAGCACCTCGCCGACTCCGGACGCCCCTGGGGTCGGAGCAAAGTACAGGAGGAACATGACCAGTGTCTGTACCAGGAGAATGTCGACGAAGTTGGTATGGATACCCAGGGCGCGCAGCGCAACGTAGCCGGCCAACAGCTTGTTGGCGTGGGACGGACCGGAGAGGATCGTGGCCCAGAAGAGCGCCAGCCACCCTCGCGGACTGTTGAAAGCGACGATGCTCTCGTGCGCCAGGTCGATACCGGCCCGCAGCTTCTCCAGCCGGTCGGCGACGCGACGGTTCCGGCGGCCGATTGCTTCGGCGGCGCGATGGATCAGATCCCGCACCAGCTTGGGGAAGAACATGACAAACGCCATGAGCACGCCGATTCCGGCGATGATCGTCAAGCTGCCGAGAAACAGATCGAACAGCGAGAGTCCGAGCACGTTTCCCCGCTGCCCCAGGGAGCGCCCGGCGCCGAACACCACGGCGAGCGGCCCGGCAATGGCGAAGAAGAGAATGGTGGCGACGAAGCTGATGAAGGTAGCGGTGACCGCGACCGGCAGCGGCACTCCATACCGGCGCATGGTGTACATGGTCATGGGACCGGAGCCCGAGTTGAGCGGCGTGATGTACCCGGCCCAGGCACCCATGCCGCCTGCCAGAATCATCCCCTGCAACGGAGGGTTGGGATAGATGTGCCGGGCGCAAACCCAGAGCCGGAGCCCACCACCGATCCAGTCGAGCGAGGCCAATCCCAGACCGGCCAGAATCCAGATCCAGTGGAGCCGCCCGAGGGCGGACATGAACGCGGGAAGATTGTTGCCATACAGTAAAGTGACCCCGAAGCCAGTCAGCGAGGCCAGGACAAACACCTCGAAACCACGGAGCAGCAGCTTGGGGGTGAGGAGGCGGGGCATGGGTGGCTGGAAAATAGTTGCAGGACGGGAAGGACGGGAAGGAGGCTGCGGAGCTGCCTCCCTTTCGTCGAGATGAGGATTGCCAGCCCTTCCCGTCTTTCCCGTCTTTCCCGTCCTTCCCTACTATTTTGAACCGATGTCCCAGTCCGTCATCCGCATCGTGAATGCCCGGCAGAATAACCTGCAGGGCATCACCGTCGACCTGCCGCATCGATCGCTCATCGTGGTGACCGGGCCCTCGGGCTCCGGCAAGAGCACGCTGGCGTTCGATACCATCTACGCCGAGGGACAGCGGCGATATATCGAGTCGTTGTCGACCTACGCAAAACAGTTCCTCGACCGGATGCCGAAGCCGCTGGTGGATCGGTTGGAGGGCCTCGCGCCGGCAGTCGCCATCGAGCAGCGCAATCCGGTGGTCTCGAGCCGGTCCACCGTGGGGACGGCTACCGAAGTCTACGACTACCTGCGTCTGCTCTGGGCCCGGATCGGAAAGTGCTATTGCAGGCTGTGCGGAGGCCCGGTTCGCCGCGATACCGCCGAGTCGGCGGGTGGCGACACGTTAGCCGCAGTGGCTGGGCCGATCCAGGTCTGCTTTCCGCTCCCGCCGGTCGCCCGGCTGACTCACGCTGCCGTGGTGGAAAACCTCCGGGCGCTCGGGTTTGTACGCGTCATCGCGGACGGTGCTCCGCACCATCTCGAGGATCTGCCTCCGGGCCTCGAGCTCACCCGGGCGGAGGAGCTGCTCGTGGTGGTCGACCGGCTCACTACCGCACCCGGCTCGGCCGGGCGCCTCAATGAAGCGCTGGCCACGGCCTTTCAAGAGGGTGAGGGCATTGCCGTGGTGGTGCATCAGGCCGGCCGTCTCCGCTTCACCGAGTTCGCCGCATGCAGCAGCTGCGACACCCCCGCGGCATCCGTCACCCCGGCGCTCTTCTCCTTCAACAACCCACGCGGCGCATGCTCCACCTGCAACGGATTCGGTGCAGTCCTGGAGTACGACGAGTCGCTGATCGTCTGCGACCCGGGTAAGT
>Ga0307310_10000060_pt1 | contig 25722 bp, 20 predicted proteins | sample ER_DNA_197_FD_194502 | JGI IMG/M metagenome (GOLD analysis project Ga0307310, IMG submission 194502) | Bulk soil microbial communities from the East River watershed near Crested Butte, Colorado, United States - ER_DNA_197 | ecosystem: Environmental > Terrestrial > Soil > Floodplain | place...
AACCGGATCAGGTTCGACGGGTGTGATCTCAGCCCCGAAAGGCACCCCGGTGACCCCAGGCTACCATCGCCAAATGGCTGTGGGCGCGGCGCTCTGGGATGAGTTGCTCGAGGGCGAAGAGGTCGCCCACGTCGAGACGGTGCCCGCCGCAGATCCCCGCGTCGTGGCGCTGCCAGCTGCACTCGAGCCCGCGCTTCGCGCGGCTCTGCCGTTCGACGGGCTCTACCTGCACCAGCGCGACGCCTTCGACGCGGCCGCGCGCGGCGAGCACGTGATCCTCGCCACCGGGACCGCTTCCGGGAAGTCCCTCGGCTTCAACTTGCCGGTGCTCGACGCGATCGCGCGCGACCCGAAGAACCGCGCGCTTTACCTCTACCCGACGAAAGCGCTCTCGCAGGACCAGGCTCGTGCGCTCGCCGAGCTCAAGGCGCCGAACGTGCGAGCCGCGATCTACGACGGAGACACGCCGGCGGAACGGCGCTGGCAGATTCGAAAGTGGGCGAACATCGTGCTGACGAACCCCGACATGCTCCACGTCGGGGTGCTGCCGCATCACGACCGCTGGGCCGATGTCTTGCACAACCTGCGCTACATCGTCGTGGACGAGGCGCATGTGTACCGCGGGGTCTTCGGCTCGCACGTCGGCAACGTGCTCCGGCGTCTGCGCCGCTTGGCGCAGGTCTATGGAGCCGACCCGCAGTTCCTGCTCGCGTCGGCGACGATCGCCAACCCGGGCGAGCTCGCCGCCAGGCTCGCAGGCGTCGAGGCGACCGTCGTCGACACCGACGCCGCGCCGCGTGCCGAACGGACGATCCTGCTCTGGAACCCCGAGCTGCTGGACCCCGAGCTCGGGCTACGCGCAAGCGCGCTCGGCGATGCGTCGAAGCTGTTGGCCGAGCTCGTCTCGAGGAGGCTGCGGACGATCTGCTTCGCGAAAAGCCGAAAGGCAGCGGAGTTGATCCACAAGTTCACCGTCGAACGCGTCGACTCGGCCACGGGCAAGCGGCTCGCTCCGTATCGCGCCGGCTACACACCTGCGCAGCGACGCGAGATCGAAAGGCGCCTGGTCGAAGGCGAGCTGCTCGGCGTCTCCGCCACCGACGCGCTCGAGCTGGGCATCGACATCGGCCTGCTTGACTGCGCCATCTCCGTCGGCTTCCCCGGCACCGTCTCGTCCCTGCGCCAGCAGTGGGGGCGGGCCGGCAGGCGCGGCCACGGTCTCGCGGTGCTCGTCGCGAGCGAGGACGCCCTCGACCAGTACTTCGTGCGCGAGCCGGAGACGCTTCTGCAACGCAGCGTGGAGGCCGCGATCCTCGACCATGCGAACCCGCGCGTCCTCGACGGCCACGTTCGCGCCGCAGCCTTCGAGGCGCCGATCGACGACGACGATCGCGCGACACTCGGCGACGAGGCGCTCGAGCGGGCGGCACTGCTCCCCGATCTGAAGCACACCAAGACCGGTTACGTCTGGGCAGGCCGCGAATACCCGGCCGCGCAGTTCGGGCTGAGGAGCACCACGCCCGACACATTCGCGGTTGTCGAGGCGCAGAGCGGGACCGTCCTCGGAATCGTCGAGCGCGAGCGTGCGTACTCGACGGTTCACCAGGGCGCGATCTACCTCCATCTCGGAGAGAGCTACCTCGTGCGCGAGCTCGACCTTCAGGCGCGCACCGCGGTCGTGACCCCATACAAGGGCGACTACTACACGCAGGCGAAGAAGGACACGAACACGGCGATCGAGGAGACGCTGTGCGTGGAAGGGCGTTGCGGGCTCGACCTCCACTTCGGCCGCATCTCCGTCACGGAGCGAGTCGTCGCGTATCAGAAGAAGTCGATCCGCGACCAGTCGACGTTCGAGACTGTCGAGCTCGACCTGCCCGAGACGAGCTTCGAAACCGAGGCGATCTGGTACCTGCCCGAGCTGGAGCAGCTCGAGGGACTGGAGAAGATGCCCAAGCTGCTCGGAACGCTCCACGCGGCCGAGCACGCGATGATCGCACTCCTTCCGCTCTGGGCGATGTGCGACCGCTGGGACATCGGCGGACTCTCGACCAACATCCATTTCCAGACCGACCGCCCGACCGTCTTCATCTACGACGGCCACTCCGGCGGCGTCGGCATCACAGAGCGCGGCTTCAACGCTTTCGAGGGTTGGGTCGAGGACACCGCACGCATGCTCGAGGGCTGCCCATGCTCGGACGGCTGTCCGTCATGCGTGCAGAGCCCGAAGTGCGGCAACCTCAACGAGATGCTCGACAAGGCCGGGGCGAGGACGTTGTTGCGCAGGATGGTGGCCGCATCGACGTCCGTCATGCAAGGGTAGGCCCATGTCAACCCGCAAGGCGCTCGGTGGCACCCTCGTGCTCGGCGGCGGGTTCGCGGGAGGCTACGTCGCGCGACTGCTCGGCAAGCGTGGCGCGACCATCGTCTCGCCGGAGAACTTCATGCTCTACACGCCGATGTTGCCGGAGGCTGCGTCGGGAACGCTCGAGCCGCGCCATGTCGTGGTCCCGCTCCGCCAGATGTGTCCGCACGCCGAGCTCGTGCTGGGACGCGCGACGGAGGTGGACGCCGACCGCCGTGAAGTCACAGTCGAGACCGAGAACGGGACGCTGACCGTGAGCTATGACGAGCTTGTCGTTGCACTCGGTGCGATCTCGCGCGCGCTCCCGATCCCGGGGCTCGCCGACCATGCCCTCGGTTTCAAGTCCCTCGCCGACGCGATCCAGCTCCGCAACCATGTCCTGCGCCGGCTCGAGGCGGCCGACTCGGCCACGAGCGAGGAGCAGCGAGACCGCGAACTGACGTTTCTCTTCATCGGCGCGGGCTACGCCGGCGTGGAAGCGCTGGCCGAGCTGTCCGACCTCGTGCGCGATGCGATGCGCTACTACCCAGCGCTACAAGAAGCACCGCAGCACTGGGTGCTGGTCGATGCCGCCGCGAAGATCCTCCCCGAGATCCCGGTCCCTCTCGGCGACTACGCGGCGCGCGAGCTCACCGCGCGCGGCGTCGACATTCGCGTCGCCACCACGCTCGAGTCCGTCGAGGCCCACGCGGCGACCCTCTCCGACGGCAGCCGACTTGAGACGAGCACCGTCGTCTGGACTGCGGGCGTCCGCGCGAACCCGGTGAACCAACGGCTCGGCCTACCGCTCGACGACCGCGGGCGCGTGCTGGTGGATCTCACGCTTCACGTCGAGGGGATGGCTCACGCCTGGGCGCTCGGAGACGGAGCGCGGGTCCCGAACGAAGCGACGCCCGGACAGTTCGACCCCCCGACCTGCCAGCACGCCCTGCGACAGGCTCGGCGGCTGGCCAAGAACCTCTCGGGCCCACCCCGTCCATACCGCTACCGCATGCTCGGCCAGGTGGCGACGCTGGGTCGTTACAAGGGTATCGCCGACGTGCTCGGGCTCCGATTTCGCGGGTTTCTCGGCTGGTTCGTCACCCGTACCTACCACCTGTACCAGCTGCCGTTGCTCACCCGAAAGCTCCGGGTCGTGGCCGACTGGACGACGGCGCTCTTCTTTCGCAGGGACATCGCCGAGCTCGGAACGCTCGGCCACCCGCCGCGCCTCGACCCCTAGGCCGGCCCCTTCTCACCCTTTGGAGTTAGGACATCCGGCCCTTTATGTGGCGACCGGCACAGCCGATGCGCTTTCGGTGCGGCCAATTCCTCGCGATCGCGTGGTCCAGGATCTCGCCCTGCTCGGGATCGGAGGAATCGTCCCCGGGGTCAGCCTGCACTTCCTCGCGCACCACGACACGCACAGCCTCGGGTCGAGCGCGCACTTCATCGGTGTAGGCGTCAGCGCACTCATTGCAGCCTTCGCCGCGCTCGCGCTGACACTGGTCGGAGTGCGACGGCAGGACGGCCGGGTCGTGCTCGTGGGATCGGCCTTCACGGTGATGGCCGCTCTGCTTGCCATCCACGGCCTTGCCACGCCGGGCGTCTTGATCGGGAACAACGGCGTGATCGCGCTGACCGGAGCAGCAACGTTGCCCGTCGGCGGCGGCGTCCTCGCACTCTCGGCTCTCCCCGCGCTCCGGCGACCTCAGGGAATCCGACCCCTTCTCGTCTTTCAGGGCGTTGCGCTGATCGCCGTGGTCGGGCTCGGCATCGTCGGCATGGCAGTGCCGAGCCTCGTTCCCGCCGTCCCCGCGCCGGCGAGTGGACCGGCAATCGTCGCCCTCGTCGTCGGCGTCGCGTTCTACGCGGTGCTCATCCTGCGGGCGCTGAAGACCTACCTGTTGACGCAGCGGACTGTGGACCTCGCGGTGGTCATCGGCGTCGCGTGGCTGACAGCCGCCCTACCGCCGGCGCTGCTCCTGACCTTCACCGATCTCGGCTGGTGGCTCGGGCACGGCTTCGAGCTGGCGGGCATCGCGATCGTCGGGACCGCGGTGGCCGTGGACCTGCACCGGTCGGTTCAATCGCGCCCGCTCGTCGGCGACCTCCGTGCCGCGGAGCTCGTCGCGAAAGAGGAGGCGTTCCTCGACGGACGCGTGCATGCGTTACTGCAGCGGCTCGCAGAAAAGGACGAGTCGACCGAGGAGCACACGCGCCGGGTCGCTCTCCGCGCGGTGCAGGTCGGCGAGGAGCTCGGTCTTCCACCGGGGCGCCTGCGAGCGCTGGCGATCGGTGGGCTCCTGCACGACATCGGCAAGCTGTCGGTGCCCGAGCGGATCCTGCAGAAGCCGGCCGCACTGGACGAGGACGAGTTCGCCGTGATCAAGCGACACCCCGAGTGGGGCGTCAAGCTGCTGCGCGAGCTCGGCGGCTTCAACGTCTCGGCGCGGGAGCTGGTTCACAGTCACCACGAACGGCTAGACGGCAAGGGCTATCCCCGCGGGCTGGCGGAGGGCGCGATCGGCCTCGACACGCGCATCCTCACCGTCTGCGACGTTTACGACGCCCTCGTCTCGCCGCGTGTCTATCGCGCAGCATGGAGTCACGAGGCCGCGCTCGCCCTGCTCCGCGAGGAGAGCGGCTCGGCGTTCGACGAGCGCTGCGTTGCCGCGCTCGAGAAGGTGCTCGGGCGCGAGCAGGTTCAGCCGGACCTCTCCGAATTCCGCGTCGCCGCGGCGTCTGCCTAGGCGCCGAGCGCCTTCAGCGCGTCAGTAAGGCGTTGCTTCGTCGTCAGAACGCCTGCGTAGAGATCCCCGTGCTTCCGCACGCGCTCGAGCACGACGGGCATGGTGAACGAGAGCGGATCGAGCTTCTCGTTCACCTCAGACCAGCGCAGCGGCGTTGACACGGGCGCGCCCGGACGTGGTCGCACCGAATACGCGGACGCGATCGTCTTCCCTTCTCCGTTCTGGTTGGAGTCGATGAGGACACCGCGCCGCTTCGACTTGGTCCACTCCGTCGTTGCAAGGCCGCGATGCGTCCGCGCGATTGCCCCGGCGACAATCTCTGCGAACTGGCGCGTGTCGGCATAGGTGTAGCGACGCTCCACCGGCACGAGGATGTGCATCCCTTCCGCGCTCGACGTCTTGGGAAAGCCGACGAGACCGAAAGCGTCCAGTGCCTGCTTGACCAGCAGCGCGACCTGCGCGGTCTCCTTGAAACCGACATCGGGAGACGGGTCGAGGTCGAACAGCACCCAGTCGGGGCGATCGGGCTTGTCGACGCGCGAATACCAGGTGTTCATGTCGATGCAACCCATGTTCACCATCCAGAGCAACGCGAGCTCGTCGTCGGCGAGCGGGAAGTTGACCCATTTCTTCGTCCGCGGCGACTCCCTGGTCGAGACCTGCGTCCGGAACGTCCGGATCCACTCGGGCGTGTGGGACGGGGCGTCCTTCTGGAAGAACTTCTTGCCCTCGATCCCGTCGGGCCAGCGCACCATCGTGAACGGGCGATCCTTCAGGTGCGGCACGAGCACCGGCGCCACCGCACGGTAGTACTCGAGCAGATCTCCCTTCGTGATCCGCTCCGCCGGGAAGAAGACCTTGTCGAGGTTGGAGAGCTTCAGCTCTCTTGAGCCCTTCTTGACGACATCCGTGATCGGCTCCTCGCGACGCACCTCGTCGGCCGCCTTGTCTTCACGCAGCCCCTTGTAGGTCGGCGAGCGTAGGCGGCCGTCGTGCGTCCACTCGGCGAACTCCACCTCCGCGACGAGCCTGGGCTCGACCCAGATCACGTCGTTCTTCCGAACCTTCGGCATCTTCGGCACCTCACGAAACGGAGTGGTGTCCCGTCGCAACGGTCGTAGCTTGTCGAGGAGCTTGTCGATCTCCTTGGCGTTGAAGCCCGTACCGACGTTGCCGGCGTACACGAGCTCGTTGCCGACGTAGAAGCCGAGCACGAGTGAGCCGAAGCTGGACGCACGCCGGCCCGTCCCCTTCGTGTACCCGGCGACGACGAACTCCTGCTCGAGGTGGGTCTTGATCTTCAACCAGTCGCGCGTTCGCTTCCCGGGCAAGTACCGCGAGTCGAGTCGCTTGGCGACGATCCCTTCGAGGTGCTGCTGCTTTGCAGCCTCGAGCAGCGCCTGGCCGTCGTCGAACGTCTCGGAGAGCCGCACGGTCTTGTTGCGCCGGTCGAGCAGGTTCTCGAGCAGCTTGCGGCGCTCGACGAGCGGCAGGTCGATGACGGGCTCGTTGTCGATCTCGAGCACGTCGAACACGTAGTAGACGATCGGCGTGCCCGGCTTACCCTGTTGCATCGCGGAGAAGCTCGAGCGCCCGGAATCGTCGAGGGCGCACACCTCCCCGTCGAGCACGCAGTCCGGCGTCTTGACCGCCTTCGAAAGCTCCTTGGCGACGTTCTGGAAGCGTGTCGTCAAGTCGTTGCCGTTCCGGCTCGTCAGCGTCGCGGCTCCGCCTGCGACCGTCGCGATCGCGCGATACCCGTCCCACTTCACCTCGAACGCCCAGCCTGCCCCGCGGGGAACATCCTCGGCCAGCGTCGCGAGCATCGTCTTGTAGGTCTCGCCGCTGCTTCGTCTCGGTGCCGGCGCGGGCGAAGCGTCGTCGCGCTTGCGGAGGATCAGCCAGTTCTTCTCGTCGCCGCTCAGGTGCGCCGGGACAAGTGACCACGTGCCCTGCAGCTTCGAGCCATGTAGCCGCACGGTCAGGCCGCCGTTCTTCTTCTCCTCCAGCAGCTCGTACGTGCCGCTGTCCCAGATCTCGACGGTGCCCGCCCCGTACTGTCCTTTCGGGATCTCCCCCTCGAACGCCGCGTACTCGAGCGGGTGGTCCTCGACGTGAACGGCGAGGTGCTGCTCACCGGGCTCGAGGGGAACGCCCTTCGGAACTGCCCAGCTGAGCAAGGTCCCGTCCTTCTCGAGCCGGAAGTCGTAGTGCAGCCGCCGGGCATCGTGACGCTGGACGACGAAGATCGGCTCCTTCGCCGTTCCCTTCTTCGAACCGAAGGGCTCCGGCGTCTGCTTGGGATCGCGTTTGCGCTTGTACTCGGAGAGCTTCTGAGCCACGTTCTAGGAAGCTTTGCGCTTCGGGGCCCTCTTGCGCTGCTTCTTCGTGCGTTCGACGGACTCGCGGAGCGCCTCCATCAGGTCGACCACCTCGCCCTGCGGCTCCTGCTCGGGCTCCGGCAACGGCTGGCCCGCGGCCTTCGCCTTGATCAGGTCGAGCAATTCCTTGCGGTACGTGTCGTCGTACTTCTCCGGCTCGAACGGCTCGCTGAGGTTCTCGACGAGTGACTTCGCCATGTCGACTTCCGCCTTCCGCAGGTTCGGGCTCTCGACGTCGCCGTCGAGCGCCTCGGGCTTCCGCACCTCGTCGGAGTAGTACATCGTCTCGAGCAGCAATACGCCGTCATAGGGACGGAGCGCGGCGAGATGCTGCTTGTTGCGGATGACGACCTTGGCGATCCCGACCTTCCCTGTTTCCTCGAGCGCGCGCGCGAGCAGCCGGTAGGGCTTCTCCGCGCCTTCGGCCGGCAGGAGGTAGTACGCCTTCCGGAAGTAGACCGGGTCGATCTCGTCCAGGTCGACGAAGTCGCAGATGTCGATCGAGTGGGTGAGCTCGATATCGAGCCGATCGAGGTCCTCGTCCTCCAGGGGAACATAGCGGCCTTTCTCGATCTCGAAGCCCCGGACGATCTCGTCGGGGTCGACCCGCTCCCGGTCGTCCCGGCGCACCTTCTCGTAGGCGATCGGCGTCAGGTCCTTCTTGTGGAGGAAGTGGAAGCGGAGCTCCTTCGACTGCGTCGCCGGGAACATGCGCACCGGGACGCTGACGAGACCAAACGAGATCGTGCCGCTCCAGATCGGGCGCATGCCGCCTCGATACCCGAACGGGCCCGTGTTTCAACCAGCGACAGCGGGGCAAACGTACTACTTCAAACGAGGGCTCTTGCCCTTCGAAAGGCTTCTCCACCCAGCGGGGGGGTCGACTCTTCGGGCCGGTCTTCCGGCCCGAAGTCGTTCCGGAGCCGGGGATAAGGCTGTGGATGTTGTGGAGAGGTGACACTCGTCACACGCCGCGAATCTGTCGAAAGCTGCGGGAAGCTCGCTTCTGTCCACAGTCTCGGCTGTTGACTCAGGCGTAAACGCCCAGCGAGCGGAATTTGGCTCGGCGCCTGCGCTTCAGGTCGTCCGGCGCGATCGATTCGAGCTCTTCCAGCGCCTCACGGATGCTCTCGCCCAGCAAGCGAGCCGCCTCGTCCGGGTCCGTGTGGGCACCGCCCTCCGGCTCCGGGACAATCCCGTCGATGACGCCCAGCTCGAGGCAGTGGAGGGCGTCAGGCTTGAAGGCGGCAGCGGCCTTCTTCGCCTCGCCTGCGTCTCGCCAGAGGATGGCCGCGCACCCCTCCGGCGAGATGACGGTGTAGATCGCGTGCTCCTGCATCAGCACCCGGTCGGCGACGGCCGTCGCGATCGCGCCGCCCGATCCGCCCTCGCCGATCACGCAGCAGACAATCGGAACCTGGAGGCGGGACATCAGCGCCTGCGAGCGGGCGATCGCGCCGCCCTGCCCGTGCTGCTCGGCGGCGACGCCCGGGTACGCGCCGGGGATGTCGATGAGGCTGACGAGCGGAAACTTGTGCAGGTCGGCCAGCTCCATCAGGCGCATCGCCTTGCGATACCCCTCGGGATAGGCCATGCCGAAGTTGCGGTCGGTGCGCTCCTTGATGTCACGCCCCTTCTGATTGCCGACGAGCGCAACCGTGCGACCGTCGAAACGTCCAAGGCCGATGACGAGCGCGTGATCGTCGGCTCGGCCACGGTCCCCGTGCAGCTCGACCCAATCGTCGAAGAGCCGCTCGACGTAGTCCAGCGTGTACGGGCGGTCCTGATGGCGCGCGAGCTCGACCGAACGCCAGATCTCCTCGTCGGTCGGTGCGGCCTGGATTCGCTCGAGCTGGCGTTGCAGCTTCTCCAGCTCCCCGGAAACGCGCGCGCCTCCGAGCAGGTTGAGATTGCGCAGGCGCGTCAAACGCTCGCGCAGGCGCAACTCGTGGTCAGTCGCCATTGCGCGAGAAGAGACGTAGAAGCCGGGCGACGTACGCCTTCAGCTCAGGACGCGGGACGATCGCGTCGAGGTGTCCGAAGCGAAGGTTCTGCTCCGCGAGGCCGAAGTCGTCCGGGAGCTTCTCGCGTGTCGTCTGCTGGACGACGCGCGGCCCGGTGAAGGCGAGCAGCGCACCCGGCTCGGCGACGATCACGTCGCCGAGGCTCGCGAAGCTCGCGAGCACACCCGCGGTCGTCGGATGCGACATCACGCTGATCAACGGCTGGCCGGCGTCGTGGAGATCCTCGACCGCGCACACCGTCTTCGGCAGCTGCATCAGGGAGAGGATCCCTTCCTGCATGCGCGCGCCGCCGGATGCCGTCACGGAGACGAGCGGAACGCCGCGCTGGGCGGCACTGTCGCAGCCCCTCGAGAACTTCTCGCCGACGACACTTCCCATCGAGCCTCCCATGAACGCGAAGTCCATGACTGCAAGCTCAGCCGCGTTCCCGTCGATCAGCCCGTGGCCGATCAGGATCGCCTCGCCGAGACCAGTCTTCATCTCTGCCTCCGCCAGGCGCTCCGTGTACGGCCGCAGATCGAAGAAATCGAGCGGGTCCTCGGAGCGGAGCTCGGCTGCTTCCTCGACGAACGTGCCCTCGTCGGCCAGGGACGCGATCCGCGCACGGGCGCGCATCGTGAAGTGGTGGCCGCAGTGCGGACAGACCCAGAGCGCCGCCTCGAGCTCGTCATCCCGGTAGTGCGAGGAGCACGAGGGACACGTGTTCGGGTGCTTTCCCGGTGGCTCTGGGACGTTCCGATGCTCGATGGAGACGTCGATCCGGGATGACATGGAACTGACGAGTTTAGACAGGCAATGAAGGCGAGCCGGTTACAGCCCGAGCGCCGATGCCAGGCGGGCCAAGGGCGGGACGTTCCCGGGCTCGAAGGTGGCCCCCGTGAATCCGGCGCCCAGGACGTCGGTGCCGGCGGCGATCCCGGCGAGAATCCGCTCCCCGTCGGTGAGGGAGAGCCCGCCCGGTTCGGGCATGAAGACCGCCAGCTCCGACGGCTCGAGGACGTCCGCGTCGAAGGCGACGTAGCTGCACGACACACCCTCGAGTGCCCCTCCGATGCCCTCCTCACCGAGGTGGATGCCGTGAGAGCCGATGAACTCCTCCTCCGGGGGATCGAGGTTGCGCGCACCGATGAGCACGACGTCGTCTGCCTCGACCGCACCGGAATCGATCAACCGGCGCAGGGGCATCCCCCACGGATTGCCGGACGGCGAGCTCTCGACCGTGTTGAGGTCGCCGTGCGCGTCGAACCAGATGACTGCGACACGATCCTGCCTGGCAGCGAGACCCTCGACCGCGCCGATATGCGCACAGCAGCAGCCGCCGAGGACGAGCGGCCTTTCCGGAAGGTCCGCCGCGAGCGCGAGGTTCTGCTCCTCGAGGGTCTCCGCCTCGATCACCGCCGTCTCGGGGTACGGGAGCTCGAGCCAGGCTGCCTCCGCCATCGCCTCGCCGCCGTCGCCCCAGGCTTGCGGAACGCGCACGAGACCTGCGCCGAACTCACGGCCACACGAATGGCATTCGTACTCCGGACCGAGTGCGACCGCCGTGTAGGTCTTGCAGTCCGGACACTTCGCACGGAGCCGGCTCACGTGAGCGCCTTCTCGAATGCAATCGCCTCGTAGGCGACTCGCATGCCGGCGCGCTCGTACAGGCGCGTTGCTCCGGTCGGGTTCTGTGCGTCGACGCCGAGCCCGATGCGCGGCTGGCCGCGGCGGTAGAACTCGCCGAAGGCGTGGAGCAGCAGCGCCAGGCCGAGGCCGCGCTGTCGCCACTGCTTGCGGACGCCGATGGCGCCCACCCAACCGGCGCCGCCCCGTTCCGGTTCGCCGCGGAGGACCGCTGCGATCTCGTCGCCCTCACGCACGATGAACCACAAGGTCGGATCGAAGTCCGGCGCCTGGACGCGATGCTCGACCCACTCATCGAAGGGCATCGAGATGAAGGTCCATTCGTCGACGAACGCCTCGTTCAGAGCAGCGTGGAAAGCCCGGGCGTCGTCCTGTTCGAACGTGCCGACCCGAAATCCCTCGGGCCACGCGGGCGCGGGTGGCGGCCCGTCGAGCTCGATCAACATCCGGTAGTACCGGCGCACCTCGCGAAAGCCGCGCTGCTCGAACAGTCGGCGGGCGGCATCGTCCGGCGCAAGACACCACGTGCGTGCGACCGGGAGCTCGCGTGCCTTTGCGCGCGCCTCGCCGTTCGCAAGCAGCCACGCCCCGAGCCCGAGCCCCGTCTTCGTGGGGTGGACGAACCCGTCCAGGTCTGCGTTCTCTGCGTGTGCAAAAAGCACGCCGTAGGCCGCGACCCGGCCGTCGTGCTCCACAACCCAGGAGTCCTGCTCGAGGTCGATGAGTCGCCACCAGTCGAGCAGGTCTGCCGGGGTCTCATCGGACCACCCCTGGACCGCCTCGTCGGCCGCGATCACGAGCTCGTTGATCGCCGCGGCATCCTCGCGCGTCGCAGCACGCACACTGAAGCCGTCAGGAAGCGACAAGCTCATCAAGGGTGTCGGGAAGAGCGGACAGGTCGCCGAGCTTGCGGGTTGGGGGCGGCTCGTGCTGCTCCCCGTAGCGATTGATCCAGATCGACTGCAAGCCGAGCTCGTTCGCAGGAACGATGTCGTGGTAGTGGCTTTGCGCGACGTGCACGTGAGCGTCACGCGGAACGCCCGTCTCTTCGAGGAACTGCAGCCAGTGCCGGTGACGCGGTTTGTACGAGTCGATCTCCGACGCGACGACGGCAAGCTCGAAGGGAACGCCGATCCGCGCGATCGACGCCTCGATGAAGTCCCGGTCGGTGTTCGACAGCAGCGCGAGCCTCCAACCGCGTGACCGTGCCTCTTCGAGAGACGCGCGGACCTCCGGAAAAGGACCCCACTCGGGCAGAGCGGCTGCGAGCCCGCCCTCCTCGCCTCTTGGTGCGCCGAGTGCCGCCATTGCCTCGGTCATCACCTCCCGGTAGCTTCGTTCGCCGCCGGCCTGCAGCGTTGGCTCGAGCTCGTGATAGCGCTCGAGCTGCGCGTCGGCCCGTTCCTCGCCGAAGACGCGCGCGAGCTCACGGCGGATGCCGCCGTTCCAGTCGATCAGCGTGCCGTAGCAATCGAACGTCGCCCACCGCTCTCTGGACATACGTGGCGAACCTAGTCTTCGACGCGCTTCAGGACGATCGACGCGTTGTGACCGCCGAAACCGAACGAGTTCGACACGGCCACGCGCACGTCCGCATCGCGAGTCTCGTTCGGAATGTAATCGAGGTCGCACAACGGATCCTCGACCTCGTAGTTGATCGTCGGCGGCAGCTTGCCGTCGCGAATCGCAAGCGTCGAGAAGATCGCCTCGAGCGCTCCGCCTGCGCCGAGACAGTGGCCCGTCGCACCCTTGGTCGACGACACGGGAGTCTTGCGGGCGTTCTCTTCTCCCAGTGCGAGCTTGATCACGCGGGTTTCCGCGGCATCGCCGAGCGGGGTCGACGTTCCGTGGGCATTGATGTAGTCGATCTCGCCCGGATCGATGCCGGCGTCGGCAAACGCCATCCGCATCGCACGGGCCGGATTCTCGCCGGTGGGATCAGGCTCGGTCACGTGCTTCGCGTCCGACGAGACGCCGTAGCCGGCGACCTCGGCGTAGATCTTGGCGCCGCGCGCACGGGCACGCTCGAGCTCTTCGAGCACGAGCAACGCCCCTGCCTCGCCCATCACGAAGCCGTCCCGTCCCGCGTCGAAGGGGCGGCTGGCCCCTTTCGGATCGTCATTCCGGCGCGAAAGCGCGCGCATCGCTCCGAAGCCGGCGATGCCGACCTGGTTGATCGCAGACTCGGTCCCGCCGCAGAGCATGACGTCCGCTCGGCCGAGCCGGATGTCGTCGAGACCCTGGCCGATCGCCATGTTCGACGCGGCACACGCAGTGCACTCGGACGAGAGCGGCCCGCGTGTCCCGAGCTCCATCGACACCCAGCCCGCGCCCATATTCGGGATGATGCAGGGGATCGCGAACGGGTTCACGCGGTCGGGGCCCCGTGAAATCAGCGTGTCGTAACAGTCCTGGAAGGACTTGATCCCGCCGATCCCGGTGGCGATCGAAGCGCCGACGCGGTCTCCGTCTGCCTTGATGTCGATGCCCGAGTCGGCCTCCGCCTGCCGCGCCGCGGCGAGGATGAGCTGCGCAAAGCGGTCCATGCGGCGCGCCTGCTTGCGATCGATCCAGACAGAGGGGTCGAAGTCCTTCACCTCACAGGCGAAATGGACGAAGTAGTCCGTCGAGTCGAACTGGGTGATCGGTCCGGCCCCCGACTCTCCCGCGATGAGCGTCTGCCAGGTCGTCTCGGCATCGTTGCCGAGTGGTGTGACCGCACCGACCCCGGTGACGACGACCCGTCTTCGTCCGTTGCTCGACATCTACATCCCCAATCCGCCGTCGACCAGCAGTACCTCGCCCGTGATGAACGAAGCCTCGTCGGAACAGAGGAAACGTACCGCTCCGGCAATGTCCTCCGGCCGGCCGAAACGGCCGAGCGGCGTATTCGCGAGCATGAGCTTCTTCATCTCGTCGGCGATCACCTGTGTCAGCCGGGTGTCGACGTATCCCGGCGCAACCACGTTGGCGCGGACCCCGCGGTTGCCGAGCTCGCGTGCAAGGGCTTTCGTCAATCCGATGATCCCCGCCTTCGAGGCCGAGTAGTTCGCCTGCCCGGGGTTTCCGTGCAGGCCGACGATGCTCGACACGTTCACGATCGAGCCGGAGCGACGCTTCATCATCCCGCGGGCCGCGGCCCGGCACGTGTGGAACGTCCCGCTCAGGTTCGTCTCGATCACGACGCGCCAGTCTTCGTCCGACATGCGCGCGATCAGCCCGTCGCGCGTCACGCCTGCGTTGTTGACGAGGATGTCCAACTCGCCGACGGCGTCGACCAGTGCCTTCGCCTGCTCGGGGTCGGAGACATCCGCCTCGACGGCGCGCGCTCCTGCCTCACTCGCCACGTGTTCGGCTTCGTCCTGGCCGGAGCGGTAGCTGAGCGTGACGTCTGCGCCCGCGCGCGCGAGCTCGAGAGCGATCGCACGTCCGATCCCACGCGAACCGCCGGTGACGAGGGCGGCCTTGCCCTCGAGCGACGCGAAGGCGTCAGCCAGAGGAGAGCGTCTCCTCGAGCTTGTCGATCTCCTCGGGAGTAGAGACGGACACAGTTTTCACATTGCGGTCGATTCGCTTGACGAGGCCCGCGAGAACGTTGCCCGGACCGACCTCGACGAAGGTGTGCACGCCCTCCATCATCAATGCCTGCGTCGCCTGGGTGAAACGAACCGGCGCCGTCAGCTGCTCGACCAGAAGCGGGCCCATCCGCTTGGCCGATTCGACCCGGGCGGTCACGGTGGACATGAACGGCGAGGTCGGCTCGGCGAACTTCACGCGATCGAGCGCCGGACGGAGCCGGTCGGCCGCGCGCGCGACGAGCGGACTGTGGAACGCCCCCGAGACGCGAAGCTTGATGGCACGACGAGCACCTTCACGCTCTGCCTCGGCGCACGCCTCGTCGATCGCCGGATTCTCGCCCGAGACGACGATCTGACCCGGGCAGTTGTAGTTGGCGGGCCATACGTTGAGGATCCGGCGACAGATCCGTTCAACCACCTCGTCGTCGAGACCGAGGATCGCCGCCATGGAGCCCGGGTTCTTGCGCGCGGCTTCGGCCATCGCAAGGCCGCGCTCACGCACGAGAACCACCGCTTCCTCGAACCTCAGCGCCCCTGCAGCCGCGAGCGCTGCGAACTCGCCCACCGAGTGGCCCACGACGAAGTCCGGCTTGATGCCACGTTGCCTGATCGCCGCAAGAACGGCCAGGCTCGTCGCCACGAGCGCGGGCTGCTGTACCTCCGTCTCGACGAGCTCTTCTTCCGTCCCCTCGAAGCAGAGGCGCTGCAGGTCCATTCCGGTGGCCGCACTGCACCGCTCGAAGACGTCCATCGCCTCGGGCACGGCGGTTGCTACCTCCTGGCCCATCCCGACCTCCAGTGACCCCTGGCCGGGAAAGCAAAAAGCGACGCGTCCGGACTTCATCCCGTCCACTCCATCAAAGCCGAGCCCCACGTGAGGCCCGCTCCCATGCCAGTCATCAACACCAGATCTCCTTCCTTGAGCCGCCCGCCTGCCTGCGCTTCCGCCAGAGCAAGCGGAATCGACCCCGAGGACGTATTGCCGTAGCGGTCAACGTTAACGACCATGCGCTCCCGCGGGATGCCGAGCTTCGCTGCGGCGTGATCCATGATCCGGACGTTGGCCTGATGAGGAACGTAGAGGTCGACGTCCTCGACCGAGACGCCGCAGCGTTCCAGGACCGCTTCCGCCGACGAGACGAGCACCCTGGTCGCGAACTTGAAGACCTCACGGCCGTTCATGTGGACGAAGCCGTTGCCGGAGGCGTCCTCGATCCGGCGCGAGCCGCTTCCGGGCAGCGAGAGGTGAATGCCGCCGCCGCCGTCCGCCCCCAGCTCGAAGCCGAGGAAGCCCGGCTTGTCGACCTTCTCCAGGACGACGGCCCCGGCCCCGTCGCCGAAGAGCACGACCGTCGAGCGGTCGGTCCAGTCGAGGATCCGCGAAAGGACGTCCCCGCCGACGACGAGCGCGCGCTCCGCGAGCCCGGCCGCCATCATTCCGTAGGCCTGCACGAGGGCGTACATGAAGCCGGTGCAGCCGGCCAGCAGGTCGTAGGCGGCGGCGTCCTTGGCGCCGAGCGTGTCGGCGAGCAGCGCGCTCGACGTCGGGAACATCATGTCGGGCGTGACGGTCGCGCAGAGCAGCAGGTCGAGGTCGGCCGCATCCAGCTCGGCCTGTTCGAGAGCGGCTTTCGCGGCAGGCAGCGCGAGATCGGTGAATGCCTCCTCGGGCGCTGCGATGCGACGCTCGCGGATGCCGGTGCGCTCCATGATCCATTCGTTGTTGGTGTCGACCATCGTCGAGAGCTCGTCGTTCGTGACGATGCGGCTCGGAACGTAGGCGCCGAGACCGGTGATCGAGATCGGCGCGCCCTGCGCCTTGCCGATCACTTCTGTTCCACCGCGAAAGTCAAGGTTGCGCGACACGCAAGCTCGTCCCCCACACGGGCTTCGGCCTTCCCGCGTCCGATCGGTCCCCGCATGCGCTCGAGCTCACAGCGCAGCTCGAGCACGTCACCCGGTCCGACGATGCGTTTGAAGCGGCACGCGTCGATGCCTGCGAAGAGCGCGAGCCGGCCGCGGTTCTCCTCCTCGCTCAGCACTGCGAGCGCGCCCGTCTGCGCAAGGGCTTCGACGATGAGCACACCCGGCATCACCGGCCGGCCGGGGAAATGCCCGCTGAGATACCACTCGTCGGTGCGCACGGTCTTGCGAGCGACGGCACCTTCGCCCGGCCGCAGCTCGAGGACCTCGTCGATCAGGAGAAAGGGCTCCCGGTGGGGCAGGATCTGCTCGATCGCCTCGCGCCCGAACGGCGTCGTAACACTCACGCGACGTCCGAGAGCTTGTCGCGGAGGCGGTTGCGGGCACGATGGGCGTAGCACTTGGCCGTTCCGACCGGCATCCCCGCGGCCTCGGAGATCTCCTCGAAGGAGAGACCGAGCGCGTCCTTCAACACGACGACGCGCGCCTGCTCCGGCGCGATCTCCGCGAGGCAGCGGTTCAGCTCGCTCCGCAACTCCGCGCGGTCGGCCTCGCGCGCCGGATCCGCATCGGTGGCGGCGCGGCGATCCTCGAGCAGCGGCTCGCAGGCACGCGCCCGCTGCCGGTTTGCGACGTCGCGGCAGGCGTTGATCGTCAACCGGTGGAGCCACGTCGCGAACTGGGACTCCCCGCGGAACTGCTTGATCTTGACGCAGAGCTTTGCGAGCGCCTCCTGAGCCGCGTCCCGCGCATCTTCAGGATCGCGGAGCAGATGGCCGGCCAGCTTTTCAACGCGTGGAGCGTGCCGCTCGCAGAGCACCGCCAGTGCCTGCGCATCGCCGTCTTTTGCTCGTTTCACCAGGATCGGATCGCTCAGCCGCGCGTAGACGAGGGGCCCTTCGGAACGGGAGGACTGCTGGATTGGACGGCGGCGGCCGGAAGGCAGTTGCATCTGTGCGCTCTAGTCTAGGAGCGTGGCCGATTCGCTCGCCCCGGACGCAGTCAGGCCGCTCCTTCGTGGCCGTTTCGGCAGCGTCTACCGCTACGCAGAAGTCGCGCCGTCCACCCAGCGGATGCTGGGCGAGGACAGCGGCGAGGGAGCGGTCGCGGTCGCAGAGGAGCAGACCGAAGGGCGGGGGCGTCTGGGCCGGCGTTGGGAGGCGGCGCCGCGCTCGAGCATCCTCGTCTCCGTCCTGCTCGTCCCGGCAGTCGAGCCGCCCCGTCTGCCCGAGCTCTCACTCGTTGCAGGTGGCGCCGTCGCCCAGGCGATTGCAGAGATCACCGGGATCGAGCCGGCGATCAAGTTTCCGAACGACCTGCTGATCGGCATGCGCAAGGTGGCGGGGATCCTGGCGGAGTCGAGCGAAGGCCGGGTGGTGCTCGGGATCGGAGTGAACGTCAATCAGACCGCGCAGGAGCTTCCGGCCGACACGCTCACCCCACCGACGTCACTGCGCGTGGTGCTGGGCGAAGCGGTCGACCGCGCACCCCTTCTCGCCGCGATCCTGTTGCAGCTCGAGCGCGACTACGACGCCTGGACTACGGGAACCGCAGCGTCCGGCTGAGGTTGCCTGCTGCGTCGCGGGCGACGATGCGAACACTCCGCACCCGGGGCGGACGAAAGGAGAACACTCCTGCGCGCACGGTGCGGGTGACGAGCTTTCCGTTCACGACGAGCCGGATGGTCGCAGGCTCGCTCACGCGGAAGCGCAGGCTGCGGAAGGAGAGCGCGCGCAACGTCGGAGCCACGGTGTCGATGCGGAAGGACACCGTGTGCACCACGGTGCCGATGTCGTTGGTCGCGGTCAGGAGGGCGGCGTACTTGCCGTCCTTCAGACCGGACGGGGTCCACGCCACGGATTCGACTCCGACCTGCAGGTCGGCGGAGTAGACAAGTACGAGCGTCTTTCCCGCCTGAGCGACCTCGAGCCGGACCGACGCAGCTCGTGTCAGCTCGAACCCGAACGTCAACGCATCGGAGGTGCCGTCTCCGTTCGGCGACACCGCGACCGGAGTGCCGGTGAAGCCGCGAACGGTTCGATCGACGAGAACGGGGATTGCAGTCGTGACCGTCGCAAGGCCGTCGGTCGCGCTCAGGACGATCTCATACCGACCGTCGGCAACCCCCGCGGCCGTGAAGCGGAAGGTCTGCTTTCCCGGCCGACGCGCTTGCGAGAAGAGCACGGAGAGATCTCGCCCGTCGGGACCACGCAACGTTGCTGTCACGGTCGCGGGAGCACTGAGCGTGTACGTGATCAGGCTCGAGTCGGTCTGCCCGTCGGCGTTTGGCGTGATCGTCCGCGGAACCGCCGTCGCCGTGCGGATCGCCAGGGCGACAGCCTTCGTGCCGATTGTGCCGGTTGCGGTACGCACGGTCGCGCCCGCCGCGATCGTCCACGAGTACGCGCCCTGCGCAGCCGTTGCGGCGTCCCACGTCCAGTCGACGTCCTGGCTCGTGCCGGTCCCGGTCGCCACTATCGTCCCCGCCGCGTCCGCGACCGTCACGGTCCAGGGCAGCGACTCCGAGAGATGTGCGCGGAACCGCACCTGCCCGCCGATTGCGCCCCGGACCGTAGGCGCATAGAGCTTCGGCAGCCCAATCGCCCCCGCCTGCTGGGCGATCGCACGGAGTTGGGCGTAGAGCGCAGACCCGGGACACGTCGTAAAGCCGGTGTCCCGGTGGCCGGAGACGGTTCTCAACACGACCGGAACTCCGGCGGCGTAGCGCTCGTTGCCGCCGGAGACCCACGTCAGGCTCGACGTCGGATCGACGTGCGCAATGTCGAGTCGCCAGGCGAGCAGATTGGCAAGTGCAGTCCTCGCAATCTTCGGTGGCGCGCTCGAGCCGTAGCTGCCGAGCACTGCGACCCCGACGGAACCGGTGTTGAACCCCTCCGCGTGCGCGCCGATCACAGGCTTGTCGACACCGCCGTACCTGCCCTCGAACACCTGCCCGTACTTGTCGACGAGAAAGTTGTAGCCGATGTCGTTCCAGCCGTTGCCCTTCACGTGGTAGATCTCGATCCCCCGCACGATCGCCGCGGATTGCGAAGCGGTGTAAGAGTTCGTGCCGGCGGTGTGGTGCACGAGCGCGAATTGCACGCTCGGTGCAAAGCTCGGCGGCGCACGCCTGATTGCCTCGTTCGCGCCCCAGACCTCGCGCGAGAGCATCAAGGGCGAACCGGTCATCGAGACCCGCCGCAGCGGGATCCGCACTTCGGGACTACGAACGAAGTACGCGCGCAGACGATCGACACGGCCATGCAGCCTGTACTGGATCGCATCGGCCGCACCGGTCCAGTAGGGATTGCCGATGCGCCAGCCGCCCTCGGCGCGCGCCTCCGCCGTTCCGGCGTTCGGGAGGTCCTCCGCTTCGGGATCTGCACGCCGCCATGCGCTCCACCTTCCGGCCAGCGACCTCGTTCGAAACTGAACTGCGCCTGAGCCGCGCCAGTGGAGCCCGATCAGATCGAACTCGGGCGTCGCCGCCGCAAGCGTCCGCTCACCGTGCAACGGCACCTCGCGCATCGTCAGCGAAGCGCCCGCGAATGCCGCGCCGGGCGCGGCGAAGAAGAGGAGCACGGCAACGAGAAGAGGTTTCATGGCGACGGCGACCCTGCTGCCAGGTTGCCTGTACCTGCCTTCGGTCTCAAGGGCGCACGCCCTCCCCTGATAGAATCCTTACGAGTTGAAGAGGGCCTTTTTGCGGGTACTTTTGCTCGCCGGAGCGGTGCTCGCCTTTGCCCCGGCCGCCTCGGCAGCGGTTCCGCGCGTGCTGGCGATCCACTTCGACGCAGAGGTCAATCCCGTCACCCAGAATTACCTCTGCCACAACCTGAGCCAGGCGGCGAAGGACGGCTACGACGCGGCGGTGATCGTGCTCGATACCCCGGGCGGCCTGCTGGAGTCGAAGGACAAGATCGTGCTTTGCGAGCTCAACGCGAAGCTCCCCGTGCTCGTCTGGGTGGGCCCCGACGGCGCGACGGCCGGCTCGGCGGGAGTCTGGATCGCGCAGGCGGCCGACTACCTCGGCATGGCGCCGCAGACGAACATCGGGTCCTCCACGCCAATCGACTCGGGCGGTAGCAACATCGGCTCCGATCTTCGCCGCAAGCTGATCAACCACGAGGCGGCGTCGTTGCGGGCACTTGCGCAGAGCCACGGGCGCAACGTCCAGTGGGCCGACCGTGCGGTCCGTGTGGCCACCAACGCAACGGCCCAGGAAGCGTTGAAGATGAACGTGATCGAGGCGGTCGCACCGACGCTCCCGTCGCTGCTCGACCAGTCAAACGGCGTGAAGACCAAGCCCAGGGGTTACACCCTCGAGCTCGCGGGCGCACAGATTCACAATGTTCAACTCGGCTTCTTCACGCGCCTGCTGAACACACTGATCGATCCGAACATCCTGCCGCTGCTCTTCCTCGCGGGGCTCGCGGGGATCGGCTTCGAGATCTTCCATCCGGGGGTCGTATTGCCGGGCGCGCTCGGGGCGGTCGCGCTCGTCACCGCCTTGTTCGGCTTCTCGATCCTGCCCATCAGCTGGGGCGGGCTGCTGTTGATCCTCCTGGGCGTTGCGCTCCTGGTCGTGGACGTGCACGTGACGACACACGGCGCGCTGACGCTCGCCGGGCTGATCAGCGTGGCGGTCGGATCGATCATGCTGTTCCAGAACGCGCCGGGCTACCACACCTCGAAACCGCTCGTGATCGGAGTCGCGGTCGGCCTGGGAGCGGTCTGGGCGTTCGCGCTCAGCAAGGCCTATCAGGTACGGCACCGGCCCGTCGAAGTTGGGCCCCAGCTGATCGCCGGCTCGGTCGGCGAGGTGCGCGGCGGGGGTCTCGTCTACGTGAACGGAGAGCTCTGGCAGGCGCGCACGTCAGGCGGCGAGGAGCTTCGCCTCGGGGAACGGGTGCGGGTCGAATCGCTCGACGGGCTAGTACTCACGGTCCGTCCACTCGGCAGCGCATAGGATCGAGCCTGTGAACGCCGCACTGATCATCGTCGCGATCCTCGTTTTGCTGGTCGTCCTCTTTCTCTTCGCGGCGATCAAGGTCGCTCGGGAGTACGAGCGCGGCATCGTGTTCCGGCTCGGCCGCCTGTTGCCGCAACCGAAGGGGCCCGGTCTGTTCCTGCTGATTCCCGTCGTCGACCGGATGGTCAAGGTCGATCTGCGCACGATCACGCTGACGGTTCCCCCGCAAGAGGTCATCACCAAGGACAACGTCCCGGTCCGCGTCAACGCCGTTGCGTACTTCCGCATCGTCGATCCGAAGTCCGCAATCGTCCAGATCGAGAACTTCATGGTCGCGACCTCCCAGATCGCGCAGACGACGTTGCGTTCGGTGCTCGGCCAGCACGTGCTCGACGAGCTGCTGTCCGAGCGGGAGAAGATCAACGCGATCCTGCAGGGGATCATCGACGAGTCGACGGCACCGTGGGGCGTCAAGGTCTCGATCGTCGAGGTGAAGGACGTCGAGATCCCGTCGTCGATGCAGCGCGCCATGGCGAGACAGGCCGAGGCAGAGCGCGAGCGGCGAGCCAAGATCATCAACGCCGAAGGCGAGTTCCAGGCCGCGGAGCGGCTGAAGGATGCCGCCGCGGTCATCAGCGAACAGCCCGTCTCTCTCCAGCTCCGGTATCTGCAGACACTGCTCGAGCTCGGGTCCTCGCAGTCGACCACGATCGTCTTCCCGGTCGACCTGGTTCGCCCGTTCCTCGAAAGAGCCGTGGACAAGAGCTGAGCGGCGAGCTCCGCCGCGACCCCGACTCCGGCCGCGTCGCGGTGATCGCGCCGGGCCGCGCGAAGCGGCCGGGGGCCGCGCGACCGACACTCGACCCTCCGTCTCCCGACGAGCTCGCGTCGTGTCCCTTCTGCGCCGGTCACGAGGAGATGACTCCGCCGCAGACCCTCGTCCTGCCCGAGGCAGGCGAGTGGCAAGTGCGAGTCGTCCCGAACCTCTACCCGGCGCTCGAGCGCCAGGAGGTCGTCGTCCACAGCCGCCGTCACATCCGCTCGGTCTCCGAGGCGACGGACGAGGAGCTCGAGCTCGTAGCCGAAGCCTGGCGCCGGCGTGCCGCTGACGAGCCGGGCCACGTCTTCCCGCTCGTCAACGAAGGTCGCGAAGCCGGCGCGAGTCTTGCGCACTCCCACTCACAGCTGATCTGGTTGCCGGAGCCGACGCACGAACGTGGGCGGCCACGAGGAGAGGTCGTGCTCGAGCGCAACGGGGTCGTCGCGAGCTGTCCGTGGGCTGGCCGCGTGCCCTACGAGACGGTGATCGCACCCGCCGAGCCTGACGCCGACGCCCTGACCAGCCCACTGCTGGGACCCGTGCTCCAGACCCTGGCCGGCCTCGTACGGCGGCTACACGAGCTCGAAGGTCAGGTGCCGCTGAACGCCTGGCTCGAGCACGGCAAAGACGACTGGCGTCTCGTGCTCTTCCCACGGCTCAACATCCTGGCCGGGCTCGAGCTCGGCGCAGGCGTCTTCGTCAACACCCTCCCTCCCGAGGAAGCGGCGACGAGTTTGCGGGATGCCTAGAGGTCAGGCGTGTCGAGAGGCCGGCGCTCGGTGGACTGCACCTCGCGGAACCGGCGGGCGGCATCGATCGCAGCGCCGAGGTTGAGACCCTTGTCCTTCGCCTGCTTGATCAGCATCACGGTCTCGAGCGCGTCGATGTCGTAGATCCGCTGCTTCTTCCCTTTGGTGGGAATCTGCGCCTTGTTCGTCCAGTAGTCGAGCTGCATCTTGGAGATGCCCGCAATCTGGCAGACCTGGCCGAGATAGAGCTCGACCTTGCCCAGGTGCTCCGCGAGATCGATCGGCTCGAGAAGGTCAACCTGCCGACTGACAATCATGTCGTCCTCGTCTTTCCGTAAGGTTGGTACCCCTTGTTTCAAGGTATACCGCTCTTCGTCGTTATTCGGAAGAGGCGGTTTCAAAATCTCCCCCTTTCGGGGCACTGCTTCGGGGAGATTTGTGGCAAAGACCTATGCCTGCGGGACAGCTTCGGGGGTGTTCGTGGCATCGCTCTTGTCCTCCGCGGCCTCGACGACAGGAGCGAGGCTCGAAACGTGCTCGCCCTCGCGTAGCCGCATGACGATGACCCCCTGCGTGGAACGGCCCGAGCGCTTGATGTCGTCGACGGCCATCCGGATGACCGTGCCGCCGTCCGAGATCAGCATCACCTGGTAGCCGTCGCGCACGACGCGCGAGCCGGCGAGCTGGCCCTTCGCCTCGGTCAGCTGGACCGTCTTCACCCCGAGACCGCCACGACCCTTGACCGGGTAGTCGCGAACCGGCGTCCTCTTGCCGTAGCCGTTCTCCGTCACCACGAGCACGTCTGCCTCGTCATGCGCGATGTTGACCGCGATCACTTCGTCGTCGGCCCGCAGGCGCATGCCCTGGACACCCGACGCGTCGCGCCCCATCGGCCGGACGTCGGTCTCGTGGAAGCGGATCGCCTGTCCCTTTCGGGAGACCATGAGAATGTCGTCGGTACCGGAGGCGTGCCTCACTCCGACGAGCTCGTCGCCCTCACGCATCTTGATCGCGATGATCCCGTCCGAACGGAGCGGCGTGTTGTACGCCGACATCCGCGTCTTCTTGACGACGCCGTTCTTCGTCGCGAAGACGAGATACTCGGCTTCCTCGAAATTCCGGGTCTGCACGACTGCGCGCACCTGCTCGTCCTGTCGGAACGGCAGCAGATTCTGGATCGCCCGTCCCTTGGACTGGCGTGAGCCGAGCGGCAGCTCGTGCACCTTCAGCCGGTAGACCTTGCCGACGTTCGTGAAGAAGAGGATGTAGTCGTGGGTCGAAGCGACGAAGAGATGCTCGATGTAGTCCTCGTCCTTCAGATCCATGCCCATGACGCCGATGCCGCCGCGCCGCTGCTCGCGGTAGGTCGTAACCGGTAGCCGCTTGATGTAGTTCGAGCGCGTGATCGCGATCACCATGTCCTCTTCCGCGATCAGATCCTCGAGCTCGAGCTCGTCCTCGGCCTGGACGATCTCGGTGCGACGCTCGTCGGACTTGCCGTAGATGTCCTTCAGCTCGAGCAGCTCCTCCTTGATCACGCCGTCGATGCGCGCCGGATCGCCGAGGATCGCGCGCAGCTCGGCGATGCGCTCCTGCAGGTCGTTCCACTCGCCCTGGATCTCTTCGCGAGCGAGCTTCGTCAGCCGCGAAAGGCGAAGGTCGAGAATCGCCTGCGCCTGGATCTCGGAGAGATCGAAGTCGCGCATCAGGCCCTCGCGTGCGCTCTCCGTATCGGCGGCGGCTCGAATCAGCGCGATCACCGCGTCGAGCGCATCCAGCGCCTTCAGGTACCCGGCGAGGACATGCGCGCGCTTCTCCGCCTGGCGCAGCTCGTACTTCGAGCGGCGGGTGACGACCTCGCGTTGGTAGACGAGGTAGTGACGGATCAGCTCGAGCAGCGAAAGCGTCTTCGGGACGCCGTCAACGAGCGCGACCGCGTTGTACCCGAAGGTCGTCTGCAACGGAGTCAGCTTGAAGATCTTGTTCAGTGCGACCTGCGGGACGGCTTCGCGCTTCAACTCGACGTAGATGCGCATGCCCTCCTTGTCGGAGTGGTCCTGCAGCGCGTCGTCGGACATCGGAACCTCGGTGAGCGTTCCGGCCTTGACCAGGTCGGCGATCTTCTCGATCACGCCTCCCTCGCCGGCCTTGCGAACGCCGTACGGCAGCTCGGTGATGATGATCGCGTTCTTGCCACCTCGGAGCTGCTCGATGTGTGCGCGCCCGCGAACGTAGATCCGTCCGCGGCCCGATCGATACGCATCACGGATGCCGCCGCGGCCGACGATCGAGCCCCCGGTCGGGAAGTCCGGCCCCTTGATGTGCTGCGAAAGCCGTTCGACGTCGATCTCCGGGTCCTCGATCATCGCGACGATCGCGTCGACGACCTCGCCGAGATTGTGCGGCGGAATGTTGGTCGCCATCCCGACGGCGATGCCGGACGAGCCGTTGACGAGCAGGTTCGGGAACCTGGCGGGAAGCACCGTCGGCTGACGACGCGACTCGTCGTAGTTCGGCTCGAAGTCGACTGTGTCGACGTCGATGTCGCGGAG
>Ga0307310_10000062_pt1 | contig 25426 bp, 28 predicted proteins | sample ER_DNA_197_FD_194502 | JGI IMG/M metagenome (GOLD analysis project Ga0307310, IMG submission 194502) | Bulk soil microbial communities from the East River watershed near Crested Butte, Colorado, United States - ER_DNA_197 | ecosystem: Environmental > Terrestrial > Soil > Floodplain | place...
AACGCTCTTCCGATCTCGGATTTCTCGGACACCTTCGCCGAACACGCCGCGGTCATGGCCGCGGTGCGGTCGGGGAACGCCGCCGCCAGCGAGCGTGCGCTACGGAAGAACTGGATGCGCGGCGGCCGGCGCCTCGCCGCCGCGCTGAGCGCCCGCGCAGCGATCGGACGTTAGGCAGCGCTCACGACGGTTCCTCTTCCGGGCCGCCGGGATGGAGCGGCTCCCAACTCGGTGGGTCGCTCGCCGGGAAACTCTCCTCCGACGCTTCGTCGATGCGATCGTCCTCGTCCGACTGCAGCGAATCGTCCTCGATGCGCGCCGGCTCTTCATCCTCGTCCCGCTCTCGCTCCGTCATCATCTCTCCCGCGTCCGCATCTCGCTTGCCACAATGTTTAAGCGAGCATCTATGACAAGGTTCAAACGGATCCTCGCGGATCAAACGGATTAGTCGGATACTGCGTTGAAAAGCCAAACTGCAAGCAAACTGCAACTGCTATTACCACAGAGGCACAGAGGACACAGAGAACTGCATTCGGCTTGTAGTGACTCGACCGAGGCCGTTTCCAAAATCAGTCGAAGGCTTCGATTGTTTTTGAAACTGCGCCTGCCTCTGTTGGCTCCGATGGATGTGCCGTTTTCAAGACGCCTTTCCGACCTGATCCGTTGGATCCGCGAGGATCCGTTTGAACCTTCGTCATAGAAGCCCACCGAGGCCTTGTCGTTCGCATCACGAATCCAGTAGCCTGACGACCAATAGATGGCTGACCCGCATCGACACCGCTTCTGCGGCTCGATCGGTCGTTAGGCGCCTCATTCCTTCTTCCGCCGTGGCCGAATCACGAGCTCGCCGCCGCAGTTCGGACAGACGTGTTTCATCGCCGTGCTGCAGTCCGGGCAGAAAGTGCACTCGAAGCTGCAAATGAACGCCGGCCCGTCGGCGACGAGCGTGATACCGCATTTCTCGCACTTCACCTTCATCTCGAGCATCGAGGCCGTTACGTGAGAAGCGTTTGATGACTCCGTGAACTACACGGTGCAGCCGACATCGGGTCCGGCGCGCGTTAGCTCGTCGTCACTCTTCGGGTACCAGCGCCCAGAGGAGCAGATAGACGAGCAGACCAGGAAAGGCCGCGGATAGAACTGAAATCACGACGTAGCCGGCACGAGCCAGCGTCGGGTCGATGCTGAAGTAGCGCGCCAGCCCACCGACCACGCCGGCGATCATGCGGTCGTTGCGGGAGCGTCGCAGGGGAGCGCGGACATTGGTCATTGCGCCTCGCGGTGTGCGTTCTTGTCCGGGCCGCCGGAATGGAGCGGCTGCGAGCTCGGCGGATCGCTCGCCGGAAAGCTCTCATCCGACGCCTCGTCCACGCCCTCGTCGTCGCCCTCGTCATCGACCGATTCCGCGGCTGGCGCCTTGGGGCGCTTCAGCTTCTCACCTTTCAGGTCCTTCTGGTCTTTCCTCGTCTTGCCCATTGTCCCTCCCGCGTCTCTCGTTTCAAGCTCTACGCACCCAGCGCGCCACCTCACGCAGCGTTGGCCGCTTCCCGTACATCAGCAGGCCAACTCGATAGATCCTCGACGCCAGCCAGATCGCGACGACGATCATTACCAACATCGACGCGAGCGACGCCGCGAGCTGCCACCATGGCACCGACATCAGGCTTAGCCTGACCGGCATCAGGATTGGCGCCGAGAAGGGAAAGATGGAAGCTCCGATGGCGAGCTTCGTCGTCGGATTCAGGAGCACCGGTTGAATGAGGATCACCGTCGCGACGAGCAGCAGCATGAAAGGCTGTTGCGCCTGCTGCGCCTCCTGATCGGTGTTCACCATCGCCCCGACGGCCGCGAACAGCGCCGAATACAGAATGAAGCCGAGGAAGAAGAACAGCATCAGCAACGCCAGCACAAATGGCGAGATGCTCGGAATCTCGATTGGCGTTGATGGCAGGTGCATCGCCCGCATGACCGGCTCGCGCGCCTTCGTCAGCACGAGCGTCATGATGACCCACAGGATTTGCTGAGTAAGCCCCACCGCTCCGACGCCGAGCACCTTTCCCGCCAGCAGTGTGTCCGTCGAGATACTGGAGATGACCACCTCCGCGACGCGCGTCTGCTTCTCCTCGAGAACGCTGCGCAGCACGGTCTGCCCGTAGACAAGGATGGATGTGTAGAGAAGAAACGCGATCGCGAAGGAGAAGAAATACTTCACCATGCCCGAGCCTTCTCGGCCGCGGTCGCCGATCTGTTCGGTCTGCAGATCGAGTCGCTTGGCGCGCGTCAGGCTGATGACCTTCTCGGCATCTACCCCCACCTGTTCCAGGCGCATCGCGAGGACCTCGCGCCGCACGGCTTCGCCGACGCGCTGCACGTCGATCAGCGCCGACGCATTGCGTCCCGCATAGCGCGCGATGGTGTCGTCGAGGATGCGCGGGCCGAGTACCAGATAACCGTTCGTTTCCTTGCGCATCACCGCGTGCGTCGACGTGCTCTCCGCTTGCGCCAGTTTCGCGGGGGACACGACGACGACCTGCGCGTGCGACGTATCGGCTGCCATCAGCCCACCGGACAGCTCCGAGCGCACTCGCGCGCCCAGCCCGACACCCGACGCATCGAGAATCCAGATGCGCGAGAGATCGCTCGTCCCGCCGCTCTTCCCGATCAGCCAGATCGGGAGGATGAGCAGCGCCGTCATCAGCAGCGGCGCGAACACCGTCGCAAAGATGAACCATTTCGTGCGAACGCGCTCCAGGTATTCCCGCTTGATGACAGCCCAGAGTCTAGCCATGCCCGACCATCCCGGCTTCGACTCCGGGTGTCCACGTGTCCTCGCCGGGCGCGCGCGCACCAGCGCCAACCCGATCGAGGAAGATCTGGTGCAGCGACGGCTGCACGCGCTCGAAGCGCCGAATCGGCGCGCCCGCTTCGACGAGTCGCCGCAACAGGGCGTGCGAGTCGGCACCGGGCGTCAGCTCCAGCTCGTAATAGCGGTTCGAGTCGTCGATCCGCGTCACGAGCGAGCGGTCGGCGAGAACGGCTCTCACGGCAGGCGTCATGTCGCCGTCGAGAGCCAGCGCGACCGAGCGCTCGCCGTGCGATGCCTTCACATCACTCACCTTGCCATCGAGCACCTTCTCGCCGCGCGCGATGATGCACACGGAGTCGCAGAGGCGTTCGGCATTGTCCATCAGATGCGTGCTGAAGATGACCGTCTTGTTGCGCTTCTTCAGGTCGACGACGGTGTCCTTCATCGCCTGAGCATTCACCGGATCGAGGCCGCTGAACGGCTCGTCGAGGATGACAAGATCGGGATCGTGCAGCAGCGCGCCGATGAACTGGACCTTCTGCTGCATGCCGCGCGACAGCTCGTCGACCTTCGACAATCCCCAGTCCTTCTCCGGCGTGCGGAGCGCGAGCCGTTCCATCCACTCGACGATCCGGCGGTCGGCATCGGAGCCTCGTACGCCCTTCAACTCGGCGAGAAACTTGAGTATCCGGCGCACCTGCATCTTGCGGTAAAGTCCGCGCTCTTCCGGCAAGTAGCCGACACGATCGAGAACGCGCCGATCGCGGGTCGAGCCGCCGAGCACGGAAATCGTCCCGGTGTCCGGCTCGATGATGTCGAGCAACATCCGGATAGTCGTCGTCTTGCCAGCGCCGTTGGGACCGAGCAGTCCGTAGACGGCTCCGCGCGGAACCAACAACGACAGATCGCGGACCGCTACGTGTCCCGCGTAGCGCTTGGAGACGTTCCGGATCTCGATGGCGTTTTCAGTCATGAACTCGGCTGAAGAGGCGCGTGCAACTTACCACCGCTCACCGTCCAACGCCTACCGCCTGCCGCCCGCTGTCCACCGCCTACCGCCCACCGCCTACCGCCTGCTATTCTCTCGCTCATGCGCCGCGCTCGCCTGACGTTCGTGACCACACTACTCGCGGTATCGCTGGCATCGGCCGCCGGCTGTCGCGACGCGCCCGCCGACGCGCCGACGGTCGTCGTGTCGTACGCAGGAAGTCTGGCGCATCCGTTCGGGCCCGCACTCGCCGAATACACCAGGCGCACCGGCGTCCGGGTCGTCACGCAGAGCGCCGGCAGCCTCGAGGCGGCGCGGCGCATCACTGAGCTTGGCGACGTTCCCGACCTCATCGCGCTCGCCGACGAGGAGGTCTTCGCACGCCTGCTCGTGCCGGAGCACGTGGCCACGTACACGGTCTTCGCGCGGAATCGGATGGTCATCGCCTACACGCCGTCCTCGCGTCATGCCGACGCGCTCGATTCGGCGACCTGGTGGCAGACCCTCTCGCGGCCGGACGTCGAAGTAGGACGCTCCGATCCTGCACTCGACCCCAACGGCTATCGCACACTGCTCGTCTTGCGGCTCGCCGAACGGCAGTACGCCGAGCCGGGTCTCGAGCAGGCGGTGCTCGCGCGGTCGCCCGCACGGAACGTTCGCCCCAAGTCGTCGGACCTCGTGGCGCTCCTCCAGACGGGGGCGCTCGACTACGCCTTCGCCTACGAGTCCGTCGCCCGATCGGCCGGACTGCGCTGGCTATCGCTGCCGTCGTCGATCGACCTCGGCGACGAGACGCATGCGGCGGAGTACGCGCGCGTCGCCGTGCAAGTTCCCGGCGCGTCGCCCAGCGACACCATCACCATGCGCGGCGCGCCGATCCATTTCGCCCTCGCCATACCGCGTCGCGCCCCGCATGCCGCGGAAGGAGAGCGTCTGCGCGACTTCCTGCTCTCACCGATAGGCCGACGGCTGCTCACCAAGGGCGGCCTCGACGTCGTAAACGCGCCCGCCTCATCCGCGCAACGTCAGGCACCATGAGAGAGTGCGACCCGGCCGTCCGGCAGCGTGCGTGGCTAACCGAGCGTGTGTTGTCCCACGTCCCTCGTCGCAGTGTTGAAGCCAGTGACGGCGCACTATGAGACAGCGCATCGCTACAATTGTAGGAGCTTTGGGCGCGTCGCTCCTCCTGCTCTTTCTCGCCGGGCCGACGGCGCTTCTCGTCGCGCGCGGCGGCTCGGCAGGGATTCGCGGCGTCTTCAGCGATGGCGAGCTGCGTGGCGCTCTCACGATCACGGCCCTCACGGCGACGACGGCAACCCTGCTCGCGGTGGTCCTCGGTACGCCGCTTGCCTGGGCGCTGGCGCGGCGGCGAATGCGTGGCGCAGCGCTGATCGACGCGATACTCGACCTGCCGCTGCTCATTCCCCATCCCGTCGCCGGCATCGCGCTCCTGATCGCGTTCGGCCGGGATTCGCCACTCGGTGGCGCTCTCCTCGCGCTCGGCGTGCGCGTCGTGAGCTCACCGCTGGGAATCGTCTGCGCGATGATCTTCGTCGCCGCGCCGCTGTACGTCAGTGCCGCGCGCGAAGCCATCGCCCGGGTGGAACCGCGCTTCGAGGCCGTAGCCCGCACGTTAGGCGACTCGGCGTGGCGGAGCTTTCGCCGTGTGACGCTCCCGCTGGCGAGTCGCGGGCTGCTCGCCGGGGCCGTCGTGACATGGGCGCGAGCGGTGAGTGAGTTTGGCGCGATCGTGATCCTCGCCTATCAGCCGCGTGTTGCCAGCGTACTCGCCTACGACCGCTTCACGTCAGCCGGCCTGCGCGGCGCGCTGCCGGTCGCCGCCGCGCTCGTGCTGTTCGCGCTCGTACCGCTGATAGTCTTGCGCGCGCTCAGCGCCAGCGGCGCGCGCGCGCCGCGTCGTGCCGACGCCGCATGATCGAGTTGCGAGGGGTGGAGGTCACGGCGGGCGAGTTCGCGCTTCGCGATGCGTCGATGATCGTGCCCGACGGCCAATACGGTGTCATCGTCGGTACCGCAGGGGCAGGGAAGACGACGCTCCTCGAGGCGATTGCCGGAATCCGCGTTCCGCGCGCCGGAACGGTGATGCTGGGTGATCGCAACGTGACCACGCTCGCGCCCGAGGATCGCGGCGTCGGCATGGTCTACCAGCACGACTATCTCTTTCCCCACCTCGACGCCGGCGACAACGTCCGCTATGGCGCGGCGAGCGAAACGGCGAGTCGTGAGGCCGCGGCCCTGACCGGTGTCGAGTCCCTGCTTGGACGAGACGTGCGCACGCTCAGCGGCGGCGAGCGCCAGCTGGTCTCGCTCGCCCGTGCGCTCGCGACGCAGCCACGGTTCCTGCTGCTCGATGAACCGTTCGTCGCGCTCGATCCGCCGCGCCGTGCCGCGACGCGGCGGATGGTGCGAACGCTCCAGCGCGAGCGTGGGATCACCGTCCTCCACGTCACCCACGACGTCGCCGAAGGTGCATTGCTGGGCGACGTCATCGCCGTGCTCGACGCGGGGCGGGTCCTCCAGTCCGGAACCGCTCCGGCCGTCTTCGCCCGGCCGGCGTCGCCGCGCGTCGCCGAGCTCCTTGGCGCCGAGAACGTGATCGCCGGGAAGGCGTCGGCAACGAGCGACGGCCTGGTCGCCATAACGGCGGGTGCGCTCACGATCTTCGCCGTCGCCGACGACGTCATGCAGCGCGGCGAGGGTGGGCCCCGGACCGTCAGCACTTCCGGCCCTGTCCACGCCGTCGTCCGCGCCGATGAGATCGTTCTGTCGCGATCGCCGTCGCCGACCTCGGCGCGCAACAGCTTCTCCGCGACCATCACCGCCATCGGCGCCGGTGTCGCGTTGCGCCGGATCGAGCTCGATGTCTCGGGCACCCCATTGGTCGCGATTGTCACCGCAAGTGCAGTGGCCGATCTACAGCTCTCCGTCGGTTCTCACATTACGGCCTCGTTCAAAGCCACCGCCGTTCACATCTGCTGAACGCCGTACGCGATCATCTCAGTGCACTGCTCGCCAGCAGATCATGCGGCCATTGATCCCGGTGCCCTGCCTGACGAAGCAGCATCGCGACCTGCGCCCAGTGACGCATTCCATGCGGGACGAGGTTGAACAGAATCTTCCTCTTCGTCGCCGTCACGGTTCCCGCGGTCAGCGTCAGGAAGGAGAGCTCGACGTCGAGTGAGGCGTCGTCGGCGGTCTCCAGGTAGCCGTCGATCAGCGCTCGGGCCACGTCGCCGACGGCGAACGTCTCGTCGAGCGTTTGCGGGACGATCTCGCTCCAGTCGCTCACCGGCTGATCGACGAGCCGCTGCGCGAAGCGCAGCTCGACGGCGAAGATGTGTACGAGCACGCCGTGCAGCGTCGCCATGCGCCCCTCGCCTGCCGGAATGAACAGCGTCTCCTGTGGATGCGAACGGAACCAGTCGTGCCAACGCCGAGTCTCGACGTCGCGCCAGGCGAGCAGGATGGAAATCGGAATTGCCGCAGAGTTATCCGTCATGTCTCATGTGCCCGGAGTTCGAAGTGAAGCCGCGCCGGCGATCGAGCTCGTGATGCGCGCGGCAGCCGCGCGCACTCGGCCGTCGCCGTCGTACGCCGGATCGTATGCCGTAAGCGCGGCGGCACGGATGGCGAAGCGGCGGCCGATGTCTTCGATCGCGCTCACCACCTCATCGATGCGCAGGCCGTCAGGCGCAGCGTAGACGTTCACGCGTCCTTCCGCTGGGTCGAGGACGTCGAGATCGACGTGCAGATAGACGTCGCTCACGCGCGACGCGAGGTCGTCGAGCGCACTCCCGAACAGCGCGCGGAACCGCGGCGGTGGCAGCTGCGTGACGTCACTCGCGTCGAGCAACTTCCTCTCCGCGGGGTCGAGATCGCGCGCGCCGACGAGCAGCACGCACGGCTCGGGCACGGGCCGAAAGCCGGGGATCGTCGCCGCGACCGATGTCCAGCAGCGGCCGGTCGCGACAGCGAGAGCCATCCCGTCGAGAAATCCGCCGATCGTGGTCTCCGGCGTGTTGAAGTCGCCGTGCGCGTCGAACCAGATGATGCCGATGCGGCCGTGAGCGACTCCACCGAGCGTGCCGACGGACGAAATGCAGTTGCCGGAGAGAACGATCGGCAGCGCGCCCGCGGCCACTGAATCCCTGACACGCTCGGCGATCAAGCGGTCGAGCGCGAATGCCGACTGCGCTTCTGCCGGAAACGCGGTCGCAGGAAGAAGGATCTCGACGCACCGAACGTCGTGGCCGTTCTCGCTCAGCCGTGCGGGCAAACCGGAGGCGATCAACGCGTCGGGGCCGCCGCCCATGCGCGTGCCGTAGTGGCCCGAGTCGTATGGAACCGTGAGGAGCTGGATCCGCATCGGTCAGAACGTGGCGACCGCGCGGCACGTCGCGCAACTGTCGCTTCGCGAGAACGGCGGACACCTTCCTGGAGCCCAGTGTGACGAATTTCGCGGACCCCACAGTTATCTGAGCGTGCCTCTTTCCGACGCAGCGATTGCCGGGCGCGTACTTGCCGGTGATACCGAAGCCTTTGCCGTGCTCGTGGAGCGCTACTATGAGCGCTGCGCGCGCTACGCCGTGCGCGTCATCGGCAATCGCGAGGACGCCGAGGAGGCCGTGCAGGATACGCTCCTTCGCGCGTTTCGGTCGCTACACCGCTACGAAGAACGTGGCCAGTTCGCGTCGTGGCTCTTCCGCATTCTCGCCAACCAGTGCCGGAGCACCGTCGCGCGTGTCGCACGCCGCGAGCGGAAGTTTCCCGACCTCTATGCCGACGACGCACTTCCGGTCGACGTTGGCCCTAACGGCGACGGCGAGACGCTGGCGCTCCACGACTCGTCCGGCGAGCGCCTCGACACGGCGCTCGCCCAGCTGCCGCCCGACCAGCGCGAGGCGTTGGCGCTGCGTTTCGGGGAGTCGCTGAGCTATGAGGACATGTCGGCCATCACCGGCGCGGGTGTCTCCGCGCTCAAGATGCGCGTCTCGCGCGCCACAGCGCGCCTGCGTGTGCTGCTCATGGAGGTGCACCATGTCTGACTCCGAACATCGCCGCCGTTTCGAGACCTGGCTTGCCGCCGAATTCCGGCGTCCGGTGGCAATCAGCGCTGACGGGCCGGAGCGCGTCATGGCACTCGTGCGAGGCTCGGCAGGCCCCGCGCGTCGTCGGCGTCGCGGCGCCACTCCGGCGGCGGCGTTCGCGTTTGCCGCATGCGTACTCGGCGTGATCGCATTCCGGATGGCCACGCTGCTCGTGCCGACGTCCGACGATAGACTCGTCGGAGCCGACGCCGGGCTGCGCGACACCATCTCCGCATTCCGTGACAGCATGGAAGGCACAGCGCGCCTGGTCGGCGTCGCCGTGATCGCGCCAGCCGCGGCACGAATCGCTGTCGTGCATGATTTCCACGGCTGGGATCTCCGTATCACCCCAGTCGCTCAGCGCGATGAGCGCGCCGTGCGCAACGCGGCAGTCAGTATTGCGCCCGGGCTGCATCTATCGCCCGTGACACGTGGCGCCGCACTGGACTTTGCTGACACGGTGCAGAGCAACTCGACCGCGGACAGCGTTCCCGAGCGCCGATGATCGCCGTCCTGGCCCCGACGCGTCGTGCGTCGATCGTTCGCTATGCGCTCGCCACGATCGCGCTCGGGGCCGGCTACGGGGATCTCGCCGTTGGCGGAACGACGCTCGCCTCCTTTCTGCTCGTCGCCGCCTACGCGCTGCTCATCCCGATCGCGATACTCGGCACGCCGGGCATGAACGGCGAGCGGGTGCCCACCCGCGCGTCGCGTGCACGCGGAGCGCCCGTGCCGAAGGAGCACCGGCCATCCTACGGCGCAGCCGCGGTAGCGAGCCTCGTCGTCTTCGCGCTCTACCTCGCCACGCTCGCCCCATCGACCGCGCTCTGGGACGCCAGCGAATACATCACGGCCGCCTACGTTCTGGGCATCCCACATCCGCCTGGCAATCCATTCTTTGTGCTGTTAGGCAACCTCTTCACGCACCTGCCGGTGGGCGGCAACGTCGCGCAGCGCGTCAACCTGCTCGCCGCCGTGTGCAGCTCAGTGTCCGCGGGACTGTGGTTCCTGGTCGCGGAACGCGTGCTCGCGGGCTGGCTCGCTGCGCGGTGGGAGCGCTGGATCGGCGGCGCGCTCGCGGCATTCGTCGGCGCGACGGCGTTCACCGTCTGGAATCAGTCGGTGGTCAACGAAAAGGTCTACACCGTATCGCTCCTCTTCTTCGCCGTTGTCAGCTGGCTGATGGTGCTGTGGTGCGACGAACCGGCTGGGCGGCGCGCGGATCGGCTGCTCGTGCTCGTCGCCTATCTGCTCGGACTCGGCTACTCGAACCATCCAGCGGGGTTTCTCGTTGGGCCAGCGGTGGCGATCGCCGTGCTCGCGCGACGCTGGACGACGCTGCTCCGCTGGCGACTCTTGCTCGCCGGCGCGGCCGCACTGGTGATCGGGCTGACGCCGTTCGCCCAGGAGCCGATCCGAGCCGCGCACTTTCCGGCGATCAACGAAGGCGAGCCGACGGCGTGCACGGCGGGATTCAAGCTCGACTGCACGCTCAGCGCCGAGACGTGGACGCGTCTGCGCGCGAACATCGAGCGCGCGCAGTATGGCGGCCACTCGGTGCTCGACCGTCAGGCGTCGTTCCCGGCGCAGATGCAGATGTGGTGGCTCTACTTCAGGTGGCAGTGGTTGCGCGACGCGCACGGCAGCCAGCCGGCGCTGCAGACGCTGCTCGCACTCGTCTTCCTCGCGTTAGGCGCAGCTGGCGGGATCGTCCACTGGCGGCGGGACAGGCGGAGCTTCTGGTTCTACGGTCCGCTCGTCTTCTCGGTGACCGTTGCCCTCGTGTTCTACATGAACTTCAAGTACGGCTACTCGCAGGCACCGGAGCTCGGCGCGATGGTGGAGCGCGAGGTGCGCGACCGCGACTACTTCTACATCTGGAGCTTCTCGACGTGGAGCGTCTGGATCGCGCTCGGTATCGTCGGACTCTGGCAGTGGCTTGCCGGGCGAATCGCCGTGGGTGCGGAGTTGCCTGTCGGCCGGCGCGACCTCGTGCGGCGCGCGATCACCGCTCCCGTCCTCGCCCTCGCGCTCATTCCGCTGATCGCCAACTGGAAGCAGGCATCGCGCGCCCGCGACACGATCGCCCGCGATCTCGCCTACGACCTCCTCAGCTCCGTCGAGCCATACGGCGTTCTCGTCACCTACGGCGACAACGACACGTTTCCGCTCTGGTATCTCCAGCACGTCGAGGGCGTACGGAAGGATGTTACGGTCGCCGTGCTCTCGCTCCTCAACACCGATTGGTATGCGCGTCAGGAGCTGATCCGCAAACCACACTACGAGTTCGAGCCTGATACCGGGCCGTCCGTCTACCGTGGCCGCGCGTGGCCGCGGCCTCCGGGCAATCCGATCAGCCTGACGATCGCGGAGGCGGACTCGATCCCTGCCTATGTCGCCCTCGACGGCCCGCGCCGCCTCGTCGCGGGTGGCCTCACGATCACGATCGATCCACGGCGGCTCGAGTACGGCGTGCTCCAGCGCTCGGACATGCTCGTCCTGCGCATGATCCGCGAGGCGGCTGACACCGGCCGGCCGTTCTACTTCAGCCGCACCACCGGCGGGTACGCGGAATCGCTCGGCTTCGACAGCAATCTCCTCACGCAGGGACTCGCGCGGAAAGTGCTCTACACGCCGACGGTCCCTGGCCGTGACACTGTGCTCGTCGTCGGCGCGGGCCTCATCGACGTCGCGCGCAGCAACGCGCTATGGAAGGAGTTCCGGGGACCGGCGGCGATCGTCAGGCGCGGGGACTGGGTCGATCGTGCATCGGCCGACCTCGCGCGCCTCTATCTGAGCACGGGGATCACCCTCGGCGGCGCGCTCGACCAGCTCGGCGACGCACGGGACGTTGCGCGGACTGAACAGACAACCCGATCGATCGCCGCCGTCGTCTGGCCAAACACGAGCCTCGAAGAGATCTTCGGCGTGCGCGAGCCTAACGTCACCGCGCCAGCGGGTGACGCCGTGCGGCTTCCTGCCGCGCCCTGACGTCGGCGCAGCGCCGCTAATATGTTTTTGCTTTGACTGCGCGAGGTGAGATTGTCTCGCCGGCGCACCACAAAAATGCTATTTCAAATGGTCTGGGTCCCCAGCGCGGCATCGAGCGCGCGCCACGCCATGAGCGCGCACGGGAGTCGTGCCGGAAAGCGCGCCACGCCGCCCAGGGCACGCAGGTCGCCAAGCCGATCGGCGTCCACCGTCTCGCCCCTGAGCATCGCGCCGAAGTGATGTGCGGTGTCGCGCAGCTCGTCACGTGTGCGACCCTGCGCCGCGCTCGTCATCATCGACGCCGATGCCTGCGAGATGGAGCATCCTCGCCCGGTGAAGCGCACCGCGCGCACGACGTCTCCGTCCACCACCACCTCGACGGCGATCTCGTCGCCGCACGTCGGGTTGACGACCGCACCGCGCGCCGTGGCGCCGGCCAGCTCGCCCTTGTTCCGCGGACGCCGGTAATGGTCGAGAATCAGGTCGTGGAACAGCGCTTCGAGCTCGGGCGTCGGCGCCTCAGGCCGCGTCATTGCCGAACACCTGCTGCGCGGCCAACACGCCTTCGCACAGCGCTTCGACGTCGGACTCGTCATTATAGACGTAGAACGACGCGCGCGCCGTCGCCGCGACATCGAGTCGGCGCATCAGCGGCTGCGCGCAGTGGTGGCCGGCGCGGATGCACACACCGCGCTCGTCGAGAATCGTCGCCAGATCGTGGGGGTGGATCCCGTCGACGGTGAAGCTCACGACGCCGCTCCGGTACTCGGGGCGCGGTCCGTGGATGACCACGCCCGACATCGCACGCAACCGCTCGTCCGCGAGCGCGACGAGCGCACGCTCGTGGCGCGACACCTCGTCCATGCCGATGCGCTCGAGGTACGCGACAGCCGCCGCCAGCCCGACCGCGTCGGCGACGTTCGGCGTCCCCGCCTCGAACTTGTGCGGCAGCGCGTTCCACGTGGTCGCGAAGTCGCCGACGACCTCGATCATGTCACCGCCCATCTGGTAGGGCGGCATCGCCTCGAGCAGGCTGCGTTTGCCGAGCAGCGCGCCGATGCCCATCGGACCGCACATCTTGTGGCCGCTGAAGGCGTAGAAGTCGACGCCTAACGCGTCGAAGTCGACCGGCATGTGCGGGGCGCCCTGCGCGCCGTCGCAGACGATCAGAGCGCTGGTATGCTGGCGGGCGAGCGCGGCGATCTCGCGCACGGGATTGATCGTCCCGAGGGCGTTCGAGACATGCGGGAAGGCGACGATCCGCGTCTTCGCAGACAGCACCGACGCGAGCCGCTCCTGGTCGATGCGTCCGTCCGACGTCAACGGCACAATGTGCAGCTGCGCGCCCACGCCCAGCGCGAGCTGCTGCCAGGGGACGAAGTTCGCGTGGTGCTCCATCGCCGTGACGACTATCTCGTCGCCGCGCTGCACGTTCGTCCGGCCCCACGCCGTCGCCACGAGGTTGAGCGCCTCGGTCGTCCCGCGCGTGAAAATCAGGCAATCGGCGTCGCGCAGGCCGACGAACCGCGCGACGGCGCGCCGCGCCTCGTGATAGCGCTCCGTCGCGCGCACGGAGAGCGCGTAGGCGCCGCGATGCGGATTGGCGTTGTCGTGCTCATAGTACGAGCGTATCGCGTCGAGCACTGCCGACGGCTTCTGCGAGGTCGCCGCCGAGTCGAGGTAGTGCAGCGACGGGTTTGCCACGAGCAGTGGAAAGTCGGCGCGGTGTGAGCCGGCGGCGCTTGGCGCCGGAGCAGCGCGCGAAGTCTGCGCTGCTCGCGTCGACGCCGACACCGCGCCACCGATCGTCCTCCGGGTCGAGGTCATCGCACGACCGGCCCGAGCAGCACGCCGCCGTTCTCGACACGCACTTCGTACCGCAGAAGTGGGGAATCGGCAGGGCCGCGCGTCGGCTCGCCGCTCCTGCAGTCGAAGCGCGCGCCGTGCCACACGCATTCGATCTCGCCATTCGGTGTCAGCTCGCCGGCGGAAAGCGAGAACCCCTGATGCGGGCACTCGTCACCGATGGCGCGGATCTCGCCGCCGCAGCTGGCGAGGCAGACGCGCTCGCCGTCTGGCCCGGTGACGCCGAGCAGCGTGCCCTCAGGGAGCTCGGTGAGCGACGCGACGCGGACGAACGCAGTCGTGTCGCTCATTCGGTGCTCACGCCAGTGTCAGCACCGTGGAGAGCGGCGCGCATCGCGTGCCACGACAGGGACGCGCACTTCACGCGCGCCGGGAAGCGCGACACACCGCCGAACGCGGCCAGCTTGCCTAACGCCGCGCGCGTCGAGTCGTCGAGGGGCTTGCCCGTGACGAGGTCGTGGAAGCGGTCGAACATGAGCTCCGCTTCGGCGCGCGTCTTTCCCTTGACGACGGTTGTCATCAGCGACGCCGATGCCTGCGAGATCGCGCACCCTTTGCCGAGGAAGGCGACATCGGCGATGCGGTCCCCGTCGACCTTCAGCCACACGCGCAGCTGGTCGCCGCACATCGGATTGCGCCCCTCGGCGACGCGGTTCGCTCCGGCCAGCTCACCGTTGTTGCGCGGCGACCGATTGTGGTCAAGGATCAGGCTCTGATAGAGCTCCGAAAGTTCCATTTGGCTGACGAGCTATGACACTACGGGAATGATGTAACCGACGAACCCAACTACCAACTACCGTCCACCGGCTACCGGCTACCGGCTGCAGTCCCGTCGTCCTGCTCCTCGCCGGTAAACCGGAACATCGCGATCGCTTCCAGCGTGTCGCGGATCGGCTCGAGCTCGATCTTCTCCAGCACGTCGGCGGCGAAGGCGTAGGTGAGGAGCTGTCGTGCCCGCGCCGCGCCGACGCCGCGGCTCTTCATGTAGAAGAGCGCCGCCTTGTCGATGCGGCCGATCGTCGCACCGTGCGTGCACTTGACGTCGTCGGCGAAGATCTCCAGCTGCGGCTTCGTGTCGATGACCGCGCGGTCGGAGAGGAGCAGCGTATGGTTCTCCTGCTTGCCGTCCGTCTTCTGCGCCTCCGGATGCACGTAGACCTTGCCGTTCCACACGCCGTGCGCCGTGTCGTCGAGAATTCCCTTGTAGACCTCGCGGCTGTAGCAGTTCTCCGCCTGGTGCTCGATGCGCGTCTGGTGATCGACGTGCTGCGTACCCGTGCCGAGGTAGAGACCGTTCAGCGTCGCGCCACAGCCCTCACCGGCGAGCGTCGTGTAGATGTTGGTCCGCGACAACGCGGCACCGGTCGCGAACGAGAACTGCACGAGGTGGCTGTCCCGTCCCTGGCGCACGTCGACCGTGCCGACGTGGTACGAGCGCGGGCTCTCGCGCTGGATCTTGTAGTGCGCCACCGTCGCGCCGTCGCCGAGTGAGATCTCGGTGACGGCGTTCGTGAAGTACGTCGCCTCGCCTAACGACACGTAGCTCTCGACGACGGTCGCCTTCGAGTTGCGTTCGGCGACGATCAGGACGCGCGGCTGTGCCGACCCTTTGGCGAGATTGGCGTCGGAGACGAAGAGCAGGTGGATCGGCGCGGCGGCGGCCATGTCGCGCCCGACGTGGATCACCGCGCCGTCGAGATGCAGCGCCGTGTTGAGCGCCGTGAAGGCGTTCTGCTCGTACGACGTGATCGTGCCGAGGTTGTCGCGAACCAGATCCTCCATCTCGTCGATCGCGCGCGCGTATGGAAGCACGGTTACGCCCGGCGACTCGACACCGGCCGACGACAGCGCGTCGTCGTAGCGTCCGTTGACGAAGACGAGCGTCGTCCACCCGCCAGCGCCGAAGTGGAAGGGCGTCAGATCGGCCGCCTCGACGTCGCCGCCCGGCTCGCGCAGCGCGCGGAAATCCAGCTCGGCGATCGATGAGGTGCTCGTGTAGCGCCAGTCCTCACCGCGTGTGCTCGGGAAGCCGAGCGCCTCGAAGCGCCGCGCCGCGCGAGTGCGCATGTCGCGCAGCCATCGCGGCTCGTCGTCGCGCGAGCCGGCGGCGCGCGCGTCCTCGAGGATCGTCTGACTCGTCACGCGGCGGCCCCGGTCAACCAATCGTAGCCCTTTGCCTCGAGCTCGACCGCGAGGTCCTTTCCGCCCGACTTCACGATCCGGCCGTTGGCCAGCACGTGCACATAGTCGGGGATGATGAAGTTCAGGAGCCGCTGATAGTGGGTGACGACGATCGTCGCGTTGTCCTTGCGGCGCAGCGTGTTCACACCGTTGGCGACGACGCGCAGCGCGTCGATATCGAGGCCCGAATCCGTCTCGTCGAGGATGGCGAGCCTCGGGTCGAGGACCGCCATCTGGAGGATCTCGTTGCGCTTCTTCTCACCGCCGGAGAAGCCCGTGTTGACGGAGCGCTGCAGCATCGCCGCGTCCATGTCGACGAGCTCGAGCTTCTTCTCCATGATGTCGAGGAAGTCCATCGGATCGACCTCCTCCTCGCCACGCGCTTTGCGGATCTCGTTGTACGCGGTGCGGAGGAAGTAGGCGTTGGACACGCCGGGGATCTCGACCGGATACTGGAAGGCCATGAAGAGGCCCTTCTGCGCGCGAACCTCCGGATCCATGTCCAGCAGATCCTCGCCGTCATAGCGCACGGTCCCACCGGTGACCTGATACGCCGGATGTCCCGCGAGGACCTGGGCGAGCGTGCTCTTGCCAGAGCCGTTAGGCCCCATGACCGCATGGACTTCACCCGCGTTGACGGTGAGGTCGATTCCCTTCAGGATCTCTTTATCTGAAGCAGTGGCCCGCAGGCCCTTGATCTCGAGCATGGAGTTCAGTAAGTGAAAAACGTTTCTGTCCTTCGTGAACTGCAACTGCAACTGCTTATCACCACAGAGGCACAGAGGACACAGAGAACTACAAAGGAGAAAGGCACATATGCTGGATCTTTCCGTTCTTGCAGTTTCAAAAAAAATCGGGACCAAATCTCTATTGGAAACGACCTCGGGCTCGCTTCGCTCACCGAGGCCGTTCTCTGTGTCCTCTGTGCCTCTGTGGTAAAAAGCCGTTGCTGCTTCTCTAGCCTACGCTGCCCTCGAGCGTGATCCCGAGCAGCTGCTGCGCCTCGAGGGCGAACTCCATCGGCAGCTCCTTGAACACTTCCTTGCAGAAGCCGCTGACGATCATCGAGACGGCCTGCTCGCCGCTCATGCCGCGCTGCTTGAGATAGAAGATCTGGTCCTCGCCGATCTTCGACGTGCTCGCCTCGTGCTCGATCGTCGCCGTGTTGTTCTGGACCTCGATGTACGGGAACGTGTGGGCGCCGCAGCGGTTCCCGACGAGCATCGAGTCGCACTGGGTGTAGTTGCGTGCGTTCTCCGCCTTCGGCAGGACCTTCACGAGGCCGCGGTAGGAGTTGTTTCCCTTGCCCGCGCTGATGCCCTTGCTGACGATCGTCGACTTCGTGTTGCGGCCGATGTGGATCATCTTCGTCCCCGTGTCGGCCTGCTGCATGTTGTTGACGACGGCAACGCTGTAGAACTCGCCCGTCGAGTCATCGCCCTGGAGGATCACGCTGGGATACTTCCACGTGATCGCCGAGCCCGTCTCGACCTGCGTCCAGCTGATCTTCGAGCGGGGACCGGCGCACTTGCCGCGCTTCGTGACGAAGTTGTAGATGCCGCCCACGCCCTCGGCGTCGCCGGCGTACCAGTTCTGCACGGTCGAGTACTTGATCGTCGCGTCGCCTAACGCAACGAGCTCGACGACGGCGGCATGGAGCTGGTTCGTCGAGCGCTTCGGCGCGGTGCAGCCCTCGAGGTAGCTGACGTAGGCGCCCTCGTCGGCGATGATCAGCGTCCGCTCGAACTGGCCGGTGTCGGCCGCGTTGATGCGGAAGTACGTCGAGAGCTCCATCGGGCAGCGCACGCCCTTCGGGACGTACACGAAGGACCCGTCGCTGAAGACGGCGGAGTTCAGTCCGGCGAAGAAGTTGTCGCTGTACGGCACGACGGAGCCGAGGTACTTCTTCACGAGCTCGGGATGCTCGCGCACGGCCTCGCCGAACGAGCAGAAGATGATGCCGAGCTTGCCCAGTTCCTCCTTGTAGGACGTGCCGACGGACACGGAATCGAACACCGCGTCGACGGCGACGCCGGACAGCAGCTTCTGCTCGTGGAGCGGAATGCCGAGCTTGTCGTACGTCTCGCGCAGCTTCGGATCGACGTCGTCAAGCGAGCCTAACGGCTTCGCCGTGCGGGGCGCCGAGTAGTAGACGATGTCCTGGTAGTCGATCGACGGATAGGAGACGTTGGGCCAGTGCGGCTCGGTCATCTGCTGCCAGCGGCGGAACGCCTTGAGCCGCCACTCGAGCAGCCACTCGGGTTCATCCTTCTTTGCCGAGATCTGGCGCACCGTGTGCTCCGAGAGTCCGCGCGGGATCGCGTCGGCCTCGATGTCCGTCACGAAGCCGTGCTGGTACTCGCGATTGACCAGAGTCTCGATCGACGTGCTCATAGCCTGCTCCTTTGGCAACCGCTTTCGGGCTAACGCTTTACGTTATATTCTCCGAACGTGAACCGGCGCTCAGGAAGGTGCTCCGGCTGGATACCGCATAAAGTTAGTCCCTTTTACGCGTAACTCAAGGAAAGTATTGCACAGCGCGAGCTTAGGGGACCAGCTTTGTGACCCGCGCCGCTGTGTGCACGTCACTCGGAAGCGATAGTAGCGCCCTCATTTTCCAGGGTTCCGTCCGCTCAATGCCCTACCTCGAATACGATCACACCACTCGCGCGCTGGGACCCGGCGTACTCTCGATCGGGAGCGGCACGGAGTCGAGCTGGCGGATCGTTGGGCGGGACCTGATGCCCCTCCACGCGATCATCACCTTGCAGAGGGATGGACACGCGCACGTGGAGCGCGGGACGGGGGCAGCGTCGATCGTCGTCAATGGGAACGAGCGCGCGGACGGGCGCGCCGTCCTCAACTTCGGGGACATTCTCCAGATCGGCACGGCGCGCTTCACCTACCGCCAGTTCGCCACCGACGAGAACACGGGCACGCGCCCGGGCTACCTCCACGACACCCGCCGCGGCCGCATCTACAACCTCGGTGACGTGACGGAGATCGGCCGCGACGTGAAGTGCGCGATCAACCTGCAGGAGCCCGAGGTCTCGCGCGTCCATGCCGAAGTGCTCCGCCGTCCAACGGGCGGATTCGCCGCCAAACCGGTCGCCGCCGCCTACACGCTCATCAACATGAAGCGGCTGAACGAGACGACGACGCTGCGTGAGGGCGACGAGATCACCATCGGCCGCACCGTATTCCGCTTCACGATGGAGCAGACCTCGAAGTTCACCGCCGCCACCATCGGCACCGGCAGCGGCGTCGACAAGCGCGCGGCACGGATGCCGACGATGTTCGTCGGCACCGTTCAGGCGCGCGACATGCTCCGCAAGACCGAGCAGCGGAAATACGGCGTGATCGTCGCCATTGTCGGTGCGATCGTGCTGACGGTCGTGGCGATTATTCAGCTGTTGACTAGGTGAGCCGGTAGCCGCTAGCCGTTTCGGCTAGCGAAGCACTACCACAGCGATTCCGACCACCAGGAGCAGGACGACGAGCGTCACCCACAACCGGCGGCGCGGCTCGCCGCCGAGCGATGGATGCTCACCGGTCGCGGAGACCGTCGTCGAGCCAACCGTGGGCCGGCGGTTCCATTCGCCTTCGTCGGGGTGGTCGCCGAGTGTGACCTTGACGCCGGGTGGCAACGTACCGCGCACGAAGACGAGCGCGCTGCCGCCGACCTCGACGCGGTCACCAGTCTCGAGCACGCGCGGCGACGCGACGCCATGCCCGTTCACACGCGTCCCAGCCGATCCCATCGAGTAGAGCACATAGGCGCCTGCCTCGGTGCGCACGTCGGCGTGGAAGCGGGAGACCTGCGGATCGCGCACGGTGATCGTGCTGCCGATGTCGCGCCCGATCGAGACGGAGCGCCGCGCCAGCGAATACGCCGCACGCGCGCGCTCGTCGACGAGATAGGCCGGGGTTCCGTCGGCGTCGCGCGGTGGCTTGAGCGACGACTCCTTTTGCGCAAAGACGAAACGCGCTGATCCCGCCGAGATCGTGTCGCCGTCGGCCAGCGGCAACGGACGCACGCCGAGCTGCTTCCCGTTGACGACGACGACGTTCTGCGTCGAGCACGAGCGCACTGACGTCGTTCCGTCGCTGCTCAGGGCCAGCGTGAAGTGCTTCGCGGCCAGATCCGCGCCGGGCAGACGCCATGTGGCGTTGGCGCCGCTCCCGACTACCGTCTCGGCGTCGTTCAGCTCGCGGATCGTTCCGTTGGTCTCAAGTACGGGCATTGGTATCATCCTCTCCTTACACGATCAGGTCGGCGCGCGTGTCTACATCGCGCAGAACGTTAGGGTCGTCAACCGCTATCTCGAGCACCAGATCACCATAACGATGGACGACAGACCGCGCGCCGCCCTCGGTCGCCGTCATCAGGTCTAGCCACGTCTCACGCGCGAACAGCACGGGATGACCGCGCCTGCCATCGTACACCGGAACAATTATCGGAGCGCCGGTGCGACGATGGCCGTCGACGACCGCCTTCGCGGTTGTCACTGCAACATAGGGATGGTCCACCGGCCATAGGAGTGCACTTCGCGCCGGATTGCTCGCCAACCGCGCCAGCCCGCGACGCACTGAGGCGAGTTGGTCGCCGCTCGGCGACCCCTCGACCGCGACTGCCGACCCCGGCGCACGCACTCCCGGACCGATGACCGCGATGATTGGATCGGCTCCACACTGGAGAGCCAGCGACACGACGCGATCCAGGAAGCGAACTCCTGGTGCTATCTCCGCTTCCGCCTTCGGCTGCCCAAAGCGCAACCCCAAGCCGGCTGCAGGTATCACGCACGCGAACGGACTAGTATTCACATCCGTCATATACAGACGAACTCGTGTGCGCGACGTCTCACGTCCGCTGATTTCGCTTGTCGCATGTCACGACCGGATCAGCTCGACGATCGCACGAGCGATCAGCGTTCGCGCGAGCGCAACTTTGTAGCCATTTTTCGACAGTGGCGCGGCATCGTACAGTGCGCGATCTGCCAGCGTCTCCGCGTCGGCCTCGTCGAGCGAGCCGGATGCGACGTCCTCCTCGACCGAGCTGTCGATGCGCCACGGACGCGGCGCAACGCCGCCGAGGACGAGACGCACGTCACCGCTCGCACGTCGTGCCACCCCCAGGCTTGCGATTGCGAAGTCCCAGCTCCCGCGCTGCATCAGCTTGTAATACCGCTGCACGCCCCGTGCGCTCTCCGAAGGAAGCGTTATCCCGATCACGACCTCACCGACGGTGAGAATCGTCTCATGTTCCATCCGCTCAGACGGGAGGACGTAGAACTCCTCGATCGGAACATCTCGACTTCCGGTCGCCGAGCCGAGGGAGACGACGGCGCCGAGCGCGGTCAGTGCGACAGCGGGATCCGACGGGTGAACGATCCAGCACGGCCCGCCCCCGAGTATCGCGTGATACTGGTTCTCACCGGTCGCAGCGGGGCAACTGCTCCCACCGTTCTTGAGACAGGGAATGTTGCGCCGAAGGTACCAGCAGCGCGGGCGTTGACAGAGATTGCCGCCGATGGTTCCCATGTGCCGCAACGCGCTGGTGCCAACCGACTCACAGGCCGCCGCAAGGACTGGCCAGCGCTCGAGGACGAGGGCGTTCGTCGCAAGATCGTCGATTCGCGTCGCGGCGCCGATGCGAAGAGATCCGTCAGGGCGCAGGTCGATTCCGCGGAGACCGTCGACGTCACGCAGATCGACCAGCGAGCGGGGCGCGGCCAGACCTTCCTTGAGCCAGACGAGGAGATCGGTCCCGCCGCCAAGGGCGAGCGATGCCGGCTCGGCGAGGAGGCCGGTGGCATCCCGCAAAGTGTTGGCGTGATGGTACGAGAACGGCTGCACGATCGTCCTGTTATTCTAGTGGCGTGAAGATCGCCATCGGCTCAACTCATCGCAATTACGAATGCACGGACGCGCCCCGATGGCGCCGCCGCTTCTAAATTCAATTCATGTCGCTTTACCGCTCGTTCACACCCACGATCCTGCTCGTGGCGGCGATTTCCGTCGCCGCTGCATGCGACGCGAAGCGCGCACCCGCGAAGACGCCAGCACCCGACTCGGTGGCGGTGCTCGACACACCCGTGCCGACGCTGCCGACTCGAGAGCCTCCTCGTCCGGCATTGTCGCCGCTTGCCGACTCGATTGCCGAGAAGCTCGTCTTCGTGCCACGAGGGCAGATATGGTTCATGGCCGCCGCGCGCGGAAAGCGGATGCTCGTCGACATCGGCCGCGTCGACACGGACGTGCGCAAGGATTCAGTGCGTGCCGAAGCGTATCTCGAGGCCGTACGCTGGCTGTCGCCGATTCCCGTCGGCACTCGCTTCCGTCTCGCCGGCCCATGGGGTGCGGACAGTGCCGTGCTTACCGACTTCTCGACGTGGAACGGGCGCATCGTTGGAGTACTCGGCGTCGGGCCGCGCGTCGACTCGCTCGCGAAGACGGTCGAGCCTCTACCGGCGTCGGCGCTGCGCACCGATTCCAGCGTCAAGGTTGCGACCAACAAGTGCAAGCGCGACACCCTGGCCGCGGAGATCCTCGAGCGGGCGGGGATCGTGCGCGATTCGATCGAGCAGCAGCTGGTCGCCGACGCCAATCCGCCGTACGAGCGGCTTCGCAACACCGAGCGTGTCTCCAGCTCACGAATCGTCGGATGCTACGGGAATCTCGGGCACGTCCTTCTCATCGTCAGCATGCGCGCCGGCAACACGGAATACGTGAGTGAGCGCTACGCGATCGTCGACGACACCGGCTGGGTGACGCCGCTCAAGGGGTTCGACTACCGCTTTCCCGCCCACGACGGCGTCTATGCGTTCGACGCCGACCGCGACGGTGTGGACGACGTCGCGACGCGCGCGCTGGGCGAATTCATGGGCGGTCTGACTATCCTGCGCGTGGACACGGCGCGGAAACGGCTCGACCGCTTGACGAGCGGCTTCTCATGGGAAAGCCGCTAACGCAGCGCCGTCTCCCCGACGAGATCCCTCGCCGGGCGCTCGGCCGCACCGGTGAGTACGTGTCCGCGCTCGGCATTGGTGGATACCACCTTGGTCTCGGCACGGAACGCGAGGCGACCCGGATCGTGCACGAGGCGATCGAGTCAGGGCTCACCTTCATGGACAATGCGTGGGAGTACAACCAAGGGAAGAGCGAAGAGCGCATGGGCAAAGCCCTGGTCGGACGGCGCGATCGTGTCTTCCTGATGACCAAATGCTGCACACACGGTCGAGACTCCAAAACGGCCATGCGGCAGCTCGATGAATCGCTGCGCCGGCTGAAGACCGACTATCTGGACCTCTGGCAGCTGCACGAGATCGCATACCACAACGATCCGGAACGCAGCTTCGCGACTGGCGGCGCAATCGAGGCACTCGAACAGGCGAAACGCCAGGGGAAAGTGCGCTTCATCGGCTTCACTGGGCACAAGGACCCTGCGCTTCATCTGCGCATGCTCTCGTACAATTTCCCCTTCGACACCGTCCAGATGCCGCTCAACTGCTTCGATGCCAACTTCCGAAGCTTCGAGCAGCAGGTGCTGCCCGAGCTCCTTCAAAGAGGCATCGCCCCGATCGGGATGAAATCACTTGGCGGGGAAGGAGATGCGGTGAGACGAAGGGTCGTCACGGCGCAGGAGGGGCTTCGCTATGCGATGAGCCTCGACGTCGCGACAACGGTGAGCGGAATCGACTCGCTCCGCGTATTACGGCAGAACCTGCGCGTCGCACGCGGGTTCGAGCCGATGACGACCGATGCGATGCGGGAGTTGAGAATGCGGTGCGCCACGGACGCGGCGGATGGGCGCTTCGAGCTGTACAAAGTCACCGCGAAATTCGAGGCCGACGTAGGCCGGAAGCAGCATGGCTTCCCGCCGATGAGCGAGGCAGAGGACTGACGCGACAGGCGGTGGGCAGTGGGCGGTTAGGCGGTGGGTAAGGCTTCCACCATGCTCGCGATTAGCGGGCTCGGGCGTAATGTTTGCAGACGAGAGACCTTTTCGGCCCGATGCGGTAGTAACCGAATGGAGGAGTGCATGACCAATGAATTCGTTTGGCGCACCCGCGCTGTGATGCTTGGCCTCTGCGTGGCCGCGGGGGCGGCGTGCGGCAACGGAGACAGCTTCCTCACGCCCCTTGGCGGTGGAACTGGAACCGACCTGACGCCGCCGACGGTCGCGTCCGTCGTTCCCCAGAGTGGTGCGACGAACGTGCCGACCAACGCCACGATCACGGTTACGTTCTCCGAGAACGTCGACTCGGCGACCGTCACCAACACGGCGTTCGCCCTCACGCCGGGCATCACCGGAACGATCTCGGTGAGCGGCGCGGTGGCGATCTTCACTCCCTCGCCCGGACTGCCGCCAAGCACGATCGTCAACGGAACGATCAGCAACGTGAAGGATCGTGCCGGCAACACGATGGCGGGGCCATTCAACTTCTTCTTCACCACGACGACCGGACCGTAGTCGTTCTTTGCGGCCGTTGCACTCGGTGCATCTTCGTCGTCGCTTGAGTCGGAGCAACGATGGAGATTTGCACGATGACGAGTACGCGTGAAGTGGTGACGACCGTCACCCTGCGACGACTGATGACGAGTGCGGCGATGATCGCACTCGCGCTCGGACCACTGGGCTGCCGAATGGGACACGCTCCGGCGGCAGCCATTGCGCCACTACCAACGGGCGTCTCGCCTCGCGACTACGAGTATCTGCGCCATCGCGCGCTACTCATTCCCGTCGCCAACATCACGCTGTCGCACATTCCGGACACGTTCAACGATGCACGCGACGGCAAACGTGTGCATCGCGCCGTCGACATCCTCGCTCCGAAGGGCACCCCGGTGTTGAGCACAGACGTCGGTTACGTGCTCAAGCTTCGCATGGGCGGGTCGGGTGGCATCACGATCTACGCAGTCGATCCGGACGAGCGCTTCGTCTACTACTACGCCCATCTCGACCGTTACCGGAAAGGACTGGCCGAGGGCCAGCGGCTGCAGAAGGGAGACACGATCGGCTACGTTGGAACGAGTGGCAATGCGCCGCGGGACACTCCGCACCTGCATTTCCAGGTGTCGCGCATGCCGCCGAACCAGCACTGGTGGGAGGGCGTGGCCGTGGACCCGCTCCCATTGTTCTCACCGGAGACGATCGCGCAATAGGACGAGCGGATGAGCATGACCAGCAAGCGTCGCGCGGAGCTGCGCGGCGACGCGCACCATCTGACGGCGAAGGTGCACCTTGGCAAGGAAGGGCTGACGCCGGCCCTCGTCGATGCGCTCGACGAAACGCTTCGCACCCACGAGCTGGTGAAGGTGCAGCTCAACCGGACGGCCGACGCGAAGCCGAAGGACGCGGCTACGGCACTGGCCGACGCAGCGAGCGCCGAGGTCGTGCAAGTGATCGGGCGTACGGTGACGCTCTACCGCCACAACCCGCATCTCGAGCGGAAGCCCGGCGCATTGCCGCCGTGGAAGGATCGC
>Ga0307310_10000064_pt1 | contig 25376 bp, 21 predicted proteins | sample ER_DNA_197_FD_194502 | JGI IMG/M metagenome (GOLD analysis project Ga0307310, IMG submission 194502) | Bulk soil microbial communities from the East River watershed near Crested Butte, Colorado, United States - ER_DNA_197 | ecosystem: Environmental > Terrestrial > Soil > Floodplain | place...
GCGATCCTGCTGCCGCGAGCGCGAGGACGAGGTAGGGCCGGCCGTCGCGTCCCTGGCTCCCGAGGTCGCGCGGCTCGGTGGCGACGAGTTCACCATCATCATGGCCGGCCTCCAGGAGGCCCAGGATGCCGCGAAGCTTGCCCGCCGAATCCTCTCCAGCTTTGCCCATCCGGTTCGGGTCGGCAGCCATGAGATCTTCATCAATGCCAGCATCGGTATCGCCATCTACCCGTATGACGGCGAGGACATCGACACTCTGCTGATGCACGCCGATACCGCCATGTACAAGGCCAAGGAACAGGGCGGCAGCAGCTATCAGACATACTCCAAGTCCATGACTACCACGGCACTCCAGCGGCTGACCCTGGAGAACGACCTCCGGAGGGCGTTGGACCGGAAGGAGTTCGAGGTTCACTATCAGCCGATTGTGGACGCGTACACCAGCACGGTAGTCGGTGCCGAAGCCCTGTTCCGCTGGCGTCACCCCGAGCTGGGGCTGCTCCTGCCGTCGGAATTCATTCCGATCGCGGAGGAGAACGGACTGATCGTTCCGATGGGGGAATGGATTCTGGAGAACGCCTGCGTCCAGAATCGCGCGTGGCAGGACGCGGGACTCCCCCGGATTCGCGTCAGTGTCAACCTGTCGAGCCGCCAGCTGAAACGCTCGTTGATCGATACGGTGTCGCGCGCGCTGCAGGTAAGCGGGCTGGAGCCCCGGTACTTGAGCCTCGAGCTGACCGAGAGTGTCCTGGTCAACCACCACAAGGAGGGGACCGATGCCCTGCATGCGCTTCGGGCCATGGGTCTGCACCTGGCGGTGGACGACTTCGGGACCGGGTATTCCTCCTTCAGCTACTTGAAGCATTTCCCTCTCGATACGCTGAAGATCGACCGCTCCTTCATCCGGGAGATCGCGGTCCAGCCCGACGACGCGGCCATCACGACCGCGATCATTGCCATGGGTCATGCGCTGGGACTGCGGGTGATCGCCGAGGGGGTCGAGACGGAAGCGCATCTCACCCTGCTGCAGAAGCAGGGATGTGACGAGATCCAGGGTTATCTGGTCGGTCGCCCGGTTCCGGCGGACCGGTTCGTGGAACACCTGGCCCGGAAGCGTCCGGCCGCCGCACCTTCCATTCGACGTCAGCGCTCTAGCGGGTGAGTTCCTGCGAGAGCTCCTCGATGCGATCGCAGCCAACGATGGAGTAAGGCATTCCGGCCGGTAGGGTGGTCGAGAAATACCGATCGACTGGTTCCGAAGGCGCGGAGTCAGGCTTGATCAGAATCAGACGCCTGGCATCGAGTGCTCCCGCCACGAACGCGGCGATGCTGTCGCTGGTCACATCCCACGTATGCGGCAGGACGTCGGCCGACCGCATCCAGCGCGATGGTGCGAGCACGACGGCCCCAGTAGGGCCCAGCGTCTCGCGAATGCACCCGGGTCCGTCGACCAGAACGGCGTTCGGAATACGGCTCGCCAGCACGTGAGCGTACTGATCCATGGCCAGGATGGCCATCCAGTGCGCAACGTCGGACGAGACGCCCACCCGGTGATCGAACTCCCGCACCACATCGGCAAACGGCCCGCCTCCCGGGACCACGACGATCGGCCATTCACGCGAGGCTTGCCCGACCGCCAGGCAGACTCGATCGAGCGCCTGAGGCAGCCACGTGAGGCCTCCGCCGATCTTGATGACCGTGACGGCGCCGTGGGCTGACCCGATCATTCGCTGGAGGGCAGCCATTCCGAGAGCAGCCAGGCCACCGCCGCCGCAGGAGCGGTACGCGAGGCCGGGCCCAGCCGCTCGGCCAATGAAACCGTTGCCAGGCCGGCAGCACTCGCGGCATCCGCCGCAATGAAGTCGCCCAGTCCGGTCACGACGGCGACCGTGATGGCCGGCCACCGTGCCCGTAACCGATCGAGAGCCTGCACCAGGGTGCGCACCTGGGCGTCAGCCAATGCGCTTGCAATACCGTCTATGGCGGAATCGTCGAGCATGTCCCGATCGGCACAGACCATCCGGGCCAGACGCTCACCCGCGAACAGCCTGGTGGCCGGGCGGCCATCCGGCGCGCGGCAGGTGTAGTCGTCGCTGCTCAGGTTGCCTCGCCAGAGATGGGCGTCCCCGATCAAGGCAAAGCCGTCGGCCGAAACTCCGGCCTGTCCTCCCCAGAGCGGGACCTGTTGGACAATCGCCTCGGCTGGGGTTCTGAGCGCGCCGGAATAGACCAGCTCTCCACTGAGGAGCCGTTCCGGGTCGGTCTGGCCCACAGCGGCAACCCGCCCGTCGATGACTGGGGTCAAGTCGGCGGAGGTCGTGCCGATATCGATGAGCACGCAGGTGGGGAACGTTCGGGCAACCCAGCTCGCGGTCGCAGCCCAGTTAGAGGCTCCCACCGAGAGCGGCCACGCGCGTGCCTCCTGTGGTCCAACGAAGCGCCCATCCACGGTGTACACGTACATGGTGGGGCCCGGGAATGCAGCCTGGAATGCGTCGAGCACGAAGCCCACGCCCTCGCGTTTGGTGCGGAAGGCCTGGGAGAGCTCCGCGGTCATCGTGACCGCGTGGATATCGCCGGGCTCGGCGCCGACATCTCGCGCAGCAGCGAGAAGCATCGGTGTGAGCGCACCAGGTTCGCGCTGCACCTCGTATGGCAGCGAGACGGTCCGAAGGACCCAGCCTTCGGCATCCGGCCGAAGCCGGGCCACTTTGGTATTCACACCGCCGATATCCCAGCCGAGGATTGCCGTCTTGGTCATTCGTCTCCTAGGGGACTAAGATCAGCCATGCAGATCATTCCGGTCCTGGATCTTGCCGGCGGCGTTGCGGTGCACGCGCAGGCGGGAGAGCGCATCCGCTACGCGCCGCTCAAGTCGGGGCTGGTCCCTGAACGGGTCGGTGACGCCGTGGCACTGCTTCGCGCCTTCCATGCGATGCTCGACGTTCACGAGTGTTATGTAGCCGATCTCGACGCGATTCAAGGTGGCGCCATTCAGCGCTCCCTGATCCGCGAGCTCGCCGAGTTTCATACCGGGTTTTCCGGCGCGTTGATGGTGGACGCCGGCACCAGCTTGCCCGGCGGTGCCCTCGAGGTGCTCTCCTGTGGTGCAAGCCAGGTCGTGGTCGGGCTGGAGACTCTGCACGCCTTTGCCGATCTGGGCACCATGGTCCAGGTGGTTGGCCCCACCCGCATCGTATTCAGTCTCGATCTGCGGCTCGGCACCCCGGTCCTGCACCCGGCAATGCAGGACGCCAAGGGTACGGGCCCCGATGTGCTGAACCTGGCGGACCAGGCTGCTGCCGCGGGTGTCATGACGATGCTGCTCCTGGATCTCGGCCGGATCGGGACTGGGTGCGGTGTGGACCTGGGCTTGCTGGAGACGCTGCGCCGCCGGTTTCCTCGCCTGCGGCTGCTGGCTGGTGGAGGGATTCTGACCCGGCTGGACCTCGAGCGCATCCGAGACACCGGCTGCGACGGTGCGCTCATCGCGAGCGCCATTCACAGCGGCCGGGTCACCGCCGCAGACCTCGCCGCGCTCGGCCAGACGGCATACCGGCCCGATCAGTCGGGGACGAGTGCCTCGTGGTAGGTGGCGGACTGGCCGTAATTCTCCTCTACCTCGAGGTCCAGGCTGGTCAGGTGGGTGTAGCCTCCGGCCACAAGCTCTTCCCGAACCTGTGATCCCAGATACTGAGCCAGCATCTCGGCCGTGCTGTTTGGAATCGGTAGCAAGGCGCAATCGCGCTTGGGGAATACGTAGGTGGGCTGCCCGAAGTAGTCGACCGCTATGCGATCGCCGTCCTCCCGAAAGGCCAGCTTCGGATTAAGCGTGGGAAGGAGGACCTTGTGGTCGATGCGATCGACCAGCTTGCGGGTGATCTGCTTGAGCACGCTGAAGTCGAGCACGAAGAGGGTTTCCGCCTCGACCGCACCTTCCACCGCCACGCCCACCCGGTAGTTGTGACCGTGGAGGGTCTCGCACTGGTGCCCTTTGAAGGTGATGAAGTGGGCTGATGCGAAGACGAGGTAGTCCTTGCTGACCTGGACCCGGAAGCTGCTCTGCACGGCGGTTCTCCTCAGCGGTCCCAACCCTCTTCAAGTATAACGACGAATAACGCGGCGCAGGTGAGGTCGGCCGTGGCGCCCGGGTTGCGCCGGTTCCGCTCATCGCGCAGCTCCGCATCGAGCAGCCCCAACGCCCGCCTGCCTTCCGGCGACCGAGTGCCCCCGGCAGCGCGCGCCTCCCGGGCCTGAAGGGAGATCGCCGCAGCTTCGGCTGCCCCGAGCTTTCGGGCTATGTGAGTGTCCGGTGTCGCATCCAACAGGGCAAGGTACGTCTCGACCACCGTGTCGCTCCAGGCGAGCCCCTCGCGCCGGGCGGCCAGGACAGCAGGCACACCAGTCTCGAACGTCAGGGCGAAATCGGTCACATACTCGCGCGCGATGGCATCCCGGTCGGCTGCCAATGACATGGCATCCCTGAGCGAGACCGTGGGAGCTCCCGCCACGTCCTCGGCCTTGGCTTCGCCCAGTCCCCCCGGACGAGCTCGTCTGATTGCAGCGTACACCTCACCGGCATCGGTCACCGTCGTCTCGGCGAGCACCGTGCGTAGCCGCTCCCGCAGACCGGCACCTTCCCGCAGGGCGGCACGCGCCAGCGGCGCCAACAGGAGCACGATGCCCAGATTGGTGTTCGATCGGGTCCATCGCAGCGTGGCTTCGACCGCGCGTCGAATTGTCGTGCCCAGCGGATTCTCTCCAGCCGCGGCCAGTGCCGGACCGATTGCCACGGCGCTGGCCAGAAAATCCTCGTACCGGGTGTCGTGAAAGTGTCGGCCGGGCGACACGTTGCCGGGCTTGGGCGCGCTTACCTCGAGCAGGCACGCGAGCTGCCCTGCGGCCGCAACCTCCGCCGGAGTAGTCACTGCGCTCGAGCGAGATGGTCAACCAGCCGTCCGGCTATATCCAGTCCGGTTGCCTCCTGAAGTCCTCTCCATCCGGGTATGCCGTTTACCTCGAGTACGTAGGTGGTTCCGTCCCGCCCAGTCACAAGATCCACCCCCGCATAATCGGCCCCGACCGCAGCCGCAGCGCGCACGGCGAGTGCTGAGAGCTGCTCGCTGAGGGAGAGGGTGCGGGCAGCGCCCCCGCGCGCCAGGTTGGTACGCCAGCCGGCGGCGCGGCGTTCGATGGCGGCGATCACCCGCCCCCCCAGGACGAAGGCCCGTATGTCCGTCCCATCGTGATCCACCGTCCGTTGGATATAGTAGACGCCGCGGATCTGCTCGATGGTACGAAAGACCCGGAAGGCCATCTCCTCGTCGCCGACGCGCACCATGCCCAGCCCCATCGAGCCGAACAACGGCTTCACGATCACGTCGCCGAGGGTTCGATAGGCCGCGACTGCCTCCTCCGGGTCATCGCAGACGACGGTTTCCGGGGTTGGAATACCGCACTGATCCAGCAGGGTGGACGTCCAGAACTTGTCCACTGTGCGCTCGATCGCCCGCGGCGAGTTAACCACCCGGGTACCTCGGTCCTCCAGCCGGTGCAGGGCATCCACCCGGAAGATGATCTGCTCCAACGACCCGGAAGGTATGATCCGTGCCAGCACGACGTCCACGGAATCCAGCTCGGTGTTTCTACTACGCAGTCCGGGAGCCGGCCCGATCCGTGCGACCAGCCCCTCGTAGGGGAGCACCGTCAGCTGGTGTCCCCGTTCGGCCGCCGCCCTCTCCAGCTCGTGGGTGTGCCACCCGGTGCGCGCGGCAAGGACGACGACCTGCACCTATTTCGTCTCCACCGCGACAAGAGCGTCGAACCCGCCGGTGGCGAACTTGGGTAGATCGTCCGCGACTCCCTTGAAGGCCGGAGTGGCGATGCCCTTCTTGAGCGCGTCCATCGACGGGAAATAGAGCTCTGCCTGGCGATAGCGTGCCGGCTTGGATCCGTCGAGGTTGGCAGTGAACTTGGTGAGCTCTGCCCGCTCGAACCCGATTTGATCCTGGCTGGCCACGACCAGAGGGATGTGATTCTCCGCATAGTACTTCTCGAATGCCGCGGTGTCCTTCGGTGTCTTATAGATGACGGTAAAGATGGCTGCCGGCGTCTTGCCGGAGCCGGCCTCGTGCGTGTTCGTGGTCATGGCGATCATGCCGGTCAGCCCGCCGGTCGCGAACTTGCTCAGGTCATCCGCCACCTTCTTGAACCCCCCCGTGGCTATTCCTTTCTTCAAGTCGTCCATCGATTTGAAGTAGAGCTCTGCCTGGCGATAAAACGTCGGCTTCTTTCCGTCAGCCGCGGACGTGAACCTGGTGAGATCGGCTCGTACGAAACCAATCTCCCCTTGGTTCGCCACGACCAGAGGAACGTGGGTAATCCGATAGTACTTCTCGAATGCTGCCGTGTCTTTCGGAGGGTTGTAGAGCACGGTGACGATCGCCATCGGCTCGGTTGAGGTGGGGGCCGCGGCAGCGGTCGTATCCGCTCCAGGCGTCGCCGCCTTTTCCCCGCCCTTATTGCAGGCAGCGGCGAGCGCAAAGGCGGGTATCAGCAGCCAGCTCGAGCGACGTGGCATGGAGAGCTCCTGGTTTAGAGAGGGTACAGCGAGGCTTCGAGAATGTCGGGGTTCAAGCGGCCCCCGTGAAATGTCCGGCCGGTCTCGGTACTGGTGAGCCAGACCTCCGCGGGGCTGAAGAGCAGGGGATCGATCTTGTAGAAGTCTCCCCCGTATCGCTGGAAGATCTCGTAAAACGGAGTGCCGTAGTCTTGCGAAGCCGAGGCGGGAACCTGCTTCGCCAACTCCTCCAACTCGCTGTCGCCTGCGCGCACGGTATAGCGGGCCTGCCCTCCGTAGAGGATGCAATCGTTGGTGCGCCCGATGGCCCGGAGGTCGTTCTTGGCAACGGGTGGCAGCGGCGAGGTCCCGATGGCGCTGATCACCCGCCGCACGTCGAAGCCGAGAGTCTCCATCTTATGTAGCCCGGTCTCGATGATGCGGGCCGAGATCTGGACCCCTCCCGCGAGGCTCGCGGTGGGAGCCACGACAAACGTGAGCTGGAGCGGCTGGAGCCCGGCCTTTTCCGCCACCCAAGCTGCCACGTCGTCGGTCGGGAGCGTTCGGGTCTCGAGCACCAACACGGCTTCGTCGGCCTGCTCCTCGTACCCCAGTTTCTCGAACAGCTCACGCTCCACCCGCGCGTGCGCACGGAGCGGCCCCGATCCCATGCCGAAGAAGTTGCCCACCGAGATTGCCCATCCGGCGTACTGGGACGCCATGCAGGCAACAGCCGGGTGATCAGTCCAGACGATCACGCCGGGGTGCGACTTGTCTCCAATCTGAACCGGAGCGCAAGCCAGATTGCCCAGTCCTCCCATGCAGATCTCGGCCAGAGCCAGCCCGGCTTCGATGCCGCCGTCCACCTCGACCCCGGCGTCGATCACCCGGGCCCCGCCGGGAAGTCGGTGGGTCTTGACCCGAAGGATGTCGGCCTGGTCCGCCATGTTGTCGGCGATCTCGCCCGCGGCCTCGTTCATCCGGAGTGATGTCACGAGCGTGTCCATGCCAGGATCTCTCCCTTGCCAAGCTCGGCCAGATCGCCGCTGTAGCGATGGTAAAGGCCGGTGAAGTGTTTCCGCTGAATCGGCAGGCGATACCTGCTGCGAAGCCGTTCGAGGATTATCCGGAGGTGGATGGGCTGATAGGTGCACGCGTAGGCGTAGGTCTCGGGCGGCGTGATCTTGCCCAGGGCCACCACCGATCCCCGTTTGGACCAGAGGCCGGTGTCCGGTCCCGCCGCACCCAGGATGATCACGGTTCCGGCGATCATGCCCCGCCCGGTCTGGCTCCCAGCCGTCCGGCCGATGACGAGGAGTCCCCGGCGCATGGCCACACCTGACTCTGGTCCGGCGGAGCCCCTCACGATCATCTCCCCACCCACCATCCCGCGCTTGTATCCGAGCGGCGCGGCGCCTGCCCGGGGCCCGGCATCGCCATCGATGTCGAGGATGCCGCCGGCCATGGCGAGTCCCGCCTCGCGCCCGACATTGCCTTTGACCAGTACTTCGCCTTCCTGGAGGCCTGCACCCAGGCGGTCGGCCAGGTCCAGCTCGCCGGTGAATTCGATACGGCCGGAGGACTGGCCTTCGATGTCGAAGAGATCACCCAGGGTTACTCTGCCGTCGCGCTCGAGGTATACGGCTCGTCCGGCCATCTCGCTCGGCGAGCGCGTTGCCCACGGCTCGGCTAGAACCTCGGATAGATCGGCCCGCTGTTGCAGCCTAGTCTTGAGCCTGGCGACCAGGCCGCTCATTGCGCGGCTCCTTCCATGATCTTCCGCAAGTAGAAGTGATGCGGGCCAAGCTTGCCGCCATAGTTCCCGGCGCTGATTTGTACGACTCCATCACGGCATGCTGCATCGATGCCCAGTCGCATGGCGGACGCGATCGCCGGCGAGTCGACTCCATTGATCACGATCTCGAGCACCGAGTTGACCCCTTCGGGGAGCGCGGTCTTGGTAATGGCGCGGAGCGTTGGACAGTACGCATCGTTGGTGGAGGCGATCATCGACTTGATACGCCGGGAGCCCACCTTGCTTCCGCTCCTCACCACACCGCCGGGGAAGGGAAGGAAGATGCCCGGGTGCGAGGCCATGGCATCGGCCGCTGCTTCCGCCGCCGCAAGCGCGGCGTCCGCGCTCCGGGCCAGAATCAGAAAGTTGCCGCCGGCTACGCCCTTGAGCATCCCGAACTTCTCCTGAACCAGGAACTCTCCCTCCATGACCGGGATTCTCCAGAACCGCTCGCCGGCCACGACCTTGCTGCTCTGGAACCCGTCACCGAAAAATCGAAGCGCGGAGCCGACCCCCACCCGATCCGGCAAACCCGGCAAGCCGTCGTAACAGGCGGTGGTTGGGCAGGTGAGCACGGTCTGCCCGATCCGCTCGATGAGCCGCTTGCCCATATCGTCCTTGCTCGCGGTCATGAAGAGCACGCTCACGCCGGGCCGGCCGTCCGGCGTCTCGCTCGCGGCCAGCTCCCGCTCGACGCCGGCTTCGCACTTGCACCCGATCACCGAGGTGGCGAACCCCGTCAGCTTGAGTGCGGCTGCCCGCACCCAGCGGGTGCTGTGTCCGGTGATCACGATGCGGGCCACCCGCATAGTGAACGCTTCGGCAAAGGTGTCCTCGATGAGGACGCCGCGGATGGTCATTGCATCAGAGGGCAATGGGCTCATCCGTAATTCCTTGCACCGGGTAGTTCTCGAACGAGATAGTGGAATACGCCTCGAAATGGCGCCTGAGGTGAGGCACTACCGCCTGGTCATATCCGGGCCGCACATGCAGCCGGCGGCCGGCCGGCGCACGCCGGAGCTGGCCCTCTTCGACCATGAGCGCTCCTCCTTTGACCACGTACCGTGGTGTCGCGAACATGGCGGCAATGTCAGGGTTTCGAGCGTAGACCGTCACGTCTCCGTCAGCCCCCGGGCCGAGATGTCCCTTGTGAGTGAGGCCGAGCAACCTGGCCGGACCGGCGCGGGTGACGATCGCGATCTCATTGAGCGTGTACTCCCGAGTCAGACCATCGGCCAGCGTCGATCCCGCGAGCAGCTTAGGGTTGACCTGCTTCAGTCCCTGATCCCGAGCACCCCGATCCATCAAGAGCTGGATGAGCTTGGGGTAGGAGAGGAAGGAGCCGCCATTGGGGTGATCGGTGGAGAGCACTACTCGCCAGGGGTCTGCACTGAGCAGAAAGAGCTCCAGGCCAATGGCCCACTGCAAGGCGGTGACCGCTGCCTTGTCCTTATATAGAAGGGGGACGATGCCGCACCCCGTCTCCAGCTCGATGTCGATGTTGACCCACTTTCGCCCACTACTCTTGTGGAGCAGGTACTCGACGGGGCCATCGGCGGTGACCGTGGTAGCCGGTCCGAACATGACCTGGCCGACATCGACGCTCAGCTCGGCGTGGCTGTTGACGTATTCGATGAGTGGCCGGGCCCCCGAGCTCCATCCCGGACCGCCGTAGGCATGGAACTGGAGGTGGGTGAAGTGAGCTCGCCGGCCGGCGAGTGCCTGCATGGTGGCAAGGGTAACGGCCGCATTGCCGGGGATGCCCAGATTGTTGCAGTGGATGTGGATCGGGTGGGGCAGCTTGAGCCCATTGGCCGCATCGGCCAGCGTCTCGAGGATCGCCCGGGGGGTTACACCCCGGCCGGCCAGCACATCATCCAGCCCGTTCAGATTCCGCTGCCCTGATTTCCAGGCCTCGATCCCTCCGGGATTGACGATCTTGATGGCATATCCCCCAGCCGATCCGAGAAGCCATCCTGCATAGTCCCGTGCGCGCTCCCGTTCGCCGGCCGCCACCTGGCGCAGCAGGTACTCGTCATTCCCCATCAGCACGAAGAAACCGCCGTCAACGCACGGGGTATCGTCCAGCTCGGCGTGGCTGTGCCGGGCCATTGCCGGAGCGACGGCCGCATCGAAGACGGTGGTGTAGCCCAGCCCCGCGTACCGGTAGCCGGTCGTGAAGGTCGTGGGGACAGTACCGCCGGTTCCGGATCGGGGTGATCCAGCGCTCTCGTCCAGGCTGGGGGCAGGAGCCGGATCGGCCGCATGTTCCTCCGGCAGCAGACGACGGGCGTGATTGCAACTCGAGCTGGCCAGGTGAGAGTGGATATCCACGCCTCCCGGCATCACGACCATGCCTCGCACGTCGAGTCTTGGGGCTCCCTCGGGCAGGGTCTGCACGATGCGACCGTCTTCGATGCAGATGTCTCGAACCTCGCCATCGACACCGTTGGCGGGGTCGTGAACGGTCCCGCCGGCGATTCGGAGCTGAGCCTTGGCACTCATGACTGGCTCCGTCCCAGGCCCGCTCGGACTGCGCCGACGAGCGCACGGAGGACCTCATTAGCGGAGCGCTGGGCCTCGAGTGGCGGACGAAGCTGAAGTGGTACCTCATCCATCCGGTACGCGGTTCCCGCTTCATGGATGCCCGCGATACCGGTGTCGATGGCCACTCGGGTTGCGAACGGTGTCTGACTCGCCCGAGGCCCGATGGCGACCGTGCTCATCCGGCCCAGCGTGCCGGACAGGGCTCCGTCGAGTGCCGGCGTGCCCACTAGCAGTGCCGCCTGGAACCGGTCCGAGCCAAGGCGCCCGACCCCGCGTTCGGCGGGATCGTAACGAGGGTGTCCTCGAGAATAGTCCACCGAGAACGGGTACCCCGTTTGCCAGGTCAGGACGGTCTCAGCCCCGACGCGGTTGCCGCCGGCCCGAAGGCTGATCAGCGCTGCGCGAGTTGGACCGTTGAGGGCCTGAGTCAGCGCGATCAGGGCCTCGACCCTGAGGGAATTGCGGGGCTCGTCGCCCGGCTCGGCGTCGTGCACCAACACGGCATAACGGGCCTTCGCCAGACGATTCGCAATCGCGATCGCCTGGGTCAACCCAGGCGACCTCTGTTCCCGGGCATATCCCTGCACCGATGCGCGCATCAGCGACAGCGCTGTGATCTCTTCGCTGGGATCAATCGTCAACGTCAGATCGACTTCCTTCGGCGCGGGATCCGGGCCCACGCCGACACCGATCAGGGTCCGGCCTCTGCGTCCTTCGGGCACGTGGGTCCCGGTGGGGTCTACATACCGTGCCATGAAACGGGGGTAGCGTGGGGCCGGGTCCATGCCCCAGAAGAGCAGAACGTCGGCACGGTTCCTTACTTCCCCCAGCGTGGCCCCGGCCCTTCCGCGCTGCTGCACTGCCAACAGTCCCCCGGCCGCCGTAGTCGATGTCGCAGAGTCCACGGTCGCGGCAAGCAGATCCGCCAGCGCCACCGCGTGCCGCTGAGCCTGGGACGTGAGGTCGGGGCCGATGTAGACCAGCATCCGCCCCCGTGCCTCGAGAAGCAGCTCAGCCGCCTCGGCCACGGCCTGGTCCAGCGAGGCCGGCTGGCCGGATCTCCGGATCTCCAGCGGAATCGATCCGTCGCCAAACCAGGCACGGCCAACGGGGCAGGCGGGGGTCACCTCGATGATGCGCCCCTCGCTCACGGTGACGGAGACATCGTCACACCCGCAGCCGCAGCCCAGGCAGGTCACGTGTTCCACCCTGCTGGTACCGCTCATGCTGCCCGCCTCGCGCGAGCCCGGACCCGCCGGTATACGACTCGTGCTTGCCGAACCAGCCGGCGGAGGCAAGTCGCCGGCTCGGAGCCCCGCGCGAACACGGTGCAAATGGGGCGGCCGCCCGGAATACACTCCCCGGAATGGGGCACATCGGCGAACGACTGCCGGCCGACCCATCCCTCGGTATTGCCGAGAATCACATCGCGCCTGGCGAACACGATCGCCTTTCCCTCGATCCCCGCGCGCACCTCGACCTCGGATGGCAACGTCCCGGCGCAGGCTTGAAGGTGGAGCTCGAACATCGAGAGTCCGTGGAGTCGCTCCAGCAGCTCCATGGATGCCGAGTAGCGTGGGTTCACCTCGATGGGATAGGGGACGCCCTTCCGCGCGATGAAGTCGATGCCGTTCAGCCCCACGAGCCCGAACTCGAGAGTGACTTCGCCCGCCAGCGCCGCTGCGGCCTCCAGTATCTCCTCCTGGCGAGGGAACACTGGTGTGGTCCGGCTGCCGATGAGGCTGCCGCAGTATCGGAAGCCCTGGGCCCCGAAGCGCGAATCACCTACGAGTTGGCGTGACAGTCCGAGTACTACTGCGCTGTGACCATTGGCGGCGAAAATGACCGAGCCCGGCATGCCCACGATCCGCTCCTGGAGATAACTGCCTCTCGGGACCCGGCGTGCGTGGCGCCACCGCTCGATTCTGTGGCCACCGCCTGATCGCCGGGGCTTCAGAAGCCATGTCGTCCCGCCCGATTCGATCACCGGTGTAGCCCGGGTTGCCGGGGTGGCGAAGCCTCGCCTTCGAAGCGAAGCCGATAGTGCAATCGGATTGCGTACTCGGGTCAGTACTGCCGGCGAATTGCCGAGGAGGCGCCGCCCCCGCGCGAGTCGCTCGACCGCCTTCGGATGATTTTCCAGGTTCGAGGTGTAGGCCACCAGGCCGGCGGGGACACGTTCCCCCGCCATCGCCGCAGCGAGTGGATCGAACCGGGTGCCTGCGGCCGGGCCGAGGGTGATCACATCAGCGACAGCCCGAAGATCGAGATCCCCGAAGGCGTCTACCGCCGTCACCCGGTATCCCGCGTGCGCCGCCGACACCGCGATGGCCCGGGTGGTCACCCCTGCAATGAGCACATGCCTGGGATTCGTCTCAATCATTCGGTGGGATTCCCAGCCGCAGTCGTGCTGCCGCAGGTGAGATGAAGATGAGATGGTCCAGTACCGTCCCTTTGGCCTCTCGAATCCTGAGCCGGTCGACCAGCTCCCGCTCGCGTCCGCCGGCCAGACCATCAGCGAGCAGGGCGGCGCCCTGAGCCCCCTGCTTTACGGTGGTGGCAAAGCCGGTCAGCAGCCTGACGGCTCCGAGATCGCGCAACTCGGTAGACAGCCACTCCAGAATCTCCGGCTCGGCTGCCTTGCGGCCGGAGAGCAGAATCTCGTCCGCGGAGGGCGCGGAGCACCGGAGCTGACGCACTGTCTTTGCTGCGCCTTCAACATACGCCCGCAACGCGACCGATCTCTTGCCGGGGTCCTGTTTGCTCAGCGAGCTCGCCCCTCCCTGGAACAGGGCGGCTTTGGATATCGTCCCGGCCAGGAAGGCGACCTCTCCGTCCAGGGCGCCCGCGGCGCGCCACCCGATCGGACCACTGGTCCCTCCAATGCCATCCACAACCTGACCGCGCTCGACTGCCATCCCTGCGGTAAACGCTCCCCCGAGCTCCAGCAGAATGAACGACGCCTGTGTCGGTGTGCGCTCCCGTCGGGCGCAGTGGTCGTGAATACCGAGCACGACCGCGCACAGCTTGTCCGCGGTTCCCATATCGACGCGGTTCAGCTTGCGATGTTCGGGGACGGTATCCAGGTGGATCACTCCGGGCGTGTACATCACGGGAAGACCCGATGCGGCAAGCTGGCGGGCGAAGCTCCGGATTCCGCCCAATCCACCGATTTCGTCGGGAGCCGCGAGAAATGCGAGCCGGAGATCGGCGTCGCTGGTCCCGGCCGCCCGTTGCAGCGGAAGCCCGTAGCCCGAGGGCCCGGCGATGAGGTCAGGGATTCCCGATCCGGTAAGCAGTTCGATGAGGCTGTCGGGATTCGCCAGTGCCTCCTCGGTGGGCCAGCTGCGATCGAGATAGAGCCGGCCATCGGCGATCCCGCAGATGTCTATGCTTACCGTGCCCGGGTCGATGCCGACGACTCGGGTCATGGTTATGGTTTCTTCGCGACCAGCTCTCGAGCGATGTCGGCGATGGTCTCGGCATCGAGCACCAGATCATTGCGCTCGAAGAGCTTGACGACACACGCCTTGTGCAGCTTGGTCTTGAAATTCCCCACTCCAAACGCGCCGAACACAACCACTCCGTTCTTCTTCACGCCCGCATCGTTGACGTCGATGCCCTCGATCCCGAGGGGCGGCACCGCGTTCAGGTCGACCGCAATCTTGAGGGTCTTCAGTCCGGTCCAGGCGGACTTGGGCACCATCTGCACGCCGGCCGGGCCGGAGTTGAGCAGGACCTCCACCCCCTGGCACAGCCCGGGCAGCTGGGATGGATCGTTGAGGGTGACGGCTTCGACGTGGACGTCGAAGCGGGCGCTGATGAACTGCCGCGCCTTATCTCCCTGCTCCGGCTTGCGAGACGTGATGGTGACACGCGCACCGCCCTTGGCCAGGAGCCCCGCCGCTCGCTGCCCGACCGGCCCGGTTCCCGCGAGAATCAGAACCTTCTTCCCCTTCATGTCCCCGAGCGTTTGCTCGATCTTCACCACCGCGGCAACCGCCGTGGTGTTGGAGCCGTTCGAGTCCAGCATGATGGAGACGGAGAGCGGCGGGAACAGCGCGTCCTGGGCCATGGCCAGGAGCTGCTCACCCGCGGTCATGTTGTTCCCGCCGATCCAGACCGCGGTGTTGTGCAGATCCTTCGGACCCCGGGTAAAAATGCAGCCGTGAATCAGATCGCGGACATCGCCTTCGGTTACCCCTCCGTAACTCATCACGACATCCGCGGCGGCATCGTAGGCCACGACCTGGTCGAACACGCTCGGCAGCCTCGAGCTGTCGAGTTGAAGCAAAAGCTTGCGCATCGGCGGAGCCATTTCCCGTAACGTGATCTGTAAAAGACGAGGGGCGCCCCAACCACGGGCCGCCCCTCGTCAACTCTCGGAAAAGCGGGACTGTACGATCAGCCCTCGGCGCCGCTCGCGAACGGATGGCGCGCGCTCTTGTACTTCTGGAGCACCTCGTCGATCGTGGGCTTGCCCTGCAGCGCCCGGGCAATCGACTCCTTGGTGGCCTGATAGTTGTAGTCGAAGATCTTCTTGTCGTTCTCCGCCTGCCAGTGGATGAACACACCGACCAGGATGCAGAGATCGTTAGCCTTGCTCTTGTCGATCACGCCGCTGGCGACGCTGTCGACCACCGCACGCGCAACGGCCGCCTGAGCGGGACCGAACATCTGCACCGCCTGCTTGGCGCCCTTGATGGTGACCTTATTGAATAGGATGGTGTCGGGCTTGGCCGGCAGGTTCGGGGTGACGACGGCCAGCAGATGATTGAAGCCATCGGTGTTGGTCGAGAGCGCATTGACAAAGGCCGCGCCCACTGGGCCGCTCCTGGAGCCGATGATCAGGTCGATATGGGCAATTTCATTGCCTTCCCCAACTAGCGATTCACCAATGTAGAATTCTCCGGCCATACCTGCCTCCATGTCCATTTTGTTAAAGAAGGAGAGAATCTGCCGCCACATGGTTAGCTCGACGTTGGCGAAGGGTGAGCTCGGATCCAGGAGCAGCGTGGAACCCACGGACAGGCGGCCACGCGGTCCCGCCAGGCGGGTAGCTCGACGCGCTTAAGTGCTTTGCCCCACGTAGAGGACCCTAGTATGGAACCCGTATGAATGGGTGTCAAGTCGAGTCAACAGCAGCAGTGCGACGCCGTTTGCGCCTGCTCCGCAGCTGCTGGCCTGTTCTTGACCCCATAAAGTAGTTCGGTATGTATTCGGGCATGCAAGTTCTTACGATTCTTCCGCAGGCGGAGCCGATGGACGCAGCAAAGCACTAGCTGAAGGCGCCGGACAATCTGGCCACCAAGCGGACAATCTGGCCACCATGTCCTCCTCTCTCTTTCTCGCAACAACCGCTTAGCTCACTGGCACGACACTCGCACCGGCCGCTCGGGGTTCTGAGCGGTCGAGATAGCTCTGACCTTCCCGAATCCCTGACGGCGGCGATCCTCTCGGTTCTGCACGATGTGCTCTGGGTCACCGCCGCACGACAACGGCGCAGGGCATTGTCGCTTGGAGGCACGTCATGTCGTTCCATCGCTGCGGCCCTCGCCGCTCTCTCTGGATCCTCGCGCTAGCTCTCACGGCCACGGCGCCGCGGCTCCAGGCGCAGTACTTCGGTCGGAACAAGGTCCAGTACCAGAAGTTGGACTGGCATGTCCTCAAAACCCAACACTTCGACATCTACTTTTACTCGGATGAGAAGGCGGCGGCCCAGGACGCGTCGCGCCTCGCCGAGCGGTGGGTCACGCGGCACTCGAGGATGTTCACGCACGAGTTATCCGGCCGGCAGCCGCTCATTCTGTATGCCAGTCCCACGGAATTCCAGCAGACCAATGCCATCGAAGGCGACCTCGGCGAGGGAACCGGGGGGGTAACCGAGGCGCTCCGCCGTCGGATCGTGCTGCCGGTCGGAGGAACTCTCGGGGATTTGGACCACGTGATCGGCCACGAGCTGACCCACGCGTTCCAGTATGACATTACCGGCCGCGGTGGTAGCGGCAGCCTCGGAGGGCTTCCGGCTGCCACCGCGCTCCCGCTGTGGTTCATCGAGGGTATGGCCGAGTACTGCTCGCTGGGTCCGAACCACGCAGCCACGGCGATGTGGATGCGGGGCGCGATCCAGGACACGGCCAAAGACTCACTCCCGACCTTCAGGCAATTGGACAATCCGCGCTACTTCCCCTACCGGTACGGCCACGCGCTCCTGGCCTACGTGGCGGGACACTGGGGGGACCAGGCGATTGGGCAACTGCTGCGCACGGCCGCGCGGCGAAGGTCTATGGAGCCTGCGATTCGGGAAGTGCTGGGCATCAGTCCCGACCAGCTGGTGGCCCGGTGGCATGCCGAGCTCCATGCCACCTACGATCCGCTGCTCAGCCAAACGCGTCCGCCGGAGACGCTCGGTCCCCGGATCGTCGGCGCCCGCCACGGAACCCGCTACAATGTGTCGCCGTCGCTGAGCCCGGATGGGACGCAGATGATGTTCCTGTCCGACCGAGACCTGTTTTCCATCGATCTTTTTCTCGCGGACGCGAAGACGGGGAAGGTCGAGCGCCAGGTGACCAAGACGGCGGTTGACGCCCACCTCCAGAGCCTGGAGTTCATCGAGTCGGCAGGTACCTGGTCCCCGGACGGTAAGCAGTTTGTCTTTGCGGCAATCAGCAATGGACGGCCGATCCTGGTTCTCTACGACGTGAAGCGCGGTAAGCGAACCCGCGAGATCCGGCTGCCCAAGCTCGGTCAAGTCCTCAACCCGAGCTGGTCGCCGGATGGCCGCTCTATCGCTTTCTCAGGGCTCGTCGGCGGCCTGACGGAGCTCTTCATCTACGACCTCCAGTCCGATCAAGTGCGACGAGTCACCGACGACCAGTACGCCGATCTGCAGCCTGCCTGGTCGCCCGATGGGAGCACCATCGCCTTCGCCACCGACCGGTTCAGCACTGACCTCGCCACTCTGCAGACGGGGCCGTACTCGCTGGCCCTCATGGACGTGGCGACTGGTGTTGTTCACCCAGTCGCAGGCTCGCACGGTGCTCGTGAGCTTAATCCCCAATGGTCTCCCGACGGGACCAGCCTCTACTTCCTGTCCGACCCCGACGGGATCACCAACGTTTATCGGGTGGACCTCGCGAGCGGGCGGCGCTCCCGGGTGACCGATCTATTCACCGGCGTCAGCGGCATCACCGAGACGAGCCCCGCGCTCACCGTGGCGGAGCGCTCCGGCCGCTTGATGTACAGCGTGTTTCGGGCTAATGGCTACGAGCTCTACGCCATCGATGCCCCAGCCTCAGTGGCGTCGGAACAGGCGGTCGCTTATCGCGGATACGGGGCGGATACCGGAGCCGCCGTGGCAGCAGAGCTCCCGCCCCTCACCCGCACGCGGGAGGTGCTTCTGCCCCTCCTCCATAATCCACTGCTCGGGCTCCCCGCGGACTCCGAGTTTCCGGTGCAGCGATACCGGGCTGGTCTAGGGCTGACCTACGTGGGCCGCCCGTCGCTCGCACTCGGAAGCAGCCAGTTCGGCACCTACGTCGGAGGCGGGGCGTCGCTCTACTTCAGCGATATCCTGGGGAATCACAACCTGGTGACCGGTCTCGACGTTCAGGGCAGTCTGAAGGACGTGAATGCGCTGGTTGCATATCAGAACCTGACCCACCGGCTCAACTGGGGAGTGTCCGCTGACCAGACGCCTTATCTGACCGGAGCCTTTGCGGAAGGAACCGCTGATGTAAATGGTGAGCCGGCCCTGGTCGATCAGCAGCTCATTCAGCGCCAGATCAACCGGGATTTCTATGGTCAAGTGGCCTACCCATTCAGCCAGGTCCAGCGGGTCGAGTTGCAGGCGGGCGTCACCAACATCTCCTTCAACAACCAGCTCCGCACCACGGCGGTGTCGTTAATCACCGGTGATGTATTGGCGGACGACCAGGTCGATCTTCCCGCCGGCAAAGCGCTCACCCTGGGCTCGGCCAGTGCGGCTTTGGTCTTCGACAACTCCTTCTTCGGCGCGACCGCCCCGATCTTGGGGCAACGTTACCGCTTCGAGGTGTCTCCGACGATTGGTTCGCTGAACTTCGTCGGCGTGCTCGGAGATTACCGCAAGTACTTCATGCCGGCCCGCCCGTTCACCTTGGCCACTCGACTGCTGCATTACGGCCGCTACGGAAGAGAGGGAGAAGACACCAGGTTGCAGCCGCTCTTTCTCGGGTATCCGGGATTAGTACGTGGGTACAGTTTCGGCTCCTTCGACGCGTCGGAGTGTAAGCCCGGACCCGGTGACGATCCCAGCTCCTGTCCGGTCTTCGACCAATTACTCGGCAGCCGGATAGTCGTCGGCAACCTGGAGCTGCGCTTTCCGCTTCTCGGCGCGCTTGGCATTGGGTCGGGCTACTACGGAGCCTTCCCACTCGAGCTGGCGATATTCGGCGATGGGGGACTGGCCTGGGACACCCAACACAATCCCTCGGTGTTCGGATCGGGGAGCCGCGATCCGGTCTTCAGCGCGGGCGCCGGCATCCGGATCAACCTGCTCGGATATGCCGTCGCGGAGGTGGACCTGGTGCGGCCATTCGACCGGCCGGACAAGGGCTGGGTCTGGCAGTTCGAGTTGCAGCCGGGCTTTTAGGCGGTAGGGCGGTAAGGCGGTATGGTCGCTACTGGCTAGGGTGTAATCCTCGCCTCCATTCCTCGTCAAGCACCGATCCTTGCTTGACCACGATACCGCCCTACCGCCGTACCGCCGTACCGCCTTCCTTTACATATGCACCCTTCCCGCGACCACCACCTTCCCCCTGATCCCGACGCCTACCGCCACGCTCCGCACCCCAAGGGTCGCATCATCGTCATCGCTCCCACGCGCGCTGCCTGCGAGACCATCGAGCTGGCGCTCGGCATTCAGGTGGACACGCTGCTCGAGCGCGAACATGGGGCCGAGCTGCGCGAGTGGGCCGCGGCAGGTAAAGGGTTTGGCATTGTAGCGGGAACCGGCACGGGCAAAACGCTGGGTATCCGCCCGATAGCGGAGTCGATCCTGCGGGAGCCACTCCTGGTTGGGGTGGTCAACCGCGAGCGCGAGGCGACGCCCCAGACACCGAGCTGGAACGTGGTCATCGTCACGACCGGGATCGCCCGACGCTGGTTTCAGGACGATTTGATCACCGGCCGTGACACCATCATCGTGGACGAGATCCACCAGACGTCAGCGGAGCTCGAGCTGTGTCTCGCCTTGGGCAAGCGGGCCGGTAGCCGCTTTATCTGGCTGAGCGCAACAGTAGATCCCGCCTTCTACTATCAATATTTGAAGAGCTCCGAGGTGCTGGTCACCCAGGCCTTCGACCCCAACCTCAAGGCGAAGGTCGAGGTTCTGCCCCAGCAACCCGAGGAGTTCCTCAACGAACGCTACATCCGCAAGCTGATGAAGGAGAAACGCGGAGTGGCCGTGTTCGTGCCGACCCGAGCGGAGGTCGAGAAGCTGGCAGTCACCCTAGGCGAGCAGTGGCCGCGCCTGACCACAGCTTTCTATCACGGCGGAGAGCCGATCCGGGTCATCCGTCCGTTCCTCGAAGGTGAGGTCGAACGCCCGTTCCTGCTCGCGATGACTGCGGCCGGCCAGTCGGCGCTCAACGTCCGGGGTCTCGACACCGTGGTCATCTACGATGCCCGCTATGGCAACGTGGTGGAACGGGGCCGGAATGTGCTCCATCGGCTCTATCTCGGAGCCAACGAGATCCTGCAAATGGCGGGTCGGGTGCACGGCCGGGTGCCGAATGGTGAGGTGTCCATCCTGAGCGATCGGGACCTGGACTTCACCACGCTCAGGCCGACGCCACCGGAGTTTCAGCTCGCCGGAGACGCCGAGCGGGTCGCCATCACCTGTGCGGCGCTCGGGGTGGACGCGCGCGACCTCGATCTGCCGGTGCCGCTCGACCGCACGGCCTACCGGCGCACCGTGGAGCTGCTCACCAGCCGTGGACTGGTAGAGAACGGCCGGCTGACCAGCTACGGGCGCGAAGTGGAGGCGCTGCCGGTGGACCGCGCTTGGGGGGAGCTGCTGGTCCACGCCGACGAGGCGCTCATCCCCATGGCCGCAGTCTGCTCCAACATCGATTCACTGCACCGAATGACCCGGGAAGAGCGAGACCTTCACGGCGTGATCGTAAATGGCAGCGATCACCTCACGGCGTACAACCTGTTTGCCGAAGCGGTGAACCAGCATGGTTACGTGGGCCAGGTCTACGGGCTCCCCCGCCATCTGTTCGAGGAGGAGCTCGAGGAGTGGGCTGAACGCCGTGGCGTTCTGATGAAAGCCATCGAAGACACTGCCCTCGGGCTGGCGTCGGTGTATCGCTCACTCGAGCTGGCGCTGCCGAAGCAGCTTCCCTACGCCTCCAAGGACATCCGGGGCCGCTGGGCCGACCTGGTTGCCCGAATCATGCCGTTCGACCTGGTGATCGACGGGCACACGGCGGATGGCCACGAAGCTCGGGTTTCAAAGACCTCGGTCGCGGGAAGCTGGGGCGCAGTCGCGGGCAGCCTGCGTTTCTTTGCCGATCGGTTCGGGACGGCTCGTGCCGGGATCGAGGGCACCACCATCTCCTATGACCTCGTTCGCCGCTACGCGACGCTGGGGCCGCCCAAAATCGTGCTCGGCGCCCCGCGCAAGCATCAGCGCCTCATGATCGAGCGACGGCTCAGCTACTTCGGGTTCGATCTGGATACTGAGTTCGAGCCGATCGAAGGCGAGATCCCGCGCGAGCTGCAACCGGCCGCACGAGACGTGCTCACCCAGGCGCTGATGGAAGGTGAGACCACCCATCCGGATCAGCATCGCCTGCGCCGGGTGATCGGGGAGCTCGACGAGCTTTGGCGGCGATCGGGGGGAACCCTGAGCTCGCTGTCCCCCGAGGAAATCAGGATCCGAATCCGCGAGCAGTTGGAGAGGGTCGCCAGCTGGGAGGACTTCCTGCGTACCCGGATTGTTCTCGAGCCGTCAGAGCTCGTGGACGTAGAGACCCGAAGGAACCTCGAGGCCCTCCCCGGGCGCTTGCACATCCGGGGGGATGCAGTGCCACTGGACTATGAGGTCGAAGGCAACTTGGGAGTGGCGCGCGTGCGACTACGGGAAGGTCAAGCCAAACGGCTCCGGCCGGAGGAGCTTCCCCGGCTCGACCGTCCTCTCCGATTTGCGGTGCAGCGGGGGCACCATCCTCCCATCCTGGCCGACAGCATCCCTGTCCTGCAGACGCTGCTCCAACGCGCACCCAGGGAGTCGGCCGGGGAAGGCCACGACGGCGGCCAAGGCGGGGGCCGAAGGGGCAAGCGCCGCCACGGAAAGGCGAACCGGGGGAGCGGTCGGCCGCCCGGCCGCTCGCGACGCTAGCTCCGCAACGCTCCATTGTGCACCCTGATCGCGGGTGCACGTCTTGAATACAGAACGGCGTTGTTCACCGGGCCGGAAACCCCTTGGCCTACCACCGCGTATCTTCAACTATATGCCAGATACCCTGCCTCTCCATTCGATGCCGGCCGTCTTCTCGCCATTGGCCAAGGCCCTCCTCGACGGCTTCAGCGAGGGGGTCGTGGTGTTCGATGTGGACGGGCGTCTGTTATACGCCAATCATCCGGCCAAGGAGGCACTGGCCGGGATGGATCTATCGGAAGGGGCGCCGGACCTGCAACCCCGGCTGGCGGCACTGGGCGGTCGGCTGAGCCCGCTTCGGGTCGCGGGTCTCGAGTTGGGCGAAGCCATGTTTATTCCGGGTATTGCCGGACCCACCACGTTGGCGGCCCGGGAGAAAGAGGCTATCGTCAAGACGCTGGATTCCAACAATTGGAAGCTCGCTGAGACCGCTCGGTCGCTCGGTATCAGCCGGACCACCCTCTGGCGCCGGCTGAAAGCGTACGGGCTCCATCGCGACGGCCGGAGCAAATGGGCGCAAACCTCATAATTGCCAGTGTAACCGTCCTTCTTCAGTCCTCCCCAGCCGATACCACCACCAAGCCCAGCCCGACTCTCCAGCACAGCGACACGGTCACCGCCACCCCCACCCCCGGCCTGGCCTTCGAGCGCCTCTCGGATCTTCTCCAGTACAATCGGGTTCAAGGACTGTCGCTCGGGCTGGGGTATCGCCTGCCGGTGCCCGGGCTGGGCCTTACCGCCATCTATGGAACCGTCAGGTACGGGTTCAGCGATGAAAGGGTCACCGGACGGCTCAGTCTGGTGCGTGACTCGCGGAAGGCTCGGCTGGCGATCAGTGGCTATCACGACGTCACCGACCTGGACCCGTTCGCACCGGGCCGGAGCTTCACCAATACCTTTAACAGCCTTCTTGCCGGTCATGATAACGGTGATTACGCTCTCTCGGACGGTGGGGCAGGGACAGTCGAAGTGTCGATCGCGCGGGGCCTGGACCTCAGTCTGACCGCACGCGTCGAGCACGAGTACAGCACCTCGCGGGTCGCCCGCTCGACAATCAACGACTTCTTCGGCGGCAGCGGCCTGTTCCCCCCCAATCCCTCAATAAAGGAAGGCGTATTCGGCGCGGTTGTGGCACGGCTCAGCGGGGCTCGCCGCGCACGGTGGAACCTCGCTCTGGACGTGCTGGGTGGTGCGGGTCAGACTACTGCTCGCCTGTACGGGGACGCCCGCCGCAGTTTCGGCTGGCGTCAGGAGATCACGGTCAGGATCAAGGCCGGTGCGGGGACAGAGCCCGCCCTGCCGCAGACCCTCTTCCGACTCGGCGGGCTGCATACAGTTCGGGGTTTCGAGTACGGGACTGTTCGGGCGCCGGCTTTCTGGGCAGCTCAACTGGATCTTGCGCCGGTGGGAGGGCGCTTTCGCCCTGTGCTTTTCATCGATGCGGGGCAGGGCGGCCGCATTGGCGACCTGTTCTCCAGCAGGGCATTAGTGGGTGGGGGCGTAGGGCTATCGCTATTTCACGGACTCGTCCGGCTTGATTTCAGCCGTCCCATCTCCCCGGATGTAGGGGGAAAGGTGCGGTTCGACCTCGTCTTCCAGGGGGTGCGGTGAAGCGAAGCGTGACGGCGTTGGTCATCGTGCTCGTCGGCTTGCCGGGGTGCAATCGGGACCCGGCCTCCCGCGCTGGCGCCGGACAGATCGACGTGCGCTGGATGGGAAGCGAGCGTGGCAGGCTAGCCGGCAGGGCGACCGCCGAGTGGTGCCGCGTCCTTCGGCTGCTCGAGATTCGCGCCATCCGGGGAGACACCGGGGTCGCACTCGCGATCTACCCTGCCGATACGATCACCCCGGGCCAATACCGGATCATCGCACCTGCCAGGGCGGAGTCGCTGCCCCCGGCTGCCGGCATCGCCCTGCGATGGGCCACTCAGACTGCCGTCAAAGGCTTTCAGGGGGAGAGCGGATCGGTAGCCGTCGATCGGTCTCCCTCCGGCGAGCTGTCCGGCCGGATCACTGCTACCGCCCGGTCGGTGACCGATACACAGCGGGTCACCATCGACGGCAGCTTCAGAGATCTCATGATCCGTCCCCAGACTCGAGGGTGCGCCCGGCCCTCGAAGCATCCCGATGAGGATGCTGAGCCGAGCGACACCCAACTACATTGACTGCATGGAGAACACTTACTTCCGGAAGGGCTTTGGCCTCAAGAACGAGATCGCCGGCCGGCTGAACGCCGATTACCACAGTGCGGTGGTTGAGGCGGTGCGAGCCAACGACTACCGTCTCGAAGTAGGGGGACTGACCTTCCGGTTGGCCCGGGAATTTGGCTTCTGCTACGGAGTTGATCGCGCGGTCGAGTACGCCTACGAGACCCGCACCAAATTTCCGGACCGGCGGCTCTTCCTGGTCGGTGAGATCATCCATAATCCCCATGTCAACGAGAAGCTCCGGCACATGGGAATCACGCTGCTGGCCCATCGTCCCGACGGCGAGTTCGATTTCGGGGCGGTGACGCCGGACGATGTAGTGATCATGCCGGCCTTCGGGGTGACGATCGGGGATTTCCAGCGTCTCCGCGCCATGGGATGCGTGCTGGTGGATACCACCTGCGGCTCGGTGTTGAACGTCTGGAAGCGGGTTGAGAGCTATGCCCGGGATGGCTACACCGCCATCATCCACGGAAAACACTACCACGAGGAGACCAAGGCCACCGCAAGCCAGGTGATGAAGTACCCGGCCGGCCGTTACCTGGTGGTGCTCGACATGGCCGAGGCCCGGATGGTGTGCGACTTCATCGAGCGGGGAGAGAATCTCGGGCCGCTGGAGACCCGCTTTCGCCAGGCGGTGTCCCCTGGCTTCGACTTCGCGCGGGACTTGACTCAGGTCGGGCTGGCCAATCAGACCACCATGCTTTCGGGTGAGTCGCTCGCCATCGCCGCCGAAGTCCGGAAGAGCATCATCCGGCGCTACGGACCCGATGCCGTCGACCAGCACTTCCGCTCTTTCGACACTATCTGTTCGGCCACCCAGGAGAGACAGGACGCCGTGCT
>Ga0307310_10000066_pt1 | contig 24994 bp, 21 predicted proteins | sample ER_DNA_197_FD_194502 | JGI IMG/M metagenome (GOLD analysis project Ga0307310, IMG submission 194502) | Bulk soil microbial communities from the East River watershed near Crested Butte, Colorado, United States - ER_DNA_197 | ecosystem: Environmental > Terrestrial > Soil > Floodplain | place...
GGTGAACCGCAGGGCGAGCGTGCTGCCTTGTTCAAATACCTGCGCCCCACCGGTGGCATCAGTAATGGTGTATTCGGTGCCCACAACCTCGGAGCAGAGATTGAAGAAGGCGGTCTGCGGCCGCGGAGCCGTGATGCTGAGCTTGTTTCCCCCGAGTTCACAACTCCTACTAACCACCGCGATCTTCACGGTGACTCGCGCCGTCATGGTCAAAGAGCAATCAACAACCCGCTTGCCGCCCACTGTAGACGTAGTGCAGTCCTGGCTTGCCGCCGGCGCAACGGTCAGTTGCTGGGTCGCGGTGCCCTGACCGCCCTTATCGTCAGTGACGGTCAGCGTGACCGGGAACGTACCGGCAGCGCCATAGGTGTGCGTCGCATCGGCGCCTGTGCCGTGCGCACTTCCATCCCCGAAATCCCAATCCCAGGTCACGACCTGACCATCCGGATCGGTGCTGGTGCTGTGGAATCCGCACGGTGTGCCTGCGGTGCAGGTGGGGGTGACGAAGACGAAGCTGGCGGTCGGCAGCTGGTTACCAGGGGTTCCAACTGTGACGGCGTTGGTGATAGTACCGGTTGCCCCGTTGTTGTCGGTCACCGTGAGCTTCACCTGGAAGGTGCCTGCAGCCCCGAAGGTGTGGAGCGGGTTCTGATCAGGCACTGCCGCGCTGCCATCGCCGAAGTCCCAGGAGCGGGTTGAGATGGTCCCGTCCGCATCGGTGCTTGCATCGGTGAACTGACAGGGCACGGTTGGGGCGCAAGTCGGTGCCGTGAACGCGGCCACCGGCGGCGTGTTCGGTCCGACGCCACTATCGCCGCCGCAGGCCCAAGCCCCAGCGAGGATCAGAGTGGATACAGCCATCAAGCGGATTGATCGCATAGAGTCTTCCCAGCCAGAAGTGACAGAGTAGTCCCACCAGGAACCGGCGCAGTGAGTGGCGCGTGACTATACGCGACCCGCACGCCGGGTGAGCCAGAGCCGTGCCAGCGGATGGCACCGTGATGACTGGCTCGAGCTTCAATACCCAAGAATAGGTACGACATAGACCTACATGCGCGGCTTGACCGCCTCACAACGCTGCAGCGAGCCCACAACTGTGGCGGGCGGCCCATAGCCAGCGCTGGCAACCTATTAGGAGTGCGCCGGCAGTGCTGGTTCATGCATCACATGCTGCTCGAGCGATCCTCTGGTTGACTCCACCCTATTGGCCTAACTACGTTTGCGGGCTGTAACCATGACGGACCTGTCGCTGTCGCGCAGCCAAATGCTGCTCTTGAGCGGGTCGGCCAACCGCCCCCTAGCCGTCGAGGTGGCCGCCCATCTGGGACAGCCGCTCTGTCAGGTCACGCTTCGGCGCTTCGCTGACGGCGAGATTTTCGTCAAGATCGACGAGAACGTGCGCGGCCGGGACGTCTACATCGTCCAGCCCACCAACCCGCCAGCGGAAAACATGATCGAGCTGCTGCTCCTCATGGACGCCGCCAAGCGGGCCAGCGCAGCCCGGGTCACGGCGGTGATCCCCTACTTCGGCTACGCGCGGCAGGATCGGAAGGATCAGCCACGCGTGGCGATCAGCGCCAAGCTGATGGCCAACATGGTGTCGATGGCCGGCGCCGATCGAGTGCTGGCGATGGACTTCCACCAGCATCAGCTACAGGGGTTCTTCGACCTGCCGGTCGATCACCTCTACGCCGCGCCGGTGTTCGTGAACCATTACCGGCAAAAGAGCCTTCGCGATCTGGTCATCGTGGCCCCCGACGTCGGCTCTGCCAAGATGGCCCGTGGCTTCGCGAAGCGGCTTAACGCGTCGCTCGCGATCATCGACAAGCGGCGGCCGTCGGCCAACGTGGCCGAAGTGCTGAATGTGGTCGGTGAGGTGACCGGGAAGGACTGCATCATCCCGGACGATATGATTGACACCGCCGGCACCATGGCCGAAGCGGTGACCGCGTTGAAGCGTTTGGGTGCCGAGGACATCTACTGCTGCGCCACGCACGCGCTGCTGTCGGGACCGGCGGTCGATCGCCTCATGGCGTCACCAGTCAAAGAGGTCGCGGTCACCAACACGATCGCCATACCGGCGGAACGCCGCTTCGACCGGTTGAAGGTGCTCTCGATCGCGGGGCTGCTCGCCAAGGCGATCGGGTATACCCATAGCGATCAGTCGGTGAGCTCGTTGTTTGATTGAAGTCAGTCACTAGTCACTAGTCACAAGTCACTGGTGTCAAGTCACAGTCACTAACGACCAGCGACTAGCGACTAGTAGCCACCAGCCAATAGCCGATAGGCAGGATTCAAAGATGGCCCAGCAAGCAAACCTCCAAGTCGCCACCCGCTCCGACACCGGGAAGGGCGCCGCCCGGAGCCTCCGCCGCACGGGCAAGGTGCCCGGCGTCATCTACGGTCACCATCGGCAGCCCGAGACCCTGGCCATCGACAGCGGAGCGCTGAACAAGGTACTGATCGGCATCAGCGCGGGAACCACGATCCTCGATGTGGTCGTGGATGGTCGGCCGGCGGTCAAGGCACTCATTCGCGAGATCCAGCGAGACTCGGTCCGCCCGGCAGAGATCCTGCACCTCGATCTGTACGAGGTGAAGGCCGACGAAAAGGTGACGCTCTCGGTACCGATTCACCTCATCGGGATTCCGGACGGCGTTCGCAATTTCGGCGGCGTGCTCGACCACGTGCTCCGCGAGCTCGAGATCGAGGTGTTGCCGGCTGACATTCCCGAGCACGTCGAGCTGGACGTGACGGCGCTGACGATCGGGCACTCGCTCTTCGTGCGCGACGTGAAGATCGAGAAGGCCGAGATTCTCAACGACCCCGACACGCCGGTGTGCACCGTCGTCGCGCCGCGGACCGAGGAGGCCCCGGCGGTGGTGGAGGAAGTTGCCGCGCCGACCGAGCCGGAGCTGATCCGGAAGCCGAAGCCCGAGGACGAGGGCGAAGCCGAACCGAAGGCCTGATCTGCACACGATCGTGGGGCTGGGGAATCCCGGCCCCGAGTACGAGGACACACGCCATAATGCCGGGTTTCGCCTGGCCGATCATCTCGCGGAACGATGGCAGATGGGGCAGTTTCGCCGGGGCGACCGCGCCCGCGAGGCGCAGGGCACCTGGCAGGACCTGGCGGTCCGGGTCCTTAAGCCGCAGACCTACATGAATCGCAGCGGGGCGGCCATCGCCCCGCTCAGAAGCCTTCCGGAATTCGATCCCAGCCAGCACCTCCTCATACTGGTCGACGACGTGGCACTCCCGGTCGGGCGGTTTCGCCTGCGGGGAGCCGGCTCGGCCGGAGGCCACAACGGCCTCAAGAGCATCGAGGGTGTGCTCCAGCGCCAGGATTACGCCAGGCTCCGGATTGGCGTGGGTCCGCCTCCTCCCGACCTCGATGACCTGGCTGACTTTGTGCTCGACGAGTTCAGTGCGGAGGAGCGCGTTGAGATTACGGGCCTGCTCGATCCGATGAGTGAGGCCGTGGAGTCCTGGCTCGAGAACGGCATCGAGAAGGCTATGAATCAGTTCAATAGGTGAGCGTTTCGGCTCTCCGCCCTGCGCTTCGACGCTTGGGTGATACTTCACCACGAAGGCACGAAGGACACGAAGGGCCAACGAAGATCCCGACAGCGCCTGCACAAAACCAGAGCAGTAAACAAAAACCAAGAAACAAAACACAAGAAAAGCAGAGATCTACGTGCTAAGACTGGGCATCGTGGGCCTACCAAATGTAGGGAAGTCGACTCTCTTCAACGCCCTCACCTCCGCCAAGGCGCTGGTGGCCAATTATCCCTTCGCCACCATCGAGCCCAACACCGGGATCGTCCAAGTCCCCGACCCGCGGCTCGACGCGTTGGCGCAAATCGTCAAGCCGGAGCGTACGGTCCCGGCTGTGGTCGAGTTCCTGGACATCGCCGGCCTGGTGAAGGGTGCCAGTGAAGGCGAAGGGCTGGGCAACCAGTTCCTGGCCAACATCCGGGAGGTCGATGCCGTCGTCCACGTAGTCCGATGCTTCGAAGACCCCGACGTGCAGCACGTCATGGGGGACGTGGATCCCGTGCGGGATCGGGAGATCGTCAATATCGAGCTGGGTCTGGCCGACCTTGCCAGCGTCGAAAAGCGACTGGACAAGACCAGTCGCGCCGCCAAGTCGGGGGACCCTCAGTCCAGGCTGGAGCAGCGGCTGCTGGAGACGGTCCAGCAGACGCTCGCAGCCGGTAAGCCGGCTCGGCTGGTCGTCCCTGCCGATGAGGAGGCGGCCACGTTCCGCTCGTTCAACCTGCTCACCGCCAAACCGGTTCTCTACGCAGCCAACGTTGCTGAGAGCGAGATCAGCGCCGGGAACCGGTTCGTGGACGCGCTCCGGGCGGCCCTCACCCGCGAAGGCGAGACCGCTGAAGTGGTCACCTTCTCGGCCAAGGTCGAGGCGGAACTGGCCGAGCTGGCGCCGGAGGACCGGAGCGAGTTTCTCGAGTCGCTGGGTCTCACCGAGTCGGGCCTAGATCGGTTGGCGCACGCCGCCTACCACATCCTGGGCCTGCAGAGCTACTTCACGGCCGGCGAGAAGGAGGTGCGCGCCTGGACGGTCCACCGAGGCGACAAGGCGCCGGCAGCCGCCGGCGTAATCCATTCGGATTTCGAGAAGGGGTTCATCCGGGCGGAAACGGTCGCCTACGGCGACTTCGTTCGAGTCGGGGGTTGGAAACCGGCCCGGGAGCAGGGGCTCTCCCGGGCCGAGGGCAAGGAATACGTGGTGCAGGATGGTGATGTCATGCTCTTCCGGTTCAGCAGCTAGACTGGGGGCCGATCACCGTCTATCTTGCGGCTCACAAATCTCCTCCCCGGCACCTGCACCAGGTCCGGGGCAACCGAGCCGGTGGATTCCTGCCGGCCCCAGTCCAAAGGAAGGTGTCATGACCCGTCAGTATGAGGTGGTCTATATCTTCGACAGTGCGCTCGAAGAGGCCGCCATCAATGAGCGCCTCGCGCGCTTCCATGCCCTGATTCAAAAAGCCGGAGCCGAACCTCCCCAGGTGAACCACTGGGGCAAGCGGACGCTCGCCTACCCGGTCAAGAAGCACGAGACCGGATACTACGTCGTGGCCAAGTTCGACGCCGATGCCACCGCGCTTCCTGAGTTCGAGCGTGCCATCAAGCTCGACGAGGGAGTGCTCCGGTTCCTGGTCGTGGTGAGCGAGGGAGCCCAGCCGGTCCCGGTGACCGCGGGCAAGACCGACGAGGAGGACGACGAATGAGGCGCCCGCAGAAAACCTGCGCTATCTGCGAATCCGGCGTGCGAGTGGTCGATTTCAAGGACGAGCGCACCCTCTCCCGATTCCTGACCGAGCGCGGCAAGATCCTGCCCAGCCGGCTCTCGGGCACCTGCGCCAGGCACCAGCGGCAGCTCAGCACCGCGATCAAGCGGGCCCGCCAACTGGCTCTCCTGCCGTACATCAAGGGGTTCGGCGCCTGACCGCACTGGGACAACGGGGCAGCGGTGGGGCCGCGCGGGCTCAGACCTGGACCTGGGGAGCCATCGCCGTCCTGATCGGGTATCTGTTGTTGGCCCCCCCGGTCCTGGTCTTCGGACCTCTGGCGGGGCTGCTGCTGCTCACCCGTCCGGCCAGCGTGAGGGAATGGCTCTGCCTGATGGCCACCGGAATCTGGACTGTGCTATGGCTGAATGAGGGGGGAGGGCTGGCCGCCCAGGTCGCCCGGGCCGGCGCGGTGCTCCTCATCGGGACCTTCCTCGCGCTGACCGTCTGGCGACCTTCGGCCCGGTTCTCCCGAGCTCTCGCCGCCACGGCCCTGGCGGGGGTTGCCCTTACACTATGGATGTGGCGGCTCGATATCGCGTGGGGAGCGGTCCGGCGGGCGGTCGAGAACGACCTCTGGACCTATAACCGCCAACTGATGCTCCAGCTGGGAGTGGTTGGGGACACCGCGTTCGCCGGCCAAGGGCTTCTGGACCAGATGTCCGCGACGGTCCGCACCATCGGGGCGTTCTACCCCGCCCTGTTCTTCCTGGCAGGCCTCGCAGGCCTTCGGCTGGCCTGGAGCTGGTATCACCGCATCGTCGCCCGCCCGGTGGGTCCAGCTCCCACTGCGTTTGCCGCGTTCAAATTCAACGACCAGCTGGTGTGGGGGTGGGTGGCAGGGCTGGGACTCTGTCTCCTGCACTGGTCGCCGGCTTGGACTGGCCTGGGGAGCAATCTCCTCCTGGTGTGGTCGGTTCTCTATGCCGCGCGTGGCTTGGCAGTGCTCTCGGCCGGATCCAAGCGAGTACCGCGCGCAGTGATAGCGACCCTGGGTCTGGTCGCCATGTTTCTACTACCGTTCGTCGTGGGGGGCCTGACCCTGCTCGGCCTTGCCGACACCTGGGTAGATTTCCGGCGTCGCCTGGCGACGTCGACCACCTGAGGAAGGATCTATGATCGAAGTGATTCTGCGGGATGACATCAAGACCCTCGGACGGGCCGGTGAGGTGGTCCGGGTCAAGCCGGGGTACGCCCGGAACTACCTGCTGCCCCAGGGTCTCGCCTACGAAGCCACCGAGGGAAACAAGAAGCGCATCGCTGCGGAGACCCGGGTTCGCACTGTCAAAAACCAGGCCGAGCGCACGGAGGCGGAGCGGCTGGCCTCGACCCTGGGTGGAGTGAGCCTGGCGCTTTCGGGCAAGGCGGGGGAAGAAGGCAAGCTCTTCGGCTCCATCACATCGCAGGATATCGCCGACGCGCTCGCTCGCCAGGGACATACGATCGACCGGCGACGGATCGAGCTGGAGCATCCGATCAAGACGATCGGGGACCACGCCGTGACGATCCGGCTGCATCCCGAGGTCCACGCTGAGCTTCGCGTCTCCGTCAGCGCGGAGTGATCCGACGGTCCGGGCCGTCGGCATCGCCTATGTTGACGGGCCCCGTCTGGCACGCTCGCTCTTTGCCGCGGCTGAGTGGGTCGCCGCGGGGCGAGATGAGATCAACCGGATCAACGTCTTCCCGGTGCCCGACGGAGATACCGGGACCAACTTCAGCCTGACCCTGCGAGCCGTCGCCGACGCTCTCCGAGCGCTCGGCGACGCTTCACTTCCGGAGACGGCCCGCACCATGGCACGCGCCGCGGTGCTAGGTGCCCGCGGCAACTCCGGAATGATGCTCGCGCATTTCCTGCTCGGATTCACCGACGCGCTGGGTGATCGCTCCGTTGCAGTTGCCCCCGATATCGCACGCGCGGTGCGCCGCGGCGCGGATCGGCTGTACGAAGCGCTGGACGATCCACGGGAAGGGACCATCCTCACGGTGGCACGGGACGCGGCCGTGGCCGCCGAGCCGACTGCCCATGCGTCCGACGACATCGGAACATTCGTGCGGCGGTTGCTCGAGGAAGCGGAAGCGGCCCTGGCTCGTACCCCCGACCTGATGGCCGTACTCAAGGAAGCCGGCGTCGTGGACGCGGGTGGCATGGGCTTCGTTCGCATGCTCGAAGGCGTGGTCCGCTACATCGATGGCGACTCCACGCTGAGCGTCGATCCCTCGAGCGACTCGGAATCGGATTCGATGGCACCCGCCGCGATGTTCGACGTCGCGGTCGAGCGAGACTTCCAGTTCTGCACCGAAGTGCTGGTACGCGGTGACCGGCTTCCCCCGGCCAACGAGGTTCGGGCGGCGATGCACACCTTCGGCGGCTCCACGGTGGTGGCCCTTACAGGTGACATCCTCAAGATCCATGTGCACACCGATACCCCTGATGCCGTCTTTAGCTATGCGGCACGGTGGGGTCGAGTGGACACCGCCAAGGCACAGGACATGCGGGCCCAGCATCGTCGCCTGGCCCACTCGGACCGGCGGGCGGTCGCAGTAGTGACCGACAGCTCCGCCGATCTCCCCGATGCGATTCTCGATCGCCATCGCATCGCCCTGGTGCCGCTGCAGGTCGTATTCGGAAACTCGACGTTCCGGGACCGGGTGGAGTTGAAACCGGAGGACTTCTATCGCCGGTTCCGTGGGTCCACCGAGCTGCCAACCACATCGCAGCCGGCGCCGGCCGACTTCATTCAGGCCTTTCGAGACGCGCGGGGGGAAGCCGACGAGGTCGTTGCGGTGCTGCTCGGGTCTGCCCTCTCGGGCACCTTCAATGCCGCCCAGACCGCCATTCGCGCCGCCGGACTCGAGAGGATACACCTGGTGGACAGTCGTTCGGCGTCCTTCGGGGTCGGACTCCTGGCCCTGCGCGGCGCCGAGCTGGCCGAGTCCGGGTGGACCGGCGAGCGGATCGCGGCGGAGCTGGCCAGAGTGCAGAGCCGGTCCGGCATGCTGTTGACGGTGGACCGGTACGACAGTTTGCTCCGCTCGGGCCGGATCTCCCGGAGCAAGGCGTGGCTGGCCGGGATGCTCGACGTCAAGCCAATCCTCTCACTCGACCGCGAGGGCCACGTCGTCCCCATCGAGCGTGTCCGGGGACGGGAGAACGTGGAGGCCAGGGTTCTGAGCCAACTGGACCAGCGACTCACGCCCCGCCCGAAGGTGATACGCTTCGGGGTAGCCCACGCCGATGCGCCGGACGTGGCCCAACGGATCCAGGCCATCTTGGTGGAGAAATATCAGCCGCGGGACTGCTTTGTTGCCCTGGCAACCGGCGTGCTGGCCACCCATGTGGGCCCGGGCGCCTGGGGAATCTTTTATCAAGTCGAGGACGGGCCCGGCCCACTCGACGAGGGAGATGCCCGGAAGGGATGATACAAGACGCCCGACCGAGCCGGCCGGTAAAGCGCCCGCCGCCTGAGGCGCTTCGCCTGGCGCTCGATGCTATAAAGGATTTAAAGGGCAATCAGCTCGTGGTGCTCGACCTTCGCGGCCTGAACGATGCTACCGATTACTTCGTGATCGCTTCCGGCACTTCGGATGCGCACGTGCGGGGCATCGCCGAGTCGGTCATGGACAAGCTTCATCGCCGCGGGCACCACACCCATCATGTCGAGGGCCTGAACGGTGGTCGCTGGGTTTTACTGGATTTCGTGGATTTCGTCATCCACCTCTTTCATCCCGAGACGCGCTCGTTCTATCAACTCGAGCGGCTCTGGGACGATGCACCCGAGCTGCTGATCAGCTCTTCATAGATCGAGGTCGCTATGCTCCGACGCGCCGTCCCGGCCCTCCTTATCCTGCTGTTCGCGCCAGGACTGCTCTCTGCCCAGTACTTCGGGCGGAACAAGGTGCAGTACAACACGTTCGATTTCAAGCTCATCCAGACCGAGCACTTCGACGTGTACTACTACGAGCGGGAGCGGGTGGCCGCCATGGATGCCGCCCGTATGGCCGAACGGAGCTACGCCCGGTTGTCCAAGGTGCTGAACCACGAGTTCCGCGAGCGGAAGCCCATCATCCTGTACGCCTCACATTCCGATTTTCAGCAGACCAATGCGCTGGGCGCGGAGCCGCCAAGCGAGGGTACGGGAGGCGTGACCGACTTCCAGCGCAACCGCGCGGTGATGCCCTTCACCGGCTCGTACGCGGAGTTCGAGCACGTCCTCCAGCACGAGATGACCCACCAGTTCCAGTACGACACCTGGTCTCGCGGGCGCGCCGGCGGTGGCCTTTCCACCATCATTGCCATCAATCCCCCGCTCTGGTTTGCCGAAGGCATGGCGGAGTACCTCTCGATCGGGCCGATCAACCCCGAGACCGCCATGTGGCTGCGAGACGCCTCGCTCGAGGGCAGCCTCCCGACCATCGAGCAGATGACGCTCGACCCCTACAAGTACTTCCCCTATCGCTTCGGCCACGCGCTCTGGTCGTACATCGGCGAGCGCTGGGGGGACGAGGCCGTCGGCGCCATCCTCAAGGGAACGCTGGGCGGCGGCGTCGAAGGGGCGTTCCGGCGCACCATCGGACTCACGCTGGATCAACTTTCCGATCAGTGGCGCGACGCGGTGCAAAAGAAGTACCTGCCGGAGATCGGCGCCCGGGCCAAGGCACGAGCAGTGGCCGAGGAGCTCCTGACCGAGAAGCGCTCGCAGGGTACGCTCCACCTGGCCCCGGCCCTCTCGCCTGACGGGTCTCAGGTGGCCTACTTCAGCGAGAAAGACTTCTATTTCGTCGACCTCTACCTGGCGGACGGCAAAACCGGTAAGGTGAAGCGCCGGATTCTCAAGTCCGGCGTCAGCAGCAACTACGAGACCTACCGGTTCATTAATTCGCAGGCCAACTGGTCGCCCGACGGCAAGTACCTCGCGTTTGCGGCCAAACGCGGCTCTCGCGATGATATCGTCATCGTCGATGTAGCCCGGAACAAGGAAGTCAAACGCATCCAGGTAAAGCTGAGCGGTGTTACCACGCCGGCGTGGAGCCCGGACGGGCAGCAGCTCGTCTTCACCGGGTACGACGGCGGATTGAGCGACCTGTTCACCGTCAAGCGGGATGGCAGTGGGCTCCGCCGACTGACCCAGGACAAGTACGCCGACCTGCACCCCGTGTGGTCACCCGACGGCAAGAGCATCGCCTTTGCGACCGACCGGGGCCAGGAGACCGACTTCAGGACTCTGAAGATCGGCAACATGCGCATAGCCCTGTACGACCTCGACACCGGCTCGATCCAGGTGCTGGACCAGATGGACCGGGGTAAGAATGTGAGCCCCCAGTGGGCGCCGGACGGCGGCTCGATCGCGTTCGTGTCCGATCGCAACGGCGTGAGCAACATCTACCTGTACGAACTGGGAGACAAATCCCTCTACCAGCTCACCGATTTCTATACCGGAGCGCAGGGCATTACCCCGCTGTCACCGGTTCTCTCCTGGGCGCCCGAGGCCGATCGTCTGGCATTCGTGTACTTCGAGAAGGGCAAGTACGACGTCTACACGCTGTCCAACCCACGGGGGCTGAAGCGCCAGCCCTACCGGCAGACGGCCCCCGACAGCAGCGGGCTTCTGGCCAGCACGACGGCGATATCGGTGGACACGGCCCACTCGCTTCAGGTTCCCGAGGAGGTTCGCCCGCAGGTGGGCGAAGGCGGATCGATCTACCGCACGCCTCAGGGATTCCGCTCCTCCAGCGAGGTCAACCGCACCGGCGATACGGCTCAGGTAGCCCCACCCGTGTCGATTGCGGCATTGATGGATTCGGCCACCTTCAGCCTGCCCGATACCAGCGAGTTCACCGTCAAGAAATATCGGGTGCACTTCACGCCCGACTACGTGGCTCGCCCATCGATCGGGTACGCCCGGGATAACTTCGGCCGGGGATTCTTCGGCGGCACCGCGGTATCGCTGAGCGACATCCTGGGTAACCACCAACTGGTGTTCGCCGGCTACGTGAACGGGCGGATAAGTGAGGCCCAGGTTCTGGCGGCCTACGCGAACATGAGCCACCGGATCAACTGGGCCACAGGTATTTCACAGGAGCCCTACTACTTCTACGAGCCGAGCGAGATCCGCATAGGCTCCCCGACGCCGTCGGAGAACACCTTCGTCACCAACGTCCGCCGGCTGGTCGTGCGGTCCGCCTTCGGGCAGGCCTACTATCCGATCAGCCGTTTCCAGCGGATCGAGGCCAGCATGCGCGTGGCCAACGTGGACGATGCAGTATTGAGCATCCTGGAGCCGTACGATCCACAGTTCGGCTTTCCCACCCAGGATCCCACCCTCGAGACCAACAACCGGCCAGGGGTCAACTACTTCCAGCCGTCCACCGCGCTGGTATTCGACAATTCGTTGTTCGGCTACACCGCGCCGTTCTTCGGGCGCCGCTACCGGCTGGAGTTCGCACCGACGCTGGGAGACTGGAGGTTCTCCCAGGTGACGGCGGACTACCGCCGATACGACCCGGTCATCGGCCCGCTGGTGTTCGCCACCCGTGTGTTGTACTTCGGCCGGATCGGTCGCGATGCCGAGAAGTTCCGCATCTTCGGCGGAAACACCGATCTGCTTCGCGGCAATACGTCGGGCTCGTACCGTCGCCACGAATGCCTGAACACCAATGACGCCAACACCCAGACCGGATGCGCCGAGCTTGACCGGCTGGTCGGCACCCAGCTCGGCGTCGCGAGCGCAGAGCTGCGGTTCCCAATCCTCACGCCCTCCTTCGGCTTTCTCCCGAACGGGTTCCCCCCGATCGAAGGCGCGATCTTCTACGACATCGGCCTAACCTGGGACGAGAATAGCACGCTCAGGTGGAGTCGCCGGCCGGGTGATGATCTCACTCGAGTCCGGACGCCGCTCCAGACTTTCGGCGTCTCGGTGCGGGTGAACCTGCTCGGTTTTGCCATCGCCCGGCTGGATTATTCGATTCCCCAGGAGCGGCGCATGGTAAAGGGACTCTGGACCTTCAGTTTGGGGCCGGCGTTTTAGGAAGGAGGGGAAAGTCGGGAAGGACGGGAAAGGCGGGAAGGAGGATAGACAGGAAGAACCGACCGCGGCCGTCCTTCCGCCAACCTTCCCGTCCTTTCTGTCCCTCCCGACTTTCCCGACTTTCCCATCCTCGCCTCCCCCTGCCCCGCTGCCCCGTCGCCCCGCTATCTTCTTACGCGTGATCCTCAGAACCATATCCTCCGGAGCCGTCGTGGCGCTCCTGGTGGGCTGCGGCGGGGGCAGCCCGGAGCTCGCGTCCGGGAGCCTGCCTTCAGCGTCACGCTCCGTTCCCAGCGCTACCGCGCTGAGAATCCCGCGTGACGGCGGGCTCGCCCGGCTGTATCGGATACCCTCCCTCGACTCTGCGGCCTGGAAGGCAGCCGATGCGCTTCCTCCCATTGCGACTCCGGTGGGTGCCGACGCCGAGCAGGGACTGGTGTTCGCTCTCGATCGGAAGAACAACGTCGTCGCGCTCGATCTCGATACCCGCCGGGTCCGCACCTATTTGGAGAACGTTCGGTTCGCCACACTGGGCCCTGACGGAGCACTCTATGCGGTAGATACGGGAAGCACCGTCACTCAGCTCGTGCGCCGCACGCCCGTTCGCTTTCGCTCCAAGCTACAGGGCAAACCGACCGAGCTGCACGGAACCATCGACGGTGCTTTGCTGGCTCGCCTCGGCGGGAGTCATCCGGAACTGGAGTTTCTCGGCTCGGACCAGGCGCCCACGTCCACCCCGATACCCGAAGGACAGCTGGCGGCGACTTTTCTCGGTGACCTGATCGCGGTCGCAGCCGACACGGCTGTCGTGTTGTATACCCCACAGAACAAGTCCAAGCCCCGCTCGATCCCGGTAGACGGCGACGCCCGCGCCGTGCTCTTTTCGCCCTCGGGCCACCGGATCTACATTGCGCGCGCGGCCGCACCGCTCCTCATGCTCGACCGGTTCGAGGGCACTCGGCTGCGGGAGATCGAGCTGCCCGGCCCCGCTCGTGCGCTCCGCGGCGACATGTACGGCAACTGGCTTCTGGTGCAGCCCCAGGTGGGCGACTCGGTCTGGGTAATCGACATAGGGAGCGGTAAGTACCTCGGTTCCACCGCCGCGCGCTGGACCGACGACCTGCCGGCCGTTGCGCCTCCCCACACCCTGCTCGTCCGGCGAGGCACTGATCTGGTCGCGCTCGCGCTGTCCGGGAGTGCCTTCACCGAGGTCGGGCGGGTGAAAGGTGGCGCGGCCGATTTCTGGCTGCCGCTCGCCTGGAAACCGGCCCAGGAGAATGAGCTGCCAATTGAGGCCGATTCTGCGGCTCTCGCCGCCTCCGATACCGGCCCTGCCCGGCCAACCGTCTATCTCCAAGTGAGCAGCTCGCAGAACCCGACCTGGGCCAGCGAGCTATCGGACAAGCTCAGGGCTGCCGGCCTGCCGGCCGCGGTGCTGACGCCCAAACGCTCTGGAGAGCTCTTCCGCGTAGTGCTCGGCCCCTACGCAACCAGAGAACAGGCGGAGGAAACCGGCCGGAAATTGGGTATGCCCTCGTTCATCGTCACCGCCCAGGATCAGTCGACTCAATAGAGTCCCCTCGTCACCGGGAACGCCGGCATGAAGCTCACCAAGCTCGAACTCTCCGGATTCAAATCGTTCGCCGATACCGTGACACTCACCTTCGAGGAGGGCGTGACCGCCATTGTCGGTCCGAACGGATGCGGCAAGTCCAATGTCTCGGATTCGGTGCGCTGGGTGCTCGGCGAGCAGTCGGCTCGGCTCCTCCGGGGTGGGAAGATGGAGGACGTGATCTTCCAGGGGTCGGCAGCCCGGCGGCCCGTGAACGTCACCGAGGTCTCACTCTTTCTCGACAACAGTGATGGTGACCTGCCGATCGCATACCGGGAGGTCGTGGTCACCCGGCGTCTCTCCCGCTCGGGACAGAGCGACTATCTGCTCAACGGCTCGCCGGTGCGCCTGCGCGACATTCAGGATCTATTGCGAGGCACCGGACTCGGAAGCGATGCCGGCGTCGTCATCGAGGCAAAGATGATCGACCTCCTCCTGTCGGACCGGGCCGAGGAGCGGCGGTCTCTTTTCGAAGAAGCAGCGGGGATTGGACTCTATCGCGACCGGAAGCACAGCACCGAGCGCCGACTGGAAGAAACCGCGGTCGACCTCCAGCGGGTGGATGACCTGATCTCCGAGGTGCAGTCTCAGATCAGAAGCCTTGCCCGCCAGCGCGGCAAGGCCGAACGGCACGCGAAGCTGTCCGAGGAGAAGTTCACCGTCCAGCTCACGCTGGCTCGGCGCCTACTCGATCGCCTGGCCGGAGAAGCGGCCGGGATGGAAGCGCGGTTCGCCGAGCTGGCCGATCTGCTCCCTTCGACTCGTCGCTACTTATCGGAAGGAGAGACCGGCCGCGAACAGCTGGCTCGCGCCCGCGCGGCCGCCGAGGCCCAGCGAACGGAGATCACCCGGCGGCTGGCAACGCTTCAGGTGGAGATCGGCAGAATCGACGGAGACCTGGCGCTCGCGGCCGAGCGGCTCGCCAACGCGTCATCGCGACGGCTCCGCGCAGCCGAGGAGCGGGCTCACATGGAGCAGCGAGCATCCCAGGCTGCGATGGAGCAGGCCGCTGCAGACGAGGACCGGAACGCGGCCGCTGCCGAGCACGAGCGCATTCAGGCCGAGCTCATCGGGCGCGCTGCAGACGAAGAAGCCGTTCGAAACCGTCTCAGCGAGCAACGCGCCACCGTGCGCCGTTTGGAGCAGGAGCTCCAAGGCCAGGCTCAGTCACTCAAGTCCCTCGAAGGCGAGCGAACCGCGCTCGAGGGTGAGTTGGCCTCCCTGCGTGAGCGCGCGGCCCAGGCCGCGGCTCAGCTCGCGAGCCTGCGCTCGGAGCTGGCCGCCTCCGAGCGGCGCCGGGACGGCGCCATCGAGCGAGCCGGGTTTCTCAGCCAGGAGGCCAAACGTGCTACGGCCGCGGCTGAGCACGCCCGTCATCTTTTGGCCGAGACGCGCGAGCGGGAGGCAATGAACCGGGCCGACCGGCGCCAGGCGGAAGAGACCCTCGCCCAGATGGCGGCGCGCCGGCAGGCCCTGGAGGAGCTGGAGCGGGACCGGGTAGGGCTTGCTCCGGGGGCCGCGGCGCTGCTCGCCGCACGCGACCGGTTCGATGGAGGCGTGCTCGGTCCACTCAGCGATTTTGTCAGCACGGGCCACGAGGACGCAGAGTTGGCCGAGCGGCTGCTCGGAGACTGGATGCACGCCGTGCTGGTCCGCAGTACCGAGACGGTACGGCAGGTTCAGACGTGGCATGCGGACCACCAGCCCGGCGCGCTGGTGCTGCTGCCGCTGGAGCCCGGTCCCCTGACCGTTTCTGGTGGACAGCCGCTCGACAACCGGCTGCGGGTGGAGAATCCTGCTGCGGGATGGGTGCGCGCCGCTCTGGCTGGATCGGAGATTCTCGATGACTCGGGCCGCGTCCTCCGCCGCGCCAGCGGAGCCATTTTCTTGTCCGGCGCGGGTACGCCCTCCGGCCCACTGCGGAGACGAGCGGAGCTTGCCACGCTGGTCCAGGACGTGGCTCAGGCCGAGGCCGCAGTCTCGGCGGCGGATGAGGCTCTCCGGCAGACCGCCGAGGAGCTGGCCCAGCGGGAACGTAGCCTGGCAGAGTTGACTGCGGCCGCCGAGCAGGCGCGAGATGCGGAGCGGCAGGCGCTTGCGGCACGCGAGGACGTGCTCCGACTCGTGGGCAATCTCACCAGAGAATCCGCCGAATCGGAGGCGCAGCTCCAGCGCCTGAGCGACCGCGTCGCCCGCTCTGCCCAACGGCTGGCCGAGATCGACGAGGCACTCGTGTCCGGTGAGCTTACCCGGGGACGCCTGGAAAATGAGCTCGGCATCGGCCGCACCCTGCTGGCAGAGCTGGAGGCCGAACAGGAAGCGGCCCGGGAACAACGCGCGCACTGGCAGGTCCAGGAAGCACACCTGGCCGGCAGCCTACGGGCGGCCACGGACCGGCTCGAGCGGGCCGGCCAGGTGCGCGCCGAGGCCGAGGCGGCGGCACGCTCCCTTGCCGACGAGCTGATGCAGCTGGAGGCAGAAACCGGCGTATTGGCAGGTCAGCAGGCCGAGTGGCTCGAGTCACGCGCGGAGCGACAGGCCGCACTGGAGGAGCTGGAGGCGGCCAGCACCCAGGCCGAAGCCAGCCTCTCCCGGGCTGAGACCGCGCTGACCAGAGCAGAGGGTGCGGTGGCCGAGGCCCGGGCTCGCCTCGAATCGACCGGCGAGGAAAGCCACTCCCTTCAAGTGCGGCTGACCGAGGCAGCAGGATCCCGGCGCAGCATCGTGGAACGCGTAGAGGCCGAGTGGCATAGGCCGTTCGACCAGTTAATGGAATCAGCCATGCTCCTCGACCTCGATCTCGAGACTCTGGAATCGGAGGCCTCGAGAATCGTCGCTGCGCTCGACTCGATCGGTCTAGTCAATCCGCTGGCGGTGGAGGAGCATGCCGAGGAGACCAAGCGGCTCGAATTCCTGACCTCGCAGCGGGATGATCTGGTCAGTGCCCGGCAGTCGCTGATTCAGGCCATTCGGGAAATCGACGGCACTGCCCGGACCATGTTTGTGGAGACTTTCACCGCTATTCAGGCCAATTTCTCCAAGGTTTTCCAAACTCTCTTCGGGGGCGGCGAGTGCGAGCTCCGGCTGGCCAGTCCGGACGACCCGCTCGAGAGCGAGATCGACATCCATGCCGCCCCCCGGGGGAAGCGCACCCAGCGAATTCACCTGCTCTCCTCCGGCGAGCGGACCCTCGTGGCCGTTTCGCTGCTCTTCAGCATCTATCTCACCAAGCCGAGCCCTTTCTGCCTCATGGATGAGGTCGATGCGCCACTCGACGACGCCAACGTGGGACGCTTTACCCGCCTACTCGAGGAATTCAAGAGCGACACCCAGTTCCTGGTGATCACTCACAACCCGAGGACCATGCAGGCCGCCGATGCGGTCTACGGCGTCACGATGCAGGAGCCGGGCGTGTCGACGATTGTTGGGGTGAGGCTGGGGGAGAAGGAGCACGTCTAGGCCAGGGATGGCCCGGAGCTTGCGATAGGGCCACCGGGACCGCAAACTCCTCATCCTGAGCCCATTCGCTTTGCTCAGGGCAGGCGTGCGAGGGACCTACTGCGGTTCACCGTGACCGCCGGCTAGGTCCCTCGCTGCGCTCGGGATGAGGAGTCAGGGTTGATGCTGCTGGAGGAGACTACATGCTGATCGTCATGCGCCATGGCGCGCCGGAAGAGGACGTTCGCCGGGTGGTAGCCACCATCGAGGAGATGGGCTACCAGGCGCGCCCCATGCCGGGAAAGCAGCGCACGACGGTTGGTCTTGTAGGTAACGACGGCAGGGTGGATGGCTCCCGCCTCGCGGCGCTCGCCGGGGTGCAGGAGATTATCCACGTCACCAAGCCGTACAAGCAGGTGTCGCGAGAGTGGAAGCCGGACTCGACCGTGATCCGCCTCCCCGGTGGGCTTACTGTGGGCGGCGACGAGGTCATCGTGATGGCCGGGCCCTGCTCGGTAGAAAGCGAGCGCCAGATACTCGAGGCCGCTCGAGCGGTGCGCGAGGCCGGTGCCACGGTGCTTCGAGCCGGCGCCTTCAAGCCGCGCAGCTCACCCTACTCGTTTCAGGGGCTGGGACGAGCTGGTCTCAAGTTGCTCGGCCGGGCCCGGGCCGAAACCGGCCTGCTCATCGTCACCGAGGCCATGGATGGCGAGGGCATGGATTGGGTGGCCGAGGTAGCGGACATCATTCAGATCGGTGCCCGGAACATGCAGAACTACTCGCTGCTGAAGCACGCCGGCCGGGCGGGGAAGCCGATCCTGCTCAAGCGAGGCCTCGCCGCCACGATTCAGGAGCTGCTGCTCTCGGCCGAGTACATACTGGCCGAGGGCAATCCCAATGTGATCCTCTGCGAGCGGGGAGTTCGTGGCTTCGATCCGGCTACGCGCAATCTCTTTGACCTTAGCGCTATTCCCGTCGTTCATGGCCTCTCCCATCTTCCCATCATCGCCGATCCGAGTCACGGAACCGGCCATCGGGACATGGTCATTCCGATGGCCCGGGCAGCGGTCGCCGCCGGTGCGGACGGGCTCCTGGTGGAGGTCCACCCCAGTCCCGACCGTGCATTGTCCGACGGCGCTCAGAGCCTCTATCCGGAACAGTTCGATCGAATGATGAAGGAGATCCGGCTCATCGCCGAAGCGATCGGCCGCCGGGTGGCGGAGCCAGCGGGGATCCGCGCGTGAACCGACACCTCATCTGGCTGCTGGCAATGATTGCCGCCGCTCCGCTCCAGGCCCAGAATGCCGATGCCATCATCGGCCGCGCGGCCAAGGTGTACCGATCACTCGGCAGTTTGCAGGCGAATTTCGTTCAGGTGATCGACAACCCGATGATCGACAGTGCGGAGAGCAGGGGTACCCTGGTGCAGGCGGGGCCGGGCAAGCTGGCAATGCGTTTCACCGACCCGGCAGGCGAGGCGATTGTCATCGACGGGCGACACGTGTGGGTCTACACCCCGAGTACGGTGCCCGGGCAGGTAGTTCGACTGGCGGTCCCGAGCGGGGGCCCGATTTACGGCTACAACTTGCTCGCCTGGCTGCTCGACCGCCCGGCGGAGCGATACAAGGCGTCGTATCTCCGGAGTGAGCGATTGAACGGACGTACGACCGACGTTCTCGAGCTCACGCCCGCAGTCCCGGATCTTCCATTCGACAAAGCGGTGATTTGGCTCGATCGGGAGAGTGCCCTGCCCCGCCGGCTCGAGATCCACGAACAATCAGGCGCCATTCGAACTCTCGACCTGAGTCAGATCCGGGTCAACCAGCAGGTGCCGGAGCGGACCTTCACCTTCAAGGTCCCGAGTGGTGTTCGGGTCGTCGATCAGTAGCTGCAGCACCAGCGCTCCGTCCCAGCAATTCCCCCGCCAGAACAGCATCAACCCGTTTCACCTCGGCATCGCCGAGACCTGCTTCACGAGCCAGCGCGACTGCGGCCCGCCCGAGAGTGCGATAGAGCTCCTGATCCTCAGGTTCCAGCGCGTCTAAGTGTGCCTGGACGGTTTGAGCATCTCCGCGCCGGACCGCGCCGGTAAGCGACGCGGCCGGTCCGAGAGTGGTCAGGTTTGCCACCGCCCCCCCGAGCAGCGGGAGATAGAGCCGGGCCGCGATGTCGGCGGGCACTCCCGCGGAGCGCGCGATCCGCTCGGCCACCCCCACAAGCGCGACGGTGTAGTTGGCGACGAACGCTGCCGCGGCGTGATATGCCGGCTTGGCCGATGCGGGTATTCGCACCGGGACCATCCTGAGGGTATTGGCTAACCGCTCGGCCGCGACCAGCGCCCGCTCGTCGCCCTCGATACCAGCGTAGGCTCCTTTCAGGCGCTCCGCCGCGGTGCCTGGTTCGGCGACTGACTGGAGCGGGTGAAAGGATCCGCATGCTGCTCCCGTTTGATCCAGAGGCTGCAGTGCGTTGCGATCAAGCAGACCCGATAGGTGGAGAACCACCTGGTCCCGAGTGACGGCGCGTTCCGCGGCAAGCTCGGCGGCTACCTGGGTGATGGCATGGTCCGGAGTTGCTATCAGAATGAGCTCGGCCTCTGCGGTTGCCTCGGCTTTGCTCCCCTGATGCAGCACCAGAGGCGGGATCACGTCTCGGGGTGAACGATTGAGGAGCATGACCTTGTAGCCCCGCCGCTTCAACGCCAATCCCAGGCCCTGCCCCATCCGGCCTGCTCCGATAATCGTGATACGTGGCTGCGACACCGAAACTCCTTTTGGGCTATTAGCTATTGGCTATGGCCATACAAAATAGCCAATAGCCCTTTGCAAATGATTGAGCCCGGCCGGCCCTCCTCCAGGCCGACCGGGCTCGCTCACACGACGGTGCCTACCGGCGATCCTAGTTTTGGGCCGTAGCGGTAGAACCGTTGGTCCGGGCCAGGCCCAGCAGTTCCTTGGGCGTCTGCGCCTTGCGCAACAACCCCATCGCGGTCTGCATCTGCAGGTCGTTTGTGGCCTTGCGACGGAACTCGGCCGGGCGGCCGAAGACGTACCGAGCCACTTCATAACCCAACTGCTCATCGATCAGGGGGCCCGCTCCGTTGAATACGCTGGGGCTGACTTTGACGTCGTGCGCGCTAAGACGCTCATAGACCTGCTGCCGCATCTGGGGCGTCACCTTGAAGGATTCGGATTTCACCCCATGGGTCTTCTTGGCCTCGAGGGCGATCGAGGTGAGAGCGTCGCGGTACTGCGGGAGAGCATTCCCGAGTGCCTTGGCGAACTCCCGCTCGGGTCCCGTCAACGTGTCCGGACGAACCACCAGATCCGGCACGATGCCCCCGCCGCCGCGTACGACCCGCCCGGCATCCGTGTGGAATATCGGGCGCTCCTTGAGGGCCGAGTCGGAAGACTCCTTATCGGGAGCGCCTGGCACCGTGTCGGCGATGGCCGCCATGGCCGCCTGAGCGGCCTGATCCTCTTCGTCCTTCGCGATGCGTTGGATGGTCCTGCCGCTCGGCGTGTACCACCTGGCGGTCGTCAGCTTCAAGGCAATTCCCTCGCCCAGCGGAAACAGCGTCTGGACCAGCCCCTTGCCGAATGTGGGAGCACCAACCACCACCGCGCGATCGTGGTCCTGCAGGGCGCCGGCAATGATCTCGGCTGCGCTGGCGGTGCCATCGTTCACCAGTACTACGATGGGAAGGTCGGGCCAGGCCTGCCGTGCCTCGTCGTAGAACTCCTTGGTCGATCCTCGAGCGCGACCGCGGGTCGAGACGATCTCCTGCCGGGAATCCAGAAATAGGTCGGCCACCTTGACGCCCTGATCGAGCAGGCCGCCGGGGTTGCCCCGCAAATCCATGATGAGCGACTTCATGCCCTTGGCTTTCATGGCCGCGATTTCCTGACGCAGCTCCTCGGCCGAGGTCTCGCTCACCGGATTCAGGGAGATGTAGCCGATACCGCTATCGAAGAGCGTCCCAGGTGGCACGGAGCGCATGTGGATCTGGGCGCGCGTCAGCCGGTACTTGATCGGGTCGGTGATGCCGGTGCGCCGGACCGTGATCACTACCTTGGACCCTGCGTCTCCCCTGAGCGCCTTCACGGCCTCGTCATTCTTCCAACCCTCAGTCGACTTGCCGTCAACCTCGATGATCTGGTCACCGGTCTGGATGCCGGCCCGCTCAGCAGGAGTTTCCGGAAGCGGGGCCACGACCGTGATCCAGCCGTCCCGAACATCGATCTGAATGCCGAGTCCCGCGTAGTTCCCCGAAGTCTGTTCGGTGAGGGACTTGTAGTCATCGCCGGTGAGCAGGACCGAATAGGGATCCTTGAGCTGCTCCAGCATCCCGCGGGTGGCCTTCTGGTAGAGATCGGTTTCGCCGATGGAGTCGACGTAGTACGTGCTGACATGGCCGAGGACATCGTCGAAGAGCCGCGCCTGCTGGTAGACGTTGCCGTCACTGGCCACGCCTCGCTGCAGCAGCCAGCCGCCGCTCAGGAAAGAGATCACCGCCACGAGCCCAATCACGCCCCAACGTTGCTTCATATCTTCCTCCGCTCCCGCAGAATAACTGAAATATTCGGTTGTAGTCCCTGACGGAGATCCTCACGTCCGGTGTGGCCAAGGCGGGAGACCAGCTCGGCCCCGACGGCTAGACCATAGCGATATATAGACTTATCCAACCGGCGCCTGGAAAGTTTCAGGGGCGGCGGCGCGGACCTCGGTCCAAGCTGCCTGCAAAAGCTGGTCCGGTGGGAGGCTTCCATCTAAATGTCGCACCCCTTCACCCTGAACCGCCAGGTAGAAGTTCACCACCCGGCGATGGAAATCCACGCTTTCCCGATCGAGCCGATCCTGCCGTTTCCCGGCGGCGAGCTGCCGAGCCTGGCCCAGCTCCGGGGCCAAATCCAGGATCAGTGTGAGGTCCGGACGAACTCCGCCGATGGCCGCCTGATTTCCCGCCTGCACCAACGCCGGATCCAGGCCCCGGCCGGCCATCTGATAGGCCTCGGTCGAAAGCGCAAACCGGTCTGAGAGCACCACCCGGCCCGCATCCAGCGCAGGACGGATGATCGATTGAACCAAATCGGCCCTCGCCGCAAGGTAGAGGAAGAGCTCGGCGAGAGGGCCTACCGGATGCTCGGGATCGAGCAAGGCCTGGCGGGCAATCTCGGCCGCGCGGGTGCTGCCGGGTTCCCGCACGACCAGCGGGTCCACGCCGCTCGCCCGCATACGCTCCGCCAGTGGACCGACGAGCGTGGACTTGCCGGATCCCTCCGGTCCCTCGAGAACCACAAAGAAGCCGCGGCGAATCATCCCAGCGTAATGATGCTGCTGGCTGCTCCCTTGTCCATGCCCTCACTGATCTGCTGATTCACCCGCGACATCAGCTTCTCGAAGTTGGAGCGAGCCACCACGTAGGCCTGTCCTGTCGGGCTCATCTCCAGATCCCGCACGGCGGTTTCATAGGATTCGGCCGTCGCCTGGTCCGGCATCTGGCCGGTGGAGACCGCCTGGTCGACCTTGCGCGCGAGCTGCTGGATAAGATCGAGCTTGGCCACGGTGTCCTTGTCTTCCCGCAGCGACGTCTCAGCCCGCTTGAGCGCCTGGTATTCCGCCGACTGGCCAATCAGGCGGCCCAAGTCCTGCGCCTTGTCCCAGATCACCGTGTGTTGCTCCTCCGCGCAAGCAGGTAGCGCTCGCGACCGAATAGGTCCAGATGAATCCTCACATCCTCCCAGCCGAGCGCAGAAGCGAGGTGCGCGGCTGAACCGGCTCTGGCGCAATCGACTTCGAGGGCCAGCCACCCACCCGCCCGCAGCACGTCCCATCCGTGGTCGAGCAATCGCACCGTAGCCTCGAGCCCGTCTTCCCCACCCTTCAGTGCGACTGCCGGCTCCCAGTCCCGTACCGATGGGTCGAGGCCGGCATACTCCGCCGCTGTAAGATACGGCGGATTGGAAATCAGCGCGTCGAACGTGCCGGCCCGAAGTGGAACGCAGAGGTCTCCCTGTACCAGCTCAATCCCGGCGCCCACTAGCTCGCGGTTCTCGCCGGCCAGGGCAAGCGCCTCGGCGGAGCGGTCGATGCCGACAACTTCCGTAAAGCCGCCCTCGAGTGCGAGACTCAGGGCAATGCAGCCGCTGCCGGTACCGATATCGACGACCCGGCCTCCCCGAGTCCGCTGCAGCAGGAGCTCGACCAGTCCCTCAGTCTCGGGACGCGGGATCAGAGCACGTCTATCGCTACGCAAGGACAGGTGCCTGAAGCCGGTCCAGCCGGTAACGTGGGGCAGCGGCTCGCCCGAGGCCCGGCGTTCGATTGCATGCTGATATCGTGCGGCCTCCGCAGAGTCCACGTCGAGACCACGATCGAGCAGCATATCACCTTGTGCTGCTTGACTCAGCTCGGCCCAGATCCGGACCGCCTGGCGGCGGGGTTCCGGCACGCCGGCCTCCGTGAGCCGGTCAGCACCTTCCTGGATCAGCGAGCGCGAGCGCTGGCCAGTGAGCAGTTCAGGCATCGATCAGCTCCTGGCGGCTGGTCATCCGCAGCGCCTCGATCATCTCATCCAGGTTGCCGTTCAATACGTCGGGCAGATTGTGCACCGACAGGTTGATCCGGTGGTCGGTGATGCGACTCTGGGGAAAGTTGTAGGTGCGGATCTTGGCCGAACGGTCGCCGGTTCCCACCATCGATCGCCGCTCGCGTGAGCGAGCCGCCTCCTGCTCCGCCAGCATCCGGTCGAGCAATCGGGCGCGGAGCACTTCCATCGCCCTGATCTTGTTCTGAAGCTGCGATTTCTGATCCTGCTGGCTGACCACAAGGCCGGTTGGCAGGTGGGTGATGCGAACCGCGCTATCCGTGGTATTGACGCTCTGCCCTCCAGGACCAGACGAGCGGAATACGTCGATCTTGAGGTCCTGGGGCTCGATCTTGAAGTCCACTTCCTCGGCTTCCGGGAGCACGGCCACCGTTGCGGCAGAGGTGTGGATCCGACCCTGCGTTTCGGTGGCGGGAACCCGCTGGACCCGGTGTACGCCCGACTCGCGCCGAAGCAGGCCGTAGGCCTCCTCCCCGCGGACCGCCACGATCGCTTCCTTGATCCCGCCGAGGAGTCCTTCACTGACCGAGATCGGCTCCCAAGACAGCCGATGGCGCTCGCTATACCGCTGATACATGCGGTAGAGGTCGGCGGCAAAGAGGGCGGCCTCGTCCCCGCCGGTGCCGGCCCGGATCTCCATGATGGCGTCGCGGTCGTCGTGGGGATCTCGGGGGAGCAGCAGCTCGTGCAGCTCGGTGGTGAGAGCGGAAATTTCCTGGGGGAGGCGGGAGAGGTCGGCCTTGGCGAGGGCGACGAGCTCCGGGTCTGATTCGCTCGCCATCTCCCGCGCTTGCTCCAGCTCATCCTGAAGCCGCGCGATGCGCTCGGCGAGTCTGACGACGGGAGCGAGTCGAGTGTGCTCGCGACCCAGAGATCTCAGCTTTCCCGGATCCCTGGCCACCTCGGGATCGGAGAGAGCCTGACCGACCTCCTCCGCCCGCACCAGGGCCTGGCGGAGTCGGGCCTCCATGGATTATGCCTTGGGCGTGGCGGCCGC
>Ga0307310_10000067_pt1 | contig 24891 bp, 22 predicted proteins | sample ER_DNA_197_FD_194502 | JGI IMG/M metagenome (GOLD analysis project Ga0307310, IMG submission 194502) | Bulk soil microbial communities from the East River watershed near Crested Butte, Colorado, United States - ER_DNA_197 | ecosystem: Environmental > Terrestrial > Soil > Floodplain | place...
GCCGGACACGATGGCTCGGCACGACACCGCCGCGGCCCCGCCGGTCGCGCGCCCAACACCGGCGAAGAAGACTCCGCCGAAGCCCGCGGCCCAGAAGCCGCCCGCCCGGAGCCAGCCGGCTCCGGCGGAGAGCAGCACCGCGGCAGCGCCTCAGCCGGCTGACACCGCCCCGACCGGGACCAGCGCACCGCTGAGAGACGCGTATCACACCGCTCCGCTGGATACGGTTTCCCAGGAGGTCTACGCCGGCTGGAAGCAGTTCAACCTGAACTGCGCCCGGTGCCACGGCGAGGATGTACAGGGCACCACGATCGCTCCGCACCTGATCGTGTCGCTCCGGCCGGACGGACCCATCAATACCAAGGAGATCTTCGTGCAGACGGTATGCGCCGGACGGCCCGCGAAGGGGATGCCCGCGTGGTGCGCGCTGGGATTGGACATGGAGAAGATCAACGAGATTTACGCGTACGTGAAGGGGCGTAGCGACTCAAAGATTCACTCGGGTCGCCCCGCGGTGAAAGCGGGAGGCTGAGCCGAACCTTGAATCACGCCGCACCCGTCACCCTCGCCATTGTCCTGGCGCTGGGGACAGCTGAGACTTCCGCCGCGCAACCCGACACCGCGACCGCGCCGAGCGTTGCGGTGTTGGGAGCGACCGAAGTTCCTCGTGACACTCCTCCCACCGAACCCGCAAAGCCAAGCGGCAAAGGTTTCAAGGTCAACCAGCTGGAGTACGAGGGATGGCGCCAGTACAGTGCCAACTGCGCCCGCTGCCATGGCCAGGACGTCCTGCCCAATCCGGTAGCAGCCAACCTGCTGTTGTCGCTGGCGCCGGGTGGGCCGATCAAATCGGAGCAGATGTTCGCGAACGTTGTGACAGCCGGGCGGCCGGCGAAGGGGATGCCACCATTCAAGGAGACCTTGACCCAGGACCGGATCAAGGCGATCTACGCCTACGTCAAAGGCAGGGCGGAAAAGCGGATCCCACCGGGGCGGCCGGCCCGCCCGGCCTGACCCAGCCCCTTGAGTCGACACTGGTTCCGCGGCTCCGTCTCCCGCCTATCTTCATAGTTCCTGCTTCCCATTCCGACTCCCCGGAGCTGGCGTAGCTCTCGAGCCTCACAGAATACGGAGGTGGGTTTGCCTGCGAAGGCATTGAAAACGCTCGAGCTCCGCTGGCGCCGGGCGCTTCTTGCCGCGGGGCACCGCCCTTTCGCCGGCCAAATCGCCGTCACCGCTGAAGACCTCCTTCACTTGCCAACCGCACCGCGCATTCTGCTCATCCGCCTGGAGCGGATCGGGGATGTTCTGGTCAGCGTGCCGGTGCTGCGCTCCCTCCGGGAACGCTACCCTCGGGGTAGTATCGATTTGCTGGTGAGCCCTGCCAATCGTGCGGTGGCTGATGCAGTCGCCCCGTTCGTCAGCCGGGTCCTGTGTTACGAGAAAACTCTCAAGTCCGCGGTCGGACTGCTCCGATCGCTTCGGCGTACCCGATACGATGTCGTTGTCGATCTGATCGACCATCCCTCGGCGACCTCCCAGATCGTGATTCGCTGGTGCGGTGCCCGAGCTGCCGTCGGCCTGCTTCATACCGAAAGTGGGCTCTATACCCACGCGTCACCGGTGCTCAGTCGCGCCACGGTGCACCCGGTCGAGCGACTGGCCCAGTTGCTGTTGCCGTTCGGGATCGACCCAGCCACCCAATCGCTTGACCTGGCGTTTCCGCTGGAGGCGCGGGATATCGAGAATGCCCGTCTGACCCTCGGACCTACCCACCGGCCCCTCCGCCTGGGGGTCAATCTCTCCGCGCGCGCGGCCGGCAAATACTGGGGCCGCGACAATTACATCGGGTTCATCCGCCACATGACTGCCCATGATCCGCGCTTCGCAGTCAGCGTATGCGGCGCGCCAGGGGACGCGGCTGAGGTCCAGTATGTTGCGGGGGCTACGGGAGCCCAGGCAGTGCCGGCTCGGTCGTCGCTTCGGGAGTTTGCGGCCATCCTCCACGAGTTCGATCTGCTCCTGACGCCCGATACGGCGGTCGTGCACCTCGCCGCTGCATGGAAGCTTCCCACCGTGGCACTGTACCGCTCCGATCCAGCCGTGGCGCCCTGGCTGCCCTATAACACACCTCACAAGGCCATCGCCGATCCTAGGGGCATCCCCGCTATCCCGCTGGATCAGGTGATCACTGCAGCGGATGATCTGATTCGCGAGCGATTCGGCGAGCGCCCGCCCGTCTCATGATCTTCTCACGGGGCCGATGGTCCACCCGAACCGTTCTTCTGACCGCCGGCGCGATCGTGCTGGCGGTCGTCCTTTCCGCACCTCAGGGCATGCATCAGCATGTGGGCCATGATTTTCACGTCTTCTGGCAAGCTGGACGCAACTTTGCGACTGGCCACCCGCTGTACCACGGTTACCTGCCTGGCGCCAGGCCGCTCAAGTACCCACCCTTTGCGGCCTTTGTCTTTCAGCCACTCGCCATCTTTCCGCTTCAGGTGGCGGCCGTGCTCTTTTCGCTGCTCAACCTGGGGTTGTGGGTTCTGTCCGGGTTCCTGACTCGCGACATCGTGGTGCGGACCTTTCCCCAACACAATCGCGCAGCGTGGCCCCTGGTCTTTGCCGTCGCGCTCTCGGCCCAGTTCTTTCTCGACAACTTCCACCACGTGCAGATGAACGAGGTGATCCTGGTTCTGGTGCTGCTCGGGATCAGGGCCTCATTACGGGGAATGGATCTTCGGGCAGCTGGTTATCTGGTGACCGCGACGGCCATCAAGATCACTCCGATCTTCTTCGTCACCTGGCTCGTGGCGCGTGGCTCGCGGCGAGCCGCGCTGGCGGTGCCACTCCTTGCGGCAGGCTGTGTGCTCGTCCCCTTGCTGTTGCGGGGCCCAGCGACCGGGACGGCCGAGCTCGTCGAGTATTACCACTCGTTTCTGGAAGGACATCAGCACGGAAGGATCGATACCTACACTGCGGACCAGAACCTGGCCGCGTTGGTCAGCCGCATGAGCCGGCCGGTGCAGAATGCAGAGCACCTGACCTATATGTACCTCCCCTTGCCACAAGACACCGCCCTGCTCATCTACCGGGCCTTGTGGGTGATGGTGCTCCTGGTCTTCCTCACGAAACTCGCCGCCCTCCGGATACGGGGTGGCCCGGTATCCGCGCTGGAGTTGAGCATGGTCTTCCTGGCGAGCCTGCTGCTCTCGCCGATTACCTTCACCGCGCACCTGGTCGTCCTGCTCTTCGTGTTCTACGCCTTCTTGTCGTTTCCTCCGGCTGCCATCTCCGGAGGAGGGTATATCCTGGCGGCGCTATTGTTGACGGGAATGGCGATAACCGGGCTTAGCGGCAGAGACTTGGTGGGAGATACTGCCTTCCTCTCCATCAGAGGCTACAGCTTAATGGCGTGGACGATGCTGCTGCTGTTCCTGGCGACGCTGGTGCTGGTAGGGCGCGAACCTCCCGCTGTATCCGATACTGAATAGGAGGGCCCACGCGGCTAGTCCAGCTCGAAGAGCCAGAGATCCGCCCGGTGGTTTGGCGCATTGAACTCCGACTCCGCGGTGGCATGAACCGGCGCGAACGGCTGCACCTCGACCACAACCCGGCTGCCGTCGGGCGAGATCATCGGGTGCCGGAAGAGCACGCTGTCGGTTGAGAAGAGGGCCGCTCCCCCGGAGCCGAGGTCCACGAAGACCAGGTCTCCGCCCTCGTCGCGTTGCACGTACCCATGGGCGTCCTCGAAGCGGTAAAGCACGCTGCGGCCCACCACGGCGACGAGGCTCGTCCCCCTCACCTGGACATCGCGCACGATGTTGCCGGCCCCGAAATCATGCACCACCGTGACGTCGCCGCTCGCGAGCGCCCGCCGGAACACGCGGGAGTCGCCGCCCAGGGTGTAGTAGACCACGCCGGGCTCATCACTCAGCGACACCGATGAGGCGTAGTCGGTTCCGGGAAGAACGTTAAACGCCGGCGCAGCGCCGGAGAGGTCGAGCAACACGACATCCAGCCCCGTATAGAAGGTGTCGGGGAGGAATGTGGACCCCTCGTAGAAGAGCTGCTCGGCCAGGTACACCAGCGAGTCACCGGCCATCCATTGGGGAGTTCGTACGCTGGAATGGATCCGGCCGTTCGGAGCCGTATAGGGCAGGGGCCTGAGGCGCGCTGCTCGGAGCGGATCCGCCGCCGAACCCAGCATCAGCGCGGATGTACCTAGTTTCTGTTGCCCGATCCAGGACACGATCTGATGAAAGAAGATCCGGCCATCCGAGCTTATGGCGGGCGCTTCCATGAGGTCGGTAGAATCGGCATGGATCGGATCGACCCGGCAGAACCGGGTTTGCACCGTTCCACCTTCACGGGGCAGAACCGCCAAACATCGATCGTGATCCTGTCGGTCCTGTCGCTCGCTCGAGTAGATGATGCCGCTTCCATCCGGAAGCCAGGCCGGAGTGCGGTCGTCGCCCACGTTAAAGGTGAGGCGGCGCGGAAAGAACGAGCTGAACGGTGGGGCCGGTGCGGGTGGTTCCGGTCGGAACGGCGAGGTATGATCACAGGCGGCAGCCAGCAGCATTAAGCTGGATCGCAGAAACCTGAAGCGGGGCAGACGCATGAAGCCCAAGTCGGTGGTGAGGTTCAGTCTCGGGGACGTCTGGAGCATCCCGTCTCAGCACATCACGGGTGCTTCCCTTGGTCACGGAGGGCGGGGATGATCCGATGTTCCCAGTGCGGGGAGGAGCACGACGTCTTCTCCATCGAGCCCCGATACGCCCGTCCTGATGCCTATGTCCGGATCCCTCCGGACGAACGGGAATACCGCACCCGCTGCGGCGACGACTGGTGTCGGCTCCGAGATCATCAGGGAGAGGGCGAGCTGTTCTTTCTTCGGGTGACGCTACCGGTGGAAGTGCTCGGTGAGCGGCGGCGGATGCACTGGGGGATCTGGGTCGAGGTGAGCCAGGTGATCTACGAGCGGGTCATGGATCTCTGGGACGACCCCGATCAGGCCAAAGAGCCGCCGTTCCCCGCGAGACTCGCCAACGAGCTGCCGGATTACCCGTCGACGCTCGACCTCCCTGGATCCGTTCGTCTCATCGGGCCGGAGAAGGCGCCACAGTTCCACCTCGAGCCCCAGCTGGATCACCCTCTCGCCCGGGAGCAGCGGACCGGGGTATATCCGGAGCGGGCGCTGGAGTGGGTGGCGCGGTTCCTTCACTAATATCGAAGGCCTCGCCGAGATGGCGAGGCCTTCGAGTTGCGATCACCGCAGGTTGGCTCTACTGCTTTATCCAGGTAGGCCTCAGATCGTGGGTCACGTTGGCCACGAGTTGGCTCACGAGCTCGCTGTACGCCTCCTCTTTGTCCCGCATCGCCACCGAGGGGAGCCGATCCGTGATGGCGACGCGACCGACCGTCCCGTTCGCCACCGAGCTCGAGCGCCAGACGGTACCGCCGGTCCGGGTGGACAATAACCGGACCGTCAGCTCCGCCGACACCGAGGCCTTGACATTCATACCGGAGGCATCGAGACGCGCACGCGGCTTTACTCCTGACATCGTGAACTGCCCCATGAACACGGCGGGCACGTCCTTGTCTCGGCCCAGCGCCTGGGCCAGGGCGGTGCCATCACCACGTTCAGCCAGGCGGCGGAGCACCGAGTCCGCCGCACCCAGCTCGAGGAGCTCGATGCCCGACTGGCTTGCCAGGAGGGCTTCGGCAAATCGTTGGGTCGCCATGGTGCTGAGCCCGCTGTTCGCCTGATCGGCCGAGAAGGTCACGAGTGCGATGCGACCGTACGGGGCGAGGTCCAGCCGGGCGGGAACCCTCGCGTACTTGGAGGCGCAGGCCGAAAGCGCCAACGCAGCGCAAAGCGCGAGCGCGTATTGCATTCGGACAGGCTGGTCGGCACTGTTCCAGAGCATAAGTGGCCACATCGGTTAGGGATGCCGGTCGGATGGGCAAGAGGCGCGCCAAGCGTGAGTCGGTTCTGACTCTGACCTGGAGTGACATTGATATGAAAGGCGATCCGATCGAGCCAGATCACAGCTCCGCAGGCCTGCCCGGCGTGCTCCGGCTGACAGCCGGACTCGCCATTGTCGCGCTGGCAGTGCTCGCCGCCTTGGCCGTGCTGGATGTCTTGCCCCGTGAGCAGCTCACCTCGTATGGCCGAAGGATTCTCCTTCTTGCACTGATCGTCGCCCTGGCAGCGGCCGGCATTGCCGGGCTGGTGCGCTGGGGTCGGCGCGGCCGCTAAGCCGTCAGATAACCCACCTCGGCGCAAACCGTTAAGTCGAGCCGCGCTCACTCCGATACTGATGATGACCCAGCACGATCGTCATCGCCCTTGGTTGCGGCGATCGAGAACGGCGGAAACCGAGTGCAAGAGGTGGTATGGCCAAGACGAGCTACACACCAGGAGTCTTTAATAAGAGCGCGGTTATGGTCGGAAGCGCGAGACCGCAACCGCCCCGTTTCGTCCTGCGCCGCCGGCACGTCCTCCGGGCCATGGCCGCAGTGCTAGCGCTCGTGCTGATCTATCTCTTCGCCTACGAGCCATCGTACCAGGGCACGCTCGTGGTCCGGGCGCCTCAGCCGCTGATCTTCGGGCACCGGGGCTTTGGTGACTACGGGCCGGACAACAGCCTCTACGCGGTCGAGCATGCGCTCCAGGCTAACATGGACGGGGCGGATCTCGTCGCCCAGCTCACCTCCGATGGTGAGCTGGTGATCTTTCACGACCTGAGTGTGGACCGGCTGACCTCGGGCTCGGGGAGGGTGGGAGACAAAACGCTGAAGGAGATGCTCGCCTTGGACCTGGGCCCCAAGTACAAGGCCGACGTCAGTGGGGCTTATGTGGGGAGGTTCGAGGACTTTGTCCGCGCGGTGAACCGGCGGGGCGCGATGATGGTCGAGCTGAGGGTACCGGGATCGGCGCCCACCGGAATCGAGCAGCGTGCGGTTAAAATCATCCGCAAGTACGACGCTCACCTTAGTGTCGTACTCAGCTCCTACAACCCGCTGGTGCTGTACCGCGTGAAGCAGATCGACCCGCTGGTGCGTACCGCGTTCATCTTTACGGACACCGAGCAGGCTGATGCGGCGGATCTGCCCTGGGCATTGCGCCAGGAATTCGTCCGCCGTGCCATTCGCAAGTTTGTGCGGTACGACATGCTCAGCATCAATCATCAGGTGGATGACGCCGTCATCGATCGCCTGATCGCGAAAGGGTGGCCCGCGTTCATCTGGACCCCCAACACCGAGGCGGACATCCGCCGCGCTCTCGCCAAGCAGCCCTATGGGGTGATCTCGGATCAGCCGATCCTGGCCCGGCAGCTTCGCGGCGAGTGATTGGCCTGCTGGGCGTCACGATCCACGATCCCGACGTCGTCTTTACCGATCTCGGTCTGGCACTTCTGGGGGGCTATCTGGGCTGGCGGCTATGGAAGGCGCCGGGCCCGCGTATGCTGCTGAGAACCGGCGCCCTCCTGATGGGCGGACTCGCCAGCGCTGCGCTTTGGGGCGCAGTCTTCCACGCATTCTTTCCTGCCGGCACGGCCACTCCTGCCGGCTTTCTGATCTGGGTCCCCGTCGCCCTCTCCATCGTGCTCGCGGCCTCAGTCATGCTCGAGCTGAGCCTGCGCCTCCTGCTACCGCGAATACAATCTCGGGTCCGACGGTTAGTCGTGGCGACATACGCTGTGGTCTTCGCCGTCGTCGTGCTCCTGGTGCACGAGTCGTTCAGCAGCATCGTGTACTTCTACACCCCGGCACTCGTCCTGCTCCTGATCGCGGCGGGGCAGGAGGCGCTCCGCAGCCGGGACGCCGGCTGGACTCTGATCACCACCGGTCTGATCATGTCCGCCGGGGCGGCCATGCTCCAGCAGGCGAGAGTGGCGGTCCATCCCGTCTATTTCGACTACAACGCGGTCTACCACGTGGTGCAGGCGATCGCGCTGGTCTTCCTGTACTTCGGGTGGCGGCGAGCTTCCCTGCCGCCTCGTCTCACTAGAGAGAATCCACCCTCTTAAATGTGGGTAAGGTGGGTCAGATTGCGGCCATCCGGTAAGGGAGAGCCTGATGGGTCACGCTGGGAGGACGGTTTCCGGGTAGTATAGGGACGACTCCTACTCGAGGTCCCCGTGCTTCGTTGTTTCCTGATCGTCTGTGCTTCATCCATACTGCTGGTCGCGACCGCGACGGCTCAAAGGGTTCCCCTCGCGTGGGCCCCCCTCTCCAACCTCTCTTCCTCTCGGCTCTACGATCTTCCATTACGCGGACCGCTGACCCCCGGTCCTTTGCTCGCCGAACAGGCCGATAGTGTTGCTCGACAGATCAAGCCCACCCACTGGAAGGAGGGTGGGCTGGTTGGCGCGCTCGCTGTCGGAGCCTTTGGTGCCTGGCTCGGCAGCGAGATATGCCAAAATTCGGATACCGGGAGTGGGTGCACCGGCCTGACGCTAGGCGGCGCGCTTGGCGGCGGCGTACTCGGCTTCCTTATCGGCGCGCTCATCGGGGGCCAGTTTCCCAAGCAGCCGAGCGCGCCGGCGGAGCCTACTTAGGGCCTCAGGGCGAGGAGAGCGAGCTTGCTCCGCTACCCAGTCGTTCGGTGGCCGCGCTCTCTTCGTGCGGGGCGGAGATCTCGATGGAGGCCTTCCCCAGATGAGCCGGCCAGCGCAGCGTCACCGAGTCTCCCTGCCGGGTGCGGTCGAGCCCACGCTCCGACTTGGCTACCGTCTCGATCGGGAAGGCCCAGACATCGGCAGCCGGCTCCGGCCGCAGATCGAGCGGGGCGAACAGCGAAAGCTCCGTCGCGAAGAGGTCGTCAGCCTGACCGACTGAGGGGTCCCAGCGATAGCGCACCCGGAGGCGCCCGTCCGGAGCAAAGCCAAGCCGCTTCTCCAGACTGGTTTCTCCGGTGGAGTGTCGGAACGAGCACACGATCTCGATGAGGTCCGGTTCCCGCTCGATTCGGAAGTCACACGGGCTCCGGGCCCAGGAATGGGCCGGCCAGTAATCGCCGGCCGCGTAGGACGCGAGCGGTAAACCAACCGGCAGGACGCGATCCACCAACAGTGCCCGGTCGTCTGCGTCCAGTGGCGGACGCTGATCCAGACGAATGCCCTCTTCGAGATCGTGGATGCTGGGAGCTCCATTCGCCGCGTCACGCGTCGCCTCGGCCTGATTCTCCAGGGCGGTGTCGTGGTAGGCCTCACGACGACGCGTCAGGCTGTTGGCGTAGTTGGTCTCGGTATCGAAGATGGTGTATTCCTCGATCGCGCCGCCCCGGTGCGGGCTCACCAGGGCGGAGAACTGGTCGGAGTGAATCCAGATCTCATCGTGACCATCGCCGTCGAGGTCGAGCACCTCCACCGACAGCTCCTGGCCGCGCCGGAGCTCCCGCTCTGCCTGAGCAAGATTCCGCCAGATGGCCTCTCGCAGGTGCGGCAGGTAGAGTCCTCCGAACACGCCGTGCCAGTAGGCGTCGTTGCACTGCGCTCGGCCGATGGCCCGGCGAGCGGTTGGAAGATCTCCCCGCCGCCGGCACAGGAGCGAGAGCGCCTGCATCTTCTTGTGCATCCGATTGGATTCGGGGTACTTCACCAGGAAGTTGCGCCAGTGGGCGCCCCGGATCAGCGCGCCGTCGGGGCCGGCCAGCCGGGCCTCGCCGAGATCACGCTCCAACCGGATGAGTCGTAGCGCGGCATCGGGGGGGAGCGACCAGCCCTCCATCTCGCGATACGACGCCGTCGGTAGATAAGCGATCCCTCCACTCGGCACCGTGTCCAGTGCATCGCTCAGGGTGCTGAGCTGGACCTCGCCGGCCTCGATGAGCCCGCCGATTGTCCCCATGAAGCGCTCCAGCCATCCGCGCTCGTACACCCATTCCTTGGTCCCAGGCCAGCCGCCGAACTTCTCGCCATCATCTGCCAGCACCGCCAGCCGATGACCGGCTCCGCGGAGCTCGCGCAGGTAGCCAGCCGTCTCCTCCGGCGGCCGAAACGGGATGAGGTAGCGCAGCCGCTCATCGATTGGGAAAAGCGCCACCCGCTTACCGTCGCTCTCGGTCCAGAACGGGGCGTGCAGCTGCTCGCTGGCGAAGCCGGAGACGAGAAAGTGACGGTCGTCCACCAGTGCGTAGCGAACCCCGGCGTCTGCCAGGTCGGCGGCCAGCTCCGGTTCCCACACCCGTTCGGTGAGCCAGAGGCCGCGCGCGTCGGCACCAAAGCGGCGGCGGATGGCCTCATGCATCCACTGGATCTGTTCGACCCGGTCGATGCGGGGCAAGGAGGCGAGCACCGGCTCGTAGAAACCGCCCAGGAGCAACTCGATTTTGTGGTCGCTCACCAGCTTCCCGAGCTGGTCCAGATACCGGGTGTCGTGGCCTTCGAGCCATTCGAGTAGGGGCCCCGAGAGATGCAGCACGGCCGGCAAGAACTCTCGAGCGGAGAGGTGCTCCAGCAGCGGCCGGTAGACGTCCTGCACATGCTGCTCGAATACGTGATCGAAGTTGCCGACGGGCTGGTGCAGATGGAGGCCAAACGCGAATCGGATGGGAAGCATGGCTATCCGACGACGAGCGAGCGGGAGCCCCCGAGCGCCGCCGCCACTGCCGGCAACACGTTGGGGAAGAGTTGATCACGTTGGCCCAGCTCCTCGGCCCGGCGTTGCGCCGATTCGAGGTCCGCCTCGCGGCCCGGACCGAGTGCGGTGATCAACTGCTCGGCGTCGTTGCAGTGCTCCCGGAAACGGCGCTCGGCATAGTCGGCCGCTGCACCGGTGGAGATGATGAACTGCCAATCGGAGGACTGGGCCAGCAGAAGCTCCCTTGTCGCCTGCGCCAGGATCGGACGAGCCGCGGCTGAAGCCAGCGCGGCCGGCGCGACATCCCAGAACGACTGCTCCAGAGGCCAAAGCCGTTCCCAGGTCCACGCGGTGCGATCGCTGAGCCACATGCTGCTGTCTCCGTTGGCACCCCACGACCCCCATGGCAGCCGAATCGCGGCGCGGGGAGGATGCTCCTGCAGGTGCCGGGAGCCGGTCGCCGGGTGAATGACATCCCGCTTCCCCGCGAGGGCGCGGTAGACGTTGCCCAGAAAGTCCGGTCCCTCGAACCACCAGTGCCCGAAGAGCTCGGTGTCGAACGGCGCAACCACCACGCCCTCGCGATTCTCCCCCCTGGTCTCCGAGATCCCTTGCAGGAGATTGGCAAAATGGTCGGCGTGCCCGCGCGCCCGGTCGCTCGCTGCCTTGGGGTCGTAAGGCTGCTTGTGTCCCAGGTCCACGCCGGGGCCGGTCACTCGCCAGAGCTTGAGCCCGCCGGGCCAGCGCATCTTGTGGAACTCGAGATACGACTCGTCGCCAGGATAACCCTCGGAGCGGCTCCAGACCTGCATCGAGGCCCGAGGATCGCGCACGTAGGCCACGACCGGACCATGGGCCACGCGATATGCTCGATACGGTGAGCGGAGCGGCTCGGTCGGCGTTTCCGGCCGCGCTGGGGTGTGGATCGTAGGATCGCCGGCCGGATCGCCCGAGAGTCCGAGCGGGCGCCCCGCCGCGGCGAGGTGGGCGTCCACGAAGAAATACTGGAAGCCGGCATCGGCCAGGTGCTCCTCGATCCCCCGGCGCACACCGGTGCGGGGTGCCGTGGGCCACGGCTCCCAGGGACCCCGCGGGCGATAGGCGCACTCCGGTAACCAGCACCCGGCCGGCACCCGGCCGAAGATGCGGCGGTGCTCCGAAACACCGACGGCGAGCTGCAGGCGAATGCTCTCGTCGCGCGCCAGGAGCGGGAGGTAGCCGTGGGTCGCTGCCGATCCGATGATTTCGATCTTGCCGGCGGCCTCCAGTGCCTTGAACGCGCCGATCAGATCCTGATTGATGCTGTGGAACAGGTCGCGGAGCCGGGTCAGGCGACTGCGCCAGAAGTCGACCAATGGGAGGAGGTAGCTGTCTCCGGTGCTGGCGAGGGAGGCGGGTGCCTCATCGCACGCCTTGAGCCGCTGCTCGAGGAACGCTTCCATCTCGGCGACGAATAAGGGGCTGGCCAGCTGGTTGGCGAGGACCGGGGTGAAGCCGATAGTGACCGGCGACGGGACCTTGTCGGTGGCGAGTCCCCGGAGCACCTCGAGTAGCGGCAGGTAGGTGTCCAGCGCGGCCTCGCTGAGCCAGTCACTTCCGTGCGGCCAGCGGCCATGATTGAGCACGTACGGCAGGTGGCTGTGCAAGGTAAAGACGAAGTCCATCGACCGGGCGCTCATCGTAGAGCGATCGCCCGGCGATAGACGTCGAGGTACGTGGCCACCGACCGCTCCCAGCTGAAATCCCGAGCCATCCCCTCGCGCATGACAGCCTCCCACCGGGCCGGATGCTTGAAGCAATCGAGGGCCCGGAAGGTGGCCTCCTGAAAGGCGTCGGAGGTATAGGGCTTGAAGGCGAAGCCGGTCGCCCCGTCCTCGACGGTATCGGCGAGTCCACCTACATGACGCACAATCGGCGGCGACCCGTAGAGCTGGGCGCGCATCTGGGTCAGGCCACACGGCTCGTACAGCGACGGCATAAGGAAGAGGTCAGCCCCAGCCATCAAGCGGTGCTCCAGGCGGTCGGTGAAGTCGAGCTGCACTCCGACCCTGTCGGGTGCGGCTGAGGCCAGCTCCACCAGGGCGGTCTCGTACTGTTTTTCCCCGCTGCCGAGGAAGACGAACTGGGCGTCGAGCGCGAGTAAGTCATCGCTCTGGAGTATCACGTCCAGGCCCTTCTGGGTGACCATGCGCCCGGTCATGCCGAACAGGGGGACCTTCCGCCGCTGCGGCAAACCGAAGGATCGCTGCAGGGCTGCCTTACAACGGCGTTTCCCTTCCAGCTTCGCCGCCGAGTACTGGGCGGTGATCTGCCGATCGGTCGCTGGATCCCAGGCCCGCTGGTCGATTCCGTTCAGCACGCCCACCAGACGGTCGGCCAACCAGATGAACACATCGTGGAGTCCGAAGCCGCCGCCTGCGGTTCGCAGCTCGCCGGCCTGGGTCGGGCTGACGGTGGTGACGAAGTCGGCAAAGGCCAACCCGCCCTTCAGGAAATTCACCTTGCCGTACCACTCGAGCTGTCGCCAGTTGTACAGCTCCCAGGGAAGCCCGATCTGGGGCATGACATCGGGCGGGAAGTGCCCCTGATATCCGGGATTGTGCACGGAGAGCACCGCGGTAACCTCGCTGGAATAACGCTCACCCATCAAGGTGCGGAGGTACACCAACGAGAGGGCAGTGTGCCAGTCATGCGCGTGTAGGACGACGGGTCCAGGGACCAACCGCGGCAGTGCGGTGACCGCGGCGAGCGCGAAGAAGGCAAAACGGCGAGCGTTGTCGGGATAGTCTATTGCGTTCTCGCCGTAGATGCCCGGGCGGTTGAAGTAACCGAGATGGTCGATGAAGAAGACCTGGGGCCCGGAATGGCTACCGGCCACCCGGAAGATGCGCGCCTCCTCGGTATGCGATCCCATCGGGACCGCAAATGGCTGACCGACCGGCTCGAGATCGGGGTCGATGTCGCGCACGGTGCGGTAGAGCGGAAGGATTGCCGCCACGTTCAACCCGGCAGCCTTCTGGAAGCGGGTCAGGCCGCTCACGGCTTCCGCCAGACCTCCGATCCGGGCATACGGGTAGTACTCCGCCGTCACGTGAACGACGGAGACCGGTTGGCCTCCGGCCGTCCTCAGCGGGGGGCCTGGGCTCCCGGACTCGCGGGCCGGTTGGTGAAGCGTTGTCATCCTGTCTGCTTCAAGCGGTTGGTGGATCGTCGCCTGAGGCGTCCCCCTCGATTGCTGGTGCGTAATATTCCTGCACGTAGTCGCGCATCATCCGCCGCGCGGTAAATCGGGTGCCCGCCAGGCGCAGAGCGTGGCGCATCTTCTCCACCCAGCCGAGTGGAACCCCCTGCGCGTTCCGGGTGTAATAGAGCGGCACGACCTGCTCCTCGAGCAGACGGTAGAAGTCCTCCGCGTCGGCTGCATCGGCATCGGAGTTTTCCGGGGCGGGGGCGATGGCCCATCCACTCAGTCCATCGTAGCCCTCCTGCCACCACCCGTCGAGCGTGCTGAGCTGAGGAACACCGTTGAGTGCCGCCTTCATGCCGCTCGTGCCCGAGGCCTCCAGCGGAACCCGGGGAAGATTGAGCCAGAGGTCCGCGCCCTGGACCAGCAGATGGGCCAGGTGCATGTCGTAGTCCTCGAGGAACGCGACCCGTCCCTCGAACTCGGGATCCCTGGTGAACTGGTAGACGCTCTGGAGGACTTCCTTGCCCGGGTTGTCCGCGGGATGCGCCTTCCCTGCAAAGATGATCTGAACCGGACGCCAGGGATCTACCACCAGGCGGCGAAGCCGATCGATATCCCGGAAAATCAGGTTGGCTCGCTTGTAGGTGGCGAATCGGCGGCCGAACCCGATGGTAAACGCCATCGGATCGAGCAGGGTTCCAGCTCCGACGACCTGGGCAGCCTCCTTGAGCTGTCCCGCGAACCGGCGCCGCGCGTCTTCGCGCACGAAGGCGGCCAGTGCGATCTTCTGCCGGCGATGAGCCTCCCAGAGCTTGGCATGATCGAGCGTGAGCACCTGGTCCCAGAATCCCGGCTCCTCGAGGCGGTTCCCCCAGTCCGGGCCGAGGTGCTCGTCGAGCAGGGCCATGATCGGACTGGCCATCCAGGTGGCCAGGTGAACACCGTTCGTCACGTGGCTGATGGGCACAGTCTCCCACGGTCGATTGGGCCAGAGCTCTCGCCAGAGATTCCGGGAGACCTGGCCGTGCCGCCGGGAGACGCCATTCAACCGGGACGAGAGCCGCATGGCCACGACGGTCATGTGAAACTGGCCGGGCAGCGAAGGATGGGTGCCAAGTCCGAACAGCGTGTCGCGGTCGATGCCCATCTCCTCCCATACCGGGCCGATGCAGGCCTCGAGTTGGTCCGCGGTGAAGAAATCGTGCCCGGCGGGAACCGGTGTGTGAGTGGTGAAAACACTTTGTGCCCGGACCTTGCGCACGGCATCCTCGTATGACGATCCGGCGGCGACCAGCTCCCTGAGCCGCTCGATCAGCATGAACGCGGCATGCCCCTCATTGGCGTGCCACACGGCCGGATCGATCTGCATGGCCCGAAGCACCCGTACTCCGCCCACCCCCAGGATCCATTCTTGCCGGAGCCGCATCTCCGGACCGCCGGCGTAGAGCTTGTTCATGAGACCGCGATCTTCCGGCTGGTTCGCTTCCAGGTTGGTGTCGAGCAGGTAAATCGGGACCCGGCCTACCATCATGCGCCAGGCCCGTATGTGGACCGGACGCCCGGAGGTCTCGACTGTCGTGAGCCAGGGTTGCCGATTCGGTCCTACGACCGGAACCAGCGGCGTCGAGGTGACGTCATACTCCTCGTCGCTGTCCTCCTGCCATCCGTCGAGGGTCAGCCGCTGGTCGAAGTACCCCTTCCGGTAGAAGATCCCCACGCCCACCATCGGGACGCCGAGATCGCTGGCGGATTTGCAGTGGTCGCCCGCAAGCACGCCCAGGCCCCCGGAGTAGATCGGAACCGAGTTGTGCAGCCCGAACTCGGCGCAGAAGTAGGCGACCGGGCGGCCGTTCAGCTGTGGGTAGTTGTGCGCGAACCAGGTCTGGCCGCTATCCGCCTCCCGCGCCATCCGCTCCATGACATCGTCGTACCGGCGGAGGAAATCGCTATCGCTGGCGCATGCCGCAATGCGGGCCGGGTCCACCCGGCAGAGCAGTTCGAGGGGATTGTGCCGGGTCCGGTGCCAGAGCGCCTCATCGATGGAGTGGAAGAGGCTGCGCGCCTCCCGGCTCCAACTCCACCACAAGTTCATCGCAATGGCCGCCAGCCCTTCGATGCGGGCAGGCAGGTAGGGGATGCGGCTCTGTTGCATGTTCATGGCCAATAATAAGCGGGACAGCGGGCAAGCGGAAAAGCTGGCGCGGCTCAGTGTCGGGCGACATCTTGGGCCTACCCACGATTCTCTGGAGGCTTCCTGGATCGCCGTTCTTTCCTCGATGCGCTGACAGCCCTCGGCATGTTCGGGGGGCTCCGCGGCGCTGCTGCTTTCGTCGGCACCGTCGAAGGCCGGAGCCGTCTCAGGGATGCCCAGCACCTGGAGACCATTGGCATTCAGCTGTACAGTGTGCGCCGCGAGCTGGCACGGGACTTTGAGGGCACCCTCGCTCGGATCGCGAGAATCGGATACAAAGAGGTGGAGTTCGCGGGCTATTTCGACCGGCGGCCCAAGGAGGTGAGGGCCATCCTCGATCGGTACCGACTGAGCGCGCCCTCGGCGCACGTCCCCATCGAGGTAGCACAACAGGACTGGGCGGGCGCTCTCGCTGCCGCCAACGTCGTCGGTCATCGCTATCTGGTTTTACCCTGGTTGCCGCCGGAGAGCCGGCGCACCCTGGACGATTTCAAGCGTCTTGCCGCTGAGTGCAACCGGCTGGGCCAGGAGGCCAAGCGAGCCGGTCTCCGATTCGCCTATCACAACCACGACTTCGAGTTTGGGCCGCTGGATGGCCGGTTGCCGTACGACGTATTGCTCGCCGAGACCGATCCCGCCAACGTCGCGCTGGAGCTCGACCTCTTCTGGATTACCAAAGGCGGTCAGGACCCGCTGAAATACTTCGCCCGTTACCCCGGCCGGTTCGAGATGGTGCACGTGAAGGACTCTTCCGGACCGCCGGAGCACCGCCAGGTCAACGTGGGGCAGGGCACCATCGATTTCGGGCACATCCTGGGACGTCGGCAGCAGGCTGGGATCCGCCACTTCTTTGTCGAGCACGATGACCCGGCGGACCCGCTCGCATTCGCCCGGACGAGCTTCGACTATCTCACGCGGCTGGAGCTCGGAGACTCCTGAGCGGGAAGCACCGCCGGCAACCGGAGGGTTTCTCCATGGACAGACGAGAGGTCGTGCGGCTCCTCAGCGGTGCTCTGGCGGTCCCGATGCTCTCCGGCTACAGCGCCGAAGAGTTGTTGGCGCTGGGCCGCCGACTGAATGGCAGGATAACCGAGGGCATACGCGGGCCGAATGTGCTCGATCCGCACCAGCGCGCCACGGTCTCGGCCATTGCCGAGCGCATTATCCCAGCGACCGACACCCCCGGCGCTCGCGCGGCCAGGGTCCCCGAGTTCATCGAGCTGATCGTGGCCGAGCACTTCACCGACGATGAGCGCACCCGCTTTGTTGCCGGGCTCACCGACGTGGATGTGCGCTGCAGGGCCGCGGTGGGTCGTGCCTTTATCGAGACCTCCCCTGTCGAGCAGGATCGGATCCTCCGCGTGCTCGAAGCGAAGGCAGAGCCGAAGCTGGCGCAGAAGCAGCCGGAGAAGAAGCCCATCGAACCCAGCCAGAAACCGGAGGAGAAACCGGCCGAGAAGCCACGCGAGGCGCGGCAGGAAAAGCCAGTGGAGCAGCCGCCCTTCTGGCGGCAGATCAAATTCCTGACGGTTTACGGCTACTACACTTCCGAAATTGGAGTGGTTGGGGAGCTCCACACTGTCGTGATCCCGGGGCGCTACGACCCGTGCGCCGCAACCGGGGTCAGAGCGCCGGGAGGGAGCTGACGATGCGGAAGAGCTACGACGCTATCGTGGTGGGCTCCGGGATGAGCGGCGGCTGGGCCGCCAAGGAGCTAACCGAACGCGGCCTGGCCACCTTGGTGCTCGAGGCCGGGCGACCGATCGATCCGGCCACCGATTACCTGGAGCACAAGCCCGTCTACGAGTTCAAGTTCCGCGGGCTGGGAGATCGCAAGGAGAACGAGGCGAAGCACTTCATCCAGAGCAAGGCCGGGCCCTTCGAGGAGCAGACCAGCCACTTCTTCGTCAATGACGTCGAGAACCCCTACACCTTCGATTCCGACAAGCCGTTCTATTGGATCCGCGGTCGGCATCTGGGTGGACGGTCGATCATGTGGGGGCGTCAGACCTATCGGCTCAGCGATCTTGACTTCGAGGCCAACGCCCGCGAGGGGATCGGGGCGGACTGGCCGATTCGCTATGCCGACATTGAGCCGTGGTACGACTACGTGGACGAGTTCATCGGTGTCAGCGGCGAGCGGCTCGGGCTGGCCCACCTGCCGGATGGCAAGTTCCTCCCTCCCATGCCGCTCAACTGCGCCGAGGATGTTGTCAAGGCAGGGATCGCCAAACACTTCGGTGGCGAGCGGCTGCTGACGATCGGACGTTGCGCCATTCTGACGCAGCGGCACGGCGGGCGCGCCGCCTGTCACTACTGCGGTCCCTGTTGGCGCGGGTGTATCACCCGCTCGTACTTCAACAGCGTCCACGTCACCCTCCCTGCCGCGCAGGCCACCGGAAGGCTGACAATCCGGCCCTTCAGTGTGGTGCATAGCGTGATGTACGACGAGCGTCGCGACCGGGCTACAGGGGTCCGCGTGATCGACGCAAATACCCGTGAGCCGCTCGAGTTTCAGGCCCGGGTGATCTTCCTCTGCGCTTCCGCCCTCGAGTCCACCCGAATCCTCCTCAACTCGGCCAACCGCCGGTTCCCCACCGGACTCGCCAACTCGAGCGGGGAGCTGGGTCGTAACCTCATGGATCACATCATGGGTGGCGGCGCGAGCGGCACGATCCAAGGGCTCGAGGACCACGACACCTTCGGCCAGCGGCCCAATGGGATTTATGTCCCCCGTTTCAGGAACCTGAAGACTGGTCACTCGGATTTTGTTCGTGGCTACGGTTTCCAGGGCGGCGGGGGCCGCGAAGGTTGGGCCCGGGGCGCCACGATGAAGGGCTTCGGCGCGCCGCTGAAGGCCGAGCTCCGGCGGCCGGGGCGGTGGAACTTCACGTTCTATGGCTTCGGAGAGTGTCTGCCCCGGCCGACTAACTACATCGAGATCGACAAGGAAAAGGTGGATGCCTGGGGGATTCCCGTGCTCCGTATCCACTGCGTATGGAGTGACAATGAGCGGAAGATGCTTCAGGACATGTCGGTGACCGCGGCCGAGATGCTCGAGGCCTCGGGCACCAAGGACATCAAGCCCTTTGTGCAGGACAATGCGCCCGGGCTCGGGATCCACGAGATGGGAACCGCGCGGATGGGCCGTGACCCGAAGACCTCTGTGCTGGATGCGTACAACCGGTGTCACGATGTCAAAAATCTCTTCGTCACCGACGGAGCCTGCATGACCTCGTCGGGGTGTCAGAACCCATCGATCACCTACATGGCCCTTACCGCGCGTGCTGCGGCCTACGCCGTGGATCAGATCAAGAAGAATCAGCTGTGATATCGGGAGTCGGCTCGCGCTACGATGTGTGCATCATCGGCTCCGGAGCCGGCGGTGGAATGGCCGCCTATGCCCTCACCCGCGCGGGCGCCAGCGTGGTGCTGCTCGAGGCAGGTCGGATGTGGGACAACGGAAAGGACTCGGCGATGCTGGCCTGGCCCTACCAGTCCCCCCGGCGCGGGGCGCCGACGAAAGAGCGCCCGTTCGGCGAACTCGACGGCTGCATTGGTGGCTGGGAGATCGACGGGGAGCCTTACACCGTCGCCGCCGGCACCCGGTTCGACTGGTGGCGCGCGCGGATGCTGGGCGGACGCACCAATCACTGGGGGCGCATCTCGCTCCGGTTCGGCCCGGATGACTTTCGGGGCAAGAGCATCGACGGCCTGGGCGACGACTGGCCCATCGGGTACGACGACATTCGACCCTTCTACGACCGAGTGGACCGGCTCGTCGGGATCTTCGGCAGCATGGAAGGGCTAAGGAATCACCCGGACGGCATCTTCCTGCCGCCACCAAGGCCTCGCTGCTATGAGCTGCTGGTCCAGCAGACCTGCGGCCGGCTCGGCATCACCTGCATTCCCGCGCGGATCTCGGTGCTCACCCGCCCACACAACGGCAGGGCGGCGTGCCACTATTGCGGGCAATGCAACCGTGGCTGCCGCACCAATTCGAACTTCTCCGCCCCCGGCGTGCTCCTCACCCCTGCCATGGCCACTGGACGGCTCACACTCCTCACCAATGCAATGGCCCGGGAGGTGACCGTAGATCGCACGGGACTCGCCAGCGGTGTGTCCTACGTCGATAAGGTCACGGGCACCGACCGGCACCTGCGCGCGCGGGTTGTGGTTCTCGCGGCCAGCGCATGCGAGTCGGCCCGGCTTCTCCTGAATTCCAAGTCGTCGCGTTTCCCGGACGGCCTCGCCAATTCCAGTGGTACGGTGGGGAAGTACCTCACCGACACCACCGGTACCGGTGTAGCCGGCGTCATCCCGCGCCTCATGGATCAGATACCTCACAACGAGGACGGCGTCGGGAGCCTGCACGTCTACATGCCGTGGTGGCTGGACAATCGAAAGCTGGACTTTCCCCGTGGCTACCACATCGAGGTCTGGGGCGGGCTCGGCCAGCCCGCCTACGGCTTCATGGGCGACATCCACCAGTACCCGTCCGGCGGCGGTTACGGACAGCAGCTCAAGGACGACTATCGGCGTTACTACGGAGCGACCATCTGGCTGTCCAGCCGCGGCGAAATGGTGCCGAATGCCGACTCCTACTGCGAGATCGATCCCGCTGTCGTCGATCAATGGGGGATCCCCGTGCTTCGCTTTCACTGGAAGTGGAGTGAGCACGAGGTCGCGCAGTCAAAGCACGCGCAGGACACTCTCCGCGGCATCATCACCGCAATGGGAGGTCAGACGCTCGATTCTATGCCGACGGAGGCTGATGAGTATGGCATTGCACCCGGAGGTCAAATCATTCACGAGGTCGGCGGGGCACGGATGGGGAACGATCCGCGGACGTCGGCATTCAACCGATACTGCCAGGCGCACGAGGTGAAGAACCTCTTCGTGGCTGATGGCGCCCCGTTTGTGGGGCAGGCGGATAAGAATCCCACCTGGACGATCCTGGCGTTGGCGTGGCGCACCAGCGACTACATCGCGGTTCAAAGGAAGCGAGGGGAGTTGTGAGGAAGGTAGACGGTCTGAAGAAGGTCGAGAGTCCAGGGTCTCATCTCAGCCGGCGCGAGACAGTAAAGCTCCTGGGAATGGTGCCGCTGGGGCTCGCGCTGGCCTGGACCCCCTCACCGACCCAGGTCGAAAGATTTCTGCGCATGTCTCTGAGCACTCGACCCTCGGCCCTCGACCTGAGGTTCTTCACCTCCGAGGAGTACCAGACCGTGCGCCTGCTCGCGGACCTCATTATCCCGCGGGACGAGCGCTCGGGGAGCGCGTCGGACGCCGGTGTTCCCGAGTTCATGGATTTCATGATGGCCGACCAGGACACCTCAGCGGAGGCTCGCACCGCGATGCGTGGCGGGCTGGCCTGGACCGATGCCGAGTGCGGCCGCCGGTACGGCAAGCGGTTCGTGGATTGCTCGGAGAGGGAGCGCATCGGCCTCCTCGACGATATCGCCTGGCCGGCTCGCGCCCGGCCGGAGATGAGTCACGGTGTGGCCTTCTTCAACGCCTTCCGCGACCTGACCGCCTCCGGCTTCTGGTCGAGCGAGATGGGGGTAAAGGACTTGCGCTATCAAGGCAATGCCGTGGTACCGAAGTGGACCGGCTGTCCCGACGCGGCGCTCCGGAAGATCGGGGTGCGCTACCAGGACGGGTAGGCGGAGATGACCGCCAAGCGACTCGGGATCGGTGTCATTGGAAGTGGCTTCAATGCCAGGTTCCACCTCCAGGCGTTCGTGGCCGTGCGGGACGCCGACATTCTCGGCATCTGGAGTCCCAACCAGCAGCGCGCCGCCGAGGCCGCAACCCTGGCGCGCTCGCTCGACGTGGGACCGGCGAAAGCCCACCGGTCGATCGCGGAGATGGTCGCGGACCCTGCGATAGATGCGCTCTGGCTCTGCGGGCCGAACCACGCGCGGCTGGAGAACGTCGAGGAGATCGTAGACGCGATTACCCGCGGCGGGGGAGAGCTCAAGGGACTTGCGTGTGAGAAGCCGCTGGGGCGGAATGTGGCAGAAGCGAGCCGGATCACCGAGCTGGTGAAGGGCGCCGGGTTACCCCACGGATATCTGGAGAATCAGCTCTTCGCGCCGCCGGTGGTCCGAGGCCATGCCCTGATTTGGGCTCGAGGTGCGTCGGTGGCGGGACGGCCCTACCTCGCGCGGGCGGCCGAGGAGCACAGCGGCCCCCACGCGCCATGGTTCTGGCAGGGGCGACTCCAGGGCGGCGGCGTGTTGAATGACATGATGTGCCACTCGGTCGAGGTGGTGCGGTACCTGCTGACCGAGCCGAACGCGCCACGGTCGTCGCTCCGTCTCGCGCGGGTCACCGCGCGCATCGGCTCCCTCAAATGGACCCGGCCCGAATACGTCCAGCGCCTCTCCCGGACCATGGGGAAAGAGGTCGACTACGCAGCCCATCCGGCGGAAGACTTCGCCAGCGTGACGCTCGAGTTCGAGGGCAAGGACGGGCTCGCTGCTTTCGGTGAGGCGACCACCTCCTGGAGCTTCGTGGGTGCGGGACTCCGGCTCTCGGCGGAGCTGCTCGGCCCGGAATACTCGATGTCATGGAACAGCCTCGATAGCGGGCTAAAGCTGTTCTTCAGTCGCGAGGTATCGGGAGGAACCGGGGAAGATCTGGTGGAGAAACAGAACGCCGAATCCGGGCTAATGCCCGTGGTGGCGAACGAGGCATGGGCCTATGGCTATGAGGCCGAGAATCGGCATTTCGTCCGGGCGTTTCTCTCGGGCGAGACCCCGATGCTCACCTTCGACGACGGGGTCGAGGTAGTGCGGACGCTGATGGCCGCCTACATGAGCGCAGAGCGGGGATGCACCCTGAGCTTCCCCCCGGACGGCCTGGGCGGCTTTGTGCCGGCGGTCGCCACCGGGACTTGGCGGCCGTAGCATCTACGGCAGCGGTGCTGCCGCCAGCTCCGACGCCCGGGCCTGCAACGAGGGCCGAAATAGGATCGAAAAGATGATGAGAATGCCGGCTGCCAGGCCCGCCGGAACCAACCAGATAGCACGCCAGTCGTGGGACAGCGCCCCGGCGGCGCCGCTCATACTGTTGGCGTCCACCACCGACCCTGAAATCCACGCCCCGATGAAGAGTCCCAGGCCCAAGGTGACGAAAGTGAGCAGTCCCTGGGCTGCGGCGCGAATCCTCTCGTTCGCTCTCTGATTCACGTAAATCTGTCCCGCCACGAAGAAGAAATCGTAGCAGACCCCGTGCAGCAGGATGCCGACATAGAACATCCACGCCAGCGCGCCGGCATTGCCGTAGGCGAAGAGCAGGTAGCGCAGTGACCACGCCGCCATGCCGAGGAGCAATACCCGCTTGAGCCCGAGCCGCAGCAGGAACCAGGGCATGAGGAGCATGAAGCCGATCTCCGACACCTGTCCCAGCGTCATCTTGCTTGCCGGCTCCGGGAATCCGATCTCGTTGAGGAAGAGATTAGTGAAGGCATAGTAGAACTGCAGTGGGATGCAGAGCAGAAAGGAGCCCAGCATGAAGACCGCGAACGAGCGGTCCTTGAGCAGGGTGAGGGCGTCGAGCCCCAGGACATCCCGCGCGCGCGCCGGACCAGCCTTCGGACCCGGCGGGGTGTGCGGAAGCGCGAACGAGTAGAGGCCCATCACTACCGACGCTCCCGCGGCGATTCGCATCGGGATTGCCGTCGCCTCGACCCCGAGCCGCCCGACCATTAGACCGGCCACGATCCACCCAATCGTACCCAGCACGCGAACTGCGGGAAACTCTTTCGGCGGGTCCGTCAGGTGGTGAAAGGAGAGGGAGTTGGTGAGCGCCAGCGTGGGCATGTACAGCAATGCGTACGCGATCAGCACCGGGTAGAAGCGGCCGAAGCTCTCGATCGTCGAGGCGGCGTAGATGAGCAACGCTCCGGTGAGATGGAGCCCGGCAAGGATCTTCTCGGTCGAAAGCAAACGATCCGCGATCATCCCCATGAAGAACGGCGAGATCATCGCCGCAATGGCGGTGCTGCCGTACGCCAGGCCGACTTGGGCCCCGTCGAAGTGAAGCGCTCTCGACAGATAGGTTCCCAGCGTGACATACCACGCCCCCCAGATGAAGTACTGGAGGAACATCATCGCCGAGAGGCGAAGCCGAACCCCGCTCACGGAAGGACGCGGATCTTGATGTTGCGGTAGGCCACCCTGTCGCCGTGGTCCTGCAGGCCGATATGGCCCGAGTCGTTTCGCCCGTAGCGCGGCATCGTGGCGAACTTGCTCCGCTTGACCCGCGCCTCCCAGTCGGGACTGCCGAGCTCCGCCTCGACGACCTTAACGCCGTTGAGCCAGTGCTCCACATGTTTCCCCTTGACCACGATTCGCACCGTGTTCCACTCGCCCGCCGGCCGCACGACACCCCGAGGGGCAGGGTAGATAGCGTAGAGCGCTCCGGCCGAGGTGAGCGGCGAGCGGCCGTCGGGGTGTCTGGCGTCGTCGAGCACCTGCATCTCCACGCCGCTGCGCCAGGCGTAATCGGAATCCTCACTCACCCGATAGAAGATCCCGCTGTTACCACCCGGCGCTACCCGCCACTCCAGCGCGAGCTCGAAATTGCCGTACTGATCGGTCGTGACGATGTCACCCGCCGAGTCCACCCGGGTGAGCGCACCGTCGGTGACCTGCCAGCCGGCAGGCATTGCCTTCTGACGGTAGCCCCGCCAGCCGGCCGTGGTCTTGCCGTCAAAGAGAAGTCGCCAGCCGGCGTCGCGCTCCGCAGGCGTCAGCATGTTTGGGGGAGTCTCCTGCGCAAGCCGCTCATGTCTTGCTGAGGTGCAGGCCACGAGCATCACCACCGTGGCTGCATAATTTACCGCTCGATGGAGCACGTTGCCTCCTTCGCCCGACTCCAGCCGCATTGCCTAATGCACCAGCTTCTTATA
>Ga0307310_10000069_pt1 | contig 24716 bp, 31 predicted proteins | sample ER_DNA_197_FD_194502 | JGI IMG/M metagenome (GOLD analysis project Ga0307310, IMG submission 194502) | Bulk soil microbial communities from the East River watershed near Crested Butte, Colorado, United States - ER_DNA_197 | ecosystem: Environmental > Terrestrial > Soil > Floodplain | place...
ACGTGACGACGAGGCCCTCGATGACGATGACCCCCATCGCGCCGGCTGGCGTCAGGCCCGCGCCCAGCACCAGGCCAAAGGCCACGATCCCGTTGATCCCGAGGCCCGCGGCAAGGGCGATCGGGTAGTTCGCGACCACGCCCATCAGGATCGTCATGACGCCCGCGACCAGGGCCGTGGCGGCGGCCGCGGCGACGGGATCGATTCCCGCCGCGCTGAGGATCGAGGGGTTCACGGCCACGATGTAGACCATCACCATGAAGGTGGTGATCCCCGCCTTCACCTCGGTCCCGATGGTCGTCCCGCGCTCGGTGAGCTTGAAGAACCCGTCGAGCCCACCCCGATCCGGCTCACGCTCGACGCGTCGAGGCTCCGGCTCGGTTGGAAGTGGCTCCCCTTCAGTCCCCCGGTACACGTCGGATGCGTCCACTGCTGCGTTACCCTCCGGCTCCTGTGCAGCCCGCCCGACACCGACTCGGGACGGCGCCGTCGCGCAGCCTACTCCGAGCCGCTCGCTGACGCGGCGTTTTTACGCAGCCGATGCGCCGCTGGTCTCAGCGACGGAGGAACAGGTTGGCGAGGACGGTCAGCACGATCGAAACGACGATCATGGTCGCGATCGGAATATAGATGGCGCCGTGCTCGCCGCGAATCGTGATGTCGCCGGGCAGCCGCACGCCAAATGCGGCGAGGGCACCGAACACGACCAGCACGATGCCAACCAGGACCAGGATGCGGCCGAGCTCGGGCGGCATCGGCTCAGGCGTCGAACAGGCCGGGCTGGACCGATGCGCCGGCGGGCGTCAGGCCCAGGTGCGCCCAGCCGCCGGCGGTCAGCTGGCGGCCGCGGGGCGTGCGTGCCAGGAGGCCGATCTGCATCAGGTACGGCTCGACCACGTCCTCGACCGTCTCGACTGGCTCGCTGATGGTTGCCGCCATCGTGGCAAGCCCGACCGGCCCGCCGTTGTGGTGCTGTGCGATGGCGGTGAGCAGCTGACGGTCGAGCGCGTCCAGGCCCAGCGCGTCGATCTCCAGCAGATCGAGCGCGTCGTCGGCAAGCTGAGCCGTGACCCGGCCATCCCCGCTGCCGCGTACCTGCGCGAAGTCGCGCACACGCTTCAGGAGCCGGTTGGCGATGCGGGGCGTGCCGCGCGAACGGCGCGCGACGAGCGTCGCAGCATCCGGATCGAGGGTGATGGCCAGGATGTCGGCGGATCGGCGCAGGATGCGCTCGAGCTCGGCCTCCGAGTAGTAGTCGAGCCGATAGGTCACGCCGAACCGATCGCGCAGCGGCCCGGTGATCGAGCCGACCCGCGTCGTGGCCCCGATGACCGTCAGGTGCTCGATCTGCAGCCGCACCGTCCGCGCTCCCGGCCCCTTGCCGAGGACCACGTCGAGCGCGTAGTCCTCCATCGCCGGATACAGGATCTCCTCGACGACGTGGCTGAGCCGGTGAATCTCGTCGATGAACAGGACGTCGCCCTTGTTGAGGCTGGTGAGCACCGCCGCGAGATCCCCCGCCCGTTCGATGGCCGGGCCGCTCGTCGTTCGGATCTGCGCCCCCATCTCCGCCGCGACGATGTTGGCGAGGGTTGTCTTGCCGAGCCCGGGTGGCCCGTACAGCAGGATGTGGTCGACCGGCTCCTCGCGATGCTGCGCGGCGTCGATCAGGATCGCCAGGTTCTCCTTGACGCGATCCTGTCCAGCGAACTCGTCGAGCCGGCGCGGACGGACGGTCGTCTCGAGCTGGCGTTCCTCCTCGCCAAGCTCGGTGGTGGCGATGCGCTCGATGGTCACCGCGGTTCGCCCGATTCGAACATGTGACCGATTCTAGACGGAGCCGCTCGACCCGAGCCGCTCGAGGTCTGCGGGCGTGTCGACGTCGGCGGGGATTGCGTCCACGGGGACCTCCCGCACGACCTGCCGGTTGCCGCGAATGATCTCGCGCAGGCCCAAGTCGCCATGGAGCAACGCCACGCTGTCGAACGCCGATCGCTCGACAAGGACGGGCGGCAGGATGAGGCCACCTGACGAGGCCGCCACGATGGGGCGCGAGCCTCGGGCCGCAACGATCGCGTTCACCGTTGCCACGGGGAGCGTGGGCTGATCTCCGAGCAGCATGAGCGCGGCCTCAACATCTCCCGGCAAAGCCGCGATTCCCATCTGGAGCGAATGGCTCAGCCCGCGCTCGGGGTCGTCATTGCGGACAGGGACCACATCGGGGGGAACCGCCAGCGCGCCGGGCACAACGGCCAGTATCGGATCCAGGCCCGCCTCGCGGGCGATGGCGACCACCGCCTCCAGCATCGTCAGATCTCCCACCCTGGCGAGCTGCTTGGGCGAGCCGAAGCGGGTGGCCGACCCGGCCGCAAGGATGACGGCAGCCACCTTCGACCGGTCCGGAATGGGTGCAGGAAGAGGCTCCGTCATGGCTGCATATACTGGCCCGATGATCGACGAGGCGCTCGCCGCGCTGCGAACGTGGCGCGCAGACGGCGTGCCCGCCGCGCTCGCAACCGTGACGAAGATCGTGGGCTCGGCGCCTCGCGGGGTGGGCGCCAAGCTGGCGGTCGCCGGCGACGGGCGGATCGCCGGATCCGTGAGCGGGGGCTGCGTCGAGGGTGACGTGATCGAATCGGCGCTCCGTGTCCTTGCCGACGGGACGCCGCAGCTGCGCCACTACGGGATCAGCGACGAGATGGCCCTGCAGGCGGGGCTGATGTGCGGCGGCGAGATCGACGTCTTCGTCGAGGCGGCTGCCGGCACCGCCGGCGAGATGCTCTCGGCGCTGATCGAGCGCGTCGAGCTGCAGGAGCCGGTCGCCCGCCTGATCGACTACGCGCGCGGCACGGTCGGGCTGGCCACGGCCGACGACCTCGCCCCGGCCGGCGAGCAATCGGCCAGCGAAGCGCTGGCGGCCGGTGAGTCGCGCAGCCTGCCCGCGGGGTTCGTTGACGTCATCAATCCCGCGCCGCGCCTGTGGGTGGTCGGAGCGGGCCATATCGCCGAGCACGTGGTCGCATTCTCCGAGCGCGCCGGGTTCAAGCCGATCGTCGTCGATCCACGGCGTCTCTTCGCGGATCAGCCTCGCTTCGGCGGCGTCGAGGTGATGCGGACCTGGCCCGATCGCGCGTTCGCGGAGCGCGGCCTGCGAGCCAGCGACTCCGTTGTCGTGCTCTCTCACGACCCGAAGATCGACGAGCCGGCGCTGTGCGCCGCCCTTGGCGCCGACCTGGCGTACGTTGGTGCCATCGGCAGCCGTCGGGCCCAGGAGGATCGTGCAGAACGCCTGGAGCGCGCAGGCATCGGCCAGGAGCGGCTGGCGCGGCTGCACGCTCCGATTGGCCTCGACCTCGGCGGCCGATCCCCAGCCGAGATTGCGCTGGCCATCGTGGCGGAGCTCGTATCGGTCCGGCACGGTGGTTCGGCTCGACGGCGGTGAGCGACGTCTACGACGCGATTCCCAAGGTCGAGCTCCATTGCCATGTCGAGGGAACGGTGCGGCCATCCACCGTGGTCGAGCTGGCACGCAAGAACGGCCGGACACTCCCCACCGAGGATCCAACCCAGCTCTACCGATACGACTCCCTGAACTCCTTCCTCGAGATCTTCTGGCTGGTCCAGGCGCTCATCGCCGACCGATACGACTGGGCACGGGTCGCTTACGAGTCGATCCTCGACGCCGCGCCGCACGGGCTGCGCTACCGGGAGATGTTCTTCACCCCCGCCCGCCATCTGGAGATGGGCCAATCCCTGAGCGAGATCATCGCCGGCCTCTCCGAAGGGCTGGCGGCAGCGGAGGCAGAGACTGGGGTGCGCTGCATGCTCATCTGCGACATCGACCGAGCCTACGGTCCGGCAGCCGGCCTCGAGCTCGCCGAGCAACTGGCCGAGGCCGTGAGGGCCGGGAAGGCCGAGCGCGTGATCGGCCTGGGAATGGACTCGACGGAGCGGGGCGTCGACCCACGAGCATTTGCGTCCGCCTTCTCGCTCGCTCGCTCGCTGGGCCTGCGCCTCACATCGCACGCCGGCGAGGACACCGGTCCTGAAAACATTGCCGTTGCGCTGGAGGCCCTGGGGATCGAGCGCATCGACCATGGGCTCGCGATCCTGGATGATCCGGCCCTCGCCCAACGCGTGGCAGAGCAACGGATCCCGCTGACGGTCTGCCCAAACTCGAACATCGTGATCGCGAATCGGTACGCGGAGCTCGCCGAGCATCCATTCCGCCGGATGCGAGACGCGGGTCTGCTTGCGACCCTGAACACCGACGACCCGGCCATGACCGATCTCGACCTGGGCAAGGAGTACCGCACCGTTGCGGACGCGCTCGGGATGTCGTTTGACGAGATGGCTGCGGTCGCCCTCGATGGGGTCGAGGCGAGCTGGCTGCGGGACGGGGAGAAGCGGGCCATGCGCTCTTCCTTTGAACGCGAGCTCGCTGCCCTGCGTTCCGCGTAGGCGCCTCTTACCCGACGCTCACCTCGACGCTGACCGGCACTGCCCGACGGACCGCGTCGTGGACCGGACAATGCACCGCACCCCATTCGGCGATCTCGCGCAACCGGTCGTGGGGCACGCCATCGGCCGCCAGCACGATCCGCACGCTGCTGCTCAGCGGCCCCGCTGGGATGTCATCGGCCGCGTCGAGGATGCCGCGGTCGTCGGATTGGCTCTCGACGACGACTTCGAGGCGGCTCAGCACGACACCCTCTTCCGCGGCTCGCATCCCGATCAGCGTCGTGACGCAGGCGGCGTGGCCGGCGCGCAGGAACCAGCCCGGGGACGGTGCCTCTTCGCGCCCGCCGACGCTCGCGGGCATGTCAGTTATGAGTGCGGCTCCGCCTGGACCCTCCACGCGGACGAGCAGACCCGCCTCCAGCCGTGCAGTGGCGGCCGAATCGGTGTACCGCGCGTCGTCCGGATGAGCTCGCAGGTACTCGCGCGCGGCGCGTACGGCATCTCCGATGGCGGTGGGTGGCTCGGGCACTGGCCCTTCCCTTTCGGCTGGCTGGATCCGTGCATTCTGAACTTTGGAGGACGGTCGGGCGCGTACCATCGCGGCATGACGGACGTCTCGCGGGTCGCCGCGACCGGAGCACGATACGGCCACACAAACCTGATCGCGCGCGATTGGCGCACGGTCGCCGAGTTCTACGAGCGCGTCTTCGGCTGCGCGCCGGTTCCACCCGAGCGCAACTACAGCGGACCAGATCTGGAGCGCGGGACGGGGGTCCCCGGGGCGACGCTGAGCGGCATCCATCTCCGTCTGCCAGGGCACGGAGCGGCCGGCCCGACGCTCGAGATTTACACCTATGGCCAACAAGCCGCAGCCCTGCCCCCGGCCGCGAACCGACCGGGCTGGGGTCACCTCGCATTCGCCGTACACGACGTCGCCCAGGCTCGGCAAGCGGTGCTGAGTGTTGGGGGCGGCACATTGGGCGAGATCGTGACTCTCCAGACCGCCGACGGTCGCCGGGTGACCTGGTGTTACGTGTCCGATCCTGAGGGCAATATCGTCGAGCTGCAGAGCTGGGCGCCGGCGGCGTGACGGCGGCGTCCGACCTGCTGATCGAAAACGGCACGATCGTGGACGGCACCGGCGCACCGGCGTATGCCGGAGGGGTCGCAGTCGAGGGCGATCGGCTGCGGATGATTGGCTCGGGGGACGAGCCCGCCCGAGCGGCGCGCACCATCGATGCCAGCGGCATGGTCGTCGCTCCGGGCTTCATCGACCTGCATTCGCATTCCGGACTGATGATCCTGGCCGATCCGCTCCATGAGCCCAAAGTGCGCCAGGGCGTGACGACCGAGGTGATCGGCGTCGACGGGCTCTCGTATGCCCCGATGCCGTCGGCCGCCGCCCTCGCCGACCTGGTCGAGATGAACGCCGGGCTCGATGGCGACCCCGCGATCGACTATGGCTGGGACAGCGTGACCAGCTACCTGGAGCGCTTCGACGGAAAGGTATCGGTCAACATCGGCCTCCTGATTGGGAACAGCGCGCTGCGGATCTGCCGCCTCGGCTGGGACGACGTGGAGGTGGACGCCGGGGCCATCGCGGACATGCGCGCCATGCTGCGCGAGGCGATGGAGCAGGGCGCGCTGGGCATCTCCAGCGGCCTCGATTACCCGCCCGGCGCGTACGCGAGCACCGACGAGCTGGCGGCGCTCACCGCGGAGGCGGGCCGCGGGGGCGGCTTTTACCACACTCACGTCAGGTACGGCCTGGGCGACCGCTATCTCGATCCGTTCCGCGAGGCGATCGAGATCGGGCGGCGGGCCGAGGCAGCCGCGCACATCACCCATTTCTACCATCGGCAGACCTTCCCGGGCGGTCCGGAGCCGATGCTGGCGCTGGTCGACGATGCGCGCGCCGAGGGCCTCGACGTCACCTTCGACAGCTATCCCTACGAATGGGCCTCCACCCGTCTCCTGATCATGATCCCGCCGTGGGCGCAGGCCGGCGGGCCAGGCCCCACCAGGGAGCGGCTGGCCGATATCGACGTTCGTCAGCGAATCCGCGCGGAGCTCGCAGACCGCGGCGTGCTCTTCGCCGGGAAGGGTGCGTGGCACGACGTCCGCCTTGGCTACTTCATGCGTTCGGAGAACCTGCGCTGGGAGGGGCGCACCCTGGGTGAGCTGATCGATGAGCGCGGCGAGGACCCGGTCGACGTGCTGTGCGACCTGCTGCTGGATGAGAACCTGCACGTCAACGAGGTGACCCCCGGCCCGTGGAGCGAGACCCTTCCCCACTTTCTCCGGCATCCGGTCGGCATGGTGGGGACCGACTCGACCTTCGTCGCCGCCAAGCCGTCCCCGCGGACGTACGGGTCCTTCCCGCGCATTCTCGGCCAGTTCGTGCGCGACGAGGCCCTGCTGAGCCTGGAGGAGGCGGTCCGCAAGATGACGTCCGCTCCGGCAGCACGCCTTGGGCTCACCGACCGCGGCATCCTGCGCGACGGGCTGGCGGCGGACCTTGTCGTCTTCGACCCCGCCCGCGTCCGCTCGAAGGCGACCTACGAGCAGCCGCGCCAGTTCCCCGACGGAATCGAGCACGTCATCGTCAACGGAACGATGGTGGTCGACGGCGGGGTGCATACCGGCGCGACCCCGGGGCAGGTGGTTCGGCGATGAGCGGTCCGTTTCCGGCGGGTGCCAGCGCGCTCACGACGCTGCTCGTGGTGACGGACCTTGCGCGCTCGGTCGTCTTCTATCGCGACGTGCTCGGGGCGCGCCTGCAGGGTGAGTACGGCGGGACCTCTGCCGTGTTCGAGATCGCCGGGGCATGGCTCCTGATCGTCACCGGCGGCGAGCCGACGCCCGAAAAGCCGACCGTGAGCTTCACGTCGCCGTCCGACGCCGACCGGGTCGACCACGAGATCATCTTCCGGGTCGACGATTGCCGCGCGGCGTACGAGGAGCTCACCCGCCGAGGCGCGACCTTCCTGGCGCCACCACTCGATCGCGGCGGCGAGATCCGCTGCTTCCTGCGTGATCCCGACGGCCACCTCATCGAGCTCAGCCAGCTAACCGGCGCTCGCTAGGACCCGATGCAGGCTCACGACGCCGTCTCGCTCAATCGGATGGCGGCGTCGGCGACGACCCACTGCCTGACCGGTTGCGCGATCGGCGAGGTGCTGGGCCTGGTCATCGCGACCCAGCTGGGTTGGCACGACCTGCCGTCGATCGCGTTGGCGATCGTTCTCGCGTTCGTCTTCGGCTACGCCCTCACCGTTCGCGGTCTGCTGGCCGGGGGCGTGCCAGTGGCGCGCGCTCTGCGACTCGCCTTCGCGTCCGACACGATCTCGATCGGCGTCATGGAGATCGTCGACAACCTGATCGTGCTGGTGATCCCGGGCGCCATGGCAGCGGGTATCGTCGATCCGCTCTTCTGGGGCAGCCTGGTCCTATCGCTCGTGGTGGCGTGGCTCGTCGCGTTCCCCGTCAACCGGTTCCTGATCTCGCGCGGCCGAGGGCACGCCGTCATTCCGGGTCACCACTGACCTCCATCGGCTCGACCTCGCCCGAAAGCGAGACGACCTCCTCGTCCGCCGTCGCCACCCCTTCGACGAGGTCGCCGGAAGCGTGGATCGCGTTCGCGTCGTCTTCCGGATCGCCGATGCGGACGATCGAGAAGCCGATCTGCGGAGGGATCGTCGCCGTGATGGTGAGCTCCCCGATCCGGTAGGCGGACGCCTTCGTCTGCAGCGAGCGGTTCGCCTTCTCCTGGAGCGCGGTCGCCTTGATGATGATGTCGGCCAGGATCCCGGGGTCGATCTTCTCGACGGCCGTCACCAGGCCGCGTCCTGCCGCCCCGGCAACGTCCCGCAGTCCGGTGCCGGTGCTCGCCGCGGCCTCGCGCATCTGCGCCTTGGCCTCTGGCGTGCCCATATCGTGGATTCCCTGGCTGGCTGCGGCCCGTGCCTGCTCGGCCGCCTGGCGCGCCTTGTCGAGGAAGCTCACCGCAGCTGCTCCGTATCGGACGATTCCTTGGGCCACGATAGACCGTCCCGATGGCCGAGGGAAGGGCGGTTGTAGGATGCACCGGTGAGGGCTCGCGGAGCATGACGACCATCCGGACTCGCCCCCGCCGGGCCGGCGTGAGCCCCATCTCCGAGCCGCTCGTCGTCCCGCCGGATGAGCAGGTCCCCGGCCGAGCACGTCCGCCGGCTCCGCTGCGTCGTGAGGGCCCCGAAAAGCTGACCGGCGCGGCGCTGTACGCGGACGATATCGTCATCCCCGGCGCCTGGTACGGCGCCACGATCCGCTCGACGGACCCGCATGCGCGCCTCCTCGGAATCGAGCTCGACGACGCATTCGACTGGGCGCGGGTCGTGGTCGTCACGGCCGACGACGTGCCGGGTGAGAACATCGTCAGCCTGATCGACGATGACCAGCCCGTGATGGTGCCTGTCGGCGGCGAGATCCGCCACCAGGCGGAACCGGTTGCCCTGATCGCGGCACCCGACCACTCGACCCTGCGCGAAGCGCGCCGCCACGTGACGCTGCGCACGGAGCGCCTGCCGGCGGTCTACGACCCGCTCGCCAGCGAGCACGAGTTCGCGCGGTACACCGTGGAGCGCGGCGACGCCGCAGCGGCGATGGCAGCGGCGGAGCGTGTCATCGAGGGCACCTATCGGGTCGGTCACCAGGAGCAGCTCTACATCGAGAACCAGGCGATGATCGCCGTGCCGCGCCCGGACGGCGGGGTCACCGTCCACGGCTCCTGCCAGTGCCCGTACTACATCCACAAGGCCATGAAGCGGGCGCTCGCGATGGGCGACGAGATGGCGGTGGTCGTCCAGGCGGAGACCGGCGGCGGCTTCGGGGGGAAGGAGGAATACCCCTCGATGGTGGCCCTGCATGCGGCGCTGCTTGCCCTGAAGGCGGGCAAGCCCGTGCGCATGATCTACGACCGGCACGAGGACCTGTCCGCGACGACCAAGCGACATCCCGCCGCGGTGCGCTATCGCACCGGCGTGAGCGCGAGCGGCGAGCTGCTCGCGCAGGAGATCGAGGTGATCATGGACGGCGGCGCCTACACCACCCTCACGCCGGTCGTCCTCAGCCGCGGCACGCTGCACGCCGGCGGCCCGTATCGGTGCCCGAACGTGCGGATCACCGGACGCGCGATGGCCACCAACACGCCGCCCAACGGGGCGTTCCGGGGCTTCGGCGCGCCACAGACCGAGTTCGCGGCCGAGATGCAGGTCAACCGCGTGGCGGAGGCGCTCGACATCAGCCCCCTCGACATCCGACGCCGCTGGGTCTATCGCGAGGGGGATACGACGCCGACCGGCCAGGTGCTGCGCGAGAGCGTCGCCGGGATCGAGGTGCTCGAGGCTGCCGCCGAGGCATCGGACTTCAAGCGAGCCAGCGCGGCGTCCCGTGGTGCGCGCGAAGGAGCGGGCGACCGTCGCACTGCGGAAGGCATCGGTCTGGCGCTGGCCTGGCACGGCGCAGGCTTCACCGGCTCGGGGGAGGTGAAGCTTGCGTCGGTTGCTTCGCTCGAGCTGACCGATGCGGGCCGAATCCGCATCCTGACTGCATCGACCGAGATGGGCCAGGGCACCAAGACGATCTTCCCGCAGCTGGTGGCCGATGCGCTCGGTGTGGGGTACGAGGAGGTCGAGGTCGCGCCGCAGGACACCTCGATCGTCCCCGACAGTGGACCCACGGTGGCCAGCCGGACGGCGATGGTGGTCGGCGGGCTGCTGATCACGGCAGCGCAGAAGCTTCGCTCGCGGGTCGAGGCACATACCGGGCGAACCTTCGCCGAGTCCTACCGAGAGGCGGGGCCGATGCGCATCGACGAGCGCTTCGTCCCCTATCCCGGGGTCGCCTTCGACGACAAGACGTACACCGGCGACGCCTACCCTTGCTTCGGCTGGGCCTGCGCGGTCGCCACGGTGGAGGTCGACCTCGACACCGGCGAGGTGGCGGTCACCGACCTCGTCAGCGCCGACGACGTGGGCCATGCGATCCACCCGGTGATGGCCGAGGGGCAGGTGGAGGGCGGCACGCTGCAGGCGGTCGGCTACGCCACGATCGAGGAGATCAAGCTGATCGACGGGCGCTACCTGAATGATCGGCTGGCCACCTATCTGATCCCCACCGCCCTCGACGCGCCCCGCATCCGCTCGATCCTGGTCGAGAAGCCCTACTCCGGCGCCCCGCACGGCGCGAAGGGTGTCGGTGAGCTGCCGATGGACGTCGCCGCCCCGGCCGTCGTGGCCGCCATCCACGACGCGACCGGAGTCTGGATCCACGACCTGCCGGCAACTCCGGAGCGCATCCTGGCGGCGCTGACCGGCGGGACGATGCCCGCCGCCCCCGGCGTCTCCGGCGAGACGCCTGCTCCCGGGAAGCCACCAATCGAGGAGCTTCCGGCCGGCGGGGACGAGATGCCTTTCCGCGCCCCCACCGACCCGCACGAGGAGCGCGAGCGGTGAGCATCCAGTTCGTCGTCAACGGCGCGCCGGTCGAGGTCGAGGCGCCGGGAATGCGCCGACTCCTCGATCTTCTGCGCGAGGATCTCGGGCTCACCGGGACGAAGGAGGGCTGTGGAGAGGGCGAATGTGGCGCCTGCTCGGTGCTGCTGGACGGCGCGGTCGTGGACTCCTGCCTGGTCCCGATCTGCCAGGTCGAGGGCTGCTCGGTGCAGACGGTCGAGGGCCTGGCTCGCGAGACGCGGCTGAACACGCTGCAGCAGGCCTTCCTGGAGACCGGCGGAGCGCAGTGCGGCATCTGCACGCCGGGGATGCTGATGGCCGGGGAGGCGTTTCTGGCCTCTGGCACCGAGCCGACCACGAACGCGATCCGCGAGGCGATCGCCGGTAACCTGTGTCGCTGCACCGGCTATACGAAGATCATCGATGCCATCGCATTGGCTGCGGGGAGGATGACATGACCGAGGAGCGCACCGAGCCGCTTGACCAGGCGCTCGCCGAGCACGACGTCACGCGTGCCCTCTCGACCGGGCGGCTGCTGCTCGCGGTGGCAACCGTCCTGGTCGCCATCCGCCTGGTGCGCGGGCTGCGGGATGGGTGGGCGATGCACTCTGCTCGCCGCCGCATTCCCTGACCGATGCCCGTTCCCTTCGAGCCGGCGGTCGACTCGCCGCGGCAGCTATCGGAGGCGTACCGCCTGCTTGCCGATGGCGCGCCGCAGCCGATCGCGGGCGGTACCGACCTGATGGTCCAGATCACCGGCGAGCTGGGTGAGTCGCCGCAGCGTGTCCTCGACATCTGGCACCTCGACGAGCTGCGTGGCATTCGGATCGAGGGCGAGGCACTCGTGCTCGGTGCGCTGACGACGTACACGGAGATCCGGCGCTCTCCGCTCGTGGCGGAGTTCTTGCCGGCGCTCTCGGAGGCGGCTGCCACGATCGGCGCGGCGCAGATCCAGAATCGCGGCACACTGGGCGGTAACGCCGTCAATGCCTCGCCCGCCGGCGACACGCTCCCCATCCTGCTCGCCACCGGCGCGGAGGTCGTGTTGGGCAGCGCGCGCGGCGAGCGGACCGTCGCGGCCGACGACTTCTGGACCGCGTACCGGAAGACGGCCCGTGGCGACGACGAGCTCGTGCTCCGCCTGCGCATTCCACTCGTTCGCGACCGCGAGGTTCGCTTCCGCAAGATCGGGACGCGGCGCGCGCAGGCGATCAGCAAGGTGGTGATGGCCCTCGCATGGCGGCCGGGTGAGGACCAGCACTGGACCGATGTGCGCCTGGCGCTCGGCTCCGTCGCCGCCACCCCTGTCCGAGCCCCGCGCGCCGAGTCCGTCCTCGAGGGTGCGGCCCCCGACCGCGCAACGGCCGATCGGGCCGCCGACGCGCTCGCCGGCGAGATCCATCCCATCGACGACGTGCGCTCGACGGCAGATTATCGCCGTGCAGTCGCCTCGCGCGTGCTGCATCGGCTCATCCGTGACGAGGGCGGCTGGTGACGGCTCCGGTCCCGAAACAGATCGAGATCTTCGGGTCCGCCGCCGAATTCCGTGACTGGCTGCAGGCAAACCATGATGCTGCCGCCGAGGTATGGATCGGGTACTACAAGAAAGGCGTGCCGAAGACGAGCGTCACCTACCCCGAGTCCGTTGACGAGGCGCTCTCCTTCGGGTGGATCGATGGGATCACTCGCCGCATCGACGACGAGGTCTACGCCACCCGCTTCACCCCGCGCAGGAAGCGGAGCAACTGGAGCGTCGCGAACGTGACCCGCGTCGGCGAGCTGACCGCGGCCGGCCGGATGCACCCGGCGGGAATCGCGGCCTTTCAGGCGGGCATTGCCGGTCGGATCGAGAGGAGCCAGGTGGTGATCAGCACTGAGGGCATGCAGACCAACGCGATCGTGATTCACGTCCGCTCGGAGGAAGCGGATGCGTTCGAGGAGCTGTTCGCCCAGGAGGAGCTGCCGATCTGGGACGAGTTCCACGCGAACGGGACGCTCATCTCGGCCTCGCTCACCCGGGTCACGTACGGCAGCGAGCAGAAGGAAGGCGTCCAGGACTACGTGATTCTCGCCGTCTTCCGCGGCATGGCGGGACATACCAGCCACGACGACGACGCCCGCTTCAACGCCTTCCTGCCGAAGGCGAGGCTGATGCAGAGCTCCGGCCCATACGTCTGGGGCGGCCGGACGATCCATGCGCGTCCCGCTCGTGTCGCATCGGAGGATCGGTCGTGACCGATACCGCCCCCGGTGTACAGCTGACCGCTCCTCTGCCGGCGCATGCCGATACGGTTCTGACCGCGGACGCGCTGCGCTTCGCGGCGGATCTGCACCGCCATTTCGATGCCGAACGCCAGCGCCTGCTTGGCGATCGGCGAGACCGGCAGGCACGGCTCGACGCCGGCGAGATGCCCGACTTCCTGCCCAACCCGATCGAGAGCGACGATCCGCACTGGCGGGTGGCACCGGCGCCCGTTGACTTCGACGATCGGCGCGTGGAGATCACGGGACCCGCCGAGCCGAAGATGATGATCAATGCGCTGAACTCCGGCGCATCGGTCTTCATGGCGGACTTCGAGGATGCCCTCTCTCCGACCTGGGAGAACGTCGTGGGCGGGCAATGGGCGGTGCGCGAGGCAATCCGCAGGCGGCTGGAGTTCACCCAGGAGGACGGCAAGCAGTACCGGCTCAACGACCGGCTCGCCACGCTCTGCATCCGCCCGCGGGGCTGGCACCTGGACGAGGGCCATGTGCTGGTCGACGGCAAGCCGATCAGCGCCAGCCTCTTCGATTTCGGCCTCTGGTTCTTCCACAACGCGCGCGAGCTCCTCGACCGCGGCTCGGGACCGTATCTCTATCTGCCCAAGCTCGAGAGCCATCTGGAGGCGAATCTCTGGAACGAGGTCTTCGTCGCCGCGCAGAGCGCTCTCGACGTCCGGCGTGGGTCCGTGCGCGCGACGGTGCTGATCGAGACGATCCTGGCCGCCTTCGAGATGGACGAGATCCTGTTCGAGCTGCGCGAGCACGCCGCCGGGCTCAACGCCGGCCGCTGGGACTACATCTTCAGCCTGATCAAGAAGTTCCGCAGCCGGGCGGAGATGGTGCTGCCGGATCGGTCAGAGGTCAGCATGACCGTTCCGTTCATGCGCGCCTATACGAACCTCCTGGTGCGCACCTGCCACCGGCGTGGCGCGCACGCCATCGGCGGCATGGCCGCCTTCATCCCGTCGCGGCGCGATGCCGAGGTCAATGAGCGGGCGATCGCAAAGGTGCGCGACGACAAGCAGCGCGAATCTGGCGACGGATTCGACGGCACCTGGGTCGCCCATCCCGACCTCGTGCCGGTGGCGCGGGAAGTCTTCGACGGGGTTCTGGGCGAGCGGCCGAACCAGAAGGACCAGATGCGGCCAGAGGTCGACGTAACCAGCCGCGATCTCGTCGACGTGCGGATCCCCGGGGGTCGCGTCACGGAGGCGGGCGTCCGGGCCAACGTGTCGGTCGGGCTCGCCTACCTGGCATCGTGGCTGGCCGGCAACGGCGCGGCGGCCATCAACAACCTGATGGAGGACGCGGCGACGGCAGAGATCAGCCGCTCGCAGCTCTGGCAGTGGCGGACCCACGCCGTGCCCCTCGATGATGGACGACCGATGGCGGCCGAGCGCTACACGACGATCCGCCACGAAGAGCTCGAGACGCTGCTGTCGGGCTCTCCCAGCTACCCCTGGGCCGATGCCGCAGCGCTCCTCGACGAGCTCGTCCTCTCCGATGACTTCGCCGACTTCCTGACCCTCGCGGCGTATCCGCGACTGGGATAGCGAGGATGAACCGATGACCGATCGCACGCCAATCGAGACGAAGAACCTGGACAGATACGGCTACGACGCGCTGCCATGGGATCGGCCGCGCGACGTCCTGGCCGAGGGCTCGCAAGGGCCCGAGGTCACGCACTTCCTCGGCACGGTTCGGCCCGATGGCCGGCCCCACGCGGCAGGTATCGGAGCCATCTGGCTCGATGGCGACCTCTACTTCACCAGCGGGCCGGGGGCCCGCAAGGCGCGCAACCTGGCCATCACGCCGGCCTGCACCATCTCCGCCCGGCTGGATGGCATCGACCTCGTCTTCGAGGGCGAGGCGGTTCGCGTCAGCGATCGCCCGACGCTGGAACAGGTGGCGGCCGTGTATCGGAACGGCGGCTGGCCGGCCGAGGTGGGCGAAGACGCGCTGATCGCCCCCTACAGCGCCCCGAGTGCGGGACCGCCGCCCTGGCACCTGTACCGGTTCCGGTTCCACACGGTCTTTGGCGTGGCCACGGCGGAGCCCTATGGGGCGACCCGCTGGCGCTTCGACGACTGACCCCAGCCCCCAGGAGGGTCGCGATCTCGGCCACTACAATCGTCCCATGGCTGGCCCGGCCGTGGACGCGATTCTGTACCTCCTGGCGGAGGCGTTCGAGGGTGGCGGTCTCGAGGAGTCGAACGAGAGCCAGGCGCTCCTGACCAACCTGGCGACGGTCGATGCTGCGACCTGGCGCGCGAGGCCGCAGGGCGCGACACGGACGATCGAGTCGATGGTCCTTCACGTCGGCGCCTGCAAGATCATGTATGGCGACTACGCGTTCGGCCCCGGCACCAAGCAATGGGGCACGCCCGAGGTCGAGGGCTGGATCGACGGGGAGGCGCCGATGGCGGAAGCCATCGAGTGGCTGCGTGGGACGCATCGGTCCTTCGTCGAGCACGTTCGAGCCCTGACCGATGACGACCTCGACCGACCTCGGAAGACGAACTGGGGTGAGCAGCAGCCAACCCGCTGGATCATCGCCGCCATGATCGGTCACGACTTCTATCACGCTGGCGAGGTCAACCATCTGCGCAGCATGCTCGGCACCGATGATCGCTGGCGCTGGCAGCAGCTCGAGAATCCCGCCTGAAGAGAAAGGAAGCGACGTTGCTCAAGGACAGTCCTGCGTTTTCCGGTTTCTCGTCCAACGACATTTCCAGGGCCAAGGACTTCTATGGCGAGAAGCTGGGTCTCGACGTCTCCGAGGCGAACGGCATCCTCACCCTGAATCTTGGCGGCGGCCACACGGTGATCATCTATCCCAAGGAGAACCACGAGCCGGCAACCTTCACCGTGCTGAACTTCCCGGTTCCCGATATCGACAAGGCGGTCGACGAGCTGACGGCAAGGGGCGTCGTGTTCGAGCATTACGGCGGTAGCGACGGGCCGAGGACCGACGAGCGCGGCATCTTTCGCGAGGAGGGCCCGCCAATCGCCTGGTTCGCGGATCCCGCAGGCAACATCCTGTCCATCCTCGAGACCTCCGAATCGGCCGCGTCCGGAGCGCCGTGACCCTCTCCTACAGCGATATCGCCGCTCGGGGGCTGGAACGGATCGGAGCGCTGAGCGACGGCGTCTTCGCGATCGCGATGACCCTCATCGTCCTCGAGATTCGCATTCCGGATCCCGGGCCGGTCCACTCCGAGGGAGAGCTGCTGACCGCGCTGCTGAGCCTGGCGCCGCGGATCGTGACCTACGCGCTGAGCTTCCTGACGCTGGGCATCTTCTGGAGCGGGCAGCAGACCCAGCTCAACCATTTCGCGCGGGGGAACCGCGATCTCGCCTGGATCCACCTCGCGTTCCTCGCCCTAGTGGCGCTCATGCCGTTCTCGACCTCGCTGCTGGCGGAGTTCATCACCTTCCGCCTCGCGCTGGTCCTGTACTGGGCGAATATCTTCCTGCTCGGGGTGCTGATCTACGCGAGCTGGGCATATGCGCGGCGGGCCGGCCTCGTCAAGGACGACACCCCGGCCGATGTCGACCGGGCGATCAAGCGCCGGATCCTGATCGCCCAGGCGCTCTACGGCTTCGGGGCGGCGCTCTGCCTCGTCAGCACGTACTGGAGCATCGCCTTCATCGTGCTCGTGCAGCTCAACTTCGCGATCGGCCCGCGGATCCGGTTCCTGTCCGGCGTCTAGGCGTCGTCCGCCTCTGCCTTCCGGACCCGATCCGCCAGCGCCTGCAGGACCGCCTCCCGGATGGCAGGAAACTCGTCCATCAGCTCGTGGAACTCGCGGTGGTTGATGACGAGCAGCCGCGAGATCCCGTCGGTCCGCACCGTCGCGGTCCGCGGCCGCTCCTCGACCAGCGCGATCTCGCCGAAGAAGTCCCCGGGGCCCATGTGGCTCACCGGCCGCTTGTCCTGCAGCACGGTCATCCGCCCGTCGAGCACGATGAAGAATTCGCTGCCGGACTTTCCCTGCTCGGTGAGGAGCTGGTCCAGTCCGAGCTCGATCTCATCGGCGAGCTGGCCGATGCGTTCCAGGTCCCGGTGCCCCATGCGGGCGAAGAGCGGGACGCGCTTGAGGTGCTCGAGCTTTTCGTCGCGTGCCATCGTGAGGGGGAAGATAGCGCGAGCGGGGCGGCGCGCATAGGGGCGGCGTCACGTAGCATCCGCCCGTGCGCACGAATCTCTCCATCGAGGACCTGGGCGATCTGCTCCAGCAGCCCATCGTCTGCGTCCTGGCCACGTATCGGGCCGACGGTTCGGTGATGCTCTCGCCAGTCTGGTTCGAGTGGCGCGATGGCGGGTTCAACGTCTGGGTGGGTGGCGCGAACGAGGGCAAGGCGCGGCACCTCGCCGCAGACCCGCGCGTGCGGATCGTCGTCCACGAGCAGACGCTCCCCTACCGCGGCGTCGAGGCGTGGGGCTCGGCCATGCTGAGCCCGGACGGCTTCCACGACGTCGTGCGCCGCACCGCCGCCCGCTACTACGGAGAGGCCGCGGCAGACGCGTTCGCGGCGGCGTACACGGAGCCCGGCCTGGTCATCCGCCTCGTCCCCGAAGGGATCCGGGCCTGGGACTTCAGCGACGAGGCCGGGGCGGCGGACCCGAGCTAGAGCGCACGCTCGACGAAGGCCCCGCTCCCCCGCTGCCCGACGAAATCGCCGTCGCGGATCACGGGCCTGCCGCGCACGAGAACGGTGCGCACCGCGCCGGCGAGGTCCATCTCTTCGAACGGGGTGAAATCGCTGGTGTGGTGCAGGTCATCCTGGCGCAGCACACGGCGCGCGGCGGGATCGAAGAGAACGAGGTCCGCGTCGCGACCCGGCTCGATGGTGCCTTTGCTGGCGAGGCCGAAGAGGCGCGCCGGCGTGGTGGCCAGCACGTCGACCATCCGCTCCAGGCTGAGCCGACCCTTGGCGAAGCCCTCGGAGTAGAGGATCGTGAGCAGCGTCTCGATCCCTGGCGCGCCGTTGCTGATGCGGTCGAAGCGCGGTGCGGGCAGGCGCTTCTCGACCGCGCAGCGGTCCGGGACGTGGTCGCTGGCGACGACGTCCAGCGCCCCGGTCGCCAGACCCGCCCACAGCGCGCTGGTGTCCGCCGCGGAGCGTAGCGGAGGCGAGATGACGCGCTTGATCACCTCGGCCTCCGACTCCTCGGCGTAGAGCTGATCGGTGAGCGTCAGGTACTGCGGACACGTCTCGGCATGGACCGAGACCCCGGCTCGCTTGCCCGCCTCGACCGCTGCCAGCGCCTCCGCGCAGGAAAGGTGGACGATGTAGATCGATGCTCCCGCCGCCCGGGCGAGGGCGACCGCACGATGCGTCGCCTCCGCCTCTGCGTATGCGGGACGGCTGGCCGCGTGGTAGCGGCAGGCCGTGTGACGCGAGCGGATCTCACGCGCGACCAGCGCGTCGATGATCGTGGCGTTCTCGCAGTGGATCTCCAGCATTCCGCCGTAGCGCGCCGCAGCCTGCATGGCGGCGAAGAGCTGTGCGTCGCTGAGACGGAAGTCGTAGACCATGAAGGCCTTGAAAGTCGGGACGCCGGCGCGGATGAGGCGCGGCAGCTCGGCGAGGGGGTTCTTCTGCTCCCCCGAGAGGACCGCGGACAGCCCGAAGTCGACCGCGGACTCGCCCTTGGTGCGCTGGCGGAACTCCCGCAGCCCTGCCAGGAGCGAGCGCGTGCCGGCCTCGGAGATGCCGGTTCCCGGGTTGTTGAAGGCGAGGAAGGTGGTCGTGCCGCCGAAGGCGGCGGCGACCGAATCGGCGAAGAATCGGTCCGGCTCCTCCGGGGTCGGGAGCCGGGTGTGGGTGTGAACGTCGACGCAGCCGGGCAGGACGAGCAGGCCGGCGGCATCGATCGTCTCCGCTCCGCGCCTCGCCACGTCGCGGCGAACCGCCTGGATCCGACCATCGGTGATGGCGACGTCCGCCACCACGGAGCGGGCAGCGCTGACGACGGTGCCCCCGGTGATGACCAGGTCGGGCATCGGCGCCTACGCCTCGCTGATCTCGATCTCCTGCGCCCCGTCCCAGAGCGCTCGGCGGCCCATCTCCGGCAGCTGGTCACCCCCCGTCGCGATTGTGGCGAAGTGATTGCCGGCCAGCTGTCCGACCTTCGAGCTGAAGCTGCACGCGCCGTACGGGAAGAGGATCTCGCACTCGCTCATCTCGCCGACATAGATCAGGAGCTGCCCCGGAGCCGGATGCGAGGTCGCATTCTCGAAGCCGACCGCCGGGCGGCGATCGCCGAACGGGACCCAGGTCGACTCGCCGCTCCACCGGCAGTGGATGAGCGAGCCCTGGATCGGCAGCCAGCTGCGCAGCGCCGCGCGCGTCTGGGGAGCGCCCTCGGCCCAGTGCGCGGTGTACTGCAGGTCGCCGACGCGGATCTTCAGGTCGCCCATGCGCGGAGGATAGCGCCGCAACCGTGTGGCGTATCGGTCATCATGGAGGCCCAGCGGAGGAGGCCATGCCCGGCAGCGCGCCGACCATCAGCACGCACGTCCTGGACCTCGCCACCGGCGAGCCGGCCGAGGGCATCAGCATCGCGCTCTTCCGCCTGACCGATGCCGGCGTGCCTGAGCTGGTGGCCGAGAGCGAGACCGATGGCGACGGCAGAGTCGCCGACCTGCTTGGCGGTGTTGAGCTGACGGAGAGCGACTATCAGCTCGCCTTCGACGTCGGTGAGTACGCCGAGGAGCCGGATGCCTTCTTCCAGAGCGTGGCCGTGGCCCTGCGGATCACCGATGCCGAGCGCAGCTACCACGTGCCACTCCTCCTCTCGCCCTTTGGCCTGAGCACGTACCGAGGCAGCTGACGGCGTGCCCCTCACGGTCCGCGACCTCGACGCTGCCGATCACGAGTGGGCCGATCGCCTGATCAGCCGCCACCAGGGGAGCCGGATGGTCGCTCGGCTGGGCGAGCTGATCGACCCGCTGACGCTGCCCGGAATCGTGGCCGAGCTCGACGGGCGCCCGGTGGCCCTGACCACGTGCTCCGAGACCCAGAGCGGCTTCGAGCTGCTGACGCTGCACAGCGAGGTCCAGGGGCAGGGTGCCGGGACGCTCCTCCTCGAGACGGCGTTGCAGGTCGCGGCATCCAGCGGCTGCACGCGCCTCTGGCTGGTCACCACCAACGACAACCTCGCCGCGCTGCGCTTCTACCTGCACCGGGGGATGCGGGTGGCCTCGGTGCATGCCGATGCCGTGGCACGCGATCGCGAGCTGAAGCCCGGGATCGCGGCAACCAATCCGGAGAACGGAATCCCGATCCGCGACCTCGTCGAGCTGGAGCTGCGGACCGAGGAGGGAGAGGAGCTCACGTCGCGCTCGTTCCCGCTCGTCGACGACCTCGATGCCCTGCCGGAGGAGGCTGCGATCGATTTCCTGCGCACCATCTTCGAGGGTGGTCCACGCTTCCTCTCCCGCCTCGCCGCGGCGCGTCCGTTCGAGACCGACGAGGGCCTGATCGGCGCGGCGCACGAGCTGGGCCGCACGCTCGACCCCGATGCGCAGATCGAGCTGCTGGACGCCCACCCCCGGATCGGCGCCGACCCGGCGACGGTCTCGGACCTCTCGGGCGCCGAGCAGGGCTATGGCGAGGCGGGGGCTCCTGACGCAGACCCGGAGGCCTGGATCGCCGAGGAGCTCGAGACCCTGAACGACGCCTACGAGCGAATCTTCGGCTTCCGCTTCGTCATCTTCGTCGCGGGCCGGCCACGGAGCGAGATCCTGTCGATCCTCGAGCGGGCGCTGCGGGACTACAAGGAGCCAGAGCTCCGCCGCGGGGTCGACGAGATCGTGTATATCGCCGCCGATCGTCTCGCAAAGCTGCGTGGCGCGGCATGAAGCAGGAGATCCGGTACGGCAAGGCAGACGTCCGCGTCTATCGCACGCACGCCGCCCCGCTGCGCGGCGTGGCTCCGATTCCCGAGTCGCCGTTCACCGGCCGCGACAATCTGCTGATGGGCGCCGCCGTCGAGGTCGTGGTGCGCGGCGAGGCATTTCTCGAGGCCTACACCGAAGGTGACAACCGACGGGTGGTGGCCACCGACACGATGAAGAACTTCATCCAGACCGCGGCGCTCGGCTGTGACGCGCCCACGCTCGAGGGCTGGTTGCACGAGATCGGGTCCGCCTTCCTGGAGACCTACCCACAGATGGAGCGGCTCACGATGCTTGCGCGCGAGCTTCCCTTCTCGCCGGCAGTCGTGCCTGGTGACGGCGGGTTTGCCCTCTCCGATCGCCTCTTCACGCGGGAGCGCGGCGACTATTCGACCGCCTCGCTCGACCTCGAGCGCTCGGGCGGGTCGGCGACGATCACGAACCACACCTGCGGACGCGCCGAGCTGCAGCTCGTCAAGCTCACCGGCTCCGCGTTCGCGGACTTCGCCCGCGATGAGCACACGACCCTCCCCGAGCGCCCGGATCGCCCCCTCTACATCTGGACCGATATCGGCTGGCGCTACGTCGACCCCGGCGACGCGCTGGGCGCCGCGCGGTATGTCGCGGGAGAGCAGGTCGCCGACCTGGCGGCATCGGTCTTTCACGAGTTCGTGTCGCTCTCGATCCAGCACCTCGTCCACGAGATCGGCCAACGCATGCTTGCGCGCTGGCCGCAGCTGGCCGAGGTGTCGTTCGACGCCCAGAACAGGCTCTGGGACACCGGTGCGGTCAGCGAGGCGGATGACCGGGTTCGGGTCTACACCGACCCGCGTCCACCGTTTGGACGGATCGGTCTCGTCCTGCGCCGAGAGTGACCCTCAGCGCGATCGCGCGAGCTCCTGGAGCGCCGCCTTGATGCGCGCGTCGAGCTCCCCGTCGGAGCCGGCCACGGCGCCTGCCGCGCGACGCGCCTCGGACGCCGTATAGCCGAGCGACTCAAGCGCAGCCACGACGTCGGAGTCGGTCGAACCGACGCCGCCCGCCACGCCCGCGGCGTGGACCTTCTCCTTGAGCTCGAGGATGATGCGTTGCGCGGTCTTGCGTCCAACGCCGCTCACCGAGGTGAAGAGGTCGACCTCGTCGTTCACGATCGCGAGCTGAAGCTTCACGACCGGGTACGCGGCGGTGATCGCCAGCGCCAGCCGCGGCCCGACCTGCGACACCGTCATCAGCAGCTCGAAGAAGGCGAGCTCTTCCGGCGAGGCGAAGCCGAAGAGCGCCTGCAGGTCCTCGCGGACGAGATGGTGGGTATAGACCGATGCCTCTGTGCCCACGCGCAGCCTTGCCAGCAGGGCCGGCCCCGCCATCACCCGGTAGCCGATCCCGCCCACCTCGACGAGCGCGTGATCCTGTCCCACGTTCGCAACGCGTCCTCGCAGCGAGCCGATCACGCTGTTGCCACCCTTGGCTCCGCGGCGGACCGGTAGCAGCAACCGATCGCGATTGCCAGGGCGTCGGTCGCGTCGTCGTCTGCGCCGGCCAGCGAGACACCAAGCAGACGCTCGACCATGGTTGCCACCTGGCGCTTCTCCGCCGCGCCGTTGCCGCAGACCGCCTGCTTGACCTCGTTCGGTGTCGGCTCGTCGATGCGTAGCTCGTGCTCCGCGGCGACGAGGAGGGCGACGCCGCGCGCCTGGCCCACGGTCATCGCGGTCTGCACGTTGCGTTGGAAGAAGAGCCGCTCGATGCCGACCCGGTCCGGATGATGCTGCTCGACGAGCCCCGTCAGCGCCCGGTGGATCTGGCGCAGCCGCTGGGCATCGGTCTCCGTGGCCGGCGTGCGGACGCAGCCTGCGTCGATGAGGCGCAGCCGCCCTTCCTCGAGCGCTACCACCCCAAAGCCGCACGTCGCCGTCCCGGGATCGATTCCGAGTGCGATCATCCGGCCATTATCGCCGTGCTGCGGTGGCTTGACAGACTTCGCACGCTCCACTATAGTCGTGTCGTACGACATATCCCGCACGATTAGTGTATGGCGGGACGTACGGGAAGGACGGTGTGAACGTGTTGATGGATCTTCTCACGCCGCGCGATGTTGACACGCTGGTGGACCAGCGCGTCGCGCGACTGCACGCGTCCACGCCCCGTCCGGCACGAAGCGGAATGCTGCGCGCCCGGGTGGGCCGCACGCTGATCACTCTCGGGAGCGCGCTGGCCGGCGAGGTGGCCGAGGCTTCGGCCCGCACCTCGCGGCCGGGCGACCCGACGACCGGACAGAGCCGCCAGGCGGCCTGACGTGGCCCCTGCTCGCCTGCGTGGCGGCAACCCGACGCTGACCGTCGAGGCGGCGCCGGCCTACGAGTTCGTGGTCGTCATCGCGTCACTCTTCGAGGAGCGCGACACGATGGAGGTGGGCTCCGAGTGGTTCGCCGACGTCGAGACGCGTGCGGGCCCCGAGCTGCTTGCGCGCCTCAGGGCCCTGAGCCAGGGAGAGAGCGACCCGTGGTTCCACCTGATCGGGCTCGTCTACGCCTCCCCCGCCCCTCGCGATATCCGTTCCTTCCTTGCCCACCTCCGCAAGACCGATGCGCACGAGGTGACGCTCACGCTGCTCGGCTATTACGAGCGCGGCTACCGCCGCTCGACTGAGCCGGACGTCATGCGCCGCGCGATCGACGGCGACCGCGACGCGCAGCGCGAGCTGCATCGCACCTACTTCCCCGAGTGGGCCGAATGGCACACCTTCCTGGGCTCCGTCTTCGAGCGCGGCCCGGAGGCGACCAAGGCCGAGCTCATCGCGGTGCTCGAGGCGTGGGAGGCATCGGTCTGGCGCGAGGAAGAGCCCCAGCTGATGCCGATCCTGGAGCGTGACGCGGAGGCGAAGCGCGGACTCGCTGCGGAGCTGCCGCTCGAGCGTTTCACAGAGGTGGCCACCAACGGGGTCGAGTATCTCCCTCGATCCGGCGTCCGCGAGGTGGTGCTGACCCCCACGTTCGTCAATCGGCCGTGGGTCTCGACGACCGAATACCGCGACGCCGACATCCTCACCTACCCCGTCGCGGACGAGAGCGTCACCGCAGAGACCGATGCACCCCCGCTGCGCCTGGTGCGCCTCTCCAAGGCGCTCGGCGACGAGCGGCGGCTGCGTATCCTGCGCATCCTGGGCTCGGGCGACAAGACACTGATGGAGCTCGCCGAGCTGTTCGAGGTGCCCAAGACCACGATGCATCACCACATGATCGCGCTCCGCTCCGCAGGCCTCGTCACGCTCACCTCCGGCACGAAGCGCTACCGGCTGCGCCGCGATGCGCTCCCCGACGTCGGGGAGCTGCTGCGCCTCTACCTCGGCGCGGATGACCCTGTGGCTGTAGCGGCTCCCGCCCGCTCGACGCGCCGCAAGAGACGGCCCACCTAGCCTTCTTCGGCTTCCCTGGCGGCCGGATCCTCCGGTCGGACCGGGTGATCTCACAGCGCCGCCGGGTCACGAACGGCTGTCTCCGCGTATTCCTCGATGAACTGACGAACGAGCCTGTTGAGCGACGTGCGGTTGCAGAGCGCCCGATATCGAGCCTGGAGCAGGACGAGCTGGTCG
>Ga0307310_10000070_pt1 | contig 24642 bp, 22 predicted proteins | sample ER_DNA_197_FD_194502 | JGI IMG/M metagenome (GOLD analysis project Ga0307310, IMG submission 194502) | Bulk soil microbial communities from the East River watershed near Crested Butte, Colorado, United States - ER_DNA_197 | ecosystem: Environmental > Terrestrial > Soil > Floodplain | place...
ACGCGTGAGTCGGCGAGAGCGACGAGCCTGCTGACGAGCCCGAGCAAGGGATTGACCTGCCTTAGCGAGCGGTCGGCCAGCCGCACTCGCAGCCGATGGCCAGGATGCTCGGCGGGGGTATCTGGGGTGTCCAGACCGAACGAGGCGGCGATCAGCGGCGCGAACTTTTCGATGTCGGGGCACATCACGACGATGTCCCGCGGCTCCAGCGTGGGATCGTCGGCGAGTAGTCCGACGAGCACCTCGCGCAACACTTCTACTTGGCGATCGGGGCCGTGGCATGCGTGGAATTGCACGCTCCGGTCGGCCGGCTCGAGCACCGGCAGCTCGTGCTGTGGGAGCGGCGCGCGATTCTCAGCCAGATCGGCTTGCAGCCACCCGAGCAAGGTTGCCGGCCCGGTGGACTCGAGTGGGCCGTAGTGCAGATCTGTCGCGTTCGGACTGGTGGCGATGAGGGCGAGTTGAAGTTCAGCGACGTCGCGGCCAAGGTAGGCGAGCAGCCGATGATCAACGAAGTCTTCGGTGGTGGCGCTGTTGCGTCGCGGTGGCTGGCTTGGCCGCAGACCGTCGGTTCGCGTTGCGACTTTGACGCGATCCCATAGGGCGGGCGAGGGGTGGGTCAGCCAAAGATGTACGTCGCGATGATCAGCAAGTGCCGAAAGCACAAGTAGCTGACCGGTGTCCAGCCGAGTCGCGCCGAAGATCGACACGCGTTGCGGAAGGTTGCTGCTCGCCGGTTCCAGCCGCAGTCTTGCCACCGCGGTTTGCAGCCGTTCCGCCGGGCTTGGCGCAGCTATCTCTTCGCGCAGCCGACGCCACAGTTCGGCTTGCCACGCTCGATCCTCCGGCAGCGGGAATCCCACAGCATCGACATCTCGGCCTTGGACCCAACTCTCGATCATGGCCGGTCGAGTCGCCGCGTACCTGGCGAAGAGGTCGGCGAGATGCCGCGCGGTCGACCAGCGGCGTCCGCCTCGGCTTGCGGCCGGATGGGTGGAGCCCCCGTTGCCGCGGAGGTGATGCCACAGCATCGCTGCCCAAGCCTCGCCGCGGCAACGGTCAATGACCCGAAGCAGCGGCCACACGGCGTGGTGCGGCCGCCATGGGTCCATGTCGTCGTCGGCCGCGCTCCCCGCCAACGCCAGTGCTACGAGCCGCCGCGGTGAAGGAAAGGCGACGCCGACGCATACCCCGTCGCTGCGACCAGGCGCGGCTCCCAGCCGCTGCGCGAGGCCCTGGGACAGCCAGCGCTCTACCCCGCGCGTGGGCACGCTGATGATCTCCGTCGCAAAGGCGTCAGGCAGCGGATTATTGAGCAGATCCCCGAGAGCAATGACCAATCGGTCGGCACGCTCGGCGCGATGAAGGTAGAGCGTCATGGTCGCGGTACACACTAAGGCGGGTAACTGACATCGCGCGGCCCCTTCGCGAACGCAGCCTCAACGCGACCATCAAAGTGGAGACGTTCCCGCGGGAACGTCTCCACCCCAATCGAGGCTAATGCGAGACTCTGCCGCATCAAGCTCTCAATCAAGATCAAACTCCGGCGCCAACCTAATTCCCAGTTGGGTCCAGAAACTGGTCACGAACAGCATCCGTTTCGGCCGAATGCGTGTGGCTCGTGACCACTTTGGGCGGGAGAGACCGTCTGGATGTGGATGAACCAAAGGATGTCGGCGATGGCCCTTATGGTGTCCGTGTGTCCGCAGCCTTGACCCGAGCACTTGTCTCACCCGACGCGCTGCTGGATGATCTTGACCCGGAGCAGCGGCAGGTCGCGACCGCGCTGACCGGACCTGTCGCCGTGATCGCCGGAGCCGGCACCGGCAAGACCCGCGCTATCACGTATCGGATCGCGTACGGGGTAGCCACCGGCGTTTACAACCCCACGTCCGTTCTCGCGGTTACGTTCACCACCCGCGCGGCTGGTGAGTTGCGCGGTCGACTGCAGCAATTAGGCGCCCACGGCGTACAGGCGCGGACATTCCACTCGGCCGCGTTGCGGCAGGCCCAGTATTTCTGGCCACGGGTGTATGGCGGTGATCTCCCGCCGGTGCTCGACAACCGGATGGGCTTGGTCGCCGAGGCGGCGAGCCGCCTCCGAGTCCGGGTCGACACACCGAGTCTGCGGGATCTCGTCTCAGAGATCTCCTGGGCCAAGGTGAGCAACGTCACGGCCGAGGACTATCCGCGCTTGGCGGCTCGACACAATCGCCAGGTCGCCTCCTTCGATTCCGAGACGGTGTCGCGGGTCTTCGCGGCGTACGAGCAAGCCAAGCACGACCGCACGCGGATCGACTTCGAAGACATCTTGCTGTGTGCCGCCGCACTGATATCAGAGCGTCCGGAGATCGCAGAGACCATTCGCCGCACCTATCGCCATCTCGTAGTTGATGAGTATCAAGACGTGAGCCCGTTGCAAGAGGCGCTGCTGAACCTCTGGCGTGGCGACCGGTCCGAGTTGTGCGTGGTGGGCGATCCGGCGCAAACGATCCACTCTTTCGCGGGCGCCCAGGCGAGCTATCTCACCGGGTTTGGACAACGCTTCCCGCACGCCACCGTGATTCGATTGGTACGCGACTACCGCTCGACACCGCAGGTTGTCCGATGCGCCAATTCGATCATGGCCGCGACCGGCGACGCGCAGAAATCGACGAGCACGGGATTCCAGCCGGTCACACTGCAAGCACAGCAGCCCGCTGGACCCGAGGTCGAGTTCGTCGAGTCAGCCGAGGAGTCGGCCGAGGCAGCCGCGGTCGCGGACTGGATCGTCCAGCGAGCCGCGAGCGGCGTCGAATTTCGAGATATGGCCGTACTTTTTCGCATCAATGCTCAATCGCCTGCTATCGAGCAGGCGCTGGCCGACCGCAACCTTCCCTATCTGGTACGCGGTGGGGAGCGCTTCTATGAGCGGCCCGAGGTGCGCCAAGCCCTGCTGTCGCTACGCACCGCGGCACGCGACATGACCGCCGCAGAGCAAGGCAGCGCAGTAGCGCAGATGAAGGAAGTTCTCATCGCCTTGGGCTGGACGCAGCAGCCCCCCGAAGGCGGCGGAGCAGTGCGGGAACGGTGGGAGTCGCTGGCCGCGTTGCTGAGTGTGGCCGAAGACCTGGAGGCTGGCACCAGTGTCTCAACGGACGGTTCCGAACAACCCGTCACCCTGGGGGACATTTCGGCCGAATTGGACCGGCGCGCCGAGGCGCAACATATCCCGGCCGCGCAGGGCGTCACAGTCTGCACGCTGCACTCGGCAAAGGGCTTGGAATGGGATGCGGTGGCGCTGTTGGGCATTCACGAGGGGTCGATGCCGTTCGTCCTCGCCAGTTCGGCTGAGCAGATCGATGAGGAACAGCGGCTGCTCTACGTCGGGATCACCCGCGCCCGCCGACTGCTTCGCATTTCCTGGTCCCGTACCCGAAACGGCAATGGCCATCCTCGTACGGCGTCCCGCTTCCTCCAGCCGGTGCTGCCCGAGTCACTCCAGGCACCAGCCCGTAGCCGGGGGGCTGCTCGGCGCAGTCGGCATTCAGCGCTGTCGTTGCACTGCCGATCCTGCGGCCGGTCGCTCACCGATGCCGCGGAGCGCAAGATCGGCAGACACCTCGGCTGTCCGGCTACCTACGACGAGCGCACTATGGCCATGCTCAAAGAGTGGCGGCGTCAAGAGGCTGCCGAACAGAAACTCCCTGCCTACTGCGTGTTCACCGACGCGACACTGATCGCCATTGCCGAGGCGCGACCGCATAACCTGGCGGATTTGATCAAGGTCCAGGGGCTCGGTCGGACCAAGGCCGATAAATACGGTGAGCACGTGCTGGCGATCATCGGCACAGAAGCCGACCGTACAAGATCATCTTTGTAATATCTCCCGGCTGCAAGCGAGATCGCCCGATGCGCGAGCGGGAACCCACAAAATTTCCACAAAAGTGCCAAAAAAGTATTTGCATCGGTTTGCGATACTCCCCTAGGGTTAACGAGGACCTTTACGCTCGGCCGAGCAGAAGGCCGCTATTCCATCCCGAGACGCACGAGAGGAGGAGTCCGGTGCTCATTGATCAGATTAGCGACACACGCACTGTTCAGCTGACGTTGCCCGAACTCCAGCTGTCCTTGCGTGCGCCCATGCCGGATACGGCTGTCGTCACTCACCTCTCGACAAGCTCACAGCGCATGCGGACGCGGGCCCATCTCCGCCATCGGACGATCAACCGGACCGACTGGCGCGAAATGGGCGAGGTCTGTGTCCAAAGCATCGAGGCTGCAGCCGTAGCACAAGGCGGACGTAACGCCGGACCTGGCGCGTACGACGTCACCGATAGCAAGTTTTCGACCAGCATGGGACCACCTTCCTGTAGTCCGCCGGTGTAGTTAGCACCGACAGCCTCCAGGGCCGTGGCTCCCAGAACCGGGATCCACGGCCTTCGTGTTTCCCGGCCCGATTCGAGGGGGCCTCATGCCGGGCACCTCAAGATCAGCAAAGTAGGCCGACATGTATGACGCAGGAGGTGGCCCGATGGTCGTTCCCCGGAAGGGGCGGTTGGGCGTCGCCGAGCTGCCCTGTCGTTTGGTGAATCCGGACCTGTTCTTCGCCGAGGCGCCCGCCGATGTGGAGGTTGCCAAGGCGCTCTGTGTGGACTGCCCGATCCGTGAGGCGTGCCTGGCTGGCGCGCTGCAGCGGCGCGAGCCTTGGGGCGTCTGGGGTGGACAGCTGTTCGTGGCCGGTGCCGTCGTGGCACACAAGCGGCCCAGGGGTCGTCCGCGCAAGTACCCGATCGCTGAGCCGTTTGCTCCTGCTGCGAAGGACGAAGCGGCGGCATGATGCGCGAGCAGCGGACAACACCGCTGCGAGCGTCGGAAATCGCGCGCCCGATGATCGGAGGAGCGATGAGCGAACACGCTTTTCGTTCGCGAAGAGTGACGACGACGGCGGATCTCCAGTGCGCGATGCGCGAGCAGCGGACAACACCGCTGCGAGCGTCGGAAATCGCGCGCCCGATGATCGGAGGAGCGATGAGCGAACACGCTTTTCGTTCGCGAAGAGTGACGACGACGGCGGATCTCCAGTGCGCGATGCGCGAGCAGCGGACAACACCGCTGCGAGCGTCGGAAATCGCGCGCCCGACGATCGGAGGAGCGATGAGCGAACACGCTTTTCGTTCGCGAAGAGTGACGACGACGGCGGATCTCCAGTGCGCGATGCGCGAGCAGCGGACAACACTGCGCCGACGCAAGAAATTACGGCGATTCTCCCGTATCGCGGAGCAGTCTGCCGATAACATCAGCGATGTTTTGAGCTGCTTGCGCTTCGCAACGCTCGCGGCTGAGAACACGGCTTGCATCACCAAAATGCGGCACAGCCTTGAGGCTCCCCTACGGGTCGACCGTGGAGTCCTGGCTACCCCGGCCATGCGCATGCCCGCGACCTAGCCCCGTGCTGTGCCGCGTGTTGGTGATGCAAGCCGGCCCTCCTTCTGAAAGCTGCTCGCGCATCGCGCTTGGACTCCGCCGCCGTCGTCGTCTCTCGCAGAGGAAACTACGCCTCCACTCGCTCCTCCTCCGTGCGGCGGCGCGCGATTCCCCGACGCTCGCAGCTTATGGGAGCCGCTCGCAGCGGCGCTAAGCCTCCTCGGCGTAACCGGGAAGAAACTCCTCGAGGACATCACCAAAGGCCGCCTTGGCATTGAGTTGCGACAACACGGCCAGGCCTCCCAGCCAAACTCGATGGATGAGGAGATAGCTCGGTGGCAGGTTCAATTTCATCGCCACGCCGCCCGAAGCATGAGGGTCGCGCACCCGGATGAACTGCTGCCGCATCCAGTCGCGATTGAATTGGAACTCCGGGACTGCGGCCGGCTCCACGAACGGGCCCAGATAGTCGAGCAGATCTTCCGCGTCGATCTCGGAGGCGAGAAAGCCTTCCTGACGGAGTCCCTCAGCGACCTGATGAGCATCGCCCTGCTGAGCAATCCTCAAGATTCGGCCCATCGCGGCGGGAAGGCCGTCGGGGAGGCGCGAAACCAGACCAAAGTCGACGACACCGAGCCGGCCATCCTTGATGAGCTTGAAGTTGCCGGGGTGCGGATCAGCATGCAGCAGACCGACCACGCTCGGGCCCGCGAAGAGGAATCGCACGTATTGGAGCGCGGCTGCATTGCGCTTCTTGTCCGGGAGGTTCGCAGCCGATGAGAGCGGCGCACCTTCCACCCACTCGCTCACCATGACCCGCGGCGTACTCGCCAGCACGGCGGGGACGTAGAACTCCTTGCTACCGGCGAAGCCATCCGCTGCCTGCTGCTGTGAGTCAGCCTCGAGAGTGTAATCCAACTCCTCGCTCACCCGCGCGGTGAGCTCGTCCACTAATGAGCTCACATCCATCCCGCCAGCCAGCGACGCAAAGACCTTGGAGAGCCGACCAATCTGCCGCAGATCCGAGCGAAGAGCCTCATCGGCACCGGGATATTGCACCTTGACCGCGACCGTACGCCCATCGGACCAGGTCGCCTTGTGCACCTGGCCGATCGATGCTGCCGCCGCGGGTAACGGGTCGAAATCAGTAAATGAATCTCGCCAACGCGAGCCGAATTCGCGGGTGAGTACGGCGTGCACCCTGGAGGTCGGCATCGGTGGTGCGGCGTCCTGCAGCCGAGAGAGGTGCACCCGATACGGTTCCGCGACCTCCTCCGGCAGCACCGATTCAAACAGGCTCAGTGCCTGGCCAAACTTCATGGCGCCGCCCTTGAGATCACCCAGAACTCGGAAGAGCTGCTCGGCTGCCCGTTGCTGAAGCTGCTCGCTCACCTCTTCGGCTGATGCACCGCCCAAGCGTTTGCCGAGTCCGAGCGTCGCGCGGCCTGCGAAGCCAAGGGGCAGCGAGGCCAGCTTGGCACTGCGGCGAAATGCGGAGCGAGCCAGCGAAGAGCCGTCGCTTGCGCCGGGCAGGTGTCGCTCCGCGCCGTTGGCTGGCTTCGCCGGCTGGTCGCTCATGGGCCTATTCTGTCTGGCTCAGCCAACTGCAGCCGCAATCTGGATGGGCTGCCCAGCGCCGCAGTCGGGTGACGAAGGTCGGCCAGCTGATCTCCAACGTCGCGCCGGCTGATTCAGGCAACTCCCCGTGCAGGAACGCCAACACCTGTGCCGCCGCAGTCGAGGCCGCCCAACTCTGCAGCGCGGCTGGAGTGGAGATGCGGACGCGAGACAGCTGTCTGAGCACAGCTGGCCAATGTGGATCCGCATCAGTGCGCGCCAGGTCGGCGCAACGTAGGCAGGACGTCTGACCAGCAACCACCAGCGGGCCTACGCTCACCCCGTTGCCCCAACAACGGACAATCACGTGAGGATGGTCGCTGCGCAGTAGATAATCGGTGATCACTCGATCAGGCTCGGGTTGATCGCAGGCGACGATGGTGAGATCCACCTGGACCCCTTCTGGCTTCGACCGGTGGCTCAGCGAGGAGACCGTGGTCTCGGCTTCGGCGAGTGCTGATCGGAGTGCCTCGGACCTGGAGGACAGTACGCCGGCTGCCGGATACAGCGCCAAGTCGGTCGGCTCGTCGTCGTAGACATACAGGCCGCCCAGCCCGCTGGCCACGAGCAGCCGAGCGAGTTGGTAGCCGACAGGTCCGGCACCGATCAGCCTGACTGCCGAACTGCTTGCCGATCCGGCGTACGGGGTCTTGTCGCGTTCGGAAACCAGGCCGGCCGATGCGAGGGCATCCAACGCCCCTCGGACTTGCGCGGCCGTCAGTCCTGCTGCACGGGCGGCGCGCCGGACCGCACTTGTCGGCTGTGATCCGTCAAGCAGATCCAGCAGCGCAGTGAACCCCGCGCCGCGGAACACCAAAGCAGTGTCCGGCTCGACACCAACCTGCACTTCGTCGGTCGCGCGTTGGATGACCGGTGCGTACGGCGCGAGCTGGGGATGCTGGAGCGGCGGACGGGACCTTGGTCGGAATGGGCCTGAGCTCACCTGGCTCAGTGTGTTGTCAACTCGCAGGTCCTGCCGGGTTATCCACAGCCGAGATTCTGGCGGCAAGTTGCGGCTAGCGTCGCACGCCACTACGGACCAGCACGTTGCTCGAGCCCCGGAATTTGGCGCGCCTCAAACAGAGTCAGGTCGACTGGGCGATCGACCTCCGGGGGGTAGACGCGCATCAGGGACGGCCGACGTACGACCGTCCCTGATGGGATGCTCTGTGTGGTGTTAGACCCTGCCGAGAATGCGGTTCAGGTTGGTGCCGCAAACGGGGCACTTGGCCTTCGCCATCCGGGTGCCTTTGTCGTTGACGTGCACTTCGCCCGAGGCCTCGCGCTTCGCCTTGCACTTCACGCAATAGAACTCGCCGCTGTACGTCTCCGCCATTGCCTTCTCCTTGTTTCGATGTTCGTCCGCACACTGGTCGCAGCTGCGGGACCTCGCGCCATGCCATCGACGGATGACCGGTGGAAACCTCAGGACAACCGGTACCGCGCCAGACGTCATACCGCGTGGACGCCCGTTACTCTACGCGTGCAGGCGGGGAGCGCAGGCGTAGCCGGGGAAAAGATGGCGGAGAACAAAAGACGAAACCTCCAGGGACATCGGGATCGCTAGCCTTCCCCTGCGAGCGTGCCGACCATCTGGAGGTTTCGTGGTCGGAACGCTATCCGCGGCCGAGGCCGCCGTCAAACGGTTCTGACAAATTCACTTTCCACCGAATGTGGACAAATCTGTGGAAACGATGTGCACCGCTCATGGGTACTTTGTGGACCAAAGTCATGATCGCATCGCCGTACGGCGTGGCCCATGTGGAAACCTGTTGAACACTGGTCTCATCTAATTAGTTTGGCTATATATCACCCACTCTCAAGTGCTGATTCAGGCTTACTCACTTGAGCATCCCGGCTCCGGTATCGAACCTACGTGCACGTGGGTTTCGGTCGCTTTGCATGGGTTGCGACCCGTGCACACAGTCAACAAACCGTGCAGAGCGTTGGGCGGCGACGCCGTGCACCGGCAGGTAAGTTGGCTCGTGCTAGCCAAGAAAGGACGCCGTGAGTCAGCCACGATTGCCACTGTCGGAGTCCGGGACGACGATGAGGCCAAATCGCGAGGTCCGACGGCCGGGACGGCCAAAGAGCACCAAGTCAACCGAGGTGCCACGGACGGAATCTAGCCCCCGAGTGGAGGTGCGGCGAAGCAGCCGTCGGACCCGCACAGTGACCGCCTACCGGGAGCGGGACACCATTGTCGTGGTCATTCCGCTGCGTATGTCGAAGGCCGACGAACAGACCTTCGTACGCGAGATGGTCCAGAAGGTTCTCGCCCGCGAAGCGCGGGCGTTGGCCCCCCAGGGCGACGAAGAGCTCGCATTGCGAGCCCATCACCTGGCAGCGACCTACCTCGCGCCGGCCGTCGACCAGATGCCACTGCCGGCCGGTGTTTTCTGGGTGACCAATCAGCAACAACGTTGGGGTTCGTGTACGCCAAACACGGGTCTCATCAGGCTGTCGCACCGCCTGCAGCCGATGCCGGCGTGGGTCGTCGACTATGTGCTGGTGCACGAACTGGCCCACCTCGTAGAGCCGACACACTCCGATCGTTTCTGGCGGCTGGTCGGCCGTTATCCGGCGGCCGAAAAGGCCAAGGGTTATCTGGAGGGATACGTGGCCGGCAAGGGTCGGCAGGGCGAAGAATCAGATGTCGACTGAGCCGGCGGTCCGGCACCGGGCGGCAGTCGTGCTAGCGCGCTATGACGCCTCCTCAGCGGCGCCTGAAGGCATTGCACCCGACGCATTTGCAGCAGCCTGCCTTCTCGACTCCTATGAGGTGCTGGCCGACCTGATCGGGGTTCGATCCGGAATCGCCGGGCCTCCCGAGGTCGCCGAGCTGCTGTGGCCTGGAGCTTTGCACCTGCCGGCCGACATCACCATACGCACCATCGCGGGTCAGCTAAGCGGACAGGTCGACGAACTGGTCGTGATACCTGCCGACGTTCCTGACCTTCCGGGTCTGGTCCTTGCCAAGCTATTCAAGGTGTTGCACCGGACAGACATTGCAATCGCACCGGAACGTAGCGGAGCAGGCTGCGTCGCGATCGGCGTGTCGCTTCCGTTGGTCGAATGGATCCCGGACGACGCGTTCGAACTCGACCACAATCCGTTTGCCCGCCTCAGCGCCATCGCGCCCCGGAAGAGCCGATGCGCGCTTGCGCCGACCTGGCATCGCCTGCGGACGCCTGCCGACGTGACACGGCTTGATCCCGGCCTCGAGGGCTGGGAGGAGACAAGGGCACTGCTCGCGGGTGACGCGGTAGCTAGCGAGTGATGGACACATCCCCAGGAGCATCGACGCATGAGGCCGCCAGGGAAAGCCTGGCCGATCGCTTTCGGGCACATGCCGACGACGCCCAACATCTCTACGGGTACGCCCTCCGCGGCATGGCCAACGATTGGGAGATTGGCGGCCCGGTTCGGGTGGTCTGTAGGGGATACGAGAACGCTCTACACGGGGCAGTCATTCATCTTCGGCTGCTCGCCGGCGTGTTTCGGCTGGTGCTGACCGATCGAGCTTCCGAGCTGGTCCGGTTCTATCCGTGCCTTGGGGGCAACGCACCTGCCTCCAAGGCGTGGCCAGTGATGCGCGACGTGATCGGCGCGCATCTCGATGAGATACACGCTGCGCTCGCCATCCCGCCACAGACCAACGAGGTCGGTCGATCTGCTGCGTTGCTGGCAGGTCTCTTTGATCTTGTCGCAGCGTCCGGCGTACGGCGTATCCGGCTGCTCGAGGTGGGTGCGAGTGCAGGCCTGAACCTGCTGCTCGACCACTATGCGTACCGCGGTGACTCCTGGCAGTTCGGCTCAGCCGACTCCACTGTTCAGTTCATCGATCCCATTGAGGGCCCGGTGCAACCTGAACACTTCATGATCACCGATAGAGCCGGGTGCGACCTGCACCCGGTAGACGCCACGACGACCGAGGGCAGGCTGCTGCTGACGTCGTTCGTCTGGCCGTTCGACCTGGACCGTCACAAGCGGCTGAGATTGGCGCTGGCAATCGCGGCCGAGCATCCGGTGCACGTCGACAAAGCGTCGGCAAGCCGTTGGTTGCGCGATGCGCTGACCGAGCCGGATGGACTTCCGGTTGTCTGGCACTCAGTCACCCAGATGTACTGGCCCCGCGAGGAGGTGAGCGCCGTTGAGGAGATCTTGTCGCGCTACGGGGCGCGACACCTGCTCGGCGAGGTGAGTCTGGAGTACGCCGCGGATGGTCCGCCAGGCGGCAAGCCCGAGCTGCGTACGCGGCTGTGGAACCCGGATTCCGGCGGCTCGATTCGGGAACGCAGTCTCGGTATCGCGCATGACCACGGCATCCCCGTCACACTCGCGAGCAGTTGAGTTCGCCGCAACAGGGGAGCGCCTGGTACCGGCTACCAGCCGAGCCGGGCGCTCGCGGCGCGTACCAGGGTGCTCACCGAGCGGTCAACATCAGGCAGTTGATCATGAGGGAACCACCGGATATCGAGTGACTCCGGGCAAATGTCCGGATTAACGGGGTGATCCACACGTGCGAGATATTGCACGTCGAGGTGATAGGTGGGGCGAACCGAACCGCAGGGCACCTCGTGCCTGGACAGCAGGAGCGGGTTCGGATCGAGCGCGAGATCGACGAGCCCGCTCTCTTCGTTCGCCTCCCGAAGGGCGGCGGCTTCCAAGGTGGGGTCAGTGCGCTCGATGTGACCACCGGTCTGTAGCCATCGTCCGATCCGCGCGTGCAGTGTAAGCAGCGCCTTGCCGTCGGCGGCCGCACAAATCAGCGAGCTGGCGGTCAGATGAGCACCAAGGCAGTCCCGCGACCAGCCGTTGGCCCACTTCGCAAGATGATCAAGAAAATGCCGCCGCAATTGATCTTGCTCAGAGTCCGGCGCCGACCAGGTGCGCAAGGTCTGGTGACAACTCAGCTCCAGAGCTGCCGTCGGCGAGTCGGCTACTCGGATTTCTCGTCGCCTTCGGTGCCCTCACCCTTGAGAAGCTCCTCGAGCGCGGCGTCGAAGTCCGCACTCTGCCCACTCTCCGTGCGCGCCTCACCGGTGACAAAGCCCAGCGGATCATCAAGATCAGCCGACGTGGGTATCAGGTCGGGATGCGACCAGACAGAGTCTCGACCCTCCATCCCGCGAGCGTCACGCAGCGCCGCCCACAAGTTGGCGGCGTCCCGCATCCGCCGCGGCCGCAACTCAAGACCAACGAGGGTTGCGAACGTCTCCTCGGCCGGACCCCCGGTCGCTCGAGCGCGGCGTACCGCCTCGGCCAAGGCAGGTGCTGAGGGCATTCGGTCGGCTGTTGCCTGCGTGACCACGTCGTCCACCCAACCTTCGACAAGGGCCAGCATCGTCTCCAACCGGCCCAACGTGGCCAACTGCTCGGGTGTCTTCTGTGGCTCGAATAGGCCCCCTTCAAGCGAGGAACTCAGTTCCTCCAGATTGCTGGGATCGAGCTGGCCAACGGCCTGCTCCAATGCGGAGGTGTCGATGGTGATGCCACTCGCGTACTGCTCAACCAAGGTGAGCATCTGCGCTCGCAACCAACCGGCCGAGGCGAAGAGTCGCTGCCGGGCGCATTCCCGCAACGCAAGATAGAGCGTGACGTCGGAGCTCGATTGCTCGAGACCGTCGCCGAATGCCTTGATATTGGTTGGTAGCAGGGCGACATGTCCGGGTTCACTGAGTGGCAGGCCGATGTCAGTCGCGCCGACCACTTCGGTCGCCAGCTGACCTAAGCCCTGCCCCAGCTGGAGACCAAACATGCTCGCTCCAGAGGTGCGCAGCATCGGCCGAAGCATCTGCTCCATGCCGGCCATGCCTGGCAGACCAGTGGCCTCCTCAGCGCCGCCGAAATTCAGTGCGCCTTCCATCGCGTCGGCAATGTGTAACGCCACTGGCTCCACGAGTCGCCGCCATACCGGCATGGTCTGCTCAATCCACTCCGCCCGGCTCCATGCGGCGACGTTGGTACTCACTCGCGGAAACGCGGTCGCCTGATAGAGCCAGACCTCGGCGAGCTCGACAGCCTCGGTGACGGCACGCTGCTGGCCCGCATCGGGCGTCGGATCAGGACCCAGCGAGGCAACGGTTTTGCGTGCGGTGTCCTTGGTCACCTCCCAGTTCACGCCCGAACCAGGCTCAGCGGTGCCGCTGCCGAACGCCGAGCCGGCCCCACCGAGCATCGCGAAGGCACTTTGCAACTGGGCGGCTAGGGCATTCATGTCCCCACCCGCCAACGACGAGAGGAACGCCTCAAATGGGTTGCTCGGTTCTTCGCCGCTCTTTCCGGACGAGCTTTCCGGGCCCTTCCCGGACCGCCCAGAACCGCCTAGCCGATAGGGCTCGGGTGGATTGTCGCGAGGCGGCGTCTTGTCATCCTCGGGTTGATCGGCCGGATCCGATGTTCGATCCTCGGCCATGTTGACTCCTGACAGGTTGCTGATTCATCGGGAGAGCTGCTGGCGCAATGACCGCCCTTACAGCTCTGGGATTCCAGTTGTGATCATTCAACCGTACGCGGGGGACTGCGTCGCGGATCACCAGCGCACCGGCTGATCGCTAACGGCGTAGGGGCCCGACTGAGAGATCGTCAAAGCTCAAGGCAACGTCACCCTCCCTGATTTCGCATCACGGCTGATGCCCAAAGGGCGGCATTTCGGCTGTTTCGAGCCGTGAGTGATGCAAATCCAGGGCCGGGAGAAACCGACCTCGGCGGTGCGCCATCGGGGTAAGGATCTGGGAAAGGGGTACTAAGGTCGAGGCGTGCCATCGGACAGTGGTCAGGCGAGGGTTCGCCTCGCCCGCATCAGCGAGTCACCACTTGATGTCGGTCAGGCAATCCAGCTGGTGTCGGGCCCAACGATCGGTGGCATTGCGCTGTTCGTCGGGACCGTGCGTAACCACGACCATGGTGCAGCGGTCACCTCACTCGACTACACCCAACACCCCAGTGCTTCCGAGGTGCTGGAACGATGCGCCGCCGAGGCCGCCGAGCTGCACAATGTCGAGTCGATCGCGGTCGAGCACCGCATCGGACGCCTTGAGGTCGGCGACGTTGCCGTTGTGGTGGCCGTCGGTGCCGTTCATCGGGAGGCGGCGCTGGCTGCGTGCGCGCACTTGATCAACACCCTTAAGGCCGAGGTGCCGATCTGGAAGGAACAGCACTTCGCCTCCGGCGATGCTGAGTGGGTGGGTCTGGGAGACGAGGACGTCGCAGCGCGACAGCCTCAGGGCGCAGTTAGGTTGCCGTGACCCGTCAAACCTGGACCGCATTCGTCTCGGCACTGGCGTTCATTTGCCTGGCCGTGCTTCTCGTCGTCGTCCCGGTGCCGTTTGTTAGCTGGAGTCCCGGCGGAACCCGAGACACTCTCGGCAACGTGGGCAATGAGCCGATGATCAGAGTCCAGGGCATGGATACTTACGCGACGACTGGCCGGCTAGACATGACCATCGTCGCGATTACACCTGCCGATGCCCGACTCAGCCTGCCCCAAGCATTGCTTGCGTATTGGCTGCCACACCGCGATGTGTTGCCGCGCGACGCTGTTTACGCCCCAGGCAAATCGGCGGAAGAAGTGGAAAACGAAGACGCCGACATGATGGAAACAGCCCAGGACGACGCGGTCGTGGCCGCCCTGCGCGCCGATGGGCGGCCGGTTACCGAGATGCCGGCCATCTTTTCGGTCACCGTCGGTGGCCCGGCTCACAAGCTCCTGCTTCCGGGTGATCTGGTGGTTTCGGTCGATGGCGTGGCTACAGCCGACGACGATGTGGTGGCCGACGCAATTCGGGCTCACCGAGTCGGCGAAAAAGTAAGGTTCGTGGTCATCCGGAACAAGGTCCAGACCGACGTGACTGTGACCACGGTGGAGTCGAATGTCCAATCCGATGTTCCGGTCGTCGGCATCACCTTGGCCACCGGTTACCGCTACGACCCCAAGATCTCCTTCGACCTCGGCCAACAGATAGGCGGCCCCAGCGCCGGCCTAGTGTTTGCGCTTGCGATCTATGACAAGATCACCGACGGGCCCCTGCTGGCCGGCCGGCACCTCGCCGGCACCGGGAAGATCACCCCTGATGGGGATGTTCAAGCTATCGGTGGCATTCAGGAAAAGATTGCGGCGGCCCAAAAGTCCGGCGCCACGGCGTTTTTCGTCCCGGCCGCTAACTGCCGTGATCTGGCCGGGGTGCGTACCCCCATGTCGCTGATCAAGGTCGCCACGCTGGAGGATGCCATCAAGTCCGTGCAGACTCTCAACCGCTCGGGCGACACCAACGCGTTACCGCACTGCTAGTGGAGCGAAGACACGTGGAATGGGGAACTGCCCGCGATGCAGGCGCATACGCTGACACAAGTGACGTTGCATGCGGGCTGAGCCCGTCGAAGCTCGGTGCCCTTCGACAAGCTCAGGGCATATATCACCCACGGGCGGAACCGCCCGGGCCGGCTGGGTCGTTGCCGAGACAACGAATACGCCGTAGCAGCGGTTGAGGAGAGATGAGAGTTTGAGCAGTCTGCGGGTCGGCCGGCGACGGAGCGCCATTCTGCCGACATTGGTCATCGTCGCGGTCTTGATCGTGGCCTTCGCGATATTCACCAGCGTATGGACAGACCGTCTCTGGTACGGGTCGATCGGTTACGCCTCGGTGTTCAGCACGATGCTGCTCACCAGGATCGGGTTGTTCGTGGCCTTCGGCCTCATCATGGCGACGTGTGTCGTCTCCAATGCAGCCATTGCCTATCGTCTCCGGCCGCGGCTGGGCGCCCAGATGCCGAGCAGTCCGCTGCTCGAACGCTATCGGGAACTGTTGGAGTCCAGATTCGTCTGGGTGCTGGTAGCGATAGGTGTCGTGGTAGGCCTGTTCGCCGGCGGTGCCGCCAGTGGGCGGGCCCTGGAATATTTGGCCTGGCGCAATGCGCAGCCTTTCAACGTCACCGACCCGCGGTTCGGGCTTGACGTCGGATTCTTCGTCTTCTCCTATCCGTGGTGGCGGTTCGTCATGTCGTTCGCCTTCGCCGCGCTGGTCTTCAGTGCGATCGTGGCCGCCATCGTGCACTACACGATGGGCGGCTTGCGGTTCAGTGGACCTCGACGCGGCGGTAGTCGAGCCACCCAGGCACATCTGTCGATCTTGGTCGGCCTAGCCGTTTTGGTGAAAGGCGTGAGCTACTGGTTCGACCAATATGCGTTGGCAATCGACCGCTCCAACCGGCTGTTCACCGGCATTTCGTACACAGCCGATCATGCAACGGTGACCGCCAAGATGATCTTGGCGATTATTGCGGGCATCTGCGCGTTGCTGTTCTTTGTTAATGCGGTATTGCGCCGCTGGATGGTCCCTACGATTGGGCTGATCCTGTTGCTGCTATCCGCGATTGTGCTGGGTCTGGTGTATCCGGGCGCGGTGCAGTACTTCAGCGTCCGACCCGATGAGCCGGACAAGGAACGCAGCTACATCAAAGCCAATATCGACGCGACCCGCGCGGCGTACGGCGTCGACAAGGTGGAGATCACCGACTACTCGGCGAAGACGACGGCTACCGCGGGTCAGCTGCGCGCTGATGCCGAGGCATTGCCAGGAATTCGGCTCATCGACCCGAACGTCGTCGGTCCGACATTCGAGCAGTTGCAGCAGGTCCGCGGTTACTACTCGTTCCCCAAGATCCTCGATGTGGACCGTTACACCATCGCAGGCAAGGAGACCGACGCCGTTGTCGCGGTGCGCGAAATGGACCTGAGCGGTGTCGAGGACAACTGGAACAACCGCAAGACCGTTTACACACACGGCTATGGGCTCGTTGCGGCGTACGGCAACCGGCGCCAGCCCGGCGGTGAACCGGAGTGGATTGCCAAGGACATCCCACCGACCGGAGAAATCGAGGAGCACGAGCCGCGGATCTATTTCGGGGAGTTGCAGGGGCAGCGACCCGATCAGTACTCCATCGTCGGCGAAACCCCTGGCAGGCCACCCATCGAGCTCGATACGCCTGGTGGCGGCGAGGGCGGCAATCCGAAGACCTACGCGTACACCGGCAAGGGCGGGGTCAAGATCGGCAACATGTGGCTGAGGTTGCTCTACGCCGCCAAGTTCGCCGATGTCAACATCTTGCTCTCGGATCGTATTAACCCGGCATCCAAGATCATCTATGACCGGACACCGCGGCAACTGGTGCAAGGCGCCGCACCGTGGCTGAAGGTTGACGGCGATGCGTACCCGGCCGTCGTCGAGGGCAGGATCGTCTGGATCGTTGACGGCTACACCACCTCAGACTCCTATCCGAACAGCGAACGCGTGAACCTGAATGACGTCACCTCCGACGCCCTGACCAGCGCCGGTGGAACAGTGGTGGCCCAGCCGCAGGATGACATCAACTACATGCGCAACTCGGTCAAGGCGGTCGTCGATGCCTACGACGGCAGTGTGAAGCTGTATGCGTGGGACAACACCGACCCCGTCCTGAAGGCCTGGTCGCAGGCTTTCCCCAACATCGTGCAGCCGAAGTCGGCGATCTCCAAAGACCTGCTTGATCATCTGCGCTACCCGCAAGACTTCTTCAAGGTGCAGCGCCAGATTCTGGCCCGCTACCACATGACCAACCCGGACAACTGGTACCAGCGGTCCAGCCTGTGGGACGTCCCGAACGACCCGGTGTCAGGCGCGTCGGCCCAGACCAAGGAGCCGCCGTTCTACCTGTCGGTGAAATGGCCCGGTGACAATGACGCAATCTTTTCACTGACCAGCTCATATGTGCCGTTCAAGCGCTCCAACCTGGCCGCGTACATGGCTGTGAATGCAGATGCCAGCAGCCCCGAATACGGGCGGATGCGCATTCTCCAGATGTCCGACACATCTCAGATCGACGGACCCGGACAGTCCTTCAACGCCATGACCACCAACGAAACGGTGGCCGATCGACTTCGTCCCTTCCTGAACCAGGGCGCGGCCAGCGCGACGTTCGGCAACCTATTGACCTTGCCGGTCGGTGGCGGGCTGCTTTACGTGACGCCGGTCTACACCCAGCGTCAGGGCAGCACCGGCTCATATCCCGCGCTCCGCTTCGTCGTGGTGAGGTTTGGCCAGTCGGTCGGCATCGGTGACACTCTGCAACAGGCCCTGGACCAGGTGTTCCAGGGCAGCGCCGGCGGCAGCACCGGGGAAGCCAGTGCCGATGGAAATACGCCTGCAGGCAACAGCAAGCCCGACAATCCGGCAGCGACCAGGGCGCTGGGTGAAGCGGAGGCGGCCTTCACGGCCGCGGACAAGGCGCTGACCTCAGGGGACCTGGGGACTTACCAGAAGAAGATCGAGGAGGCTCAGGGCGCCGTGCAGCGGGCCATGCGCGCGCTCGGTCGCTGACTTGTCAGAACGTGGATTTGCCTATAGCTCAACTGGGTTCTGACAAGTCGGCTTGAGGCGACTGCACTTCGAGGTCTTCGAAGCCTGAGGCGCGGAGGGGATCGGCCAGCCGCTCCGCGTCGCCGACAACCACCAGAGTCAGGTCGTCCGGATGGACAACGGATCCGTACGCCTCAGTGGCTGCTTCCGGAGTCACCGAACGCAGCAGCGCCAGGCTCCGATCGACGTAATCGTCAGGCAGCCCCGCGAGTACCTGAGTCGCGGCTTGATCAGCCACTCCATCGGCGGTTGCGTACCGAAGTGGGGAAACGCCGGTGAAGAAGGCGATCGCGTCGCTGACCTCCTGGCTGGTGAAGGGTGCTGCGTCGACCTTGATCAAGTCCCTCGTTGTGGCGAGCGCATCGACCAGAACATCGGTGCGAAACGAGCCTTGGACAGCAAATGAGCCGCCGATTCGCAATGGGCCGAAGTTCATCCGCACGCCGTAGGTGTAGCCTTTCTCCTCCCGCAGCACGGCGTTGAGCCGGGACAGGAATGCACCGCCCATGGCGTACGAGGCGACGCTGATCGCGGCCCAGCGCGGATCCAGCCGGTCGATGCCGAAGCTGCCGAATCGCACATCAGCTTGCACCGCGCCGGGGCGGTCGATCAGTAGAGTGCGACGCCGGCCGGAAGTTGGCTCTTGGATGCTCACCTGGTGCTGATCTTCGTTTTGCCACGATCCGAGGCAGCGTTCGGCAACCGCAATCGGGTCCTCAGCAAAGTCGCCCGCGAGCACCAGGGTCGCTCTCGACGGTCCGAAATGATCATGGTGGAAGGCGGTCACGGCATCCGGTGTCACCTGTCGGACCGTGTCCGGCTCGCCACCGCTCATCCGAGCGGCCCGGGTGGTCTCGTCGAAAACGGCCGCTCGGAAGGCGATGCTCGCCGTTTGTGCGGAGTTGGCCTGCGCCTGCTCGATCTCGGCCAGCCGTAGCTGCACATGGCGGTTGACGTCGCGATCGGCGAGCGACGGCTCGATCACAGCCTCGGCGAACAGCTCGAGGGCGCGCTCGAGATGCGAGGCCGGCACGTCGAGAACGACCTGCAGACCCGACAGCGAAAGATCAACTCCGAAGCCTGCACCCTCGGTTTCCAGGAGCTCCGCGAACTCTTCCCCGTTGTGCCGTTGAGTACCCTCATCCAGGGTTCGTGCGCACATGGTCGCAACGCCTTCGATGTCACGACGTTCGGCATTGAGCGGCACGTCCAACACCAGGTGCGCCGCGATCACATGCTGGCCAGGAAGATCGAAGATCATCAGCTCGATGCCGTTGCTCAGCCGTCCGAGCCGAGGTGATGGAAACGCCCAGACAGCCGCGGGAGCGATCGACGGGCGGGGCAGGAATTCCCTCATGATGCCTCCTGCCGGTAGATCAACGTCGCTCGCTGGTCGGGACGCAGCCATTCCCGCACAGCATCGCGAACCTCGTCGGAGCCAATGGCGGTGATCTCGGCAATCCGAGAATTGATCAAGTGTGGATCGCCGTGCAAGGTCGCATACTCGCCGAGCGCATCGGCGCGAGAGTCGACGCGGGCCAGCTCATGGAGCCAGTGTCTCTCGAACTGGGCTTTTGCTCGTCGCAGCTCTTCCTCGGTTGGCCCGTCGGTGAGCAACTGGTCGATCAGCTCAGCCATCTCCTGCTCGAGCTCTTCCGGCGGGACGCCGTCGCGTGACCGTGCGTAGCTGAAGCCGAAGGAGTTGCCACCAATGAGGCCCATCGCTGATGCGCTGGTGCCCTCGGCGCGTTCGTTACCACGAACAAGTTGCTTGTGGAGCCGCGAGGTTTGCCCATGGCCGAGGACGCTCAAGCCCAGGTCGATTGCGTCGAAATCTTTGCCGCCCCGCGCGGGTAACCGCCAGGAAAAGTAGACGGCGTCGGCCGGAACCTTGCCGGAGGTTTCGACACGGGGTAGGCCGGAGAGGGAGGGCAGTGACCCATTGCCGGGTTTCGGAGGCTTGACGCCGGAGGCAAGTGATCCGAAATAGAGGTCGGCCCGCTCGAAGGCATCCTCGGGCTCGACATCGCCGGCGATCGTCAGGACTGCGTTGTTCGGTAAATAGTGGCGCCGGAAGAAGCCATGCACGTCCTCGAGCGTTGCCGCGTCCAGATCCTCCATCGAACCGATCGTGGTGTGCCCGTACGGATGGTCCGGGGGGAATGTCAACGTGTTGAGCAGCTCCATAACGTCCCCGTACGGCACGTTGTCGTAGCGCTGCCGCTTCTCTTCCTTCACAACCTCGCGCTGAGTGTCCAGATTCTCTTGAGTGAGTGCATCGAGCAGCGTGGCCATCCGGTCCGCCTCCAACCACAGCGCCAGGTCAAGGCCGCCGGTCGGCAACGTTTCGAAGTAGTTGGTCCGATCGAACCAGGTGGTGGCATTGACCACCGCGCCGGACGCCTGCAGCAGCGCAATGTGTTGGCCGGATGCGACGTGCGCCGAGCCTTGAAACATCACATGCTCGAAGAGATGGGCGAAGCCGGTACGACCCTCCTCCTCATCTCGGGAGCCGACGTCATACCAGATATTCACTGCGACCGACGGCGCTAGGTGGTCTGGGCTCGAGATGACGCGAAGCCCGTTATCCAACGTGTGCTGCACGATCGGGTAGCCAAGACCGGTGAGCGCGCCCGAAGTCATGCCCCACATCACAGCACATTGCGGCAAGCCAACGCGGTGCCGGGGCCAGCGCTGGTCTGCTATCTGATCACACCGGCGACCCTGGCCGGCTCGGCGTACGCCTGAGCCAGACTGGCGATGGTCTCGTGGGCATTCAGCCCGCTTGGATTGGGCACTACCCAGACCCGGGCGCCGGCCGGCAGCTCAGCCTGTTCGCCCTCCTTGGCTTTCGGAGCCGCGAAGGCCAGGCGGTACGCGGTGATGCCGGCAATCGCGATTACGGCTGGGTGATGCTGCGCAACAAAATCTTCGAGCCGCGTACGCCCTGCCCTCAGCTCGTCGGGTGCCAGCTCGCCGGCCCGGGCCGTGGCACGATTCACCAGGTTCGTGATGCCGATACCACACTTGATCAAATAGGCCCTGTTCTCCTCGGTCATCGGTTCGCCCCGGCCAAGATCACGATCGACGATCCCTGCCAGTCGCAACGCCGGATAGAAACGATTGCCCGGGTGGGCGAAATGAGTCTGGGTAGCCGCGGTCCACAAGCCGGGATTGATGCCGACGAAAAGCAGCTTCAGTCCTGGACCGACCAAATCAGGCACCGATGCATTACGGAAAGACTGCAACTCAGCCTGGGAGAAGCCCACGAAGGCCACCGTAGTGGGACCCAGGCAACGACCGGTTCTTGTTTGGTGGCCTTGGCTGTTGACGCTTCATGAGTGTCGAAGTGCAAACTTCAGAACTCTCCGGCATGACCACGGTTAGCCTGTCCCCGTGACTGATAGCGGGCGGGCCCGCCATGGCAATGGACGCGACGCATCGCACCGATTGCGTCGCGTCGTGCTGACCATGCTCAAGGCAGGCGCCTCGACCGTCACGCTCCTTGCGATCTACTACCTGCTGCCCTTGGACCGCACCTCGACTGATGTCGTGATCGGGATGCTAGTAGCCGGCCTCTTGGCACTCGTCGGGCTCATCGTCCTGCAGGTGCGGTCGATCATCAAGGCGGAATATCCCGCGCTGCGCGCCGTGGGATCTCTCGCGACCAGCGCTCCGTTGTTTCTGCTCCTCTTTGCAGCGACATATTTTGTCATGGGTCGGATCTCAGCGAGCAATTTCAGCGAGACGCTGACGCGTACCGATTCGTTGTATTTCACCGTTACCGTTTTCGCCACCGTTGGATTCGGCGATATCACCGCCACGAGCGAGGGAGCCCGAGCCTTGGTGACGGGGCAGATGGTTTCCGGCATCGTGATCGTGGGAATCGGCGCCAGGATCATTGTTGACGCGATCAAGTACGGGCGGCAGCAACAGCCGGTACAGCAGGCCAATGCTGAGCCTGACGCTGATGGCGGCTAAGCATTTGTCGGCGAGGTGGAGCCCGCTCCTTCGGCGCCGGATGCCTGCGCCTGGCCCGTAGCCGGCGGCTCTGCTGTTTGTGCACTCGGATCCGGCAGGATGTTGATGATGACAAAAGACACGGCCACTGCGACGACGACCTGCGGTGTCACCACGAGACCGTCGGTGCCCAGCAGCACCACGGCGAGCAGCGTCGAGGTCAATGGCAGTCGCAGCATGGCTGCGCACATGGCCCCGATGCCCATAGCGATTCCAGCCGCCAGGTTCATGCCGGGCAATGCGCTCGCGGCAACACCGATGGCAGCGCCGATGAACATCGAGGGGAAGACCGGACCGCCGCGAAAGGCGCTCAGCGAGAGCCCGTAAGCCAGAGCCTTGCAGAGTACGAGCAAGATCAACACGGAGAGCGAATAGTCGGCCGCGTGTTCGACCAGCTCGGGCAGCGCGTCCTGTCCCGAGAACAGCACCTGGGTGAAACTGCGTCCCGAGATGAGCTGGTACACCATTGCCGTGAGGCCGATCAGCAGACCGAGGAGCACGGTAACCAACACACGATTCAGGTGCACGATTGGACGTAGCCGCAGCGCTAGAGATCGGATCAACCAGCCGAGGAGGGCGCCCACCACCCCCATCACTATCGCCCAAGCCAGCGATGCCACCGTCGGTGGTACTGGGGGCGGAACTGACGGCAGTGCAAGGGAAAACGTGCCGAGGCCGGTCCAGTTGTCCAAACCAACGAAGACCAGGGCCCCGATGCCCGAGGCGAGCAGGCCTGGCAGCGCCACCAGGCTCAGCGTCATGCCGCCGATCCCTGCTGCCTCCATGATCAGAAATGCGCCGAGCACGGGCGAGCCGAGCAGCGTGCTGATCGCGGCAAAACTGCCGGCCGATGCCATGACCGTCACGGCCATCGGCGGCGCATCTTTCTTCGCAAGGCGTACGGTGAGCGCTCCAAGCCCGCCACCGATCGCGATGAGAGGTGCTTCGGGCCCGAGCACTGCGCCGAGGCTGAGTGTGGTCAGCGCGGCGAGGGCTATGGCTGGGAGTTCGCGCCCGGTTGGCGGACCACCGCCGGTCTTGAAGCCAAATGCGGGTGAGTGTCCTGCGTTGCCCGGCAGGTACCTGATGGTCAACGCTGTCAGCAGTCCGCACACCAGCAGCCAGGGCACCGGCCACCACGCGGGCGGGGCAGCCCCGAAGAGCTGATTCGGCAGGTCGGTGAACAGGTAGTGCTGGATCGCTGCAACCAATGCGAGGAAGCCGTAGGCGATTGCCGAGATCGGAATGCCCGCGATCGCTGCGAGCACAAGCGCTCCGAGGTAGGCCCTCGAACGAATCACGGCGACAGGGTCGATCGTTGGTGGTCTTCCCGTGGGCGCGCCTAAGGGATGCTGGCTCGGTTCAGGGAATGCGCCACTTCTGGGACTGCTTGAGTCAGCCATGAGATGCAGTCTCTCCTCAGATCAGCATGGCGTGGTCGACTACACGCCGGTTTGGACACTCAGTCGCCCGGATTTGGCCGCGGCAGTGAAGGCGTCGTAGTCGCGCTCGTTCTGGTCGGCATAGCGAGCCGAGAAATCTGCGAGTGCTTTGTCGAACATGGCGGCCTTGCCGAGGTAGGAGGAGATGGCGATCCGGTCGCCCCATCGGGCATGGGCACGTGCGAGGGCGGCTGCGCAGAGGCGAGCGTAGAAGGTGGCGCCGTGCACTTCGAGGTTGTCGACATTCACCCCGCCCTTCCAGTCATGAAACTGCCGCACGTAGTAGTCGCGCGTGACTCCATCGAGGCCCCTGATGCGTTGCCAGCCTAGGAAGATGTCGGTCGCGCCTTGCATCAGGCGTTGCCCGACCACGACACGTTCGCCGTGGTGCTGGTAGCTGCTGGTGCCGAGGAACCGCTCCAGTACTGAGGGGTTCGCCTCTTTGACTTGCAGAAACAGCGGGTCCTTGGCGTCGCGCCCCATTAGGAGCAGCAGATAGCACCGGGTACCGACGCTGCCCACTCCCACAACTTTGCGGGCGGCATGGACATAGCGAAACTCCTCCAGCGGGTGGCCCTGCCGACCGATGGTGCGTCGGTAGGAGCTCAGCAGTTTCTTGATCAACGGGGTTGGGTCTTCCCACTCCGTTCCGGGCACCACAAGATCCTCGATCGGTACGACCAGCGGGGGATCGGCCACGATCCGAAGCTCGCCGTCGACCTCATCCGCCCGCTTTGCGAGCACCCGGATGCTGTCCCGCG